>Ga0210377_10003368_pt1 | contig 13774 bp, 15 predicted proteins | sample PLM4_65_b1redo_FD_155480 | JGI IMG/M metagenome (GOLD analysis project Ga0210377, IMG submission 155480) | Groundwater sediment microbial communities from an aquifer in East River, Colorado, USA - PLM4_65_b1 redo | ecosystem: Environmental > Terrestrial > Soil > Riparian zone | place: USA: East...
ACCGGTTGCCGTTGCGGTGGGTTGCAGGATCGGCGCTTTGGTTGGCGGCGGCGTGGCGACGGCAACCGGTTTGTTAAAGAACAGGAAAAACGCTACGACTGCCGCGCAGGCGATCAGGGCGAAAACTGCCGCGCCAACGCCAGCCAGAATGATCAGCGGCGGCCCACCAGCGCGAATCGGCGCCGCCGGGTTGGCGGCAGGCGCGGTCGTCGGGTCGAAGCGCGGGGCGGCCACGCCTACCACGCCCGCCGCGCGCTGGCCCTGCGCCATGCCCATCGTCGAGCCATCGTCCGGCAGCGTGGGCGGATCATTGCGGGGCGCGCCCCGCAACGCGGCGTCCAGGCTGGCGGCCACCGCGCCGGGCGTGGGATAACGCGCCGCCGGGTCTTTGGCTAATGTCCGCTCGATCACACGCTGAACCGCGTCGGGCAGGTCGGGGCGCAGGGCGCGCGCGTTGGGGATTGGCTCGGTGGCGTGGGCCATCATCACCCCGATAGGGGTGTCGCCCCAGAAAGGCAGCTCTCCGGCGATCATTTGATACAGCGTCACGCCCATCGCGTAGACATCGACCAGCGGCGACAGATTGCCGGGCCGCGCCAGCTCCGGGGCCATGTAGGCGGGCGTGCCGATCATTCCGCTGCCGGTCAGTTGGGTGGTGTCCTGCGTGACTTTGGCGATGCCAAAATCGGCGAGGTAGGCGTTGCCTACGCCGTCGAGCAGGACGTTGGAAGGCTTGAAGTCGCGGTGGATCACCCCCTGCGCGTGGGCATAATCTAACCCTTCCGCCATCTGGCGGATCAGTTTGGCGATCTCGTCAAAGGGCAGCGCGCCGTGCCGCCTGATGCGATCCGCCAGCGTGCCGCCGGTCAGATACGCCATCACGATGTAGGGTATCCCCTCGGCTTCGCCATAATCATAGACGGGCAGGATGCGCGGATGCTGCAATTTGGCAATGACTTTGACTTCGCGGTTAAAGCGTTCCAGAAACGTTCGCTCTTGCATCAGGTGGGCGGGCAAGACTTTGATCGCCACCTCGCGCCCGACTGAGCGCTGGGTGGCGCGGTAGACATTCGCCATGCCGCCATGACCGATCTCGGCGAGAATTTCGTATTGGCCGAGCGTTCGGCCTACAAGGTTAGACATCAACGATTCTCCCCATCTCGCCAATCGCAACTGCCGCGAATTCACAGTATATAGCACAAGGCATTACATGAAAAACGACTTCGAGCGCGCTGTGAGGGAGGTCACACAGCGCATTCGGCGCCGATCCTGTATAATGAGGAAAACGGGAGGCGAATTATGGGAGCTGTAAAGGAAACCAAGAATAAAGTGGGCGACATGACGGTCGCTGAACTGCGCGAGGTGATCCGCGAGACGGTCAGCGAATTGTTGCTCGACTTGCCGCAATCGGATGATGGGCTGGAATTCACCCCCGAAGTCGCCAAATACTTTGAGCAGTTCCGCGCAAGCCATCCACGCGGGACGCCAATGGAAGATGTCTTCAAGGAAATGGGCATCGATGACTGATGATCCCCCGTATGCCGTCGAGCTTTCGGATCGGGCCAAAAAAGCCGTTAAACGACTCGACCGGGAGATCGCCCGATAGATTCGAGAAAAACTGATTTGGCTGGCGGCTCATGCGGCTCATTTCGAGCATGAAGGCCTGACAGAAAACTGGAGCGGCTTTTTCCGAGCGCGTGTTCGAGATTAGCGGATTATCTACACCATTGATCACCCCGCGCGGCTGATAGAAGTCGCCGTGATTGGTCACCGTCGAGATGTTTACAAGCGTTAGCCTCTTTATTTCGCGTCATTGGCCTCATCGTCCATAACCAACGCCTATGCCATCGCAAACTGAAGCTTTTCCTGCCGTGATTATCGGCGGCGGGTTGGCGGGGCTGACCGCCGCCGTCCATCTGGCCGAGCGCGGCATCCCGCCGCTGGTTCTGGAAGCCGACTCGGAATATCCCGGCGGGCGGCTTCAGGGCGGGGCGGCGGAGACTTTTGAGCATCAAGGGCGGGCGTGGACGTTCGCTTCGGAGCATGGGATGCACGCGCTGTGGGGCAATTATGACAACATGCGGGCGATGCTGGCTCGCTTCGCCCCCATCGATTTTCTCTCGTCGGCTGGCGAGGACTGGCTGTACCGGCGCGGGCGCGAGATTCGGCGGGCGGAAGCAGGCTCGGCGGTGCGCCGGACGTGGCTGCCCGCCCCGCTGCACTACCTCCAACTGCTCTTGCTGCCGCGCTTCTGGGCCGGGATCAGCTTTCTGGACATCGGGGCCGCGCCGGGCTTTGTGGTGAGCCTGCTGCTGACGCTGGGCGTTGACCCGCTGCTGGAGGAGATTCGCTGGGACGGCCTGCGGCTGGATGATTACTTTCTGGGCTGGACGCCCAACCTGCGGGCCACCTTTATCGGGCTGGCGCGCAATTTGCTGGCCCAGCCCGCCGAAACGATCTCGCTGACCGCGATGATCGCCGCCGCGCGATTTTACACCGCCCTGCGCCGCGACGCATGGGCGCTGGATTATCTGCCGGACAACCCGCAGCGATGCCTTGTCGGGCCGCTGGTCAAGCGCATCGAGCAGGGCGGGGGGATGGTCATGCTGGGAACGCGGGCGACGCGGCTTGCCCCCTCCCCAACCCTCCCTCGTTTTACGGGGGAGGGAAATCCGAGTGAAACGAGGATGGGAGGGGGCGGGTGGCGCGTTCACATCGACGATGCGCGGCGCGGGGCGAGATCAGTCACGGCGGAACGGGTGATTCTGGCGCTGGACGCTCCCGCCGCCGAAATGCTGCTGATGGCGTCGCCGGACACCGCCGGACAGGCGCGGTCGATGCGCTTCCCCAAGGGGCTGCCCAGCGCGGCGATCCGGCTGTGGTTTGACGCCGCGCCGGGCTGGGAAGGGATGCCGGGCGGGATGCTGACCGGGGATTTCGCGCTCGACAATTTCTTCTGGCTGGACCGGCTGCGCCCGGATTTCGCGGCGTGGCGCAGCGCGACGGGCGGAAGCTGTCTCGAAATGCACCTGTACGCCACGCCTCAAACCTTCAAACAGACGGATCAAGAACTGCTGGCGTTGGCGGCAGGGGAAGCCTACCGGGCGTGGCCGGAACTCAAAGGCCGTATCGTGCATAGCTCGGTGCGGCGTAACGAGGCCAGCCAGCCGGAATTTGTCATCCCGCGCCGGGAGGACAGCCTGTATGTCGAAACCCCGTGGGAAGGCATCAGCGCTTGCGGTGATTGGGTAGGCTACCCCACGCGCGCGCTAAACATGGAGCGCAGCGTCGTGACCGGGATGGCGGCGGCCAACGCGGTCATCAGCGCGCATGGCGGCGAACCATATCCGATTCTGGCGGATCGCCAGCCGGAACTGCTGGCGCGGGGGATCGGCGGGGCGGTGAAGGCGATCAGGAAGATCATTGGGCCGCTGGCGTTGGGGGTGGTCAGGCGGCGGGCGCGGAAACGGCTATAATCATGACAAGAACGTCAGGAGGGACATGCAATGGCAGACATCGCATTAGATCGACAACTCATCAATAAGATAGGCGAATTGGACGACAGCCAGAAACAGCGCGTCCTTGCGTTTATCAATGATCTGACCGAACCTCGACTATCGCTTGGCGAATGGCTCGACCGGGCCGAGGCGTTGCAGGCTCAATTTGTTGCGAAGCACGGCCCCGATCATTTCATCCATGCAGTTGACCTGCTAAACGAAGCGCGCGAATAAGAGGGCGTAATAATGGCCGAAACTTTCAGCCTGATTAGCATCATTGTATCTGTTCTTGCCTTTGCGATCTCTGCAACAACATTGTGGCTAACGTTGTTGCGAAAAGGGGCTGTCCGTATGACACAGCCAACATTGGTGTTCTTTGGGCCAGATGGCATTGGTGGGCCTCCAAAAGTGTTCATCCGCACCTTGCTTTATTGTACTGCTCAACGTGGCCGTATTGTTGATAACATGTTCTTGAAAGTTAATCGGGGCGAGTCTGTTCAGACATTTAGTATTTGGATATGTGGTGAAGAATCTCTGGGTCGGGGTAGCGGGGTTTATGTTGGCGAAAGCGGTGTTACATACAATCACCATTTCGTTTTACCAAAGGATGGGACTTCGTATGATTTTCTGCCGGGCGATTACAAGGTTGAAATATTTGCGTCCCTTGTTGGAATAAGCAAGCCTATATCACTATCTCAGGTGCGACTAGTATTGAATGAGTCTCTCGCTACCATTATGAAGGAAAAAGGTGCAGGTATATTTTTCGACTGGGGGCCGGATTCAGGGAAGTACCACGCTCACGTTGACGAACCACCCAAACGGCTTATGATGAGTTGATATCGGGCCGCTGGCATGGCGAATTGTGAATCAAAGGCGGTGTCGCTCGTAAGGCTGACACCGTGTTGCAAGGATGGCGCTACAATAGGCTAAACGATAGAGGTAGCCACGATGACAAAGCCTCATCCACTGATCACCCAGCTTCGATTCACCCGCAGCGAGTTCAAGCGCGCGTTGAAGGGGCTAACCGACGAAGACGCCAGCCGCCGCTTTCTGCCGATGAACTGCATTAGCTGGAATGTCGGGCATCTGGCATGGCAGGAGCAGAAGTATTTTATGGTCTACGGGCAAGGGCTGCCGCGTCTGCTGCCGGAGATCGAGACGCAATTTGAATACGGCGCGCCGGCGTCCACCCCGCGCCTGAGCGAGATGCTGGCGGCATGGGCGGCTATCACCAAGGCGGTTGATCCGTGGCTAGACGCGCAGACCGGCGAATCGCTGGCGCGGCGCACTGTCGGCAAAGACGGCAAACCCACTCAGATCATCATCGGCAATTTGCTCCAACGGGTGATCTACCATTACTGGTATCACATCGGCGAGAACATGGCGATCCGGCAAACGCTGGGGCACAAGCGCCTGCCGCAGTTCGTCGGCAACATCGACGACAAAGCGCCGTATTCGCCACTATCATAAGCGCGGCGCGCTGGCCGAGTCTTTCCCCTTTTTCTCCTCCCCGCCCTTGCGATACAATGTCCGCATGAATCCCATCCAGCTCGACCCCCCGATGATTCGGATGCCGGAGTTCGCGCCCGGCGAGTGGCTCAACAGCGACAAACCCCTGACCAAAGAAGCCCTGCGCGGCAAAGTGGTTCTGGTCGATTTCTGGGACTATACCTGCGTCAACTGTGTGCGGACATTGCCCTATCTCGCGGCGTGGCATGAGCGCTACGCCCCGCTGGGGCTGATCACGGTGGGCGTCCACGCGCCGGAGTTCAGCTTTGGGCGGACGCGCAAACAGATGGTTGACGCGCTCGACGAATTCGCCATCCGCTACCCGGTTCTGCTCGACAATGACTACGAAACGTGGCTGCGCTTCGCCAACCGGGCGTGGCCGACCAAATACCTGATCGACGCCAGCGGGTATATCCGCTACCGGGCGCAGGGCGAGGGGCGCTATCAGGAGACCGAATTAGCGATTCAGGAATTGCTCCGCCAGCATTCGCCGAGCATCGCTTTGCCTGATCTGCTGCCGCCGCTGCGCGATGAAGACGCTCCCGGCGCGGTATGTCACCGCCCCACGCCGGAACTTTACGCAGGCTCGGATCGCGGATCGCTGGGCAACGCTGAAGGCTACGGCGAAGGCCAGCCGATGATCCACGCCTTGCCGGAACCAGTGGCGCGGGCAGAGGGCCAGTTTTACGCCAGCGGAATCTGGAAGGCGGAGAAGGAATGCCTTGTCTACGCCGGGCAGGAGGGCGGGCGGCTGGTTCTGCCTTATCGGGCCGCGACGGTCAACGCCGTGCTGAGTCCCTCGTCCGACCCGGTGGAACTGCTGCTCGACCTGCCCCCCGACGCGGATCGGCGCAAGACCGTCCGCGACGTGCCGCCGATTGTCGAGGTTCGGCAGGATGGGATGAATCTCCGCCCGGAGAACGCGGGCGCGGACATTGAGTATGACGACGGCGGGTTGAGCTATGTCACGGTCAACCGCCCGCGCCTGTTTGAGCTGGTTCACAACCCCGAATTTGAAGAACACGAGATCGAACTGGTCTTCCACGCCAACGGGCTGGCGGTGTACGCCTTCACGTTCACGACCTGCGTTTTGCCAAATGACAGCGCTAAGTGGTGATTGGTTGCTCTTTCCGGCCTTGCAGGGTTGAGGCATAATCAAATCTGACACGATCTCAAAGCGAGGAAACGCCATGCTCCGACCCTTCCTGCTCTACCTCTCCCGCGCGCCGTGGGCGCGTCGCATCGTCACAGGCTGGGGAATTGCCCGCCGGATGGCCCGCCGCTTTGTGGCGGGCGAGACCGAAGATGAAGCCGTCGCCGCCATCCGCAAGCTGAACGCGGCGGGCATCACAGTGACGGTGGACGTGCTGGGCGAAAGCACAACCGACGCCGCCGAAGCGCGCCGCGCCGCCGACACCTACGTGAGCATGATCGAGCGCATCCCCGCCGAGAAGCTGGACGCCTCGGTGTCGATCAAGCTGACCGCGCTGGGTCTGGATGTCGATCCGCAAGTGTGCCGGGAGAACGTCCTGCGGATATTGGAAATCGCCCGCGCGCGCAAAATCAAGGTGACGGTCGATATGGAAGATCACACCTACACCGATCGCACGCTGGAACTGCTCCGCGAGTTTCGGGCCGAAGGGTTCAAGAACATTCAGGCGGTGATTCAGGCGTATCTATTCCGAAGCGAAGATGACATCAACGCGCTGGCGAAAGAGGGCGTGGACGTGCGGCTGTGCAAAGGCGCCTACCGCGAGCCTGCCGCCGTGGCGTTCCCGAAGAAGGCCGACACCGACGCGGCCTACGTGCGCGAGGCCAAGACGCTGATCGATGCCACCCGCAACGGCGGCGGCTTCCCCGGCCTCGCCACCCACGACGAGAAGATCATCAACACGCTGGAAGCCTACACTATTGAGAAGCAAATCCCGCGCGACAAATTCGAGTTTCAAATGCTGCATGGTGTGCGGAGCGACTTGCAGCAGCGCCTTGTCGCCGATGGCTACCGCCTGCGGGTGTACGTGCCTTACGGCACGCAGTGGTATCCGTACCTGATGCGCCGCCTCGCCGAAAACCCGGCCAATTTGTGGTTCTTTATGAGCAATTTCTTTCGGCGGTAGCGGGCTGGCATCGAGCCTAAATGGCTTCAGCCGCAATCTTCTTGATCGCCTCGATGTGCTTGGCGGGCGTGTCGAACCCGGCCCGCATCGTGTCAAAGGTGATGTGCGTCGCGCCCGCGCCGCGCCACCCGTCCAACTGCGATTTCCACGCATCGGGGTTGCCCTCGCCCCACACTATCCGCGCTTCGATGCCAAAGCCATCCTTGCTCCGCCCGCGCTTCTCAAACAGCCCCCACAGCTTGTCCAGTATCGGCTGCGACGCCTCCAACGGGCGGTTGGGCATCCAGCCGTCGCCCAGCCGCGCCACGCGATCCAGCACCCGGTCATCGTAGCCGCCAAACCAGATCGGGATGGGGCGTTGGATGGGCATCGGCTTTAGCCCCGCGTCAGGGATTTCATGCCACTCTCCGTTGTAGGTCACGAGTTCCTGCGACCACAGTTTCCGCAGCACGTCGATCTGCTCCTCGATCCGCTTGCCGCGATTGTGGAAATCCTGCCCCAGCGCTTCATACTCGACCGCGTTCCAGCCGTTGCCCACCCCGATTCTCAATTTGCCGCCGCACAGCACGTCCAGCGTGGCGGCTTGCTTGGCGACCAGCGCGGTCTGGCGCTGCGGCAGGATGATGATCCCGGTGGCGAAACCGAGTTTCGTGGTCAGCGCCGCCATGTAGGTGAACAGCAGGAACGGCTCCATAAAGCCGTCTTTGTAGTTGTAGACGCCCTTCCACCCGCCGGGCCGATCCGGGTTCGCGCCCAAAATATGATCGTAGGCGACGACATGGGTGAAGCCCAGCGACTCGGCGGTTTGCGCGTAATCGCGGATGGCGGCAGGGTCAGAGCCAAATTCAATCTGGGGGTAAATCACGCCTATGTGCATTTTCGTTTCCTTAGCTGAATCGGTTGAAAAAGAATAAGTGATTATTGCGCAGCAGAATCTCAATTTCGCCGAGCCTCCCTTTGAACGTCTCGCCGATGATCGAGACGATGATCACAAACATGGCGTAGATCGCCATCATCGGGTGGGCAGCGATGCAGTTAACCTCCGAGATTCCAAATAACAATGCTTCCATCGGTGGAAGCTGAGGCAAGCAGCGAATTATCCGGCGAAAAGGCTAGGCCCTCCACGTCTCCCAGATGCCCCTGAAACGTCATTAGGACGTTGCCAGTTCGCGGATCAATAATATCTATGTACCCACCATTAAGTTCAATATCCTCACTGTACCCAATCGCAAGAAGCGACCCATCAGGTGACCATGCAAGCGAGGTGATCCCGGTATGGTCGTTCGTGAGCGAAACGTACGAAGTATCATTTTTTTCGAGATAGAGATCGAGTGTTGCTCCAATATTTCCGCAACCCGGACCAAACGGGCCGTCGCCGCATACTCCGTCGTTGGCAGATTTGGCCGTAATTGTTCCATCAGGGGACTTGGCTTCGTAGGAGAAAACTCGTTTGTCGCTTTGATCAATGTGAAACGGGGTGCCGAACTGCGCGGCGCCCTCAAAGGTCTGCGAAAGCCCAGCACCTTCCGACCAGTACCACGTCCCGTCTGAACCGGAAATCATTAGTGTCTGATTGTCATCCGCCCATGACAGGTCTATGACGTTGACGCCAGTTCGCATTGCGCTAAGTATTTGGCCCTGGTCAAGGTCGAAGTACATGAGCTTTGAGTCATCTTGTGCAAGTATTCGACTGTCATCAATAAATGAAGCGCGTTCCGAGGTCACCGTGATGTCCGCGCGAACGCCAGTCCTTGCATCATAGAAGCGACGCTGCAACGTTCGACCGTTGTCCACGCGAGAGTAGGTGACGAGCCAACGCCCGCCAGGTGACCAGTAAACCCCGCCTGGGTCGGCAATCGTGTACTGTGTCGAAAAGTTAGACATATCGAGCACAGTCACTACGCTACCGTTAGCCACTCCCAACTGGTTTGTGGCGGGAGAAAAGTCCCAGTCTGAAATATGAGTCAGCGCGTCGTTGGCGACAGTCTTCCATGTTGCATTATCGATCACGGTCAATGGGCCACTTCCATTGACAATAGCAAGGTCCCAAGACGGCGCAAATATCAAGTTGCGAAACCACATGAGTTTGTGGGCGGGTGTATCCAATAGTCTATACACTTCCATGCCAGAACTTGCATCATAAACATATATGACGTTTCGGCTCTGGGCGGCGAGATACTTCCCGGTTGGGTCATAAATGACCTGACAACTTGGCAATTCAATGTCAGTTAGCGCACCGTTCTTCCCTGTGAAGCTGAGTCGTTCTCCGTTGGCGGTGTCCCAAATGTACAGTGTGCCATACACGCATGCTGCCAGATAACGGCTATCGGGCGACCAGCTTCCCATATTCAGAAAATGTGCATAGAACCCGTTCATTGGCGCTTCTAAACGCTGAATAAGTGCGCCCGTGTCACCATCGTAAATATTGATGAAATCAACCGTCATCCTTTGAAGTGCGTCAAAATCCCGGCCAGGATCGGCTTCCACTGCGAATCGTGTGCTGTCCGGCGACCAGTAAGCGCTGTACCATCCGGGTATATCGGCAACTCGTTTTCCAGTGCTTGTAGACCACAGGATTGGGTTAGAACGAAACTCATATTCTGTTATGATTTGATTGCCATCAGGAGAAATTGAATAGCTATTGAAATCCTTCTCCAGATAGTTCCGCCAGATGGGTTGCAAGGTGTCCAAGTCATAGGCAGATAATCCAATCCCTGATATTGCCAGTAGCGTGTTTTTCTGCGGTATCGCTACAGCAGCCTCGATTGTGCCAATGCCAATTCTGGCAAATGCTCCGACAGGAATCGCCCCGCCGCCCGCGACATAGGGCGGATTATCAGACAGCTTGATTTCAGGAATAGGCGCGGCGGTGGGCGGTTGTGGTGTCGGCATATCCGTTGGAGGTGTATCGCTGGCGGTAAGTGGCTGTGACACGGTGCGAGTCGCCTCGCTCGGTGCTGGCGCGACACACGCCGCAAATACAGCACTGATCAAAAGCGACACTATGAGCATTCGTCCGACAGGCTGTTTCATCGGCTGATCTTCCCGGAGGTAGCTAAAACAAATGTTGTCTAGATTATACTGCGTTCAAAAAAGCCTATGTGATGTGAGGGTTGATCTGTTACAATCCGCCCCTGTGAAATCTTATGAGGATGCAATCAAGTGACTGACACCAAACCTACCATCGTCGTCCTCAAAGGCGACCAGACCGGGCAGGAACTGCTGGCCGAGAGCCTGCGCGTTCTGGCCCCCTCCGTCACCCGCGTCGATCTGGCTTTTGAGGAATTCGACCTCTCGCTGGAAAATCGCCGCGCCACCAAGAACAAAGTCGTGGAGCAGGCCGCCGCCCGCGTCAAGCAGACCGGGTTGGGCATCAAGGCCGCGACGATCACCCCGCCCGACGCCAACGATGTCGGCAGCCCCAACGCCCTGCTGCGCGACCTGCTCGACGCGCAGGTGATCCTCCGCATCGGGCGGCGCATCCCGCGCGTCCACCCCATCGCCGGGATACATGCCCCCATCGCGGTCGTGCGCATGGCGGTCGAGGACGCTTATGGCGCGAAGGAATGGCGCGAGGGGGACGGGCTGGACGAAATCGCTTATTCCACCCGCAAGCTGACCCGCCGCAAGTGCCGCGCGGTCGCCGAGTTCACCTTTCAGTACGCCCAGAAGAACAACGCCACCGTGTTCGGCGGGCCAAAGTTCACCGTCAGCCCGGTCTACGAAGGCATGTTCAAGGAAGAATTGGACGCCGCCCACGAGCGTTACCCGGACGTGGCCTACGACCCGCAGCTGATCGACGCGACCTACGCGTTGCTGCTCGAATCGTCGGGCGAGGCGCTGGCGATCCCGGCGCTCAACCGTGACGGCGACACGCTGTCCGACCTTGTGCTCAAACTCTACGGGTCAATCGCCGGGGCGGAGTCGATCATTCTGGCGATGGATGAGGAGACCTTCAAGGTCAAACACGCGCTCGCCGAAGCGCCGCACGGCACGGCCCCCAGCCTGCAGGGCAAGAACATCGCCAACCCGATGGCGATGATTCTAGCGGGGGCGGCTCTGCTCAAGTATCCGGGCACGATCAGCGCGACCAACGCCAGCCGCGCCATCTACGAAGCGGTGTTCGAGACCGTCCACGAGGGCATCCGCACCAACGATCTGGGCGGGTCGGCCACCACCAGCCAATACACCGACGCGGTGATCACGCGGGTAGAGCGCAAATTGGACGTGTGGGATTCGCTGGGGTAATGCGGAAGTTATGGAGAAACAAAAAACACGGAAGCGGGGCGATCACCCATGATCGCCCCCCAATGCTATAATCATGGCAACAAGAGATGCCGCCTATGAACATGCCAGCGATCAGCCCTCCGTACACGCCCGTAGTGGATTTCATTATGGCTCATGCCTCGCCGGGTGATATTCTGGCCTTCAGGTTGCCCGAATCGCAGCAGGAGCGCATAGCCGAACTGCTCGAAAAGCAGGACGAGGACGCGCTCACGCCGGAGGAGGCCAGGGAGCTTCAACAGATCGTGTTGATTGACCGGATGCTGCTTGCGCTCAAAGCGCAGGCATTAAAGGCCCTCAAATAGCGAGGCGCTATGTTCCACGCTCTGCGCGGCGGATTGCGCGGAGCAGGGCAGATGGGCGATGCGAATATTGCGGCATGCCCGAAAAGACTGCCTTTGCCCGCTTTCAGATTGAGCATATCATCCCGATCAAGCATCATGGCTCGTCGGAGTTGGACAACCTCGCATGGGCATGCTTACAGTGCAATGCCGCCAAAAGCAGCAATCTCGTTGCCTATGATCTGGAAACAGGCGAACTGACTCCCTTGTACAACCCGCGCGCTCAGACATGGCGTGATCATTTTGAAATTCGTGAGGCGCTCATCATCGGCAAGACCAGCGTTGGGCGTGTCACCATTGACGTGCTAGATATGAATTGTTCGGAGCAATTGAGTTTGCGAGAAGCCCTGATCCAGCGCAATCAGTGGTGAGCCGCGCCAACGATCTGGGCGGGTCGGCCACCACCAGCCAATACACCGACGCGGTGATCACGCGGGTGGAGCGCAAACTGGACGTGTGGGACTCGCTGGGGTAGGCCAAACGGCGCGATCATACTAAAGTCCTATACAGTCTGCGTCTAATCCACTCTATACTGATGTTTATGAGTGTCTTGGACATTCCTTGTATTATTGTGTTCGTGGTTGAAAACCCGTAGGGACTGGGGGAAAGGATTGAAAGCTATGAAACTGAATCGATGGTTATTCGTTGTAGTCGCGCTGGCAAGCATGGTGGCTCTGGCCGCCTGCGACACGCCGCCGGGGTTGGCGAAGAAGACTCAGGGGGCTGAGGCCGAAGAAACATCAGAAGCGACCGGAACGCCCACGGGGTCTGAGACGGCCACTGCGACCGCAGAGACGCCTACTGCGACCCCGACCCTCACCGGGTCCGAGACGGCCATGCCGACCGAAGAGGAATCCGCCCGGGCGGGCTGCGAAGGCAGCCCCGCCGATGCGCCTCCTCCGCTGGGCGCGCTGGCAACCGCTTTTGAAGTCGGCGACGATGTCGTTCTCGATTACTGGTGCCAGGGTTTTGGCATCGGCGAGATCAAGAAGGCCCTGACCTGGTCCGAACTGACCGGGGTTGAGGCGCAGGCCTTGTTTGACATGAAGGCGCAGGGCATGGGCTGGGGCCAGATCGCCAAAGAGTTGGGCATCCACCCGGGCTCCAAGGGCGACAAGGGCAAGCCAGACGACAAGGGCAAGCCAGACGACAAGGGCAAGCCGGACGACAAGGGCAAGCCCGATGGCACAGGCAAGCCGTAACCTTCGTGTGACTTCCAAAAGAAAGCTCCCTATCCGGGGGCTTTCTTTTTTTTTCGCGCCGCGCGCAGTAAACTATAGTCGTGCCAGAAGCGCCACAACGCGCGCAGTTCGGCCCCGGGCATGTTTCTTGCCCCGCCTACATCCATCAAAGGAACAACTATGACCACATCCGAACCTGCCCTTGACCGCATTCAGGAGAAACGCGAACTGCTGGTCTGGGGCGCGATCCCTGCCATTGTTGGCGGCGTGGGCTTGATCATTGACGGCGGCTATGTGATCAGCCAGTATGCCAATGTTTTGGGCGGTTTTTGGCCCCAACCGTCCGCCATTGGCCCTAACGGCGTCGGCTCTGTTCCCAGCATAAGCGGCGCTGCGCCGAACTACATGGGCTTTTTCACCAACTCGGTTGCTGGCCCGATGATCGCGGTGGGGTTGATCACGCTCATTTTGTTGGCCCTGTCGCGCTTTGGCAAGCGCCGGTTGGCGGTGGCGGGCAGCGTCGCGCTGATAGTGTTCGCCGTGCTGCTGCTGGGCTACCTGATCTATGCGCTGGTGACCGGGTCGGGCGCCAGCATTTACTCGCTGGTGCTGGCCCTGTTGATCGTGTGTCTGGCGGTGGCGGGCGGGTCCGGGCTGATGGCCCAGCGCGTGGTGGTTATTCAGTAGGCATGGCTGATCGGCGCGTCGACCGGCTCTTATTGAGAAAGGAAACCAAAGCCATATAATAGGGAAATGCCAAGAAAGCGATTTGAGGTCACTGAACAACAGGACAAAGAACTTCAGCGGGCTTTTGTGAACGCCAAAGACGGAGCGACACGTATCCG
>Ga0210377_10003369_pt1 | contig 13773 bp, 15 predicted proteins | sample PLM4_65_b1redo_FD_155480 | JGI IMG/M metagenome (GOLD analysis project Ga0210377, IMG submission 155480) | Groundwater sediment microbial communities from an aquifer in East River, Colorado, USA - PLM4_65_b1 redo | ecosystem: Environmental > Terrestrial > Soil > Riparian zone | place: USA: East...
TTCACGCCTATGGCCGCCAGGGAACAGGCGGAGCTCATCCTTGATGATGCACCTTTCGCCAGACAGCTCATGCAGTGCGAACAATAAACAGGATGGACCTCGAACTGCTCGGGATCATTTAAAGGCTGTTTTCTTTAATGTAAACTAAAATATAAATAATACTTTCCTCCTATTCCCTTGATGCATGAATTTGCGTTATAATATACTCTCGGTAAGCGGATAATCTTACAGGGTGAGGAGTTATAAAATGCCTAGATCCATAACCATTAGTTTCGAGGGCAATCAATTTATCTGGAATGGTAAAAGATGGTTCGATAGAAAAACATATCTTGAGCCACCAACAGCGGTAAGCTCAAAGCTTAATACCCTACGAGCCTCTGGCAAGGTTACAGCACGGGATAAAGCGGTTGCAGATAATATGGATGAGCTCTTGAGAAAAGCCAAGCGAGCGCAATATCAAGGACAGATTCCAAAAGCCTTGCAGTTGGCTCGACACGTGTATAATCAGAGACCACAACATATTGGAACTGCGGCCATCCTGTGTAGTGTGCTTAGAACAGCGAACAAGTCCAAGGAAGCGGTAGCCTTGGCGAATAATTTCAGCAGTTCTAACTATTCTCCCATTCTAACGGCCCGTGCCGCTGCCTTGTGTGATTTGAATCGGTGGGATGATGCGCTCAAACAGATTCGCCAGGTTTTTGCCATAGGAATGAAACTAAAAAAGAGCAGCGGGCACGACGACGCTTCAGCCATCTACAGTAGAATAAAGCAAAATGCGTCCTATTTGTTTGATGAACGAATGCTTAAAAAATCCGCATCACCGGTCATTCCTTCGCGTCGTTCAGGATAGCCTCTGATCTTGTTGTTACGTCACACTTAGAGGAAAAAAGGTCGCGTAGTATGGCTCAGGACAGGCTCCGTGAAGGAACTCACGAATAAAGAGACCTTCCTCTCAACACACCATTGCGTCAACTAGCAATACAACTGGACCCGCCTCGTCCGTTCATAAACGGCCAGCTGCGAAATATCCGGAGATCTCGTCTCTTCTGTTGACTATGCATCATTGTTCTGTTACGCTGGTTTTATGGCACACCCTTCACGCTGCGCATTTCAACAGGCTCTCCGGATAACTGCTGTTCTGTGCGCCCTCACCCTTGGTTTGGCGCTTGTCCCCGTCGCATTCGCAGCGGACAACCAGCCGATTGACTCCCTTACACCGCACATCGACGCATTTTTCCCGGGGGAAACCCTTACCTACGATATCAGCTGGTCGAGGATGATCAGTGCCGGGACCGCGACCATGGAGGTCAAAGAGGAAAAGCTGCCTGACGGACGGGATGGTCTCAAGTTTGTCGTAGCGGGCCGCTCGGTGGGCTTGCTCGACAAGGTCTATCCGGTGAACGACTCGGTCGAGAGCATCTTCGACCCACAGACACGGGAAAGCCTTTCGTACCGCCTCCGGGAAACCTATGGAGGGAAGAAGCGACGCCGCGATCTGGCATTTGACCACGCACGAAACATCGTGGTCAGCAGGCTGAATGACGACCCTGCGGAGACCCTGGCCGTCCCGGAGCACGTACAGGATGGCCTGTCGATGCTTTACTCTCTCCGGACGAGGGAAGACTTCGTCGTGGGCAAGATCATTACCATCGAAGTCCACGACAGCAGCAAAAACTGGTCCATCGAGGTCCATACCCTGGGCAGAGAAAAGTTGAAGACGCCCATGGGTGAGTTCGCGACGGTCAAGGTCAAAACCTACCCCAAATACCAGGGGGCTTTCATGAACAAGGGGGAGGTCTTCATCTGGCTTACGGACGACAACCGGAGGGTCCCGGTGCTCATGAAGAGCAAACTCGCCTTCGGGTCCTTTGTGTTCACCCTGACGGCGATGACCCCGGAGCATCTTCTGGAGGCGCCGCGTCAATGATGATGGACGACGTATTGCGAGGAAAGGTGGTCATTCTCAAAACGAGCAATCGGTTGCGAGGGGATGTTCCGTTAGACAGGGATGAATTTTTTTGTCTTCGCTTCGAGTATTCGCTTCACAACGGATAGTAGATAATATGATTCAAACGGCTTCTGGAGAAAACCGTCTATATCCTTGATATCCTCTTTTTCCCCAACATATTTTGTATATCCGGAAATCGCGAGAACCTTAACATCTGGATTGATCACCTTGATCTGCCGTATCAGCTCCCTACCGTCAATGCCGGGCATGACGATGTCGGTAATAACAAGCGCCACATCGTTGAATATCCGTCGGTAGATGTCTATGGCTACCGTGGAATCGCTGGATGCAAACACCTTGTACCCTTGATTCTCCAGCGAATCCCGCATGATGTCCAGAATATCCTGTTCGTCATCGACGATCAGCAGGGTTTGTTTTCCACTACCCGGGCTTATGGCTTCCTTTGTTCCGGAAACTGTCGCGGGGGCGGCAGCCGGCAGGAATACGGTAAACACGCTCCCGACGCCGAGTGTGCTCTCAACAGAGAGAAAGCCCTGATGGTCATTGATGGCACCGTAGACCATGGAAAGGCCGAGCCCAGTGCCTTTTCCCTGCTCTTTAGTTGTGAAGAACGGTTCAAAGATCTTATTCTTAATATCTTCTGGGATCCCCGTGCCGGTGTCCGAGACGCTGATCTGGACGTATTCCCCGGGAGGGACATACGGCGGCACATCCGGCATGCCCTTCACGACCGTCCTGGCTTGGGTCTTGATGACGATGCGTCCCCCATTCGGCATGGCATCACGGGCATTGACCAGGAAGTTCATGATGACCTGCTCCATCTGATTAACATCGCCCTGGATCAAGGGGAGCCGGTTGTCAAGTTCCACGCTCAGATCTATGCTCTTTTTGAAGACCTGCTCGAGCAGTTTGATTGTTTCATACACCACGTCGTTCAGGTTGATCGGTGTACGTTCGTACTTGCTCTTCCGCGCAAAGCCCAGCAGTTTTGAGATCATCCTCCCCGCCCGCCGCGAAGCGTCCTCGATAACGTTCAGACTGCGCGTCGCCTTTTCGTTTAACACGGCAAACCGGCGAATGAGATCAGTATGGCCGAGGATGGCGGTCAAAATATTATTGAAGTCGTGGGCGATCCCGCCGGCGAGGACCCCGATGGATTCCATCTTCTGAGACTGCAACACATGTTCCTGGAACTTCTTCTTTTCAGTAATATCGCGGTAGAACGACTGTATGAAGACCTCATTACCGATGGTGATGGCCTTGGAACTGATCTCGACGTATATGGAGGTGCCGTCCTTCTTATTGTTCTTTGCCTCGAATACGAGCGATTCACCGTCCAGGATCCGGCGCGTTTTCCTTGTTATAGTGTCTTTGTCACTGTCACCTACCAAAAGCTTGATATGGGCGCCGATCAGCGACTCTCGGGTAAAGCCGTGCATTTCGCAGGCCTTGTCATTCGCATTCACGATAATGCTGTTCTTGTCGAGGACTATAATACCATCCGTTGCGTTTTCAAAAAGCGACCGATGCCACTGCTCGGATTCGTGGAGTTTTTTGGTCCGCTCTTCGACCATGTCTTGAAGTTGGAGGGAGTAGGATTCGAGTTGTTTCTTCTGTTGTTCGAGGTCGTATTGGAGGCCAATCTCGCTTATAAGTCGTTGTTGGCTGAGATATCTCCATATAATCAAACTTGAAAAAGTACTGACTAAAAAGAAAAAAGGCATTGAAAAAAAGCGAAGATTTAATGATTTGTCAAAAATTAAAATTGGGACTGCATATATTAATAAAGCAAGTAAAGAAAAAGACAACGAATGTTTCAGATCGAGAGGGACAAAACCAATACTATACAGAGCAACAAGGAAAAATCCGGCATAATACGTTGATGAATGAGCACCGAAATTCAAAATCATATACTCGATAACGCCGCCAGAAGCAAAAAGAGCAATATAAAGCAGCCATAATTGATATTGTCTATTAATCTTTTTGCGGTTAAGGACGCTTAATAAGATACAAATAAAAGCACCTAACGATCGATACTTGAGAAAGTCTGTAAAATTTTCAGGAGTGGCTATATAGTCAAGTATTGCTATTACGAAAAAAAAGAGGGCGGCGGAAAAGAGCGTCCAACCAAGCCAAAATTGTAAGGCTTTATCTATTTCACTTTTTATGTATTCTTCTCTGGACATGATTAGATTTTATCAGCTTTTTTGAAAAAAGCGAAGAAAAAATGTGTTTTAACTAATATGGGACAGCTCACGTTTTAATATAAGTTTTGCAGTATTATAACCCAGATACGCCACACCCGGGATGCCATGAGTCTGAGCAGTCCAATGCCCCGTTATATACAGTCTTTTAATGAATGTTTTTTGCCGAAAGTCAGGCTCAAATAACTGTGATTGCAATGCCGCCCAACCATAATCTGCTCCTTCGTGATTCAACGTGTATCGATACAGCGTATAGGGGGTTGCCGCATCGAAATATACAATATGTTTCTTGAGATCAGGAATGAGCCTCGCGATGTTATTTAGAAAATTTTCTGCTATTCTCTTTTTATTTTGTTTCCAGAACAAACTCGTTTTATAAGAAGTATTGCAGAATGCCAAGATAGTTTTTTTATCAGGAGATACCCTGAACATAAAACCACCACCACCAATATTATTAATATCGCCCTGTACTACATAATTGTGCATTCTATCAAGATCATAATAAGGAAGATGCCATATATTTGTACCAGGTGCAGGAAGTTCATCGAAAGGCTTATCAATTCCAATATATAGAATAAAAGATGATATTGAAGGAGTAAAACTATTTAACTTATCAAGGAGTTGTTTATCGACACTGTCCCCTCCTAAAAAAGTTTTGAAGGTTTGAGTAATATCGCAGGCTGATACAACATATTTTGATGCATATGATGCGTTGCTACTTAATTCCACACCTACTACAATATTGTTTTTACAGAGGATTCTTTTTACAAGCCTTTTGTATAAAAGTGTGCCGTTATTCTGCTCAATAACCTGAGCGAAAGCATTCGGTAAAGTTTGCATGCCTCCTTCTAGATAATAACCACCATCAATCAAAGTCTCGTTAAAAAATTTTGTCCCTGTAAAGGCGTGAATTAAAGATGGCGGTAAACCTCCATAACCAAAAATGGGATAAGAAATTGTACTAATTAAAGTGTTGTCTGAAAAAAATGATCTTAAAAAAGAACCAAAAGTTCTGTCTTTTAATTTGGCATTTTCAAATGGGCCTGCTGATGCCAGATGATGGTAATAATTGTAGTAATTATGAATATTCTCTTTTTCTTTTGGGAATATTTTTATCAAATCATTAATAGTCTTTTTTGTATCATTCCAAAAAGTTATTTTAAAATCGGGTGCTATAACAATATCGGAAGGATCTAGTCTTGTAATTTTAACCATTTCATCTATGCCGAGTTCTCTTATTATCTGTCGAAAATTTTTCCCTTCCCCATAGCCGCCAAGGGAATGCGCTGCCGCGTCAAACGTAAAGCCTTGCCTCTTGAACGACGTGCAGTAACCGCCTGGTTTATCATGTTGCTCGAGCACCAAAACCTTCATGCCGGCCTTTGCGAGGTAGCCGCCACAGACAAGACCACTTATACCTGCACCGATAATAATAACATCGTAGGTTTCTCGGTTAAGATTTGACATTTGCCGAGCGCTGCGCCAACAATTTTTCAACCAGTTCTACAGCTTGTTTTACCGAGACTATCTTTGGAACATCCTCATCCCTTACCGACACCTTAAATTTTTTTTCAATAGCTACAGTAATTTCGATAGCTTTAATGGAGTCTACTTCCAGGTCTTCCACGATATTCATCTCTGGTGTTATCTCCACTGCATCGTATCCTGAGACATCCGAGATTATTGCTATAATCTCCTTTTCTACATTTACAGCCATTTCTTTTTACCCTCCCTAATGTTTAAACTTTTTTAAAACCACAGAGGCATTATTGCCTCCGAAAGCATATGAATTGTTTAAAGCAATTCCTACAGTGTGTTTTCTTGCTTGATTTGGTACGCAGTCGATACTACATTCGGGATCAGGAGTTTCGAAGTTGATAGTAGGGGGGATGATGTCGTTTGTTATAGCAAGAGCGCATGTAATTGCCTCCAATGCGGAAGCAGCACCCATGGTATGTCCGAGCATGGATTTTATGGAACTGACAGGAATTTGTTTATAACGTGAACCGAAGACCTCTTGAATGGCGGCGCACTCCGCTCGATCATTGGCTCGCGTTCCTGTGCCATGAGCACTGATATAGTCCACGTCCTCAACAGAAATTCCAGCCTCATATAGTGCTTTTTTCATGCATTTTGTGATTCCCTCCACAGATGCATTCGTCATATGATGTGCATCGCAACTAAGACCGTAACCGACAACTTCAGCATAGATTGGGGCATTTCTGGCTAAAGCATTCTCCATTGATTCTAACACGAGCATTCCCGCGCCTTCTGCCAGCATCATGCCTTTTCTGTTTTTGTCAAAGGGCTGACATCGTTCCGGTGCAACGGCTGAAAACTGGTTAAAGCCGGTATATTCAATCCGAGAGATGCCATCGGATGCTCCAGCGATCATAATATCCGCATTGCCCAATCGGATCAAATCATAAGCATAAGCGATGGCATAATTACCTGCAGCGCATGCCGTTGAGAACATGAAATTTGGTCCACTACACTTGAATTCCTGGGCTATTGCTGACGGCGCGGTATGTGTCGGCATTTGATAAAATAGTTCTTTTCGCACGTCTTGCTTATTGATGAGCAGTGTGTCAACATCCTCGATGGCCTGTGCTGCGCCCAGTGTCGTACCATGTGAAACGCCAACTGTATGGTTTGCTAAGTAATCAGATGCAAAGACCGCGTCTTCCACCGCAAGTTTAGCCGATGCCAGGGCCATTTGAGTGGCGCGGTTCATGAACTTAAGATGATCTACCGGAATAAACTGTTCAGGTTGAAATCCCCTAACCTCACCACCATTGTGGGTGAAATGGTTTGAAGTATCAAAGGCTGTTACAGGACTGATGCCGGACTTTCCCTTAAGCAAGTTGTCCCAGAATTCCTTCCAGCCGATGCCAATGGATGATATAACACCCAGCCCTGTTATGACTACTCTCTTATTCATTCTTTACACTGAATACCAGTTCAGCTTCGGCGATTTTTTTATCATCAACAAACACCTCGCCCGAAACAAAAACAGTGGTGGGCAAGGTCTTGACGTTCTCAACCCGGATTTTCAGCTGGTCTCCCGGAACAGCAGGGTGAAGAAATCGAGCCTTCACCGAACCGAAAAAATAAAGCGGATTTTTACTATCGCTACCGTTTTTACCACCTGTAGCAAAAAGGATGATTGCGGTTTGAGCCATTGCCTCGAGTATAAGCGCACCGGGCATGATTGCTTTTTCTGGAAAATGGCCGAGGAAGACCATATCATTCCCTGAAATGTTCTTCACGGCAGTTGCGCGTTTACCCGGTTCGATCTCCAGGACCCGGTCGATCATGATAAAGGGAAAGCGCTGGGGAATGAGCTTTTTTATCTCTTCAAAGTCAAGTTGCATAGTTCACCTACTATAGCGGCCAACGATGACTGCTGAGTTTTGACCATAGGGGTCAGCCGAGGTCACGAGCACGTTCTGTATCTGCTTCTGTCGTGACTTATTGGGAACATAATCGAGATCGCACGCAATATCTCTCTCTTGATAATTTACAGTTGGGGGGATGAAATCCGTCCGAAGTGCGCCTACTGCCGCAGCCAGGGAAAGGGCGCCGGAGGCTGAAAACGATTCTCCCACCATGGACTTAATTGAACTCACCGGTATGGTGAGAGCGTGTTTTCCAAAAATATCCTTTATAGCTTTTGTCTCCATCCGGTCGAGCCCTTTGGTTGAATTAGCACAGGCACAGACATAGTCAATGTCGCCGGGATTCAGGGCAGACTCTTGCAATGCGAGGGTTATAGCTTTTTTCAACCCATCCCCCGCATGGGTGAAGTAGCGATCAGCGGAAGGATCAAAGGCATTGCCGTATCCCAGAACACGCGCGAGAATAACCGCGTCCCTGTTCAACGCATGCTCCTCATCTTCAAGGACCAGTACTGCCGCACCTTCGGAGAGAATCGTACCGTTCCTTCGCGCGTCGAAGGGGCAACAGACGGGTTCCGAACCATCTGTCCCGGATAAGCATCCGAGGTTATGGAAACCCATAAAAGTCTCTTCGCATAGTTCTTCCACTCCGCCTGCCAGCACAACGTCGGCCCGGTTCAATCGGATAAAATCCGCTGCATAGGAGACGGCATCGAGACTGGCGCAAAAACCGGTGGATATTGTTGTGTTGAAGCCTTTGATCTTGAATTTTATCGATACCTGGCTTGCCGGGGAATTGATGACGGTGTTCGGAAAGTGCGAGGGATTGACGGCCCGCGGTCCTTCTATGAGGCCCGACCGGTCAAATTGCGAGATGCTGTGGAGACTCCCGAATGTCGTACCGATGGAGACCCCCATCGAATGGGTAGTGTCCTCCGTGATCTCTATCCTGCTGTCGTCTATGGCGAGTTTGGCAGCGGAACAGATCAATCGTGTGCTCCTGTCAAGGTCCCGCAGTCCTTTTTTGCCGAGGAAGGAAAGAGCATCAAAATCCGTGATCTCTCCCGCAATGTTGACAAAAAAAGGCGATGTGTCAAAAAGGGTCACGGGACGAAAGCCCGTTTTCCCCTGGAATAATCCCGCCCAGAACGCCTCTCTGCCGATCGCGATAGGCGAGAGAACGCCGATTCCGGTAATGACAATTTTTTTATTCATGATAGGGGCGCTCTATATTCCTAATCCCCCGTCGATTTGCATTGTCTGCCCGGTTATATACTGCGACTCGTCACTTAGTAAAAAAAGTGCAACCTGCGCTACTTCATCGGCAGTGCCAAATCTCCTGAGAGGGATCATATTCATAAATTTTTCTCTGGCCTTCTCGCCGAGTTCCGCTGTCATCTCGGTGCTGATAAAGCCGGGGGCAATTACATTGACCCTGATGTTATAGGGCGCTACCTCTTTAGCCAGCGATTTGGTAAAGCCTATTACCCCAGCTTTTGCAGCAGCGTAATTGACCTGGCCGGGGAGCGGGTGGATGCCGCTTACAGACGAAATATTGACGATGTTTCCGCTTTTCTGCTTGAGAAAGGTAATAATGCACGCCCGGGTGGTATTGAAGACCCCTGTGAGATTTGTATCGATCACATCGGACCAGTCTTCCTGACTCATCATCATGAGAGACTTGTCTCTTGTAATTCCAGCATTGTTAATAAGAATATCGAGCTGCCCGAATTCCGTTTTTACTGTATCGACGAGAGTTTTAGCGCCTTCAAAATCCCTTACGTCAAGCTGAATGGGCAACGCTCTTCTGCCGAGGCGTAGCACCTCTTCAGAAAGTGACTCCGCTGCATCGCTTTTGCTGGAATAGGTGAACGCGCAATCAGCACCCGCCCCGCAGATGGCAAGGACAATGGCTCGGCCGATGCCCCTCGTACCGCCCGTTACGATCGCCACTTTATGAAGAAGAGGACTATTTTTCAGACTCTTCTCCCAATTTGAACGTGTGATGTCAATTTGTTCAGCTGGTGCGACATATGCGTGATAAACCCTGCATGAATATGCATTTTATGCAACTTAGCGCTAATACTTATATAGCACTTTTTTAAAAATGCTTCAAGCAAAAGTTCATCCTTTGGGCGATTTGTCAGGTACTATGCCCAAGCCGATCCGCAACATGGAGAGGGCGCACTTCCACATTTACGGGCAGATCCAGTATGCAGCCGTTCAGTTAAGGCTACTGTTTCGTGGCCGTATAGAAGATGACCGCTCCGGAATCGACCCGGGACATTGAAACTGCGCTGCTCGGGATGTTGGCCTCTCGCAACACTCTTTCGAAATCTTTCTCAGTTCGCTGCAAAAAACCATCCCAGTCAGCAAGCCAGTGATAAAACTCTGGACGGTAACGGTCCGCATCCTTGAAGGAAGCAATAAGTTTTCCACCTGGTGTCAGCAGCAGATACAGGGTGCTCAACAGTTTGACGAGGAAATCGTCGGGGAGATAATCAAAAAATCCAATGCTGTAAATGATGTCTTGCATGCCGAATTCCGTCTGAGCTGTCTCAATATCAAACATTCTGAGCGCGTTGTACTGGATCAATTCCGTATGCTCTTCCGTAAGCCCTGCATAGGCAAAACGATCAAGGGCGAACTCCAGGGCAGAAGGGTCCAGATCAACACAGGTGAATTTGGCTCCCGATGACTTGATTTCCGGCGCCAGTTCGAAAACCTCGCGGCAGGAACCGCAGGCCACATCGAGGACCTTCGGTTTGCTTCTGCTGATCAATTCTTCTTTCAACAGGTCACGCATTTTTACGATCCGCTCTTTTACCGCTGTCGCAATTTCATTGGAGAGAACGTATTTATCCAGATAATGTCCTATACCTTCCGACATTGGCATGTTCTTGTAAGCCAGTTCCAGGGTCATATAATCGCCCTGATGCCCCTGCGGCCAAATTCTAGTGCGGTTGATGAAATAGCTTTTCGACAGGATTGGATGCGTCTTTTCTCGGAAATAGACCTGTGCTTGTTTCAGGGCCAGTGGATCATTCACGTCCTTTTCAAATTGCGCACACGCATGAAGCATCGAGTCGTTCAGCATGGTTATCTCATCGAGGAGCGCTTCCTGGTCCGCGTCCTGCATGGAACACCGTGCTTCAAAGTCCCCGAGCTTCGACATATACGTCTCGATCCTGGCATCAAGCTCCTCGACATACGTTCTCGGTCTTTCGTGAACTAGTCCTGCATGCCCCTGAATTTTCTTTCCCTGATAGAGTATTGGTTCTTGCATGGTATTCCCCCTTTAGAAGAGATTCTATTATTGAGATCGATGGCGTTGTCCAGATGAGTGTACGTGATGATTTTAATCATGAATTTCTTTGGTACATGAGCGAGGTGCGCGGTTGTATCCTCAAGATGAGTGTCTGATTTGCACCTCGGAACGTCTGAAAAAGTTTGATAGATATATTTTCACCTCCTTTTAGAAGGTAGACGGCAATTAATGAACAAGCTTCTCTGGTGCGATACTTTCAAAAACAAAAATTAAACCACAAATAGTTGTAATAATATAAGCTAAGTAATGATTATTGTAAATAAATTAATGATGGCATGGCATGTTTTGCATGTTTAAACCAATATTATTTGTCAAGGTCGAATGGGTGGTGACGGAATAATGGCGGATCGAGGAGAAAGGTTCAATTGAAAAAACGGTGTGCGTCGCATGTCGGAGTTATTCTTATTTTCTTTTATACAAGCCTATAAGCTCTGTTTGCGCAATGATGCGGCCCTTCATGGCACTCACTAATGCGGACTTGGTCGCGTTCACGCTGAGGGACAGCGTGGTGTTGAGCGCGTAGAGCTTGAAAAAATACCGATGCGTGCCTGAAGGGGGGCAGGGGCCTCCATAGCCGCGGTTTCTGAAATCGGTCATGCCCTCCTGCGCGCCTGAAGGCAGGGACTGTTCCTTGATCTCCCTGGTGGCAGGGCTGATGTTCCACACGACCCAGTGGACCCATGTGCCCGCCGGTGCGTCCGGATCATCGACGATCAGCGCAAGCGACTTTGCCTCCGGCGGGATGTTCTCGATCGTGAAGGGCGGGTTTACATCCGGGCCGTCGCAGGTATATTTCGCGGGCATGTGTTCCGAATGGCCGAATGCCGGGCTTGATAATTTGAGAGCACTCATATCAGCAGCCTCCATTGGATGCGTAGTGAATAACAATACACTGAACAATACCAGACTACAAAACCCTGCCGAGTATGCACTGTTCTATCCCTCCTTGCCGTCTGTCTGCTTCTGCTTACTATGATACCATAATCTGATAGGCTGTTGAAAAGCCTGTCCACGCAAGCTAAAGCCTGCGGCTACCAAAAAAAAGACAATGATTCTATACTACGGTAGCCGCACCCTTAAGGGTGCGTGCTAGTGACATTGGGCCTTTTGTAACGAGCGGCAAAGGCCCGCATGAAGGCCAGACCAAAGAGCAAACTCTGCTATCCTCAGCAACTTTCGGGTATGATGAGTATCATAGAAAGCAGTACATATTACCTGTACAATGAAACAACCTAAAAGGAGGTGTATCATGAATAACCATACTCTCGATTGTCCATCCTGTTCTTCCGTGAAGGCCGCACCGGCCGCGAACGACAAGGATGTCCGACTGACTCAGTGGCCGATCCAGATCAAGCTTATCGGCACGTCAGCGCCGTTTCTGAAGGACGCCGATCTACTCGTGGCTGCGGACTGCACTGCCTTTGCCACGCCGGGGTTCCACGAGAAGTTCCTGCCCGGCAAGAAGGTGCTGATCGGCTGTCCCAAACTCGACGACGCCACGCAGTATCTTGCGAAGTTCACCGAGATCTTCGGCACCACAACGATCAAAAAGGTGACCTGCCTCAGAATGGAAGTGCCCTGTTGCGGCGGTATGACAGCGGTATTGAAGGAAGCGATCAATCGCTCGGGGAGAAAGATCCCCATGACGGAGATCATCGTCGGCGTAAAGGGCGATGTGCTTTCAGAGACCGGAATTCTGTAATGAAGAAGAGTGGGAAACCGTTGGACGTGGATTTGCAAAGGTGATCCAAAGCAGGTCCTTCTAACGTACCGTTTAAAAAATTTTGTATGGTTTGACAGGCTCGAAGCGAATGGATGCTTATGAATGCGATCATTACCCGCTCGGGCTTATCCATTCACTTTGTCCCGAGTTGTTGCAGAGTAACCCGGGCATTTTGCAACAACCTGCCAAGCGGCGCTGATCAATCAGCGTCGCATTTTTTTTCAGTTGCCAATATGTTTGACTTGAATCGGATTTGATAAGAGCTTAGATTTTTCAGGTCCCTTGCCTGCCACATGCGCTGCGTGTCCATTCTCGTTTCACCCTCCAGTTGCAAAAAGTAAATAAACGGTCAAGCCTGGGGGCCCTTTTTTCAGCAACTTCAAAACATCTTGATATCCTGCCTGCTTTGTGAAATAATGCCTCCACACCCGCGATGATTCCGACATCGGGCGGCTGGGTTCTTACGAGCCTCTTCATGATAACCGTCATCTGTGTCATCATCCAGGCCATGGCCTATGGTTTGGTCACTGAAGGTGCTAAGGTGGATTGCGAAATGATGTTCAAGGAAAGGTGATAGATGGATATCATGCTTCTGTTAAAGGGATTGATCCTGGGGATCGTGGAGGGGATAACCGAGTTCATTCCCGTCTCGTCAACGGGCCACCTGATCCTTGCCGGCGACATTCTCGGTTTCGATGACGAAAAGGCAAAGGTCTTCGAGGTGTTCATACAACTGGGGGCGATCCTCTCGGTCGTCTGGATTTACCGAGAAAGGATTCTCGTCGTGCTCAAGGGGCTGCCGACCCGAAACGAGGACCGCTCTCTTGCGATGAATATCGTGATGGCTTTCCTTCCGGCGGCGTTCCTCGGACTGCTGACGCATAAGGCCATCAAGGCTTATCTTTTCAATCCCATCACGGTTGCGGGGGCGCTCATCGTAGGAGGAGTTGCCATCCTGCTGATCGAAAAGATGGACCACCGGGCTCATGTGAAGGAGGTCGATGGCATAACCCTGAAGCAGGCCCTGGGCGTGGGGTTCGCCCAGTGCCTCGCACTGTTCCCGGGAGTGTCGCGTTCCGGAGCCACGATCATGGGGGGACTCGTGATCGGGTTCGACAGGGCCGTGGCAGTGGAATTTTCCTTCTTTCTCG
>Ga0210377_10003370_pt1 | contig 13773 bp, 13 predicted proteins | sample PLM4_65_b1redo_FD_155480 | JGI IMG/M metagenome (GOLD analysis project Ga0210377, IMG submission 155480) | Groundwater sediment microbial communities from an aquifer in East River, Colorado, USA - PLM4_65_b1 redo | ecosystem: Environmental > Terrestrial > Soil > Riparian zone | place: USA: East...
CGGCACCCCGAGCACGGTGGCGAGAAAAAACGCCTGGGTGACGCGCCAGATCGACACAGCGATGTGCTTGTAGTACTCCTCCGTGTATATCGACAGGCCGTAAGTGGGGTTGGGGTTCAGCCACTCCTTCACCACCGCGGTGATGCCGGGCATTTCGCGAAAGCGCGGCAACTTCCAGGCCTCCACCGTCAGGTACCAGGCGCCGAGCAGCAGCGCAAAGCCGATGAGCATCAAATGGGGCCTGGGACTTTTCAGCCACAGCGACAGCCTGTACAGGGTCAGGCTGAGACTCGACATCTCCTCGGTGAGCGGGGTACCGGAAAGCCGGCGCACCTTGGCAAGCAACTCGGAAACCGTGAAATCGCGCTGGATCATGGTCGCGAACCGCTCCATGACCGCGCCGCCTTCGAGCGGCTCGACCTCGAGCGCCTTCACCAGGTCCTCGGTCGGGATGCGCAGCACCTCGGTCGGCTCGATCGCGGTGGCGCTCGCGAAGCGCCGCGTTTGGCCGAGCAGCAGCCCGGCCCATCCGAACACGCCGCCGCGCCCCATGCGCTTCAGGGACTCCTGCGCGCTGATTTCGGGGCCGAATACGTGCTCGACGCGGCCGGAAACGATGACGTAGATGTCGTCGGCCTCGTCGCCGCGCTCGTAGATGCGCTTGCCCGGCCCGTAATGGGCCGGGCAAGCCAGCGCGGCGACGCGTCGCAACAATGCCTCGGAAGCGCCCGCGAACGGGGCCGCCTCCCGCAGCACGGCCGCCACCTCATCGGCCGTCGCCGTGCCCTGGGCGATGTGCATGCGCGAACCCGCTCAGCCTCTGGGCGCCTGCGAGTCCGGCAGGGCCTTCACTTCCCCGATCGGCGCCTGCAGGCCACGCTCCTTGAGGATGTCCTCGGTCCACTTGGCTTCGATGGCCTCGGGGCGGAGCTTGTCGACGTTGATGCTCTTGATCGAATACAGGAACGCCGAGGCGCGGCTGATCAGTTCGCGTGCCTGCGGCGTGAACGTGAAGTGCAGGTAGTTGCGCACCGCGTGCCCGCCGGAGCTCGCGTCGTAGGTGCCATAGAGCGAGTACCACAGCACGCGCTCGCCGAAGCCGGTGGTCTGCGCCTTCGCCATCTTGACGACCTCGGCGCTGTTCTTCGAGTCGGCGAGGAAAAGCTGCGCATCGAGCTCGGCGTTGAGCCACGCCTTCACGATATCGGGTCGCGCCTTGATGAGGTCCGCGCGCATCGCGAGAAAGCCGCCGTCGTTCTCCTGCACGCTCGCCCCCGAGGCGATGCGCCGCGCCAACCCTTCCTGCACCAGGCGCGACGCGGTCGGCTCCCAGATCACCGCGGCGTCGAGCTTTCCGGCGCGGAAATTGGAAGTGATGACCTCGATGTTCTGGTTCAGGTACTCCCTCGGATTGACGTTCAGCTTCTTGAAGGTGGCCTGCGCGTAGCGGTCGGTGCAGGAGCCTTTCGGCACCGCCACCGTCTTGCCGTCGAGCCATTTCAGTGCCTGGGTCGAGTCCTGGAACTTGGGCGCGTCTTTGCGGGCGAGAAAGATGTTGCACTGGTCGTAGGCGAGGCCGAGATTCGCGACCAGCCGTACGTCGGCCATCTCCTGCTTGGTGGTCGAAACGATGGAGGGCATGTCGCCCATGTAGCCGATGTGCTGTTTGCCCGCGAGCATGTTGTTGACGATGATCGCGCCCTGCAGGCCGATCTGGAACTCGACCTCCGAGCCCTTCGGCAGGTACTTCTCGTAGAACTTCTTGCCGCGCATCACCATGCCCGACCAGGATTGGGTGTAGTAGGGCTGGTAGCCGACGACGAGCTTGACCGGGGCGCCCGGCTTGCCGTAGTCGATGTCCGCCGCCACGGCGGGCGCCGCGGCAAACGCGCCCATGGCCGCGGCCAGCACCGCGTGAACAAACGATCTCCTCTTCATGACTTCCTCCTTTCGGTTGTACTGCAACCCGCGTCGGCCATTGTTGTGTCCGCACTCGCCGAACGCAAGCAAGAAACCTCTGTTGCGCGCATCACTTGGCTCCCGACGACGCGAGGTAGCGCGCGATCAGCGCCGACAGTCGCCGCATGACCTGGAAGCCCGCCAGCGGATCGCTTTCAAGCACCCCGAGCGCCGCGCGGCCGTTCATGCGCAACAGCTCCGACCTTTCGAGGCAGCGTGCGCTCGCGATGCGCGACGGCTGGCCATCCAGCAGGGCCGCCCAGCCGAATATCTCGCCCTTCTTCAGCATGAAGCCGCCGGGCGAGGTGCGGTCGTCGCGGCCGATGAGGAATTCGACGCGGCCCGAGTCGAGCACATAGAAATCCTCGGCCGGATCTCCCGGCCGGTAGAGCACGCTTCCCGCCTCGTGCGCTTCGCGCTGCGCGAGCGCGGCAAGCTTTTCGGTCGTCTGCTGCGCAAGACCATGGAACAGCTCGCCCACGTCGAGCGCGGAGGACTGCCCGCGAAAGTAGATCGAGTCGTCCTCCACCATCAGCGCGAACTTCTCCAGCGGCGCCTCCGCCAGTCCTATCGGCGCCCCGGTGCGGATATCCCATTGCCACAGGTGCATGTGACAGGTGAGAACGGAACCGTCGTACAGGCCCTCGCACAGCCGCACTTCCTGGTGCGGACAAATCGCCTGGTAGCCGAAGTATTCGCCGCCCGAATTCGCCACCAGCAACCGCAGCCCGCCCTCGACCTCGAATTCCTTGATGCCCTTCGCGGGCACCTCCGCCACCCTGCAGACCAGTTTCTTGCTCATCAGCTGAACTTGTCGTAACAGATGTTGTCGGCGGTCAGCTTGGCGTCGAGCAGCAGCACGCGCAGCGCCGCGTCCACCGCCGGCGGCGGCCCCGCGACATACGCGCGCACGTTCTGATAGTTCCCGGCCATCGTTCGCTTCGCCACTTCGTGCACCAGGCCGCGCGCGAACGAAAGCTTGGGCCAGTCGCGCGCCGCCGCCGGCACGGCCTCGTCCGACAGCGCAACCGTGACGGCGAGGCGCTCGGGAAAGCGGGCACGCAGCGCGGAAAGCTCGTCGAGAAAGAACGCATCGGACATCGTCCGCACGCCGAAATAGACCCATCCGCGATGCCGCGCGAAGTACTTTTCCTGCTCCGCGCGCGACAGGATCGACATCATTCCGGCGATCCCCGATCCGCCCGCGATGCACAGGATGTTCTTGCCGATCGCCGGATAGAAGGTCGCTTTGCCGAGCGGGCCGAAGAGCGCAAGCGGCATGCCGTCGCGCGCCCCGTCGAACAGCAGCTCGGAAAATCCGCCTCCCGGCTTTTTCTTCACCACGAATTCGAGCCGACGCGCTCCGCGCTCGAAATTGACCATCGAATAGGCGCGGAAACCGTCTATGCCCGGCGCCGCCATCACGACAAACTGGCCGGCGTCGAAATCGCGCGGCTCGTCCAGCTCGACGCGGAATGCCAGCACGTCCTGCGTGAGCGTCCTGGCGTTACGCAGCACGCCCGCAAACGCGTCGGGCGTGCAGGCGCCCGGATCTGCAGCCTTGACGAAGGCCGAGACTTCGAAGGTCGAGTTTCCCTCGGCGATGCACTGGCACAGGAGGACCTCGTTCTGCCCGGGCTTGAGATGCGCGCGGCCGGGCGCCTGCGGCCACGCATCGCGCACGCTGCCCGAAACGAGCCTGGCCTTGCACGTGCCGCAGGTCCCTGTCCCGCATTCGTAGGGCAATTCGTGGCCCGCCCGCAGCCCGGCGTAGAGCAGCGGCTCGCCGGAGCGCGCGTCAAACTGCAGGCCGCGGTTGCGGGCGTTGAGCTCGATGCGCATCAAAAAGGCACGTGATGCCCGTAGCCGAGCAGCCGCGTTTCGAGCCTCACGATGCGCCGCGCGAGTTTCGCGCCCGCGCCGTTCAGCTTCACCGTGTCGTGCAGGCGGCCGACCGCGAACAGCTCGCTCGCGCCGCCGTCGAACTGGGTGCGAAACACCTGTAACGCCGAGACCACGCTGGCCTCCTGCTTCGCCTCGTCCAGTGCCACCGTGTACACGGTCGCATGCCGCGTGATCGGCGAATGATCGCTGTTGTGGCGCGGCAGGTTCGTGAACAGCGTGTCCATGCCCTTCCTGTCGTGATCGAGCCAGACCATTTCCTTGCGGATCTCGGGGCTGTAGGTCGTGATCGTGTAGCGGAAACCCTGCTCGCACAAGTCGAGAAACCCCCCCCAGTCCTTGGCATCGAGCGCAAGGCAGGAGCGATAGACGAGTTCCTCGACCGCCTGGCGCTGTTCCGATTTCACCATGCGTCCCCCTTCAGGCCGCCGCGCGCGCCGTCTCGCGCCGGTCGTCGCGCAGCGGATCGTAGGCCGGGCGTCCCATGCGCCGCGACCACTCGGCGTAGTAATGCCGCATGCCGATTTCGTCGTGGATGGTGCTCCCCTCCTCGCGCCCCTGGATCGCCCAGCGGCTGTCCGTGCCTTCGCGCATGGCGCGCCCCTGGCCATGCACGCCGAGCAAGTCCTCGTGCAGATTCCGGCCGAACGGGCCCCAGATCATGTTGTGGTCGAACACGCGCTGCGCGCGCTCCTGAGCGCTGTCGCGCTTGAGGCCGAGCCCGCGGAACTCGATGATCACCTCGTTCGGTCCGAGCGGAATCGCGGTGTCGATGCGCAGCACCGAAGTCCTCAGGTTGTACGTCATGCCCGGGAACAGGTCGACCATGTACCAGCCGCCGGGCGCCATTCCCGGCCAGCCGACCGAGCGCTCCTTCGATCCATCGTACTTGTCGTACTGGATCTGCATCGAGCCGACCGTCGCGTGCCCGTTGGAATAGCCGGTGTACTTGCGCTCGAAATAGCCCGGCTGCACCATCCCCGTGATGCGATTGAAGTAATGAAGGAAGTCGTGATAGAACTCGCTGTTGGTGTCGTGCCACAGCTTGAAGTTGGTGCGCACGTGCGCTTTGTGGAAGTGGAACACCTCCAGCGGCTCCCGCAGGTACGGTTCGAGGATGTCGAGAGAGTCCCCGACGAACTCCCGTAGCGGCATGCACTCGTCGAGCAGGTTCACCCAGACAAACCCGCCGTAAGCGACCTCGCACCTGACCTCGCGCAGCGCCGCGTCCTCCTTGCAAAACCGGTCCTGATAGCCCTGCTCGGCGCGCGAGATGTCCACGCAGTCGCCGCGCGTGTCGAACGACCATTGGTGGAAGATGCAGGTCATGCGCTTCGCGTTGCCCGCCGGGTCGTAGAGGATGGTGTTGCCACGGTGCGGGCAGATGTTGTAGAAGGCGCGCACCTTGGAATCGTCCCCCCGCACCAGGATGAGCGGCACCCCCGCGGGATGCGTGAACAGCCGGTAGTCGAACGAGGCCGCAATCTCGGATTCGTGGCAGGCGATGATCCAGGAGGGCTTGAAGATCTTTTCCTTCTCCTCCTCGTAGATCGCGGCATCGGTATAGACGCGCGTGTCGACGTAATGGGTTTGCGGAAACTTGGGCTTCGCTGCCCATTGCGCGGCATTCTTGGACATCGCCTGGCTCCTGTGATGACAGATCTAACATCGTTTCTCCGCACGTTTTGTGCCAACTTCGCTTCATTCGCTAACGCCTTGGTTCGGAACAGTCTTTGCCGGAATTGCAAACACCGCGTTTCGGCAGGAAACGCAGCGGCCGGCCAAGACGCGCATTCCAGGAATGGGCACCGAGAAATCGTCCTGTCGGGGCGACTAGGCCGCTGCATTGCAGCAAATATCCTCCGCGAAGACAGGGCGCAGAAAAGAGTGCTTCTCGTTCACCGCGCGCCCGCATCCCCGATTCAGTTGTGAGGCGACGCGATGGCCCTCTGTCGGTTGATCCGGATCAATCTTAATTCACCTTTCGCACCCGATCGACCGTCGCTGGCACGCGACATGCTGCGGCAAGCGCAATGCGAGTCGCCGCCGGAGCGCGGCGCCGCGCCCGCTTCGTCCAACTCGATGCTTGATCAAGGAGGAGCACACGTCATGTCGAAGAACGCCAACCAGTGGCTGGCCAAACCGAAATTACCGCACACCCACTACGCCGATCCGATCATCTACAGCGACCCGCAGCTGTTCGCCGAGGAGAAAGCGAAGATCTTCAAGAAAGTGTGGTGGCTCGCCTGCCACGAAAGCGAGCTTCCCGACCCCGGGGATTTCCGCACCTACCACCACCCCGGCGACGCGCAACTGGTCATCGTGCGCGGCGACGACCGGAAAATCCGCACGTTCCTCAATATCTGCCCGCACCGCGGCAACCTGCTCGTATACACGCCGTCGGGCAATTCCAAGAACCTGACGTGCATATTCCATCAGTGGGCGTTCAACGGACGCGGCGACTGCGTGGACATCCCGCGCGAGAAGGCAGGCTACCAGGAGCGCCTGTGCAAGAACGACGTGTCGCTCAGGGAATTGCGCACCGAAGCCGGGTTCGGCGGATTCGTCTGGGTGAACCTCGACGACAACGCGCCGCCGCTCAAAGCGGAAATCGGCCCGGCTCTCGACTGCATGCTGCCGGAGCTCGAAGCCGAGCCCCTCGAGACTTTCTGGTACTACCAGGCGCGCCTGAAGACCAATTTCAAGCTCATCCACGACACGAACAGCGAGTTCTACCACGACTACCTGCACATCTATAACCGCGTCACCGGGATGCTGAAGCCCGATACCGGCTATTTCCAGCGCAGGTACGGTGCCTTCCCCGGGGGCCACGCGTCGGTGGGTTCCATGGCGGTGAACTACGACGCCTACCAGGCGACCGGCCGCTCGGAACTCGGCTGGCCGCGTCTCGCGCCCAAGGGCTGGAAGCTCGTCGACCTGTTCCCCTGCATCACGTTCAACCTGCGCACGTCGGTGCTGAGGATCGACACCTATATTCCCTGCGGCCCCAATGACGTGATCCTCGAATTCCGCGCGCTCGGCCTGCAAAGCGACACCCCCGAGATCCGGCGCCAGCGTGAGAAGGACGCGGCCGTGATCTGGAGCCCGTTCGGACGCAATCTGCACGAGGACCTGCTCGCCTCCAGCGGCCAGGGCATCGCCATGGCGAAGGGCAGCCAGCCGATGTACGTGCTGCAGGCGCGCGAAGAGGACCTGACCATCCACGACGAGGTCGGCATGCGGCATTACCTGTCCGAGTGGAGCCGGCGCATGGGCCGCAGCTCGGCCGAGCCGTTTGCAGCCGAGCGTACCGCTGCCCGCGCCGCGTGATGCCGGGCCGCCACAACGTATACGGAGAAAATCATGACGATTGATCGCACCGCGGTGGAAGAACTCATCTTCGACAGCTGCATCAAGCTCGACCGGAAGGACTGGCGCGGATTCTTCGATCTGTGCGAGGAGAACTTCAACTACAAGATCACCGCCTATGCGCCGGAGATCAGCAAGGACATGACGTGGCTGGACCGGAGCCGCGCCGAGATCGAGGAATTCATCGACATGCTGCCGAAGCACAACACCGACCCCAACCCCCTCACGCGCCACGCGCAGGTCAGCAAGGTGAAGTTGAACGGCAAGCACGCCGAGGTGGTCTCCAACGTGCAGATCTACTGGACCGCGCTCGACGGCGGCGCGACCAGGCTCTTCGCGGTCGGCAAATACCACGATACGGTCGCCCTGGGGGGCGGGCGTCCGCGGCTGCTCGCCAGGCACGTCAAGCTCGACACGCGCGACCTCGGCTGGGGAACCCACCTGCCGCTTTGAATCAGGTGCCGCTCAGGCCCGCTGCCGCAGCGAGCGGCCTCCCTCGGCAAGCACCGCGTTCACCCATTGCGCGCAGCGCAGGAAGCCGCCGAATGTGAACAGGTGCACCCCGACGATGTTGGCGGGCGGGGGATGGCCGCTGTTTCCCGCGATCGCGGCAATTTGCGTGGTCGGATCGGCGTGCTGCGCGAGCTTCGCCGCGTTGAGGCCGAGGCCGCGGAGTGCGCGCAGCGAGACGCTCACGCCGCAGCGCTGCGCGTACTTGAGCAGGGTCAGCAGCCCCGTCGGCCCGACGACGCCGGCGTAAACCGGCACGCCAGGCGCCCGCCGCGCCAGCGACGCGCAGTACTCGACGATCCGCGCAGGCGCGAACGAAAACTGCGTGACGACATGGACGCGCAAGCCTTGGGCGCAAGCCAGCGCGACCTTGGCGGCGAAAGCCTGGTCGAGTGCTTGCTGCCCGATGCGCGGGTGGCCTTCAGGGTAGCCTGCGATGCCGACCTCGCGCACGCCCGCTTCGGCGAGCGCGCCTTCCCGGAGCAGCGCGAGGCTGTCCGCGTACGGGCCAAGCGGCTCCGGCAGGTCGCCCGCGACAAGCATGAGACGCCGAACGCCCGCGTCGCGGACGGCGTGCTGCAGAAACCGGCGCAGGGACTGCCGCGAATCGATTCTCCGGGCCGCCATATGCGGCACCGGCTCGAACGCCGCCGCGCGCAGCGCGCGTGCCGTGTCGAGCAGCGCGTCCAGCGGCTGCTTCGGCAGAAAGGGCACGTACACGCGCGTGCCGGGCGCAAGCAGCTTGGACGCCGCGCGTGCCAACGCGGCGTCGCGCGGGAACATCTCCAGGGAGCCGGACGCGATCAGGTCAGTGAGCCGGTTCACGCCTGTCCCTGGTCGCGACTTTGCAGGCTGAACAGAGCCGCTCGGGAGTCAAAAGAGCCCCACGACCTTGCCGTCGATCAGGTCGATCTTGGTGGCGGAAGGCACCTTGGGCAGCCCGGGCATGGTCATGATGTCGCCGCAGATCATCACCACGAATTCGGCGCCGGCGGCGAGGCGCACCTCGCGCACGTTCACCGCGTGGCCGGTGGGCGCGGCGCGCAACTGCGCATCCGTGGCGAACGAGTACTGCGTCTTGGCGACGCACACCGGGTAGTGCCCGTAACCGGCATCCTGCAGCTGCTTGATCTGGTTGCGCACCTTGGAGTCGGCGGTCACCTCGGACGCCCGGTAGACCTTCTTCGCGATCTTCGAGATCTTGTCCCACAGGGGATCGGCGTCCTCGTAAACGAAGGTCGGCTTGGACGGCTGCTCGCACAGCCCGACGACGATCCTCGCCAGCTCGGCTGCGCCCTTGCCGCCGTCGCCCCAGTGGGTGGCGAGCACCACCGCGACCCCCAGCTTCTTCATTCTTGCGTTGAGCAGATCGAGCTCGGCCGGCGAATCGAAATTGAAGCGGTTGATCGACACCACGCAGGGAATGCCATAGACCTTCTGCACGTTCTCCACATGGCGCTCGAGGTTCACCAGGCCCTTTTCCAGCGCCGCGAGGTTTTCCTTGTTCACTTCCTTGACGTCGACGCCGCCGTGGTACTTGAGCGCGCGGATGGTCGCCACGATCACCGCCGCGTTCGGCCGCAGGCCGGACTTGCGGCACTTGATGTCGAGGAACTTCTCCGCGCCGAGGTCCGCGCCGAAGCCGGCTTCCGTCACCACGTAGTCGGCGAGCTTGAGCGCGCTCTGCGTGGCGATGACCGAGTTGCAGCCGTGCGCGATGTTGGCGAAGGGCCCGCCGTGGATGAACGCCGGGTTGTTCTCCAGCGTCTGCACCAGGTTGGGCGCCAGCGCGTCCTTCAGCAGCACGGTCATCGCGCCCTGCGCATGCAGATCCCGGGCCGTGACCGGCTTTTGCTCCCGCGTATAGGCGACGACGATGTTGCCCAGGCGCTGCTTCAGGTCCTCGAGCGAGGTCGCAAGGCAGAAGATCGCCATCACCTCGGAGGCCACCACGATGTCGAAACCGTCCTCGCGCGGGTAGCCGTTGGCCGTGCCCCCCAGCGAGACCACCACGTTGCGCAGCGCGCGGTCGTTCATGTCGAGCACCCGCTTCCAGGCGATGCGCCGCACGTCGATGCCCAGCTCGTTGCCGTGGTGGACGTGATTGTCGAGCAGCGCCGCCAGCAGGTTGTTGGCGAGCTGGATGGCGCCGAAGTCGCCCGTGAAATGCAGGTTGATGTCCTCCATCGGCACCACCTGCGCGTAGCCGCCGCCCGCCGCGCCGCCCTTCATGCCGAACACCGGGCCGAGCGAAGGTTCGCGCAGGCAGATCGCCGCCTTCTTGCCGATGTGGTTGAGCGCGTCGCCCAGACCCACCGTGGTGGTGGTCTTGCCCTCGCCCGCCGGCGTAGGCGTCATCGCCGTCACCAGCACCAGCTTGCCGTCCTTCTTGCCCTTCAGCGTCTCCAGGTACTTCAGCGACACCTTCGCCTTGTAGTGCCCGTAGGGCTCCAGGTGCTCTTCGCCAATCCCCAGACGCTCCAGCGCAACCCTGCTGATGCGCTTCAGCTTCGCGCCCTGCGCGATTTCAATGTCGGACGGCATCAATATCTCACTGGTCAGGCAGGATTTCGGACCTGCGACAGGACACCGTCTTCGCAGGTTTCATGCCAAGCCCGAGCCTTTCACTAACAGCTTGGCCTGCAAGAACCTTCGAAGGATTCCCGCGCCGCGCAGGCGCGCGGCGCGTTTCGGCAGGAAACGCACGCTCGGATCAAGGGGTCATTCCGAAAGAAAACGGCCGGGTCGCCCCCGGCCGTTCCCTGTTCTTGCAACACTTTACTTGCAGTTGGTCATGCAGCGCACCGCACTGGTGTCCGGCCGGTCGTCGATCATGAACCCGTCGCGATTGGGCATGCGCACTTTGGGCAGCGAATCCCTGTCCATCACGGTGTCGGCCGGGACCAGGCCGTTGAGGTGGAGCAGGTACGCCGAAAGCGCATAGACCTCGTTGGTCTTCAGGCTCTGCGGCCTGTCCATCGGCATCGCGCGCCGGATGTAATCGAACAGGATCGGCGCATAGGGATACATGCTGCCCGGCGTGAGTACCCGCGCGTTCGTCTTGAACGAGCCGATGCCGCCGACCATGGCGCCGTAGACCGGGCCGCCCTTGGCGTCCGCGCCGTGGCAGGCGACGCATTTCGCCTCGTACACCTTCCTGCCTTCGGCGACGCTGCCGCGTCCCGCGGGCAGGCCGAGGCCGTCGGAGGTGCGGACGTCGATGTTCCACGCGGCGAGGTCGGTTTCGCTGACCGGCTGGCCGAAGCGCGGCTTGTCGAGCAGGGCCTGCACCGCATGCGGTCCGGCGCTTCCCAACGGAATACCGGACGAGGATTTCGCGTTCATGCCGCCGCCCACGCTCGCGCAGCCCCAGGCAGCGAGCGCGCCGATGACGGCCGCGGCGAGCCTAAGCTTGACCGATCGCATTGCGCACCTCCCCTTTCGCGTTGACCGCCCAAGGCTGGATCGCATTGTGGTGCTGCACGAATCCGACGATCGCCCGCGCCTTCTGCATGTCCTGGACCGAGGGCTGCACGTAGCCCGTGCTGTCGACCGCGCGGCTCATGAGAACCGCGGGAGCGCCGTTCCAGTTCCAGCCGATCTTGAAGCGCGTGAGGCACTTGTCCATGACCGGCTCTTCGAGCATCGCCTCGCGCCAGTTCCTGCCGCCGTCGAAGGACACGTCGACGGCGCGGATCTTGCCCACGCCCGACCACGCGAGGCCCCTGACCTCATGGAAACCCGGCCCCTTGAGCTGCTGCCCGCCGGAAGGCGACGTGATGACGGACTTGCATTCCATCACCATGCTGAACTGGCGCCACTTGCCGCCCGGCATGGGGTCCGTGTAGCGCGCCGTCTCGCTGCGGAAATGCCACGGCGCGTCCGCGACCTTGATGCGCCGCAGCCACTTCACGCTGGTGTTGCCTTCCCAGCCGGGAATGACCACCCGCACCGGGTAGCCGTTCTCCGGCCGCAGCGCCTCACCGTTCATCGCGTACACGATCAACGCGTCGTCCAGCACCTTCTCGATCGGGACGGATCGCGTATGCGCCGAGCTGTCCGCGCCTTCGAACAGCACCCACTTGCCGCGCGGATCGATGCCGGCCTCCTCCAGCAGCGTCGAGGCCGGCACTCCGGTCCAGAGCATTCCAGAGAGCAGGCCGTGCGTCTGCTGCACGGTGGTCGAGGCGGGCTTGAGCCAATCGGTAAGGCCGTTGCCCGAGCACTCGTGGAAGTGGAAGCGCGACACCGACGGGTAGCGCACCAGGTCTTCCATCGTGAATTGCAGCGGCTGGCGCACCATGCCATGAATCACCAGGCGATGCGTTTGCGGATCTATATCGGGCGTGCCGGCGTGATGGCGCTCGAATACCAGCCCGTTCGGCGTGATGATCCCGGGCTGGTGCTGCAGCGGCGTCATGCTCCAGTCCGACCAGTTCTGCCGGTTCTTGAGGACGTCGGTGCGCCGGCGCATGACGTGCGCCTCGTACTTCGACGGCATGCCGTAGGCGCTCGCCTCGATCGGCCGACCCACCTCCTGCGAGCTGGGCGCAACCGCGAGCGGCGCGGCGCTGGCGGTTCGTGCCGCGCCGCCCGCAACGGCGGCGCCGCCCGCCATGGCCATGCTCTTTCTCAGGAAGTCCCTGCGGCTTTTCAGAACGCTGTCGCTTTCCCCGATCGCGTCGGCGTCCGGGTAGCTACGGCGAGCGATCGGCAGATCGGAAGTTTTCCCCATCGAACCCTCCTCCAAGGTTGATGCCGCTTCCAGCGGGCGTGAGTATGGAATGCGGCAGCCGCGGAAAGCAAGTGATTCGTGATTCGCACACCATCGCTGCAGATGGTCGAAGTACGGCGATCGCCGCTCCCTTGTTTCCTTTCGTCACGGCCGCGAAACAACGGGTTTCCGAGAGAAACATTGTGCGGCGCGTTTGCTCCGGCGGCTGCACTTACGGAAACATCCTCGACGATCGCCGCGTCGCGACACGAACTGGTGACGAGGAGTCTTGATTCATGTCAAACACGGCACCCGCGCCCTGCCGTATGTTGTTTGCGTCTTCGCGCCTTCCCGCGTGGAGCGAGGCGACAGGAAAGGAAAGATATGTCCAAATTCGATGCGATGCCGAACTGGGCCACGCCGATTGCCCCGCAGTACGACCAGCCGTTTTTCGCGCGGTTCTTCGGTCACGTCACCGCCAGCACCGACTGTCTGGCTCGACGCCAGGGCCGCTGCCCCGGCAAGGACTTGTGCCATGACTGCGAGTGGCGGCAAGGGAGGCAGTTGGGCGAGTAGGATGGGCAAGCTTGCGGAGCGCCTCTCCGACTGCGCCCGCAGCGGCGTCTACCGAATCGAAACGCGCGAAGCGCTGGAGGAGGCCGCGGCGCTCAATTCGTACCCGGTCGTGCAGGTGGTGCTGGATCACGTGACGACGAAATCCGGATTGTTCGACGCCGTGGGTCGCTTGGCGGCGGCCCCCGAGCGGTTCGGCGGGGACTGGGATGCGCTGCGTCGCCTCGCCGACTAGTCGTGGGCGCCCGCACCGGGGCACGTGCTGCTCGTGTCCGGATTCGAATTGCTTGTGCGCGCAGCCCCGGAGGAATTCGAGCAATTCCTGCGGGCGCTTACGGCCGCGGCGGCGGACTGGCGCAACCGCGGCAAGCGGTTCTTCGTTGCCTTCCTCGATCCGCGCGGCGCCGCGCCGCTCGCGCCGCTCTATAACTGGCACAAGGCAAGAAAACAAGCTGCAAGCTGACGCGGGACATTGTCCGGCGGCCGGGCGGCCCGATTTCTTGACTGCGGCCGGGCGCTTGGGGACTATGGGCGAACCATGTCCTACGCAGTGAAGGAAATCTTCTACACGCTGCAGGGCGAAGGCGCGAACGCGGGTACGCCCGCGGTCTTCTGCCGCTTCGCCGGCTGCAACCTGTGGTCCGGACGCGAGCAGGACCGCGCGGGCGCGGTATGCAGGTTCTGCGACACGGAGTTTGTCGGTACCGACGGGCCCGGGGGTGGCCGCTTCGACACGGCCGATTCAC
>Ga0210377_10003371_pt1 | contig 13773 bp, 12 predicted proteins | sample PLM4_65_b1redo_FD_155480 | JGI IMG/M metagenome (GOLD analysis project Ga0210377, IMG submission 155480) | Groundwater sediment microbial communities from an aquifer in East River, Colorado, USA - PLM4_65_b1 redo | ecosystem: Environmental > Terrestrial > Soil > Riparian zone | place: USA: East...
GATCGTCAGTGCAAAGAACAACAACAACACACCCGCGACCATGAAATTCAGCGACTGCGCCCAGCCTCCCTCGCCGATGGCCAGCGAGCTGACGGGATGGCGCATCGAGCTGTAGCCGGCACGCAGGGCACCCTGGACCAGAAACGCGATCACGAACACCGGACCCGCGAGCGCTCCGCTAAGTGCTCCGCTGCGCATATTTCAGTGACACGCCTCCTCGGTCGACCGTCGCGGCACCCTGCGGGGGCACGTCGATCGCACCCGCCACGCCGCCGAAGAGGGCCCGGCCGGCCGGTAGGACGAACGGACAGATCACCAGCCTATACTCGTCGATCAGCCGATCCTTCATCAGTGACTGCGCCAACGAAATGTTGCCCATGACGATAATGTCATTGCCTGACTGCCGCTTCAAGTTCCCCACCTCGTCGGCGGCGCGGTTCTTGACGATCCGGGCGTCGGCCCACCCGTCCCGCGATGGGCCAGCCGTCGGCTGGACGAGTCAAGGATGCGACCGGTTGGCAAATCAGAACGACCGAATTCATCGATCCGCGAAAAACAGACTTGTCGAATTGGGCGGAGCGGGTACGTGTCGTGCAAACGACGATGCAGCATTTCCCGGCTCAAGAGGCCTCGGTGGACACCCAAAACCGACCATTAGTGGACACCTCAAAACCGACAATTAACTGACGGCCGAGACGTTGACGTAGGCGGCGGACCTGTAGTCCCTCGCTGAGATGAGCAACGTCTTGGAGCCACACAAGCAACAGCAGATTCTCGCGCTCGGCCGCCTCGGGTGGACGCTTCAGCGGATTGGGCAAGCCACGGGCGTGCATCGCGTCACGGTCGGCGAGTACTTGCGCGCCGCCGGTATCCCGGTGCGAGGACGTGGCCGGCCAGGCGAAGGTCCACCAAAACCGACAATTTCCGGGGAGGTGTCCACCGACTCGGGTTCAAAACCGGCAATTACAACGACAGAGCTGTCCACCGACTCGCCGCCGGGTCGCAGCCCGAGAGCGAGTGCCTGTGAGCCGTATCGCGAGCTGATTACCGACGCCGCCAGCCGTGGGCGGAATGCGATGGCGATCTATCAGGACCTGGTCGACGATCACGGCTTCACCGCCAAGTACGCCAGCGTCAAACGTTTTGTGGCGGCGCTGCGAGGGGACGCTGCGGTGGAGGCGCGGGTCGTGATCACCACGGCGCCCGGTGAAGAAGGCCAGGTCGATTACGGCGACGGCCCGATGGTGCGGTGGCCTGACAGCGGCAAGTACCGACGCACGCGGCTCTTCGTCTTCACGCTGGCGTGCTCGCGCAAATCGGTGCGGCTCCTCACGTGGCGCTCGAGCGCGCAGATCTGGTGCGAACTGCACGAGGGCGCGTTTCGTCGGCTCGGCGGCTCGACCAAGATCGTGGTGCTCGACAACCTCAAGGAGGGCGTGCTCACGCCCGACATCTACGACCCGGCGCTCAATCCCCTCTATCGCGACATGCTCGCGCATTACGGTGTGGTGGCGCTGCCGTGTCGCGTCGGCGATCCCGATCGCAAGGGCAAAGTCGAAGCCGGCATCGGCCACACGCAGAAGACACCGCTGCACGGCCAGCGCTTCGAGACGATCGAGGCCGCGCAGGCCTATCTCGATCGCTGGGACGCGCACTGGGCCGACACGCGCATCCACGGCACCACCAAACGCCAGGTCGCGGTGATGTTTGCCGAGGAACGACCTGCCCTGGGCCCACTGCCCCTGGAGCCGTTTCGGTACTATCGCTTTGGCGAGCGCACCGTGCATCTCGATGGCTGCGTCGAGGTCGAGGCGGCGTATTACGGCGCCCCGCCCGGCTGGATCGGGCAGCGCGTCCAGGTGCAGTCGAACGATCTGCATGTCCGGCTGCTCGATCCGAAGACCGGGCATTTACTCCGCGAGCACCTGCGAGCCGGGCGCGGCCGACACCGCATCGAGGTCGGCGATCAGCCGGCGCGGACGCCGCCGACGACGCTGGCACTGCTGGGCCGGGCCGCCACCGCCGGGCCGTCGATCGGCGCCCTCTGCCGTCATCTCCACGCCCACAACGGCGCCCATGGCATCCGGCAGATCCTCGGTGTCCTCACGCTGGCCAGGAAACATGGCGTCGCCGTCGTCGATGATGCGGCGAAGACGGCGCTCGACGTCGGCGCCCTCACGTATCGCTTCGTCCGTAAATATGTCGAGCGGCGGCCGCCCGTCCCGCTGACCCTGCGGCAAGTCGATCCGCTCATCCGCCAGCTCACGCTGTATCGCGACCTCATCGATCACAAAACAGGAGGCTCTGAATGAATCTCGTCGAAATCGATCGCGCACTCCGGAAGCTCCGGCTGTCGGGCATGGCTGACGTCCTCGAAACGCGGCTCCGTCACGCCCACACTGAACGCCTGCCGCCGCTCGATCTCGTCGCCACGCTGGTCACCGACGAATTGCAGCGTCGGGAAGACCGGCTCCTGGCTCGCCGCCACAAACTCGCCGGCTTTCGGGATGCCGACCGCGGCCTCGACACCTTTGATTTCGATTTCAACAAGAAGATGAATCGCGTGCTGATCTACGAGCTCGCGACCGCGCGCTTCATTCAACAGCGTGAGGACGCCTTGTTTCTAGGGCCGCCGGGCACCGGCAAGAGCCACCTGGCACAAGCAATCGGCCGTGCTGCCATCCAACAGGGCTATCGGGTCGTCTACCGCGAAGCGCACTTGCTCATCGAGCAGATCGCCGAGTCGGCGGTCGACGGGACACGAAAAGCGTTACTCGCGGACCTCGCCGCTGTGCCGCTCCTGATCATCGACGACCTCGGCATGCGTAAGCTGCCGCACACCGCCGCCGAGGACCTGCTCGAACTGATCATGCGTCGATACGAGCGGGCGTCGACGCTGCTCACGTCCAATCGGCCCGTGGACGACTGGGGCAAGCTGCTGGGCGATACCGCGGCGGTCACGGCCTTACTCGATCGGCTCCTCCACCACGCCCACGTACTCAAGTGCGGACCTCGCAGCTGGCGAACGAAAGTCCACAGCGACTTGCGCACAGAGGTCGCCGCGAAGTAAAACTCACTCGTCTCGGCCGTCGGGAAAATGTCAGTTTTGCCTGTCCGTTAAATGTCGGTTTTAAACCGTCCACCGAGGAAGAGGCAAGTGAACTACTCGCGGCGCTCGACACCGCCCGATTCTGGACTACGCCCTCGACAAAAGATGCAAAGGCTGATGATGGGAGTAGTTGGGTAATCGAGGGAAAGTCGGGAACGTCGTATCGGGCAGTGATTCGGATGAACGCAGGTGATGAGGCCTTCGAAGAAGCCGGACCCAACTTTGTCCGCTTGTCCGGGCACTCGCTTCCGCCTGAGATGGAGCGACAAGTGAAGCCATAGCCTCTTAGTTGCGTGCTGCCTTGCCTACTGGCCACGGAAACTCTGCAACACGGAAGTGAGCATGATCATGCCGTGTGGCACTGTGTGGCACTCTTTCCGGATCGAGCGCCACCTCTAGGAGCCACGAGTCGCAGATTCGTTCGGAGAATCACCTCCTGCAACGACGTGACTGGGCTCTCGCGAAGACTCTTAATCTGTTGGTTCTCGGTTCGATTCCGAGCGGGCTCACCACACTGTTTAAAATCAATAAGTTGCACGGTTGAGTGCGTACGAAAAGTCGCACTTTGCCAACAGATTGTTTGTCTGTTGGTTGGTCGAACGCCATTCGTTCTCGAACATCTCACGAGCTGGAACTTGTTGATCCAATGCGAGTTCGTTGCGCATCGATGAACCGCGCAGGTGACGGCTTCATCGATCGCACGCGCCGTGTGTCACCAATGTGGCGCTCATTCTGGAATAGTTCTTGCCAGCCCGCGCCGCTCTCTGACGCTCCCGCGGTTCCAAGCCGGGAGTGTAGTATCATCACTACATGAAGCTCGGGCTCCGCGAAGCCAATCAGCAATTCTCAAAGGCAATCAAAGCAGTCCGCGCAGGCAAGGAAGTGATTCTCACCGAGCGCGGGCATCCCATCGCCGTGATCAAGCCCATCAAAGACGACGACAGCCTCGATGCCTCCATCCAAGCAATGGTCGACGAGGGCTTCCTCAAGCCAGCCACGAGGAAGGGCCGAACGCCGACCCCGCGCTGGCGGCCGGCGAAGGTCAAGGGCAAACCGCTGTCGCAGACCGTCATCGACGATCGCGAGGATCGCGCGTAAGCCGTGCCCTGGGCATACTTCGACACGAGCGCACTCATCAAGCGCTACGTGGACGAGCACGGACGCCGCGAGGTTCTACAGCTACTGCGCAGCCATGATTGCGTCACGTCAGCCTTGTTGTCGGTGGAGGTGCGCAGCGCTTTGCGCCGTCGAGTGGCTGACGGCTCGCTTGACGAAGGGCGAGTGCCCGAGATCTTGAAGCGCTTTGCCGTCGACCGTGAGTTCTGGGCGTTGGTCGAGATCACCAGTGAAGTGCTCCAGACCGCCGAGATCCTGGTCGCAAATCATCCGCTTCGAACGCTCGACGCCATTCACGTCGCGTCGGCACAGCTGTTTGCTGCCCGGATGACGGCTTTGGCATTCACGTTCGTGAGTGCCGACACCCGCCAAAGCGCAGTCGCAGCATCCATAGGGCTGCCCACCAAGGACATCGGTTCCTAATTTGCGCTCTTCCTGGGAAACAAGGCGGTCCAACAGGTCGAGCCGGCCGGCGGCGGCGTGGCCGTAATGTACTCGCGACAATGTCGGCGGTAGCGGGTCTCGGCACTCGTGCCGACTCGACATGACGGGACGCTCGAACGCGAAGGCGGCAAGGGCGATCGCACAGCTGCAAGCACCAGTTCTCGTCATGGTTCCTCCCAAGCGCGGTCTGTACCGACGGTCACCATTCTGCCGGGGGTTGCGCCCTCGGCCAGATCCGCATTAGCTCTGCCATTCACCGCGGATCGCGCTGACTTCGTGTTGCCCTCCAGCAGCGCAGGAGTCGCGATGCATCCCAACGCCACCGCGATTCGAGTGTCTCAGGATCTGAATGCGACGCCGACGCCCGCTGGCCACGAGGCAAACCTCTCCGGCATCTGCTGTCTTAATCAATGCGCCCTCTTCGATTTGTGCTACATGTCACCTCCCGGTGATGGGTGCGGCGCCCCCTCATTTCAGAATGGGCAGAGCGCAACCAAATCGCCTCATTTCCCTTTGAACGCTGTCACGATGATTCCCCAATCGGGTGATGCGAAGGGGTCGAATGGGCGCTAGGATGCGGCCGACGTGACCCGTGCCGGGTGACGATTGCGTTGGGAAGGAGTGGAGGTCGTTTCATGGCCGGACCCAATGCAACAACCCAAAAAATCTTCGACCAGATCAACCCGGAAACTTTTCGACGCGCCCGAGATGTGGTGAGGTCGCACTGTGTCTGGTCGCAAATTTGAACTTCAAACAAGGGCCGGCGGAGCGGAACGATGAACGCGCCAGGCCGTAAAGCAGACTTGGCCAAATATGTTTCCACGATCGAACTGAACTGGGCTACTGCCCAGTCAACCGAACCAGCAGCAGCCCATAGGCCTTAGATGGGAGAAACGAATGACTATGGAAAACACGCATGTGATTCGTGATCTTGGATCTCTAGATCTGTGGGGGCAGCAGTTGCGTAAGATTACGTGGTCGCGGAACCTGCCCGCCGTACAGTTTCAACTCCATGAGTTCTCCTGCGAACTAAACCACAGTTTCTCGGCACTCGCCAGCAGTTTGCAGAACGCGTGCGGTTGTGGGAGCGGCAGCTTCTTCATGAGTGTCACCGTCGCCGCGATCATTGTTTCTTTTTTCGTTTCCGGAAATCATCTTTCCAACATCAATCTTCTGCAGGTCCTGTCTTTTGTGGGCATCACCGTTCTTGCCGCACTTTTCGGTAAGCTTTTGGGTTTGTTCTGGGCACGGTGGCGATTGTTAAGACTTGCCGGGAGCGTGCACACCATGATCGTCAGAACTGCACAACGAGACGTTACTGAATCAATCAAAGAGGAGGCTGAACTATGGCGCGCGTCTGCAGAGAAACCTATGATCGGGCCGTAGGTAATTGCAACAGCCTTCAGTGCACTAGCTTCACCAATTGCAACAGTCTTCAGTGCACCAGCTTCACCAATTGCAACAACATTCAGTGCACTAGCTTCACCGGTTGCTCCTGGTGGAACGTGCCGTGCAAGGTGGCTCGGGGCGTTTGCCTCGCGGCCGCAGCTGTCGCACGGGCAGCCTGCTGGGTGGCTCGGGCCGCTTGCGTCGCGGCCGCCGCTGTCGCAGTGGCAGCCTGCTGGGTGGCTCGGGCCGCTTGCGTCGCGGCCGCCGCGGTGGCTCGGGCCGCATGCATCGCGGCCGCAGCGATCGCACTGGCAGCCTGTGTGGCCGTGAACTTCGTGCTTGACGTGATCGGGTTCATCGTCGAACTGATCCTCAGCATTCCGATCATCGGGGGCATCATCCGGACGATTCTGAACTGGGTGACCGAGATTATCTGGCGGGCCGTCGGGCTCATCGACTTTCTGGCGTCTCTGGCCGGCATACGTCCGCGGAAGAAGATGTACTTCGGCGTCATCGTTCCTTCCGTGAATTCGATACCCATCGTTCCGGATGTCGACATCCAGCGTCAGGTCGATGCGGCGATCACCTTTTACGATAGCACCTGCAACATCAATCTCATTTTTTCAGGGATCTGCCACACCGACATCCCGCCGCCAGACGCCGGCTTGAACTTCGCCTGCGATGCGGGCGGATTTTTCAACGATTGGTGGCTCGCCGGGTCGTACTTCGAGTTGGCGGCGGCGACGTGCAAGTTCGAAGACAGCTTTCGGCGCGTCATCGGCCTGGGTGCCGAGATCATCGTGTTCATCGTTCAGAATGTGACCACGGCAAACACCAACGGCTGCAGCTTCGCCTCGACCCACAACTACGTTGTCATCGAAGCGAAACCAACAGATCAGGCATTCGTAGCGGCGCACGAGATGGGACATGCATGCTGGTTGGCTCACGATGGCGACCCCGCCAACCTGATGAATCCAATCACACCGCCGGCAAGCCCTACACTTACGAACTTGCAGATTGCGCTTGTTCGTTGGAGCAAGCACTGCGTCTATATCTAGCGTGACAAGGAGATGAATCAGATGAAATCCGAAACGAACGACACCGGCGATCGACTGCAACCCGGCTGCGACGTCAATTCTACGTTCAACTTCACGGTAGGCGGGCTTGCAATTGCCGCCGCGTTACTGATCGGTTATTGGGCGTACGTGTATTGGTGGAAGTGAGGCAACGTGCTCGATCACATTCGTTTGGAAACTTGGAAATTCTCGCCGGATTCAGATGCTCAGGACGAACTCAAGATCCCGTTCTCCTTGCGAGAGTGTGGGTTCGATCCCCGTCCTTCGGCACCAACGCTGATGCCGGCCCGAATACCACCAGGGCCGCAGATGACACAGATGACACAGATGACGCAGACGGATCAGGCCTGCACGTCAGTCGCCCCCGCCGTTCTCTTGCCGGTCTTGGCTAGATGCAGATAGTCAATGGCTCGAATCAAGCTCAAGGCCATCGCCCTTCTTGTGTTTGCCGTCCAACGAACCTTCTCGTCCAGCTCATCAAGTCCGAAGGATCTCGTGGTCAAGCCGGCACGCGCAGAAACGCCCGCCGCAAAGCGCGCTAATATCCTTGTAACGCCGAAGGCCCCCCCGGCACCAAGTGAGCAATACCAGACTGTTCCCTGTCGTGCCACCTGGAGGGTTCCCGATGACTGTTCGTCACCTCGGCCTCGCGGTCTCGCTGCTCCTGCTTCCCGGCCTTCCTGCCCACGGGCAGGCACCTGACAACCGCGCCAGCGCGCCTTACGTCTTTCTCGGCACGGTGACGGCTCCACCGAGCGCGGGCACCAGCCCAGACGCCGGCCGTCTCGTGGTGGTGGACGAGATTCTTTTGCAAAGAGGCACGTTCGAGAACCAGACCGGCCGTCAGGTGGAGGTCCTGGGCGTTCCCCCGCGGTTGCAAGCGAAGGCCCAGTACGTCTTCTATACCGAGCCGGTTCGCTTCGGTCAACGGATCGTGGTCAGGCTCGTCGACGTCGGCGAATCAACCGGCGTGGCGGCCGCCAGCCAGGGCGCCAACGCGAAGCAGCAGGTCGCCGACGCGTTCGTGCGCCGGGAGATCGGCGAGCGTGCGGCGCTCGCCGAGCTCGTGATCTCCGGCACGGTGAGTTCGGTCCGCCAACTCGCGCGAACCGCGACTCGCGACACCGAACACGATCCTGACTTCCGGGTGGCCCTCGTCAAGGTGGAGAGGGTGCTCAAAGGCAAACCGGCCGGCGGCGAAGTCGAGTTCGTCTTTGCCGCCAGCAGGGACGTGCAGTGGTTCCAGGCGCCGAAATTCCGGATCGGTGACCGCGGTGTCCTGTTCCTTCAACGGCCGGCGCGCGAAGCGACCGAGCTCGGTGTCAGCCAGCAGCTGTTGACGCTGCTTCACCCGTCGGACTATCGCCCGCAGGCACAACTGCCGGTCGTCGAGGCCGCTCTCAAGGCGGTGGGCCAGTGATCGTCCGCAACGCGGCCGGTCGAATCGCCGCGATCGCGCTCGGCGTCGCCGTGGCTGACGGCATCTCCGCTCCTCGCGCGTGGGCGCAGACGGTGCGAGTGGTCAACATGATCCCGACCACGCTCGGCAACGAAACCAACCAGGACAGCGAGCCCGATCTGACGATCGACCCCAACAACGCCGATATCATCATCGCCACCGCATTCACGCCGAATCCGAGCGGCGTTCTGACGCATGCGCCGGTCTACGTGTCGCTCGATGGTGGCGCGACGTGGGCACTCAACAACATCGTGCCGAGCGGGAACGGCATGACCGGCGACATCACAGTCACCTGCAGCGGCAATAATGTGCTCTACGCCGGCATCCTGCGGGGCGGCGCGGGTCTCGACATGCGGATCCTGCGTGGCAGCCCGTGCACGAGCGGCACGGCGATGATCCAGCTCGTCGGCCGGACACAGGAAGACCAGCCCTACGCGCGCAGCCTGACCCCACCTACCGGCGCGCAGGCCAACAACGACGTGCTGTTCGTCGGGCACAACGATTTCAACAACTCGCCGCGGACCGCGTCGATGGAACAGTCGCTGAACGCCGCAACCGCGCCGGCCCCGGCCGGTCTGGGGGTCGTGCGCCTCGAACGTCGCGCCCCGTTTGGCCAGGACGGCCCGCCGATTCGACCGGCGATGCACCCCGACGGCACCGTCTATGCGGTCTACACGCAACGCACTGCCTCGGCGGGTAACGTCCGAACGGGAAACATCGTCGTCGTGCGAGACAACGACTTCGGCCAGGGGCCGAATGCGTACAGTGATCTAGTCGATCCGGGTGACGCGACCGCGGGCCTACGAGTGGTGACCGGCGTGAACTGGATCTTCGACCTCGGTTCGGTGTTCGGCCAGGAGCGGCTCGGCGATCGTGCGAGCATCGCTGTGGACCCGAACAACAGCCAGACGGTGTACGTCGCGTGGGTGGACCGCGCGGGCCTCCCCGGCAACACCGCCTCGGTGCACGTGCGGCGCTCGACCGACGGCGGCGCCAACTGGTCAGCCGACGTGCTGACCGTGAACAGCGCCCTCTCGCCGCAACTGGCGGTAAATGCAGCCGGGGATGTCGCCTGCCTGTATCAGCAGTTGACGGGCGCGGGCGCCGGCCAGCGGTGGCAAACCCACTTTCGGCAATCGGCCGACGACGGCTCGAACTGGAGCGACCTGGTGCTGGCCAACCATCCGGCCAATACGCCGGCGATGACCTTTCTTCCGTATCTCGGCGACTACGTCGGCCTGAGCGCGGTCGGCGACGACTTCTACGGTGTGTTCTCGGCCAGCAACGTCCCGGACCTGGCGAACTTCCCGCAGGGCGTCACCTACCAACGCGGAGCGAACTTCACGACTCACACGCTGCGCGACGCCTCCAACAACCCGGTCGCAGCGTCGATCGATCCGTTCTTCTTTACGGTGCTCGCACCAAGGCCGCAGATCCAGATCCCGGGCGGCGTGGACTTCGGCGACAGGTGCGTCGCCACGGCGCCGGGCACCGGTGTGCTGAACGTGTGCAACACGGGTCAGGCGAACCTGATCGTGGACGGCGTTGCATCCTCGGACCCGGTGTTCGCGGTTTCAACCCCATCTGGCGGCTTCCCGGTGACCATCAGCCCGGATTTCTGTTTCCCCTTCCAGGTGAAGTTCACACCGACATCTCCCGGACCAAAGTCCGCCACCCTGACGGTCTCGAGCAACGACCCCGACGTTCCGAGCGTGCAGGTCACGGCCTCCGCAGCCGTCGGTCAGGCGACGGCGGTCACACTCGTGGCAGACACCGGCACCTTCGGTGAGCTCTGTCCGAATCCCGCGAAGTTCCGGGACCTGCCGCTCACCATCAACAACAGCGGTTCATGCCCGCTGACAATCACGGCGATCAGCTCGTCATCCGCTGAGTTCGAGATCGCGCAGGTGCTGGGCTTCCCGCTGAGTGTGGGGCCAGGCGACAGCATCGCCGTTCCGATCCGGTTCCATCCGACGTCGGAGGGCGCCAAGTCAGCCAAGCTCACGATCTCGAGCAACGATCCGGCGGCTCCGTCCAAGGTCGTGACCGTCACGGGCAGCGCGCCGCCGTCGTATGTCTGCGAGCCCCCCGTGTTCGCGTCGATCGATACCGCGATCGGACCGACGTGGGGCACGGGCCGCACGGGCAAATACACCTTCAACGGCAGCGGGCATGTGCTGGCGCCGTTCGGCCCAGGCAAGGCGTTTGGCGTTCAGGCCCAGGGCGAGTACATGTACTACCCTGGCCGGCAGGAGGGCCAGCTCGACTCGGCCCTGCTCTACCGGCATGGGCCACTGCAGTACGGCGTCAGCGGGAGCTTCAAGACCGCGAACCTTCGCAGCGAAGCCTCGGCAGGCGCCCTGAGTCATGCCACGCTCAGCCTCGATCTGTTCCTCACCGATGTACGATTTGGTATCTTCGGATCCAAGGGCCTCCGCGAAACGGATGTCGTGACACTGTCGGAGACGATCGGCGCGGTCACGCCGCTGGGCCAGCCGGTGATCGCGACCGAGCAACTGGTTCACACCGTCGATCAGCTCGGGGGCGCGCTGCAGTTTGAGCTCATCCCGAACGCGTGGCTCGACGCGAACCTGGCCTACCTGCACCGCTATGCGCCCGGAGCGAGTGACACGGTGGGCGGGGCCATACGCCTGTCGGCCCTCGTCTTCACCAACGTGGCGTTGACCGCACAGTTCGACCTGAACGAGAGCTTCGTCGGGCCGAACGCGGTGGGCACGTTCACCTTCGGCGTCACCCTCGGTCGCTGGTCGCGACCGTCGGACTACGCCAACCCGATCAATCCGCTCGGCACCCTCATCCCGAGGGTGCGCTACGAGCGATTCGAACGGATCCGCTGACGCTCCGTGTGCCCGCCGGCGCCTTGCCGGCGGGCACCAGAACTAGACTCACGGCGATGAACTCCGTATACACACACTTCCGAAGCGTTCTCTACGTAGCGCCGTTCCAGGTGTTCGCCGATCTTCTCTGCGACCCGAACTGAGGGGGCGTTTTCCGGGTGGGTCATGCTGATGATGTGATCCGTGGCAACGTGCTCCCAGGCCCAAGCGAGCCCGGCCTGCGCCGCTTCCGTCGCGAAGCCACGACCCCACGCCGAGCGTCGAATCATCCAGCCCAGCTCCATACCCGGCCAGCCCTCCGTTTCCACAATCCGACGCGGCCGAGAATCTCACCTCCGCTCTTCTCGACGACGATCCACGGACCGTACGGAAGCCGCCGGCCGCGACTGTTAACCGGAGGGTTGCTGGTTCGTGTCCAGCCTGAGGAGCCAACCTTTACGAGGTCCATTCCGTCCTCGTCACCGTGAGCTTGAGCCACCGCGACTGCACTCCGTGTGGCACTGTGTGGCATTTTTTCCGGATCCAGCGTGCCTTCCAGTAGCCCAGAGTCGCGAATTCGTTTGGCAAATCACGACCGGCAACGGCGTGACTTGGCTCTCGCGAAGGCTCTTAATCTGTTGGTTCTCGGTTCGATTCCGAGCGGGCTCACCATTCGACTCACCTTCGTTCCGCCACGCGAACCGAAGGTTCGCTCATGGCAAGCCACAAGTCGAATGTCCTGAGTGAGTAACGGGCCGCGGAGCGGCGCGTTACGAATCGAAGGGCAATTCTTTAATCAACAAGTTGCACGGTTGAGTGCGGACGAAAAGTCACACTTCGCCAACAGATTGTTTATCTGTTGGTTGATCGACACGCCACTCGTTCACGACCTTCTCGACAAGCCGGAACTGGTTGATCCAGGGTGAGTTCGCCATCTCGAAGCGCGCCCACGGCTCGATCACTCCATCGACAAGGCCGTTCGTGTGGAACCAATGTGGAAATAATTCTGGAATGACACTTGCGTCTGAACGCAGGCGCGGCTGAAATTCGGGTCACCGATCATTCGCGTAGTGCGGACGACCGAGCATCCGGCGCGGCCACGCCCTTACCATCGAACATCTTTCCGAGGCGCGCTTCCGTATCAGTTCGTCGAATGACTCTGCACTGAGAGATTTCGCGCGCGTGTCCGTCTATACAGGTATGGGCCTCCCAAGGTGCCAACGTCGCTCGATTCCTGTCGACTTCGTCAATCAACCTAATTCTCAGGGACGGCGCGTCAGTCTTGAATGTGCCGCATCGCGTACACGGTTGGGATCTGTATATGAACGGACGTCGTCTTGTTTTCGCTTGCACGCTTGGCGCTTTGCTTGTCTGCGCTCCAGCTTTAGCGTCGGCACAGTCACCAAGCCATCCCGTCCTCGATGCGGCGGGGTTTCAGCCAAATCGCGACTATTTCTCCGAGCTGTCCTTCGAGAACATCGATACGCTGACAGGCAGTCTCGTGCTGAGGTTCACGGATCTCGTCCTGCCCGGGAATGCCGGCCGAGACGTGCGGTTCCAGCGGACTTACAACAGCAAAACGGGTGACTGGACATTCGGGGTCGCCGGTGTCGCGATGTACATCTACAACCAACCACCACCGCCATTGGGTGTCGACACCCCAGGACCGCAGGACTGGGCGCCAACATTGTTCATGGGCGACGGTGGCCAGCGAAAGCTGGCGTGGTTCGAGCCGCCTGACCCGGCGAATCAGACCACGTTTCACCGAGCCATTTCGAGTGACTTCTGGTTGTTCGATCGGACGGGCCCTGCGCTCAGGCTCTACATGCCGAACGGTGACACCTGCGAGTACGAAAGCGACGCACCGGGCTCGAATTACCTGAGGGTCAAGAGCTGTCACGACCAATTTGGAAACACGATCGCCTTTCAATGGGCGATGTCGTCAAATCCACCTCAGTTGTTGGTGACGCAATCCCTGAGCAGCTCAGTCAATCGTCAGGTCACGGTCACGTTGGTGCCGACGTCTGATCCTGCTATTGAGAAGAGGTTCCCGGCTGACCTGGCGTACGAAGGGCGAACATGGACGTACGCCCCCGGCACCGACGGTCTGACCAGCGTCCAGCCGCCAGGCGGAGCCCAGGGATGGGAGTTCACCTATCAGAATTTCTTCAGCCAAAACCTGCTGCACACCGTCACGACACCGCACGGCGGGATGATCACCTACACCTACGAACTAAAGTCATATGAAGGCTCGGAAGGCCCGCCTAATCTCTACTACACGACCGTGGTTGGACAACGATCGACGAGCGGAACCGGCGTGGAAGGTGGCACCTGGACTTACAG
>Ga0210377_10003373_pt1 | contig 13769 bp, 11 predicted proteins | sample PLM4_65_b1redo_FD_155480 | JGI IMG/M metagenome (GOLD analysis project Ga0210377, IMG submission 155480) | Groundwater sediment microbial communities from an aquifer in East River, Colorado, USA - PLM4_65_b1 redo | ecosystem: Environmental > Terrestrial > Soil > Riparian zone | place: USA: East...
GGCTTGAGGGGGACAAACAGCACAAGGTGACTCAGCGTCAAGATGAAGATGCCCATCGCAAGGAGATGGAAATGGCTGATCTCGAGCAAGACCTTGTAGCTGCGGGGCAGCATGAACTGCGCCTCGGATCCCCTGTAGAAGGTGACGACGGACTCGTAATGAAGCCCCATCTGATTAAAGAAGAGCAATGTGTTGGTGAGCCAAAGGCCTGCACTGTAGAGGAGAAACCACAGAATGATGAAACGGAGGAGACGGTTCTGGGTCCACTCCCCCGTGACGACGAAGCGCATCATCCTCCTCCTTTTGCGATCAACACCTGGTAGAGGGCCAGAACCTTGCGGACGGCATCGGTCATAGCCCGAGCGGTCAAGGTCGCCCCGGTGATTCCCGCGATCCTTCCTCCCACCCGTAGGTCAGGGGTGAGCCTTGCCTGATCGAACTGTTTGAGCCAGCGTTCATTCGGGAGATATTCCAGGGGTTCATAGAAGGCCAGGATGAGTGTGGAGGTCACCCGCCCTTCCGGGGAGAGCACCACCATAACGGCCTCGGGAAGGGTGCGGACGTTGTGGACATCGATCATAGCATAGCCGAGCGGTTTCTGTCCTCGTCTTCCGATATACAGTGTCACGAGCTTGGAATCCAGCCGAGTGCGTGCGAGGGTCTCGACCTGCTTCTGCTGGTCGTCCGTCAGAAAAAACGTCTGCTTGTCGATGACATCGGCCTCCGGGAACGCCGCCCGGAGGGCCTCCTCCTTGGCGTAAAACACCTTGGCGGTCAGGTTGGCGGGTGATGTGAAGACCAGCACGATGAGTACCAGGACACTCAAGACGCGCATCGGCTTTCTCCTCCCATACTCCCCGGCTCCGGCTAAAAGATGAAGCCAAAGCCGATGTTGAACTCGTCGGCGATCTGGCCCACCTCCGCGTCGAGGTTCCGGTAGTCCAGCTTGATCACCACATTGGGGATCGGTTTGAAGCTCAGCCCAGCGTTGATCACTCTGATGTCCCGTGATCTGTCGGGGGTGAAGCCGGCAGGGACGTCGGCCTGGGTGTCGAGCCGCTCAAATCGGATGAACGGAGACAGCGACATGTCGGTCCCTGGGAAGAGGACCGGCAGGATGTCATAGGCGGCCTCCGCGTAGCCTCCCACGATACGGCTGCTAATGGGGCCATTGGCCCCCAGGGCGGCGCTCAGGACATCGGCGTCACCGATGTGCCCCTGGGCGAAGAGCGCGCGGAGCTGTAGCCCTCGATACTGATACTGGCCATGGAACTCGAAGAGCGTGAGGTTTGCATCAATCTTCTTCCCCGCGAACAGTTGATCCTGTCCGGTGTTCCCCCAGAACACCGAGCCCCCTACCTGGAGGCCCGGGATCGGGGTGTAATCGAGGCGGGCGGTCCAGGCCAGGTCCTCGAGCAGGGCTCGGTTCCCCGACTGCCGGGCTGCTCGGATATTGGTCTTGGAAAAGCCATTGGCGTTCAGACTGTTTGTGACATAGGTCCGGTAGGTCAGCCCCGGCAGGATCGTGCCGTGAAGCCCCACCCCAAGCTCCCGCCAGGTGGTCGGGATGATCCGTTGCTCGACCTCCGGCCGGAGGTTGCCGAAGTAGAACGGAGGCTCGTGGATCTCGTTGAGGAATCCCATCGGCATCAGGACCAGCCCGGTCCTGATGTTCGCCTGCTCGGTCAGGAGGAAGTCCAGCGTGGCGAATTCGATCTCGACATCGCCGGCGCCGGCGCTCACCGTTGGGCCGACCTTCGCATGCTCGTACTCGATCTCCGAGTTCAAGATGATCCGATCCGAGAACTTGTACCCGATATAGGTCACGAAGCGCACGAGGTCGCCGACATTGCTCCGCTTGCTCGGCCCCTCATTGTCGCCGACGAAGAAGATGGCGCTGGCCTCGCCATAGCCGCCGATCGAAAGCCCTCTCGGCATCTGGTAGACCTTCGAGGCCGCCGGACCCAGGCCGTAGAGGCTCTTGTACTCGACCGTTTCAGGTAGGGTGAACTTGCTCTTGAGCGTCTCCATCTCTTCGGCGAGGATGCCGGTTTTTCGCTCCTGTTCTTCTCGCCGCTTCGCCTGCTCTTGTTGAGCCTCGGCCTCCTTCATGGCCTTCTCCTTCTGAGCAGTCTCGATCTCTTTCACCCGCCGATCTTGTTCTTGCTTTTCTAGTTTCAGGCCTTCGATTTGCGTCTGAATGTCCTTCAGTTGCTTTTCCAGATCACCCAATGTCGCCGCGACCGCCATGCTGGACGAGGCGATCACGACGATCATTGCAGCCATGAGACATCGCAACACCTTCATGTCCTCCTCCCTTCGACTTCTTGGTTACCTGTCTGTGTGAGTAGATCATCGTTCAAGCTCTGCCGAGCGATCCAAAAGCTCCAGCCGGCCGCGAAGCCCCGGCGTAATTTGAACCGAGACCTTCCCTGGATGGCGAGCGAGAGGGTGGACCACGATCCCTTCGACCCCGCTCACCGATTGTATGAACGCCATCGCGCCTGCCCCGTGGATCATGGCGGCGGTCGCCAGGCCGTCGGCGCGCATCGCGCTCTTTGCGATGATGGTCGCACTCAGTGCGCTATCCGCTGGCGTTCCGGTTCGAGGGTGTAACAAGTGGCCGTAACGCAGCCCGCCAATGGTGAAGTAGCGAAAGTAATTTCCGGATGTCGCCGCAGCCTCATCCTCGACCAGAACCGAGAGCAACAGCCTCGAAGGCGCGAGAGGATGCCGCAGGCCAATCCTCCAAATACCCCCGTCCCGGTTGCGGCCGACGACTCGGAGGTCGCCCCCCGCATCGACCAAACCACTGTACACCCCGCACTGCTTGAGGGCCTGCGCTGCGACGTCAACGGCATAGCCCTTGGCGATCCCCCCAAGATCGATGCCCATCCCGGGGTGTTGTAGCTGAACGCAGCGGCTGTTGGGGTTAACAGAAAGGCCGCTATGGGCCACCAGGCCGAGGGTTGCCTCGATCTCCCGCGATGATGGAAGCCGGCCCCGCTGCGTCGTGCGGCGCCAGAGCTGCATCAACGGGTGGATGGTGACGTCTAATGCCCCGCCACTCATCTGCGCTATCTCCTTGGCCTCTGAAAGCACGCCGAATGTCTCGTTTCCGACCGGGACGGCGAGTGTGGCGGCCAAGCGGTTCACCAGACTGATCTCACTGTCGGGCCGAAAGGTACTCATCAGGCGATCCACGTCCATCATTCGCCGAATGCCGGCCTCGATCGCCTCTCTCGCGAGTGAGAGGTCAGGGTGATTCGCTTCGATCTCCACCACCGTGCCCATCAGGAGACGGCCGAGACTCAGCGTCCGTGTTTCTACGTTGCTCCACGCCCTTCTGGGCGAGAGGGTCCCGAAGAGCGTCCCCACAAAGCCTCCGGCGATCGCCAGGAGGAAGCGTCTTCGGCTGAGGCCGAACTCGTCAAGTATCTGCAGATCGCGTCCATTCATGAGGGCACCTCTTCTAACTCTTCGGTTCCACCGCGGTCCTTTTCCCTAGACTTGCTTCGTGGAGGTTGTTAGAATTTTGCTGCCAGGGAGGCCAGAGACAAAAGGCCCCATGGGGCCAGTCGTCGAAAGGCCTTCCACGGCAGCAGGCGGCTCCACCGCACCGGCCGCCAAGCAAAGGGCGGTGGGGTCGCCTTCTATTTTGTGGGTGACGCGATCACATGGTTAGAAGCTGCTGCTCAGATCCTCCCCCTGAGGTGGACTGTGACGCGCGCTATGGCAAGGGAAGCGAGGAACAACGCTTGAGTGGCGGTTATCGCCGCTTCCCCGTCACAGGATACCGAAACGTCCATTCGACCTCGAACGGTTCCCACCAGGGATCGACGCCGGTGTCCGGGTCGGTGTGCCTCGCGAGGCCCCACTCTTGGGGCGATCCGATCCGGTAGGTGAGCCTGTACCGGCCTGGCCCCAGCATCTTGAGATTCAGGCCGTAGTGCGGGCCGTCCTTGGCCATCATCTGCCAGAGCTGTCCGCTGAGCTTCTTGTCGGTTCCCAGGAGCTCCAAGGTGTAATTGATGGTGAGGTATGAAATCCATTCACCCGCGCGGAATCCGTATCGGTTTCCCTTGGTCGCGTGGATGTCGGCCTCAAGATGGATGTCGGCCTCGTGAGGCGGCGGGCCACCCCAATACTCGTCCATCGCAACCGCCTCCGAATAGACCGCCGCGATCCGCAGGCCGTGCAGCGTCTTCGGCTTGCCGATCGGAACCTCCATCGCCAGTATGGCATACGGGATGGCCGCATCAATCAGGAGTAGGAGCGCAAGTGACGCGCAGGCTGAGGGAAGCCGCTTCATGAGTGCTCCCAGTGGACCACCGTTTCGAGGCCTCGATTCATCGGGTTGTGTCGTCTTCGTAGAAACAGACCACGTGGGTCGGATCGGTCTTCACCGCGATCCTGGCGCCTGACTCCACGATCTGTGTTGAGCCCTGGCTGCTGTGAACCGTCCTGCCGGACGGCAACTGCACGCAATAGAGGTTATCCGAGCCGCGGAAGTGTCGCGTCACCACGGTCGCCTCTCCCGCCAGATCGGCGACCAACTCAATGTCATCAGGGCGGATCATCACCTCCACCGCCTGCCCCGAGGGGAGCCCCTGCTGGTTCGGGAATGTGCCAAGCTCGGTGACGATCCCCTCGCCCTGGACGATGCCGGGAATGAAATCGGCCGAGCCGACGAACCGGGCAACGAACCGGGTGGCCGGGGTGTGGTAGATCACATCCGGTTGGTCGATCTGCTCCAGGCGTCCCTGATTCAGAACCCCGACCCGGTCGGCGATCATGAATGCCTCTTCCTGGTCGTGGGTGACGAAGATAGCGGTGGTGTCGGCTTGGTGAAGAATCCGGTGGACATCCTGCCGCATCTGGGCCCGCATGTCGGCGTCCAGGTTGCTGAACGGCTCATCCAACAGGACCACTTGCGGGCTGGGCGCGAGCGCGCGGGCCAGCGCCACCCGCTGTTGCTGACCGCCGGAAAGCTCATAGGGATATCGTCCTTCCAGCTCAGAGAGGCCCACGAGATCCAGCGCCTCCTCGATTCGCTTCCCTCTCCGCTTCGCATCCCAGTTGTGCAGGCCGAAGGCCACGTTCTCACGGGCCGTGAGGTGCGGAAAGAGCGCGTAGTCCTGGAAGACCATCCCTACACCCCGCCGCTCCGCCGGCACAAAGATCTTTTCGTTGGCGACGATCCGGCCACCGATCTCGATCGACCCGCCGTCTGGCACCTCGAACCCGGCGATCAGGCGCAGGGTCGTGGTCTTCCCGCAGCCGCTTGGCCCCAGCAGGGCAACGATCTCTCCCTTACCGACAACGAGGGAGATCCCCTGGATCGCGGCGATTCCTCCGCCCCCGTAGCGCTTGCTGACCCCTTCGAGTCGGATGACCTCCGTCATCGTTGCCCCTGTCCGTCCTGCCTTCACTCCCGCTTCCTCTCTCCCCATCACGTGGGCTCAATCGAGCTGCGAGATGCCGCTGTCAAGCCTCTTGATCAGGAAAAGGGGGAGCGCGGTGGTTGCAATCAGAATCAATGAGGTTGAGGCGGCCACGGCGAAATCGACCTCGATGGTGGCGATCCAGATTCGGACCGGCAGCGTGTCGAACCCAGCAGGCCGCAGGAGAAGTGTGGCGGCCAGCTCCTTGATCGAGGAGATGAACACCAGCATCCATCCAGCCACCATCCCGGGGCGGATGAGGGGAATGGTCACCTCCCGAAGCGCCTGCCAGCTCGAACGGCCGAGTCCCCGAGCCGCCTCCTCCAAGTTCGGATCGACCTGGGATAGGGCGGCTGCGCTCCCCTGGACCGCCTGCGGCAGAAACCGCAACAGATAGCCGAGAACCACCATGGCTGCGGTCCCGTAGATCCAGGGAACGTAGCTGTTGTAGAGGAGAATCAGGCTGAGGCCAAGCACTGTGCCTGGGATGGCGTAGCCGAGCTGGGTCGCTGCCGTCAGGAGTAGCGCCACGGGGCCCTTGCGCCGATCATTCAGGTACGCGATAAAAAGGGCCAACACGGTTGCCACAGTGGCCGCCACCGCCGCAGTCCAGAGGCTGTTCCAAAGGTAACGGTGGCCTGACGCCAAGGTCCGAAAGATGGTCGCGGCTGAGCCGGCCTGGTAGAGAAGGAGCGCGATCGGCAGAAAGACCGAGCCGCCCAGGACGAGGTAGGTACAGATGAGGGCCGGGACCTTCCAGCGTCCGAGCGGATAGACGGTCGGCGGCTTCACGCCGCTGCGACGCTGGACGAAGCTTCGCCGGCCCAAGCTCCTGCGCTGGGCCACGAGCACCAGAAGCGTCAGCAGAACCAGGACGGCGGAGAGGGCGGAGGCGCCCCGTTGGTCAAAACGGGTATTGAGTTGATGGTAGATCTCGGTGGTAAAGGTGGTGACCCTGAGGAAGGAGACAGCGGCAAAGTCCGAGAGGGCATACAGGAAGACGAGCAGGCTGCCGGCAAGCAGGCTCGGGCGGAGCAGGGGCAGGGTCACTCGCACGAAGATTCCCATCGGCCCATAGCCCGCGGCCCTGGCGGCCTCCTCAAGGGCAGGGTTGCTGCTCTCCAATGCGCTCCCGGCCAGGAGGAGGATGTAGGGATAAGTGAACAGGCCAAGGACCAGGACCCCTCCCCACATGCCGTAGATGTTCACGAGCTGGCCGGTGCCGCCCAGGGCTCGATACGTCGTGTTGACCAACCCGACAGGGCCGAGCAGCGTGATGTACGTCAGGGCGCCGATGTAGGGAGGAATCGCCAGTGGCAGGAGACCCAGGACGCGAAAGAGGCGGCGCCCCGGCAGATCGGTCCGCGTGAGTATCCAGGCCGGCGGGACCCCGAGGAGCAGCGCCCAGAGCGTGGCAAGCGTGGCGAGCAGGAGTGTCTTGGCCAACAGTGTCGGCACAGAGCCGCTCAGCAGGCTGGACAGACCGCGCGATCCGGCGGCCAGGGCGGCGACAAAAAGGTTCAGCAGAGGGGAGGCCGTCAGGAGGATGATGAAGGCGGCACCAAGGGCAGCAACAGGCGTGAGGACACCTATCGTCGGTCGCCGGAAGACGAAGGTCTCTCCAGAGGCCGCGCGTTCCATGTTGCCCTTTGCCATTCCGCTACGCATGGGCGGTCTCTCAGAAGCCAGGAAAGAGTCTGATGGTGCGCTCCTCCAAGTCCGCCAGGCGTTCCTGACTGATCTTGAGGGACTTGAATGAGGAGAGGGGCCGGACCTCGCCGGCATCCATTCCCGACACGAGAGGAATCTCGAAGGCATGGCGGACCAGGATCGCCTGCGCCTCCTGACTCAAGATGAAATCGACGAAGCGCCTGGCCAAGACAAGGTGTCTTGCCCCTTTCACGATTGCCACGGCGTTCGGGTTGACCAGGCTCCCCATACCTGATGGCCCCTGATCAGGATAGACAACCCCCACAGGAAGCCCGGCCTTCAGAGCGAGATGATAGTTGGGTGAGTTGGTCAATCCCAGGGCGAACTCGCCGCTCCCCACACCGCGCCAGACGTCCGAGTTATCGGGCAGGACCTTGAGGCCCTTCCGGAGCAGGCCATCGATGTAGGCCTTGGCTTTGGCCTCGCCCAGGACGTGGACCAAGGCGCCGAGCCACGACAGGGTCGTCCGCTCGAGCGTCCTGGCGATCGCAATCTTCCCGTTCCATTTGGGGTCGGCCAGATCGAGCACCGAGCTCGGAACCTCCTCGTCTTTGACTAGTCCTGTGTTGTAGAGAATGACCCTGGCTCGGCCGGAGATACCGGTCCAGAATCCCTTACTGCTCTTGTACTCCGACGGGATGACCCGTGCCCTGGCGGGAGTGTAGGAATCGAGCGCCCCTTCCCGCGCCAGAACCTCGCAGACCCCGGCCTCCGTGGCGATGAAGATGTCGGCCCTCGGGCGCTGTCGCTCTTGGAGGATCTCGTTTGCGAGACCGGACGTCTTCCCGATCTTCAACACGGCCTTGGCCCCGGTCTTCCGCTCGAAGAGATCCACGACCGGTTTGATTGCGCTTTCCTTGCGCCCGGAGTAGATCACCAGCTCAGAGGCCGATGCTGGTGTGGTCGGGGCCAGCATGATCGCCGACGCCCACCCCAAAATCAGGAGGATTACTGTTATCCCTATCGTGCCCCGATCGGCCATCGTTTGATCAGTCGTGATCACGATTCAACAGCTCCCCGTTTCTGGTTCACGGCCCAGCGTTTCGATCCGAATCATGTTGCGGTCCGCGATCGGATGAAAAAGAATGTCATTTTCATTCTTGGGCCCAAGAAAAACCCCGGATCTTCCGGGGGAGACCTAGTGCCGTTCCAACTTGTTGCGGCTAATGCCGTTCCAACTCGTTTCGGCTAATCGCCAAGCGATGTTCTGTTGCCCAAAAAGTTGGAACGGCACTAACTGTCGACATGTGTCGTGCTAAGAACTATCGCTTTCCCCGGCCTTACCATTTAGGCGTAAATAGTTGGAACGGCACTAGCGAGCCCCTAGAGCGCGAACCCTTCCCGTTCCTCGACGCACATCAGCCCTGCAGTCGCTGCATTGGCCATACAGCTCGAGCTTATGATACTGAATGGTGAAGCGAAGTTTCCGGGCGACCTCTTCCTGCAACGCCTCGATCTCACAGTTTTCAAACTCGACGATCTTCCCGCAGTGGGTGCAGATCACATGATCGTGGTGCCGCTCGCTGGAGGCGTGCTCGAAGAGCGCGCGCCCCTCGCCGAACTGACGCTCGTGGGCAAGGCCAGCCTCCTTCAGCAGTTTCAGGGTCCGATAGACGGTGACGAGCCCGATCCGGCGGTCGCGGCCGCTGACTCGGCGGTACAGAGCCTCGGCGCTAATGTGGGTGTTGGTGGCAAAGAAGGCCCTGGCGATCAACTCGCGCTGGCGGGTGGCCTTCAGCCCAGACAGAACCAGATACTGCCGGAAGTTCTGTTGCTTCTTCTGCATAGCCATTGAAAGTGAAAGTGATTGTCAGTATCATTAAGAGGTATCAGATTACGGCATGCGCGTGGCGCTGTCAAGAAAAAATTCCGGGCCCGCCTGGCGCGAGGATGAAAAGAGGGACGCGAAGGGGTCCTGGGGTTGAGTCGATGGTGGGATACAACCTATGGCGTGCGCACGGTCGGGGCTTGGTGGGGGATCTTCCTTATCGAGCCGAAGCTCGAGAGCGCAGGCTCCAGGGCTTTCGCGTCGCCCACGACGACGATGGCCAGATCGTCCGGCTTGACATAGCGGCGAGCCACCTCTTGCAGACGGTCGCTTGTCACAGCTCGGTAGCGTCCGAGCAGCGTCTGGTAGTAATCAAGCGGCAGGCCCTCGAACTCGAGCAGCATCAACCGGCGGACCGCCTGCGTTGGATCGGCAAACCAGAAGAGGAACGAGTTAGTCAGGGCCTCCTTCGCCGCGTCGAGCTCGGAGGCCGGCACCGGCGCGTCCCGGAGCCGCTTGATCTCGTCGAGGATCGCACCGACGGCCCGTGCGGTTCCGTCGGTGCGCGTCAACGCGATAACCTGGAACAGTCCGGGCTGGCGACCGTCGGTCCCGAACCGCGAGCCGACGGAGTACGCCAGACCCTCCGCAGAGCGGACCCGCTTGGTGATCCGCGAGGTGAATCCGCCGCCACCGAGGAGCTGATTCATCAGCTCGATCGCCTGGCGGTCGGGATTGGTCCGATCAACGCCGAAGTGGCCGATGGAGATGCTGCTTTGCGGGATCGGCCTATCGATCAGGTACACGCCGGGCTTGGCGGTCGTCTCTACATTTGGAACGGGGGGCAGCGAGGAGCGACCGTTGGCGGACCAGCTACCGAGCGACTGTTCAAGGAGCGCGACCAGAGACTCCTTGTCGAAATCGCCGGCCGCTGCCAGCATGAGGTTGTCGGGGCGGACGTAGCGTCGATGGAACGCGATGAGATCTTCGCGACTGATGCTCCGGAGGCTCGTCTCGCTGGGCTCCAGCCCCAGCGGATGCCGGTCGGTGTAGTGGAGCGCGGCAAACTCCTTGTGGAGGAGCTCGGTCGGGTTGTCGCGCCGCCGCCGAAGCTCCTCCAGGAGGCGGCCTCTGGCCAGCTCCAGTTGCCCGGCATCGAATGCCGGCCGCAGCAGCACGTCGGCCAAGAGCTTGACGCCTCTTTCGGTATGTCGTGACAAGAGATTCACGCGCACCTCGAGCGCCTCGTCGCCCGCCGATAGTTCGAGGGAAGCCGCCAGCGATTCCAGTTCGTCGTTCAGGGCGTCTGGCGCGATTGAGGTCGTGCCGCCGGCGCGGATCTGCGCCGCCGCCACGCGCGCCAGGCCTGCCTTCTCGCCGGGATCGTACAGGCGGCCGCCACGGATCAGGCCGACCAGGTCCAGGAGCGGGAGGGTACGGTCGGGATAGAGGTAGATGATAATCCCGTTGCTGAGGGTGCGGCGCTCGACCTCGTCCCCGACAGCCGGTGGGCGCCAGAAGAGCGGCGGGAAGATCATCAAGCCGATCCTCTCCGCCCCTGCGGAGCGGCGCTCGACAGGGGCCGCGCCCTGTTCCTCCGCTGCCGCCGAGCCTGCAATGAGTCCGGCAATCAGGATGGCCGCGCCGAAGGCGCGGGTCAATGTGTCCACTCGTATCTCCGTCAAGAGCTCATCGTGGCTGTGTGGGAAGCAATGTGGCGACGGTCCGATTGTCTGTCGTCAGGTACGATTTCACGACCCGCTGCACGTCCTCGGCCGTCACCGCTTTGAGCCGCTTGCGGGACTCCAGAATGTAACGCCAGTCACCCGCCATCGCTTGGGCGTTCCCAAGCTCCGCTGCCAGAGAGGCGTTGGAGCGCAACGAGCGGACCAGGTCAGCCTCCAACTGGTTCCGTACCTGTTCCAGCTCGCGATCGGTCACGCCTCCCGCTTTCAGACGCTCGATCTCGACGCCGATCGCACTCTCCAGTTCGTCCGGGGTGTGGGGCGCGCGAGGGGTGGCCGAGATGGTGAGAAGCCCAGGGTCCCGGAGCGGGCTCACAGAGACATCGATTGAGGCGGCCAGACGTTTGCCATCGATGAGCCCTCGATAGAATCGGCTCGTTCTGCCTGTTCCCATGATGGCGGTGGCGACCTGCAGGGCGTAGTTGTCAGGGTGACCCGTGGTCGGGACGTGGTAGCCGATCATCACGCGGGGCTGGGCGTCAAATCGGACCGAGACCCGTCGCTCTCCACGTTGTGGTGGCTCCTGCGTGACCTGGACCTCGGGCAGCGGCTGCGGCGGGATCGAGCCGAACTGCTCCTCAATGATCCGGAGCGTCCGTTCCGGATCGAGGTCGCCCACGAGGACCACGACTGCATTATTGGGAGCGTAGAAGGTCCTAAAGTGACGGAGGGCGTCGGGGCGGAAGAGACGATCGAGGTCGCTGGGCCAACCGATGATCGGGTTGCGGTACGGGTGGGCGGTGAAGGCCATCGCGATCAGCGCCTCCGAGAGGGCGCCCTCTGGGTTCGCCTCGTAGCGCTGTCGCCTCTCCTCTTTCACAACCTCGCGCTCGGTATAGAACTCCCGGAAGATCGGATGCGTGATCCGATCGGATTCCAGTAGCGCCCAGAGCTCCAGACGATTGCTGGGGAAGCTCACGAAGTACTGTGTCCCATCCCTTGAGGTCGAGGCGTTGAGGCCGACAGCGCCCTGCCGGCGGTAGATCTCCCAGAACTCGTTGGGAACGATGAACTGCTGTTGGGCCGCGGTCGCCTCGGCGATCTCCTTCTGAAGTGCCGGAAGCCGGCTGGGGTCTTTCCCTTCGACCGGGCTCAGGGCAGGCGGCTGGAAGGGAGAGCGTTCCAACTCACGCAGTTCCGAGATCTTGCGGTGGAGCTGATCAAGCTTCTCGAGGATCGGCTCCTCGGCCTCGGCATCAAGGGTCCCGATCGACCGGGTCCCTTTGAACATCATATGTTCCAGCATGTGGGAAAGTCCGGTCTTGCCGGCCTGTTCATGGACACTGCCCGTCTTGAAGCGCAGGTAGGCGGAGAAGGTGGAGGAGTTCTTTCGTGGCAGGATCAAAACCTTCATCCCGTTCTTCAGGGTATGTTCCCTGACGTCGAGGGAGATCTCCTGCGCCCTGACACTGTAAGCGATCAGGGTGGACAGCATTGCCGACACTATGAGAGGAAGCCATCGTGTTCGCATCGGTCAGACCCTCATCCTCTCGCTGATAGGGAGCGGGTGACACTGTAGCATAACGGCCAGCGGGTTTCAAAACCAATCCGGCCCGCTGGCCCGGCCGGATGATCGTCATTGACCGGCGGGAGTATCAATGATAGAAGAGAAGGGATCCTGCGCGATGGCACCTCGGGCGGCGGTTGGGAGGCATCACGTCTGAAAGGAGGCAGGTATGGTCTTTTATCTCACCCTCGGCATTGTCGTCCTCATCCTGGTATGGCTGGTCGTGATGTATAACGGGCTGATCAGCCTGAAGAATCAGGTCCAGAACGCCTGGCAGCAGATCGATGTCCAGCTCAAGCGCCGCCATGACCTGATCCCCAATCTGGTGAATGCCGTGAAAGGCGCAATGCAGTTCGAACGCGACACCCTCGAACGGGTCATCGGCGCGCGCAACCGCGCGGTTTCCGCGAAGGGGGCCCAAGAGGCCGCGGCGGCGGAGGGGCAGCTCGGCCAGGCGCTCTCGCGGCTGTTCGCCCTGATGGAGAACTACCCGGACCTCAAGTCGAGCCAGAATGTCCTCCAGCTTCAGGAGGAGCTGACCAGCACCGAAAATCGGATCGGCTTCGCCCGCCAGCTCTACAATGATCTCGTGGCCCGGTATAACATCAGGCAGCAGGTCTTCCCTACGAATCTGATGGCGGCCGGGATGGGCTTTGCCCTTGCCGACTACTTTCGAATCGAGGAGGCTGAGAAGGCCTCCCCCCGCGTGGATCTCTCGCTGAACTGAGTGCCGGAGGTGAGGCGGGACGATGCGCTGTCCTTCGTGCGGGTTCGTCCAGTTTGATGCTCCTCGCTGCAAACAGTGCGGAGCCCTGTCGCCGACCCCCCGCCAGCCTGTCGCGTCCATCGTATCCGCCCCCGGCTTCTCTGGACCAGCCACGGCGACCCGCCCCTCGCGCCTTGTCCGGCCGCTGAACCTGTACGACCAGCAGGCCGGAAACCGACGGAAGACGGCCTTCGTGATCGGCCTCTTCATGCTACTCGTGATCTTTCTGGGCTATGGAGTCGATCGGTTCGTCATCGGCTCCGGCTTCTCGATCAGCCTCTGGGACGTCAGCCTATTCGAGCCTTCCCGGCCCCGACCCTCGAGGCGGGTCGCCTTTCCAGTGGCAACCGTCGCGGCCCTTGGAGTGGGGACGCTGACGGCTTGGCTCGGCTATAGAAACGGTGACACGTTGGTCCTCGCTTCCTCCCGGGCCGTCCCACTCGCCCCGACCGACTTGAAATCCCGGCAACTCGACAACGTCGTGGAGGAGATGGCGATCGCCTCCGGCCTTCCGAAGCCGAGGGTCTACGTTGTGCCGGATCCCGATCCGAACGCGTTCGCCACCGGTCGCGACCCGGCCCACGCCTCCATCGCGGTGACTCGGGGCCTCCTGGAGACTATGAACCGGGAGGAGCTGCAGGGGGTGATCGCCCATGAGATGTCTCACATCCGAAACTACGACACCCGAACGATGACCGTGACGGCTGCCCTCCTTGGGACGATGCTCCTGCTGCACGATTGGACCGCGCGAAGTGGGTCGTGGCGGGTGCGCGATTCGGGTGACAGAAAGGGTGGGGGGGCCGGCCAGATCGTGTTATTTGTTCTGTGG
>Ga0210377_10003374_pt1 | contig 13769 bp, 6 predicted proteins | sample PLM4_65_b1redo_FD_155480 | JGI IMG/M metagenome (GOLD analysis project Ga0210377, IMG submission 155480) | Groundwater sediment microbial communities from an aquifer in East River, Colorado, USA - PLM4_65_b1 redo | ecosystem: Environmental > Terrestrial > Soil > Riparian zone | place: USA: East...
CGGCCAGTCGGCGACGACGCTGTCGGGCGGCGAGGCGCAGCGCATCAAGCTGTCGAAGGAGCTCAGCCGCCGCGCCACCGGCAAGACGGTCTACATCCTCGACGAGCCGACGACCGGCCTGCATCTCGAGGACATCCGCCGCCTGCTCGAGGTTCTCAACGCCCTCGTCGACCAGGGGAACACGGTGATCGTCATCGAGCACAATCTCGACGTCATCAAGACCGCCGACTGGATCCTCGATCTCGGTCCCGAGGGGGGCGACGAGGGGGGCCGCATCGTCGCCGAGGGGCCGCCCGAGGCGGTGGCGCGTGTGGTCGGATCGCCGACCGGGGCGTACCTCAAGGTCATCCTCGGCGGCACGCGGGCCGGCGGCGCCCGCACCGCCGCCGAGCGGGCCGCTGCCGAGCGGACCACCGCCCCCGCCTGACCCGCGCCATGACCCGAGGCGCCCCGTGACCCGACCCGACATCCACGCGGTGGCCGCGCTCATGGCGCGCGCCTTCGCCGACGACCCGATGCTGACCTGGGTGGTGCCGGATCCCGCCGCCCGGCCGCGGGCGCTCACGGCGTTCTTCGCGGCCCACATCCGCTACGCCGCGCGCTACGGTCGCCTCGACCTGGCCCCCGAGGGCGCCGGCGCCGCCATCTGGCTCGGCCCTGACGACACCCGGATGACCCTACCGCGGATGGCGCGCGCCGGCCACCTCCTGCTGCCGGCGCGCATGGGCATAGCCGCCTGGCGCCAACTCTTGAGGATGGATACCTACGCCCAGCGGCAGCACGACCGCACCGTCAGCGGGCGCCACTGGTACCTCTATGGTGTCGGCGTCGATCCTCGGCACACCGGCCGCGGCATCGCGACCGCCCTGCTGCGCCCGGCGCTCGAGCAGGCCGACCGCGACCGCCTCCCCTGCTACCTCGAGACCGCCGGCCCGCGCACCCTGACGCTGTACGAGCGGCTCGGGTTCCGGGTGGCGATACCGGGCCGGCTGCCGCCGGACGGGCCACCCTTCTGGTCGATGCTGCGGCCGGCGAAGCGCTGAGGGCGGCGCAGGAATCACGGGCGGGATCGCCGATCCCGGCGTACTCTCCGCATAACTTTACCGATTCGTTCCTTCTCCATGCAGGCAGGACGTAGGCGACCTGGCCTGGGAGGTGCACAACAACCCGGCATCGATCATCATCGAGGTTCTCGCCGACCTCGACGGCGATGGCGTGCTCGACCTGAGCGATTGCGCCCCTGAGGATTCGATGCTGACACAGAAAATCCTCCTTGCGTGCACCGTGGCGGAATCCACGACGCCGGCGCCGTAGGCCGGCGGCCCGGGACATCCAGCGGGTTGTGCCTTACGGGCAGGAGCGACCCGCCCGCGGCATCGCATCCGTTCCGGCGCCGAGCGTTCCCTCTCCCCCCGCGGGACAGGCGCTCTGCGCCCGCACGAGGTAGTAGAACGCCGCGCCGGGCGCCGGCGCGCCGGCGTCCGCGGCCAGGCGGTCAGAACCGTCGTTGCTCTCGACGCACGCGGCCGCCGAGGTGAAGTCGCCGGGCGCGTCGGATCGCAGCAGGTCGTACACCAGCACCCCGGCCGCCCCACCGGTCTCACCCGGCGCGCTCCAGGCGAAGAGCGCGGCGCTCCCGGGTCCTCCGGATTGCGACACATTCAGCAGCGGCACCTCGCCCGGCGCGCCCCAGGCAGCCGCGTTCGCGTCGTCGCAGTCGATGTCACAGGTCCGGGCGTCGCCGTCGGCGTCGACCACCGTCCGGTAGACGTAGCGGCCGCCGGAAGACAGCGCCGCGGTGGCGTCGTCCCCGCCCCAGAGAACCATGAGGCCGTCGGCGGCGACGGCGCGATGGCCGAAGCGAGCCTGCGGTGCCCCGTCGGGGGCGGCGGGTTGCCAGAGATCGAGGACCGCATCGTAGCGCGCGCCGTCGTCGAGGGGCAGGGCGGCATCTTCGCCTCCCCAGATCAGCATCGAATCGTCCGTCAGCACGGCGGTGTGACGCGATCGCGGCGTCGGGGCACCGGCGCCGGAGACCGGGAACCAGGCATCGCCGGATGGATCGTACCGGGCGCCGTCGCCGAGGTTGCCGGTGCTGGTGCCGCCCCAGACCACCATCCGCGCGCCGGTCCAGACCGCCGTGTGGTTGTAGCGCGGCGTCGGGGCGCCGGCCGCCGCCAGCGGCGACCATGCATCGCCGGCCGGGTCGTACCGCCCGCCGTCCCCCAGCGCCACGGTCGAGAAGCCGCCCCAGACGACCATGCGGTCGCCGGTCCAGGCGGCGGTGTGCAGGTAGCGCGGCACCGGCGCACCGGCCGTCGACAGGCCGGCCCAGGTGTTCGTCGCCGGGTTGTACCGGCCGCCGCCGGGAAGGGGCGCGATGTCGGTGCCACCCCAGACCACCATCACCTCGCCGGTCCAGACGGCGGTGTGCGTGGCACGCGCGGTCGGCGCGCCGCTGCTCGCCATCGGGGACCAGGCGTCGAGGATCGGGTCGTAGCGCCCGCCGGTCGAGAAGTAGCCGAAGCTCCGCCCGCCCCAGATCAGCATGCGGCTGCCGGTCCACACCGCCGAGTGCCCGGTGCGCGCGGTGGGGGCCCCGGCGGTCGCGACGCCGCTCCAGGTGTCGGTCAGCGGATCGTAGCGGCCGCCGGTGTTGAAGACCGCCGCGCCGTCGGTCCCGCCCCAGGCGACCGCGAGGCTCCCGGTCCAGACGAAGGTGTGCCCGTAGCGCGACGACGGAGCGCCGTTCGCCAGCGTCGGCGTCCACAGATCGAGCAGCGGATCATAGCGCCCGCCGGTGCCGAGCGCTCCTCCCCCGCTGCCCGCGCCGCCCCACACGATCACCGTGCTCCCGGTCCAGACCGCGGTATGAGCCGACCGCGCCGCCGGCGCGCCCGGGTTCCCGACCGGGGTCCAGGCATCACCCGCCGGATCGTAGCGGCCACCGTCGGCAAGCACCCCGCCGGCACCGGTCCCGCCCCATACCACCATGGCGCTCCCCGTCCACGCCGCGGCGTGCTTCGTCCGCGCCGCCGGCGCATTCCCCGGCGCCGTCGCCGACCAGACGCCCCCCGGCTGGTATCGCCCGCCCGAGGCGAGCGGCGCCGCGGCCGCGTCCTCGCCGCCCCAGACGATCATGCGCGCACCGTCCCAGACCGCCGTGTGACGCGTGCGCGCCGGCGGGGCACCCGCCAGGGGGATCGCGCTCCACGAGTTGCCGGCCGGGTCGTAGCGCCCGCCGCTCTGCAGGACACTGGTCGCTCCGACCGCCCCGCCCCAGACGAGCATCTCGGATCCGGTCCACACCGCCGTGTGGTCCCAACGCGCCAGCGGCGCGCCCGACGTGGCCATGTTGCTCCAGTCATCGGTCGCGGGGTCGTAACGGCCCCCGGCGCCGAGCGCCACGGCGCCGTTGGTGCCGCCCCAGACCACCATCACATGGCCGCTCCAGATCGCGGTGTGCGCCTGGCGCGCCGACGGCGCCTGCGACGTCGTCGTCGCTTGCCACGCGTCGGCGACCGGGTCGTAGCGCCCGCCCGTGTTGAGCGGCCCCTCATCATCCATCCCGCCCCAGATCACCATGCGGCTGCCGGTCCAGATCGCGGTGTGGCCGCTGCGGGGCGACGGTGCATTCTGCCGGGTGACAGTAGTCCATTCGTCGGTGAGCGGATCGTACCGGCCGCCGCTCCCGAGGAGGACGCCACCCAGGCCGCCCCAGACGATCATCACGCTGCCGGTCCAGATCGTCGTGTGCCCCGACCTCGACTCGGGGATGCCGGCGAGCGACCCGTTGTCCCAGACGTCGCCTGCGGGACAGGACGTGGCCGGCGCCGGCAGCGGTTCCCCGGCCGCGGCGACCGTGGCTGCCTCGCGCTCGTCGAGGCGCGCCGACACCATTCCCCACCAATCGTCCCAGGCGACCTTCGGCACACGGTGGATGGCATGTTCCGGACCGCCCCCGGAGCGCAGGCGGACGACGAATGCCTCGTCCTCCTCGGTCACTGCCTCGACCGCGTCGGGTCCGTGCTCGGCCTGGAGACGGGAGCGCATCTCGTCCGCCTCGGCGCGCGCCGTCCCGTGGATGCGGGCGTCGGCGGCGAAGAGACGCCGCGTCCGGCGCTCGACCAGGACCGGCCGGGCCAGGCACTCCTGCACCAGAACCGGATCGTTTCCGAGCGCGGCGTAGATTTCCCGGAGACGATCGGGGAAACGCGTCGCGCGCGCGATCCGCGCGGTCTCGGCGCGAAGCGACGCGGCGTCGATCCGGATCCCCCAGCGGCGCTCGAGGAGGATCGACTGGCGCAGGGTGGCGCGGACGCGTTCCTCGAGGGCGGCGCGCGGCACGTCGTCCTCGAAGCGGCCGGTGCCATCCAGCTGATGCCGGTGGTAGACGCGCGCGATCGCCGCGGCGGCGGCGACGCGCTGCTCGAACGTGACGGCGGGCGTGGGTTCCCGCCCGGCGGCCGCGCGTTCCGGCCCGGCCGCCGCGAGGCCCTGCGCCGCCGCGAGAATCCCGATCGCGCCGGCGAGGCAGAGCACCGCGGAGCCCGGCCGGAACCGGACCCCGCGGTGGAACTGGCCCTCGACGGTACGCGTCAGAAGTTGACCACGATGTTCGGGTTGAAGCCGCACGTGCCGACCTCGAACCCGACGCTCTTCTTCGTTCGCTTGCCGCTGACGATCGCCGTCACGGTCACCTGATACGAACCCGGCAGCAGCTGGATCGGGTTCGACACCGTGCCGTACTCCCGGTGGTACTGGAACGGCGCGCACGGCGCTCCCGGCACCACCGGCTGCAGCCCGAGGTTGCGGGCGTTGTCGACGGTGTCGAGGAGGTTCTTGTTGCGATTCGCGTTGATCCGCTGCAGGCGGATCTGTTCGACTTCGAGCATCGGCACACCACCGGCGGTGACCAGCACCCGGGCGCCGGTGCGCACCCCCTCGCCGCACAGGTTCCGGTTGACGACCGCCGTCGCCCCCGTGATCGGCTCCGAGATGTAGGTCACCGACACGGTTCCGGGGCGGTCACGATCGATCGCCGCCGGACCGAAGACGACGTCGAGATCCCCCTCACCGGCGATATGGCCCGGGTCGAGGATGATCGGGAACGACGGCAGACCGGAGAGCGCGAATTCCGGCGAACCGGCGCTGATCGCGAAGTTCGAAATGCGCAGCGGGCAGGTCCCGACATTCGAGACCGGGAACGGGTTCGCGTTGGTGCATGCCCCGACGCTCTGGATCGCGGTCGGCGGGAAGCCGAGGTCGGGCGGCACGTCGATTTCGGGCAGCGGCGTGTTGGCCGTGACGGTCTTCGAGATCGACGGGGTGTCGGGATCGTCGGTCTGGATGACCAGCGTGCACGACTTCGGCCCGGCGCTCGTCGGCGTGAAGCGGATCACGACATCCTCGCAGGAGTCCGGGCTGACGGTCGCAGGGAACGGGCTGTTGATCAGGGTGAAGTCGGAGCACGGCGGGTCGAATGCGACCGAGGTCACCGCCAGGTTGCACGCTCCGACATTGCACACCGACAGGGTTTTCTCGGCCTGCGTCCCGGCGCACACGTCGCCGAAGTCGGTCGACCCGGTGACGCGCACATCCCCGGGCGGCGTGTTTCCGGTGACCGGCACCACCCGTGCCGGCGTGTCGGGATCGTTGCTCGACACGGTGATGTTCGCCGCCTTCGCTCCGATCGTAGTCGGCGCCAGGCGGATCGGCACCTCCAGCGAGTCGCCGGGCCCGACGATGACCGGGAATGTCAGCACCGACGGCGTGTCGAACTCGGCCGCCGAGGAACCGATGGCGGTCACGCTCAGATCGCAGGCGCCGCTGTTGTTGATCGTCAGCGGCAGGTCCTTGAACTGGTCGCGGCATACGTCGCCGAAGTCGCCCGCGTCGGCGATAAGAGTGTCGATGTCGCGCTGGACCCCGTTACCGGTGACATTCACGACCGCCGACGGGTTCACCGGGTCGCTGTTCGCGACGGTCAGGGTGGCGTTGACCGGGCCCGCCGCGGTCGGGCTGAAGCGCACCTGGAACGGGAAGCAGAAGTCGGGGCTGATCATCACCGGGAACCCGGAGGTCGGCGTGTCCACGGTGTAGCGCGCGCTCGATGACGTGATCGAAGTGACCTCGAGGTCTTCCTTTCCGGTGTTGCAGACATTCAGGTCGGCGACACGCGACGTCGCGGTGCAGGTGTCCGCGAAGGCGAGGTTGCCGGGGATGTTGACCTGCGGCACGCAGCACACCACCTTCGTCAGCAGGAAGGAGCGGATGTTCTGGCTCTGCGGACCGCCGGGAGGCGTGGCCGACGCGTACGCCGCGTACAGCCGGCCGGCCTGGCAGGCGATGCCGCTGTAGTCGCCGTACTTGGGGCAGCCGCCGCCGGTCAGGCACGTCTCCGGGTTCCCGGACGGGCCGGGATTCGGGCAGCCGCCGTCACTGTAGTCGCAGGCCTGGCCGGAGTCGGGGGTGCCGGCGACACCGTCGCCGCAACTCCCGGCGAGCTGCGGCTGCTGGGTGCAGGATTCCGAATCGCCGCTGCTGCGCGGAGTACACCATCCCGATCCGCAGTTCGAGTCGGAGTTCGGCGACACCCTCAGCTCGGGCCCAGCGGCAAGACCACCGTCGCGGGTGGCGTTGCCGACATAGAAGTCGGTCAGCGAGTTGTCGATGAGCGTTGCGACCCGCCGGTCGTACCACCCGACGTAGGCCGTGCCGCCCACCGCACACACCCACGGCATGTAGCGGCGCGCCGCGAAGCCGTTGTTCAGTTGCACCGCCGCGCTCCAGTTCACTCCGCCGTCGGTGGAGTCCTGCACCACGACATCCTCGTTGTTCGCCGCGGTGTTGGTGGCGTAGGCGACGAAAATGTGGCTGGGATCGAGGTCGTCCACGGCGACCGTCGCGCTGCGGAGGTCGTTGCCGTCGTTGCAGCGGTCGAGCCCCGCCATGGGGCAGGTCACCGCATTCGTGCCCGCGGTCACCGCCCTCGGGAAGCCGGCCTGGAGATTGAAGCCGGCGCCGCACGAGTCGTACTTGTAGATGTTGATCTGGCCGCCGCCGCCGAAGGCGCGGGTCACGACGTACACGAAACCGTCGGCCCCGGTCGTGAGCCGGGGGAAGTCACCCGCCAGGTTGCGCGTGCTCCCCCAGTTCTGGCCGCCGTCCGTCGAGCAGCGCACCTGGCTCTGCACCGAGCCGCTGCCGATACCATTGCAGTTGGGGGTGCCGCCGCCCGGGGTGAAGTTGCGCCACGCCGAGTAGACCATGTCCTGGTTCGTCGCCGACGGGTTGAACCGGTCGGCCGTGATGTGCTCCTGGTCGGGGAAACAGACCCCCGCCCCCGAGAAGGGACAGATGGTGGCGTGGCCGCGATGCGTGAAGGTCGTGCCGTTGTCCGTCGAGGCGGTGATCCCGGTGGTGCAGGCCTGGATGTTGTTGCCGGCGCCGCCGGTGTTGTCGGGATAGGCGATGAAGCCGAAATAGAAGGCCCCGCTCGGGCCCACACCGAGCGAGGGGTCGCCGTTGGCGGGATAGGCCGGGTTGACGTTGCGCTGGACGAAGGTCACGCCGCCGTCGTTCGAGACCGAATAGGCGCGCGAGTTGGTCGCCACGATGATGTCCTGCCCGCTGGTGGAGGCCGCGACTTCGATCTCGCTGAAGTTCCCCAGATCACGCACCAGGCCCGGGTCCGAGATCTCCTGGGGCGCGAACGACAGACCGGCCGCCCCCTCGGCCGGGGTGGGGCGCGGCCCCGGTGCCGGCTTGTACGAGGGTTCCGGACGCGGCGTGGTCCGCAGGCGCTCCAGGGTGGCCTGGGTCGCCGCCGCGTCACCGGGCCGGTCGAAGACCATGCTGCGGCCGATGGCCAGCACCTCCTGGGCCACCACCTCCGAGTTCGACACCAGCGTCCCCTCCAGACGCACCAGGAACGGGCCCGCCGCCACGGCTACCGTGACCCGCTTGAGCATCGGCACGACGCCGTGCTGGCGATCCTCGAGGCCGATTTTCGGGATGGCCTCGCTGTAGCTGCGTGTCAGGGCGGGCCAGCCGCCGATGTCGACATACGCGACCGCGATGTCGGGCGATGTCTCGGCGGCGATCTGGTGCAGCCGCTCGACCGCCTCCGCCGGTGACAGCCGCCGCTCGATGCTGACGAACGACCGATCGGCGGACGCGGCTTCCGGCGACCCCATCCCGCCCGCCGGGCGCTTCATGAGCAGGGTCGTTTCCCCGTCACCGTCCGCGACGATGCTCCAGTCTTCGGGATGGATCAGACGGACCCCACCCACCGATTTGTCGAGGGTTATCCTCGCCTGACGGCCCGTCGCCGGCGCGCTCTGGCCCCATGTCGGGCTGAGCCCTGATACGGCGAGGGCCAAGATCGCCAGAAGCCCGGCCCGGGCCCTGTTCCACATGCCCGGCCGACCTCGTACTGGACCCCCCTGCCACGTCGCGAGTGGAGTGTCTCTCACGATCCACCTCCCTGGGTTGGTGCTGCGTTGCGGTGGGCGTGCATCGGCAGATTTCCTCCGGCGCCCGATCGGGGGCGTCGAGGGTGCAGTGGGGGGCGGCGGAGACACCACCCGTGCGGGCGCCTCGGCCGGCGCGCGCTCGTTTCTGGTGGTCAAACCGTACGTCTTATGAGCCTCTACTAACACCAACCCTGCGATCGTGTCAACTGTACGAGCGGCTCGGATTCCGGGTGGCGATTCCGGGGCGGCTGCCACCCGACGGCCCGCCGTTCTGGTCGATGCTGCGGCCGGCGAAGCGCTGAGGACGGCGCCGCCGCCGAAACCTACGGCTGCCAGTCGAACGGCACGCCGCGGACACCGATCGTCTGTGCGTGAGCCGCGGGCTACGGACCCGGGTCGACACACGGCGGCAGGACCGCCGAGATGGTGAGCTTCGTCACCTGGACGAGCGGCCGCGAGCAGGTCGAGGTGTGCAGCGTGCCGCGGACCGCCACGTTCTGACCCAGGAAGCCCGCAAGATCGGCCGGCTTCGCCTTGGGGAAGGTCAGATAGTAGTCGCTTCCGGTCCCCGGACAGGGGTACTTCAGGATGTGCGTCGCCTCCGGGCAGGTGTCGTCCTTCTGCAGGAATCCGAACGGGATCTCGAACTTCGCCGGCTCGGCCGGTGTGTACGACGCGCCGAGGCCGATCGCCAGCGCCGCCGACAAGACGACAAGCTTGATCTTCAGGCTCCCTCCCTCAGGTGACCGCGTGGGCCGGTGTCTGCTATGTACGCCCGGCGCGCCGCCGCGACAACCTGAATTCCCCGCGCGGCCGGCTCAGGTAGTGATGCCACAGCAGGCGCGCCGCCACCGACCGGTGCGGCCGCCAGGCCTCGGCGATGCGCGCCAGCGCCTCGTGTGACGGTGGCGTCCGCAGCCGCTTCACGACGCGCACGGTCGTCGCCAGGGCGATGTCCCCTGTCGGCCAGACATCCGGACGCCGCAGCGCCATCAGCAGATAGATGTCCGCCGTCCAGCGACCGATGCCCTTGAGCCGGACGAGCGCGGCGCGCGCCGCGTCGTCGTCCGTCGTCGCCAGGGCGCGCAGGTCGAGCCCACCGCTCCGCACCGCTTCCGCGAGGTGCAGGACATAGACCGTCTTCTGACGCGTGAGACCGAGCGCCCTGAGTCGTCGCTCGCCGAGCGCCAGCAAGCGCTCCGGCATGACCCGGCCCGTGCCCGCACGCAGTCGCGCGTACACCGCACGCGCCGACGCCAGTGACACTTGTTGTTCGAGGATGATCCGCACGAGCGTCGCGAACCCCGCCGGGCGTCCCCACATGGGGGGCGTACCGTCGCGCGCCAGCAGGCGCGCGAGATCGGGATCGCGGCGCGCCAGACCGGATGCGGCGTCGGCGAGGGCGGCGGTGGTCAGCGGTGTCGGGGTGGGGGCGACGCGCACGGCTGGCAGGGTTCCGCCTACGGCCCGACGGTCAGCATCCAGAGCGACGCGCCGCCGTTGCTGCGGCAGTAAGCGAGGGAGCGCCCATCGGGCGATACAGTCGGCTCCTCGATGAACAGACCCGATTCGGGGAATGTCGTGACCGGCTCGAGCGGCCCGCCGTCTGCCGGGAAACGCACGACGTTGCGATGGCTCGGCTGCACGTAGATGGAGCGGCCGTCGCGTGAGTACTGGATGTGACGCATGCGCTCGTCGCCAATGGTCAGCGCCTCTTCGGCGCCGCCCGCGGCCGGCATGCGCCGCACCTGGAGTGACCCGCCGGCGTTCGAGGTGAAGGCGATGAAGCGCCCGTCGGGCGAGTAGTGCGGCTCGTACTTGTCGCCGGGCGAGGTCGTGACCTGGCGCGACTGCCGGGTCGCGAGGTCGAAGGAGAAGATCTGCCGCGTCCCGTCGGCGATCGCCTCGTAGAGAAGCGTGCGGCCATCGGCCGCGAAGACGCTGACGGTCATCCCCGCCGCCGAGGGCAGCAGCTCCTCGGCCTGGCTGCCGTCCACGGCCGCCAGCCACAGCGACTGCGCGCCCCCCTCATGGAAACGGATCAGCGCGAGGTTCCGGCCATCGGGCGACCAGACCGGCAGGTTCGCCCCCAGGTCCTGCCCCGGCAGCGCCAGGCGGCTCTGGTGCCGGGTCTCGAGGTCGAGGATCCAGATGTCCATCGGCCCGAGGCGGTCACTGGTGAAGGCGATGCGCCGTCCGTCGGGTGAGAACGACGGATAGCGATCGATCACCTGGCCGGCGCTGAGGATCTCCTCGGGGCCGGCGGGCGTCCCGCCGCCGGGCTTCAGCGGCAGGAGCGTCAGGTTCAGCGAGCCCTCCAGCTCGGCCAGGACGAGATGACTCCCATCCTTCGAGACATCGAGGTTTCTCAGGATGCCGGTCATCCACGACAGGGTGCGCGGCTCGCCGCGCAGCTCGCCTTTCACTTCGTCGACCTCGGCCGTCATGACCCGGGTGCCGCCCTCGAGGTGGCGGGCCAGGAAATAGAGCCGCCCGCCCGTGGGGTCCCAGGTGTGGCTGGTCGCGGTTGTCAGGCGCCGCGGCTCGCCCCCGGCCGCCGGCAGCAGGTACAGAGCGCCCAGCGTGGTCTCGAATGAGATCCAGGCGCCGCCCGGCGCGTAGCGCACCCGCACGATCTCGTACGACGAGTCGGCGCTGGCAAGGATGGTCTTCGGCGCCGTCCCGTCGGCGCCGATCTCCAGGATCGATCGGTGGCTCTCGGGCCCGCTGACGTAGATGACGCGCCGGCCGTCCGGGGTCCACGACGGGAAGTTGGCATCGCGCGCCAGGCGGCGCGCCTGGCCGCCGAGCGCCGGCACCGCCCACAGGTCGCCGCCGTAGGTGCGGAACTCGAGCCCGAAGGTGGCGCCAATCTGGATCATCCCGGTGCGCGACGCGCGCGTGGAGATGAAGGCGATCTGGCTGCCGTCGGGCGAGTAGGAGGGTTGGAAGTCCTGCGCCGGGTCGGAGGTGATGTTGACCTCCTGCCCGCCCTCGACGCGCCGGACATAGATGTCGAAGTTGCCGTCGCGGTTCGAGACAAAGGCGAGCGTCTTGCCGTCGGGCGACCAGGTCGGCCACTCGGAGATGCCGGGGTCGTGCGTGACCCGGGCGGCACCGGTGATCTCGGGACCGCCCGCGCCGCGCCCGCCGCCGGCGCCGGCGCCGACCCGGCCGGCGCCGATGCCGGGTCCCATGCGGCCGAGGGCGATTCCGGCGACCGCCGCGGCAACGGCCACGCCGATCACGAGCAACGCGGTCCCGCGTCGCGCCGGTGCCTGTCCCGCGGCCGACGGCGCCTCGCCCGGCGCGCCGATCCCCGCACCCGCCGCGGCGGCGCCGGCACCGGCCAGCCCCTCCTCGATGGCGATGCGGGCGTCACCGATGTCCCGCAGCCGCGCCTTCTGCTCTTTCCGCAGGCAGCGCTTGAGCAGGTCGACGATCCATGGCGGCGTCGACGCCGGCAGCGCCGCCCATTCGGGCTCGCGCTCGAGGATGCGCGCCAGGCAGTCGGTCACGGTCTCGCCGGCGAACGCCTGTCGTCCGGTCAGCAGCTCGTAGAGCAGGCAGCCGAACGACCAGATGTCGCTGCGCCGGTCGACCGGCCGGCCGCGCGCCTGCTCGGGGCTCATGTAGGCCGCCGTGCCGAGGATGACGTTCGTGGCCGTGCCCGCCGACGTGACGGTCGGTGACTGCGACCGGTCGCCGGACACGCTCTCGACCTCGAACGCCTTCGCCAGCCCGAAATCGAGGAGCTTGACCTGTCCGTCGGGCGTGACCGCGACGTTCGCCGGCTTCAGGTCGCGGTGCACGACGCCACGCTCGTGCGCCCCCTCGAGCGCCGCCGCCACCTGGCGGCACAGACCGAGGGCCTCGGTCACGGGGATCGGCCCGCGCGCCAGCCGCCCCGCCAGCGTCTCGCCGGGCACCAGCTCGAGCACCAGGAAGCGCGTCCCCGCCGCCTCCTCGAGACCGTAGATGGCGGCGATGCCCGGGTCGTTGAGCGACGCCAGCACCTTGGCCTCGCGCTCGAACCGCGCCAGCCGCTCGGGGCTCTGCGCCAGCACCGCCGGCAGGACCTTGATGGCGACGTTGCGGCCGAGGCGGCTGTCCTGCGCCTCGTACACGACCCCCATCCCGCCCTCGCCGATCTTGCGCACGAGGGTGTAGTGGGCCAGCCGGTCGCCGATGTTCGGGGTCATGTCAGACGGCCACTATCCACACCGCGCGGGCGGTGTCAATGGCGGGTGCGGGCGCGGCGGGAACGGAGTTGGTGATCGGTGGGGTGATGATCCGGCCCTGGGACGCTATCGCCGCTTGCAGGCCGGCGACCCGCCACGAGGATACCGTCGCCTCACGTCGGGGCGCATACACCCTCGTCGACCTGGCCGTCGCAGTCGTTGTCCTTGCCGTCGCAGACCTCCGGCGCCCCCGGATGGATGCCCGTGTCGGCGTCGTCGCAGTCGGTCCCGCCGCAGGCGTCGCTCGTGAACCCGTCGGCATCCGCATCGACGCATCCGGTGCACGCCGCCGTGTTCAGCGAGCAGCTCGGGTTGCACGCCAGACTGCCGCCCGTGAACCCGAGCGACTGGCAGCTCTGCCCGCCTAGGTTGGCGCCGTCGCACGCCTCGCCGGCGTTGATCACCCCGTCGCCGCAGACCGCGCACGCCCCCTCGTCGATCAGGGCATCGCAGTCGTTGTCCACACCGTCGCAGATCTCCACCGCCCCGGGGTGCACCGTCGGGTTCGCGTCGTTGCAGTCGCTCCCGCCGCAGGCGTTGCTCGTGAACCCGTCGGCATCTGCATCGGCACATCCGGTGCACGCCGTGGTGTTGAGCGAGCAGCTCGGGTTGCACGCCAGACTGCCGCCCGTGAACCCGAGCGACTGGCAGCTCTGGCCGCCCAAGTTGGCGCCGTCGCACGCCTCGCCCGGCTGGATCACCCCGTCGCCGCAGACACCCGTCGGCACGCAGACGCTCGGCTGGCCCGCGCACTGGTATCCCGCCTCGACCTGGCACGTCGATGAGCACCCGTCACCCGACTGCGTGTCCCCGTCGTCGCACCCCTCGCCCGCGCCGATCACCCCGTCGCCGCAGACCGCGCATGCCCCCGCCTCGTCAACCTGGCCGTCGCAGTCGTTGTCCTTGCCGTCGCAGACCTCCGGTGCCCCCGGATGGATGCCCGTGTCGGCGTCGTCGCAGTCGGTCCCGCCGCAGGCGTCGCTCGTGAACCCGTCGGCATCCGCATCGACGCATCCGGTGCACGCCGCCGTGTTCAGCGAGCAGCTCGGGT
>Ga0210377_10003376_pt1 | contig 13767 bp, 13 predicted proteins | sample PLM4_65_b1redo_FD_155480 | JGI IMG/M metagenome (GOLD analysis project Ga0210377, IMG submission 155480) | Groundwater sediment microbial communities from an aquifer in East River, Colorado, USA - PLM4_65_b1 redo | ecosystem: Environmental > Terrestrial > Soil > Riparian zone | place: USA: East...
GTGCACGTGGTGAGCGGTCAAGGGGCAATGCAGGGCAACCTGGAGCAGCCGCTGCCAGTCGAGCTGCAATACCGGTTGGCGCGCGCGCGGGAGACGGCGTTCGGCGCCCATGCGATTCCCCCCGGGTTGGCTCGGCTCTACAGCCGCCTTCCCGCGGGGGATGCACTCCTGGTGGGAGAAGCGGCAGTGACACGCGCCGATCCCGGCAAGACGCTGGAGCTCCGCGCCGGCAACGCGGTCGATGTCACGGCGCGCCGCTTGCCGGCCCGGATCGCGATCGTTCAGGATACGGTTATTGGCGCGGACGGTCGTGCCCAGGCGATGGCGAGCGGGCAGATTCTTAACGCGGAGGTCCGTTTCGCGAACTCCTCGGACAGTCTTGTCGTGATCGAGATGACCGAACGCTTTGCCGCGGGCAGTCGCCTCGTGTCGAGCTCGGTTCCGGGCGAGAGCACGGGACCCAGCATGGTGCTCTTTCGAATCCGCGTCCCCGCACGGGGCGACGCCAGTCTGACTTACCGCTTGCGCCTGACCCAATGAGGCAATCATGAAATCGTGCACTTCTCGGAGCCGTCGCGGTCCGCGGCAGGCTTCTCTCACATTGCTGATCATGCTGGCCGCAAACTCGAGGCTTGCCGCCCAGACCGGTCTCACGATCTACAACGATGGCCGGGTCCTGGTGCGCCGCACCCTGCCGCTGGCGCTGGGCGCCGGCGTGAGCAACCATCGCCTCTCGCTCGGACTGCTCGACCCGGCGTCGCTCTTCGCGCTGGACTCCGGCGTGGTGGTGGTGGGAAGCGCCTATGACGAGTCGGTGGACGAAGTGAACACGATGCGGCGGGCGGTGGGGCAAAGCGTGAAGTTCCTGTCCGGCCGGGAAAAGAACGGGATCGCCGATACCGTCACCGCCACCGTCCTCGGCGTCAACCCGGAACGATTTCGCCTCGCCTCCGGGCAGATCATCTTCCATCGGCCCGGGCTGCCGCTCTATCCCGCCGATCTCGTTCTCACCGATCCGACCCTTGCCGTGGCGATTCGCTCGGCGCAATCGCGGCCTTCGCTCCGGCTCGGGTATTTCACCGGTGGCGCGTCGTGGAGCGCCAACTATTCCGTCGTGCTCGGCCGGGGTACGGCACGCATCGGCGGCCAGGCGTCGATTCCATCCGCCACGCTCCGTGCGGCCGATGCGGACGTGCAGCTGCTGGCCGGGTCGGTTGGCCGGGCGGGGCGGTTCGGGAAGGCTTCTGGTGCGCCGATGGTGATGGAACGGATGGCGGTGGGCGACGTGGCCGCCCAGAGCGAGGCGACGGAAGAGCAGGTCGGCGAGGCGCATTTGTACACGATTCCGGGGCGACTCACGCTGGAGCCCGGGGTCACCGCCTCGGTGGCGCTCTTCGAGCCGGCCACGGCGCCATGGGAGCGATCCTATGTGGTGCGCGGGCAGATCCCCTACTACGGGATGCTGCCGCAATACGGGAACGAAGAGAATGCCGTGCCGGTGGAGGTCGCCTACACGCTCAAGCGGACGGCGAAGACCCCGTTCGGGGACCTGCCGATTCCCGGTGGCGTGTTCCGCCTGTACCAGTCCGACGAGGCGGGCCGGCTTCAGCTCATCGGAGAATCGTCGGCGGGACATACCGCGCCGGGACGCGACCTCAGGCTTTCCGCCGGTGCCGCGTTCGATCTGACCGCGAAGCGGGTGCAGATGTCCTACAGCACCCGGCGAGATTCATTGCGCACGATTGCGACCGCCGATTACCGGGTGACCCTCACCAGCGCCAAGGACTCGGCGGTGACGGTGGAGGTGATCGAGGAGCGCCACGGCGACTGGACCGTTCTGTCGAGCTCCATTCCCGGAGAAAAGGTCTCCAGTACGCGCACGCGGTTCCGGGTACGGGTGCCGGCGATGGGTGAGGCGGTACTGACCTACCGGGTCAGGGTGGTCTGGTGACAGCAGTCACCATTGTGCACGTCTCGGACCTCCATTTCGGGCGGGATGTCAGCCTCACCCAGGTCGAGGCGCTGGAAGCCCAGCTTCCGCAGCTCAAGCCCGACGCGATCGTGCTCTCCGGCGACGTCAGCCAGCGCGCGCGTCATGGCGAGCTGCAAATGGCGCGGTTCTTTCGCGACCGGGTGGGCAAGGTGGCGCCGGTCCTCACCATCCCCGGGAATCATGACGTGCAATGGTGGGCCAGTCCCTTCGGCATGCGCGGGACTACGCCGCTCTACCGGAAATACCGCCGCTACTTCGGCCCGATCCTGACTCCCCACTTCGAGATTGCCGGCGCCTGCTTCAACAGCGTGCTGACCAGCCACGGCGTGGCGTTCGGCTCGATGACCTGGGACCTCAATGACCTGGCGGTAAAGGGTCATCTGCCCCGATCGGAAGTCGAGCGGGTGACCCGTTACTTCAAGGAGGCGGCGCCGGGCGCGGTGCGCGTCCTCGTGGTGCACCACAACGTCCTCCGCGGACAGATCTCCCGGCGGATGGGGCTGGCCCACTGGCGCGAGGCGCAGCGGCGGCTTCGCGCCACCGGCGCCGATCTCGTCCTCTGCGGACACGACCACCAGGAATCCTCCGGCCAGATCGACGGCACGGTCGTGGTGAGCACCACCGGCACGCTGACGTGGCGGACCCGGGGCCAGCGTCCGTCGGCGTTTAACGTGATCAGCGCGGATGACGAGGCCATCACGGTGCAGCACCTGCGCTGGGAAGAGGATCTGAAGCGCTATAAGGCGTCCGACCAGGCGCGGTACGGGCGCATCCTGGACCGGTGAACGGCGAGCTGGAAGCGCGGCTCCGCGCCGCCGGGCTTTCCACCGCCACAGCCATCGTTCCCCATAGCAATCGCAGGGTGCTGGTCTCGCTCACGCGTGGGGGGACGCTCCGGGTTCACGCCGGCTTTGCGTTCGCCCCCGAGCCGGTGCTGACGGCAATCGCGCGCTGGGCGCGCCCCCGGCTCTCCCGTGCCGACCGGCTCGCGGCCGGCCGCATCCTCGCCGCCTTTCCGGTGCACGCACACCTCCCGCCCAGCGACCGCGGGAGACGGCGTCCGACCGAGCCGTCCGATCCGGGTGACCTGGCTCGGCTCGAGCGGCTCCGGGCACTCCACGCCGAGCTCAATGCCGTGCATTTCGATGGAACGCTCGGTCCGGTCGATCTCCGGCTTTCCGCGCGGATGCGGCGGCGCCTGGGCGAGTTCCGCCCCGGGTTCGGGCCGGTTGCGCGACCGGAAATCGCCATTTCGCGGAGCCATCTCTGCCGCGACGGCTGGGGCGGGGTACGGGATACACTGCTTCACGAAATGGTCCATCAATGGCAGGGGGAGAGCGGCCGGGCGCCGGGTCATGGTCCCGATTTCCGGCGCAAGTGCGCGTTGCTCGGCATCGAGGGCCGCGCAGTGGGACGGGCAGGGTGACAACCCCGCCGCGCGATATATCTTTGCGCGCATGTCCAAGCGCGTCGCCCCGGTGGAGCCCCCCGCGCCGGTCGAGACCGAATCGGCGCTCAAGCTGTGGGTCGTCCTGTCCCGGGCGCACGCCAGCATCTACGCGCACGCGGTGGCCCATGTCACGGATCACGGTCTCTCGCTGACCGAGTTCGCCATCCTCGAAGCGCTCTTTCACCGGGGCAGAATGGTGCTGGGCGAGATCCAGCGGAGGATCCTGGTCTCGAGCGGCGGAATCACTTTTCTGGTGGACCGCCTTGCCGAGAAGGGCCTGGTGATCCGCCAGGAGTGCCCCGAAGACCGGCGCGCCAAGTACGTCTCGCTCACCCGCGAGGGCGCCCGCGTCATCCGGGAGATCTTCCCGTCCCACGCCCAGGTGCTCGCCAACGCCATGCGCGGACTCACCTCCGCCGAGCAGCAGGAGGCGACGATGCTCCTCCGATCGCTCGGTCTCACCGCCGCGATGGGAGGGCTCCCGCCTTCCCCCCATGCGCTCCGGCGGCAGCAGAACGGGGGGAAGCCCCGGGGGCGGAGGAAGAGTGGTTAGCGGTTAGGGGTAGGCGGCAATATCTTTCCAGGCTCTATCTTGCGCTCATACAAGGGGTTGTGATGGCTTTCGACGGGGTGGATTTCTACCAGCTCGATAGGTTGCTGTCCGAGGAGGAGCGCGCCGTCCGGGACACCGTCCGGGCCTGGGTCGACGAGCATCTGATGCCGGTCATCAGCGACTATTACATCGAGGGCAAGTTCCCCAAACAGCTCATCTCCGGAATGGCGGACCTGGGCCTCTTCGGCGCGAACCTGCCGGAGGAATTCGGGTGCGCCGGGCTCAACAATGTGGCCTACGGGCTGATCATGCAGGAGCTGGAGCGGGGAGACAGCGGGATCCGTTCCTTCGCCTCGGTGCAGGGCGGCCTGGTGATGTATCCCATCTTCGTCTTCGGCTCGGAAGCGCAGAAAAAACACTGGCTCCCCCGGCTCGCCGCGGGCAAGGAAATCGGCTGCTTCGGGCTGACCGAGCCCGATTACGGCTCGAACCCCAGCGGGATGATCACGACCGCCAAGGAGACGAAGGACGGGTGGGTGCTGAACGGCACGAAGATGTGGATCACCAACGGGAGCCAGGCAACGGTGGCGGTGATCTGGGCCAAGACCGGCGCGATCGACGACCCGAAGTCCATCCGCGGCTTCATCGTGCCGACCGCCACGAAGGGATATGCCGCGAAGGATCAGAAGGGAAAGCTCTCGCTCCGCGCCAGCGATACCAGCGAGATCCACCTGGAGGAGGTGCACCTCCCCAAGGATGCCCTGCTTCCGAAGAGCGGCGGGATCAAGAGTCCGCTCAGCTGCCTCACCCAGGCCCGGTACGGCATCGCGTGGGGCGCGATGGGGGCGGCCATGGCGTGTTATGACGAGGCGCTCCGGTATGCCAAACAGCGCATCATGTTCGGCAAGCCTATCGGCGGGACCCAGATTCAGCAGGTTCGGCTCGCGGACATGCTCACCGAGATCACCAAGGCGCAGTGTCTCTGCCTCCAGCTGGGCCGGCTCAAGGACAACGGGACGATGACGCCGCAGCAGGTATCGCTCGCCAAGCGGAACAATGTGAACATGGCGTGTGAATGTGCCCGCGAGGCACGCCGGCTCCTCGGCGCCAACGGCATCCTCGCCGAATATCACTCCATGCGCCACATGGCCAATCTGGAGTCGGTCTATACCTACGAAGGCACCCATGACATGCACTCGCTGATCCTGGGGCAGGAGGTCACCGGCATTGCGGCGTACTAAGGGCACCCTGGCTCCCGTGACGAGGAGCGCTTCGTGAAGATCGCAGTCTGCATCCGGCGGGTACCCGATACCGAAATGCGCTTCTCCATCGGTCCCGACCGGCAGTCGGTGGATCCGACCGGCCTCAAGTTTGACCTCTCCGACTTTGACGGCTACGCGCTCGAAGTGGCGCTGCGACTCAAGGAATCGCAGGGACCCGGAGAAGTCGTGGTGCTCAGCGTCGGGCCCGAATCGACTCTGGAGATCATCCGCAAGGCGCTCAGCATCGGCGCCGATCGCGGCATCCACCTCGCTGCCGCGCAGGTGCCGTTCGACGGACTCGCCGTCGCCCACGCGCTCGCCGCCGAGCTCAAAGACGGCGGGTTCGACCTGATCCTCTTCGGGCGGATGGCCACCGACACCGGGAACGGAACCGTCGGACCGATGACCGCCGAGCTGCTCGGCCTTCCCTGCGTGAGCGCCGTCTCCGCGCTCGAGCTGGCGGTCGGCGCCGGCACCGGCACCGCAGAGCGGGAGCTGGAAGGGGCGACCGAGTCGCTCCGATTCCCGCTTCCCGCGGTCCTCACCATCGACGAAGGGATCGCGCGTCCGCGGCTACCCACGCTCAAGGGGATCATGGCGGCCAAAAAGAAGCCGGTCGAGAGCCGCCCGGCCGCGCTCGGGTCCATTCGTCTCACCATTGCCACGCTCGAGCTGCCGCCGGAGCGCGCCGCCGGCCGGATCATCGGTGAAGGCGCCGGGGCGGTGCCCGAGCTGATTCGTCTGCTTCGCGACGAAGCCAAGGTCCTCTGATGGCCAACATCCTGGCGTTTGCGGAGCTGCGCGGGGGTGCGCCCCGCAAAGTCGCCTTTGAAGTGGTGAGCGCGGCCCGGGCGGCGGCGGATGCCTCCGGCGGTGGCGAAGTCCATGCCCTCGCCCTGGGCGGCCCCGGGATCGCCTCCGTAGCCGGACAGCTTGCGCGATATGGAGCCGATGTCGTGCTCGTCCTGGAGCATCCCGGACTCGAGCACGGCAACCCCGAGGTCTTTTCGGCAACTATCGCGGCGCGGCTCCGTACCGGCGGCTACCGCGCCGGCATCTTCCCCGCGTCGGCCCAGGGCCGCGACCTGGCGCCGCGCGTCGCCGCGGCCCTCGACCTGCCGCTCGCGTCGGACATCACCGGGTTCGACATGACGAGCGACGGGCTGATCGCGCGGCACCCGGCCTACATCGGAAAGGCCATTGCCACGCTCCGGCTCACCGGCACACCCGCGCTCGTCTCCCTGCGGCCCGGTGCGGTGGCTCCGGTCGAGCACGCTCGGGCCGGCCGGGTGGAGATGCTCGAGCCGGGGCTCGAACCCGGGCAGGCCCGCGTCGTCGTTACCGCGGTGACCGAACGCGCCGCGGCACGTCTCGATCTTGGCGAAGCGCCGGTGGTGGTGAGCGGCGGCCGGGGGCTCAAGGCGGCGGAGAATTTCAAGCTGGTCGAGGATCTCGCCGCCGCATTCGGCAACGCCGCCGTGGGCGCCACGCGCGCCGTCACCGACGACGGCTGGCGGCCGTCGACCGACCAGATCGGGCAGACCGGACGGATGGTGAGCCCGTCACTCTACATCGCCGTGGGGATTTCCGGTGCGATCCAGCATCTCGCGGGGATGCGAACGGCCCGGGTGATCGTCGCCATCAATCGTGACAAGGACGCGCCGATCTTCAAGGTGGCGGATTACGGCATCGTGGGCGACCTCTTCGAGGTGCTGCCGCGGCTCACCGAGGAAGTCCGCAAGGCGCGCGCGGACCACTGAGCGCGCATCTGCGGTGGAACAGCTTCCCGACCTGAGCGCCGACGCCGAACGAGTGGCCCGGGCCGCCCTCGACGAGGACGGGCCGCGCGACCTCACGACCGAAACGGTGCTGACCGCGCCCCGCGAGGCCGGGGCGAGGCTCGAGTACCGGCGGGGCGGGGTGGTGGCCGGGCTCGCCTATGCCGGAGCCGTGGCGCGATTGGCAGGCTGTTCGGCGCACTGGCAGGCGCGCGAAGGCGATTGGGTCGTGGGTTCCCGAGGCCGGCTCCAGGGCGACCTTTCGGCGATCCTCCGCGCGGAGCGCCCGCTGCTCAATCTCCTCCAGCGGGCCACCGGCATCGCCACGGCGACGAGGCGCTTCGTCGAGGCGGTCGCGGGTACGCGCTGCCGGGTACTGCACACCCGAAAGACCGCGCCAGGGCTCCGGCTCTTCGACGCCGCGGCCGTGGTGGCGGGCGGCGGCGCCGTGCATCGGCTCGACCTCGCGCGGACGGTCATGATCAAGGACAATCACTGGAGCGCGCTCGCTGCCGAAGGACAGAGCCTGCGCCGGGCACTCGAGCGCGCGCGCACCCGCGGGGCCGACAGTCTCCAGGTCGAGGTGGAATCTCCGGCTCAGGTGGAAGAGGCCTGTGCGGCGGGGGCCGACCGCCTGCTGGTAGACAACCAGGATCCCCCGACGGTCGAGGCCTGGGGTGCGCTGGCCCGGAAGATCCGTCCGGGAATCCTGGTCGAAGCCACCGGCGGGATCACCCTGGAGAACGTGCGAGCGTACGCCCTCGCCGGTGCCGACTTCGTCTCGGTGGGGACGCTCACCCACAGCGTGACGGCGGCCGATATCGCGCTGGAACTGGACCGAGGAGATCGCGCGTGAGTCGCCTGGTTCCCCAACGGCATCAGCCCCCCCTTCCGCTCGACCGGCTCATTCTCCGGGATTCGCCGGATCCCGACGCGATCGACATGGACGTGCTCTTCGTCGGCGCGGGGCCGGCGGGCCTCGCGGGCGCGATCGAGCTGGCACGCCTGGTGCGGCAGGATGACTCGCTCGGCGAAGTGAATATCGGCGTGCTCGAGAAAGCCGGCGCGCTCGGGGAACACAGCCTGTCGGGCGCCGTGGTGAATCCGCGAGTGTTTCGCGAGCTCTTTCCCGACGTGCCGGTCGAGCAGCTTCCGTTTCGAGGACGGGTCGATCACGAGGAGGTTCGGTTCCTCACTCGTCGGGGCGGGATCCGAATTCCCACGCCGCCCACGATGCGGAACCACGGATATTACGCGGCGTCGCTCTGTGAGATGGTCCGGTGGCTGGGCGAGAAGGCGGAAGGCCTCGGCGTCAATATCTTCGCGGGGTTTCCGGCCGACGCCCTTCTGGCCGACGGCTCCCGGGTTCGCGGGGTGCGCACGGCGCCGGCGGGGCTCGCTCGCGACGGAACACCGGGCGCCGACTACCAGGCGCCGACCGATCTTACGGCGCGCGTCACCGTGCTCAGCGAAGGCACCCGAGGCACCCTGTCGCAGGCGTGGCGGCAGTGGCAGCAGGTCGGGAGCCCCAATCCGCAGATATTCGCGCTCGGCGTCAAGGAAGTGTGGGAGGTTGCCCGGCCACTCGAGCACGTGGTGCATACGATGGGATGGCCGCTGCCTCGCGACGCGTTCGGCGGGACCTTCATGTATCCCATGGGCACCACGCAGGTCGCCCTCGGGCTGGTGGCAGGACTCGACGCGCCCGGGGCAGGGTTCGATGTGCACGAGCTGTTGCAGCAGACCAAACTTCATCCATTTTTCCGGCCATACCTCGAGGGCGGACGGCTGCTCGAGTGGGGTGCGAAGACGATTCCCGAGGGCGGCTACTGGAGCATTCCGGATCGCCTGTCCGGGGATGGCATGCTGATGGTGGGGGACTGTGCGGGCTTCGTCGATGTGGCGTCGCTGAAAGGGATTCACTACGCGATGCAGTCGGGGATCTTTGCCGCCCGGACGGCCTTCGAGTCGCTCAAGGCCGGGGATTTCTCGGCCGCGACGCTCGCCTCGTACGATCGGCGGGTCCGGGACAGCTACCTTGTTCGGGACCTCCGGAAGACCCGGAACATGCGGCTGGCATTCAAGCACGGGCTCATACTCGGTGGAGTCGAGAACGGATTGATGACCCTCACCGGCGGGGCGTTTCCAGGCCGGCGGATCGCCGCCCCGGAAGACGCCGCGGAACCCCGCGAGACCGGACCGGCGGAGCCATTCAAGCCGGACAACGTGCTGACCTACGGGAAGCTCGACGCCGTCTTCAAGTCGGGCAACGCCACCCGCGACACGATCCCGTCGCACCTCCTGGTGGGCCCCGAGGTGACGGCCGAGGTCGCCGATTTTTATTCGCATCTCTGTCCGGCGGGCGTTTACGAGCGCACCGCCGAAGGATTACGGGTGAATCCCCCGAACTGCATCGACTGCAAGGCCACGGACGTCCTTGGTCCCCGCTGGACCCCCCGGGAGGGGGGGAGCGGACCGAAGTACAGGCTGATGTGAGGCCCGGACAACGGATCCAGGAGCTGCGAGCCCAGTTGCAGGATCTCTGGGCCCCGCCGGACGGCTACCTGCTGGACGCGGGCACCAGCGCGGAGCTGATGATCGCGAAGGTGCGATTGGCGCTGACGACCGTGCTGCTCACGGTGCCGGTCACCAACCTGATCGTCTCCGGACCCAGCGAGCGGTCGAGCCACGTCGCGGGTCTCGTCATCACCACTCTGGCGGTCCTGATCGCCCTGGCCGCCTATTACGTGGTGCAGCGGGGACAGCGGGAGCAATGGCTTCCCCTGGCCACCAGCTTGATGGACGTCTCCCTGGTGAGCCTCGCCCTCTTCACCTTCAGCCTGATCGGGGATCCGCACCAGGCGGTGAACAGCAAGGTCGCCTTCGAGACGTACTTCCTCGCCATCGGAGCCACCTGCCTCCGCTACGACCTCCGCGTTTCGGTGATCGCGGGGTTCGTCGCCCTGCTGGAATACGGGCTCATCCTGATCGTGGTCGTGGCGTTTCACGATCTCGATTCGGCGCGCTACGCGCCCTGGGTATTCGGCCGCTTTTACTGGAGTGACCAGGCTTCCCGGCTGATCCTGCTCACCCTGCACACGATCCTCTGCACCATGATCGTGTTCCGGCTGCAGCGGCATCGCCGGCTCTCCAACAGCGACCGGCTCACCGGTCTCTTCAATCGCGCGTACTTCGAGGATTTCCTGGCCGCCGAAGTGCGCCGGTCCCGGCGCTACTCCCGGTCGTTTGCCGTGGCGATGGTGGACATCGACCGGTTCAAGAACTTCAACGATACGTACGGGCACGCCGCGGGTGACCTGGCGCTCAAAGCGGTGGCCGTGACCATTCAGCGGGCGCTGCGGCGGAGCGACCTGGTGGCGCGTTACGGCGGCGAGGAGATGGTGCTGGTCATGCCGGAGACCACGCTGGGCGCGGCGCGGAAGCGGCTCGAGGGAGTGCGCGAGGCCGTCGCGGGGGAAGCCATCCGGATTCCCAAGCGCGACGAGCAGGTGCGGATCACGGTGAGCGCGGGCGTGGCCTGCTGGCCGGTGGACGGGGAGGACTCCGACGATCTGCTCCACATCGCCGATGCCCGGCTCTTCCACGCCAAGGCGTTGGGACGGAACCGGGTGGTGGCGTCGAGCGTGGCGTCGGCGTCGGTTTAGGTGCTGGGTGCTGGGTGCTAGGTGCTGGAAACTGCCCTCACAACCCAGTACCCAGCACCCAGAACCCAGAACCCAGAACCCAGTACCACTCCACTACAGCTTCACAACCTGGCCTAAGAATAGAATCGTCGAATAGAATCGTCCCCGAAAGCCGCTCCCGGATGGCGAACAGGAACGGCCGGTCGAACTGGATCGTGGCCGGTGCCGAGGTCACCCCGATCCCCACCGACGTGGCCGCCGCCGCGGTCGTGCCCGCTTCATTGACATCCACGAACGTCTTCTGAATCACCTTCGTGATAAAGAGATTGCCGGCGATGCTTTCGCTCAGCATGCGGGAGAAGTCGGCGCGGTCGGGATCGAAGGCGATGCGCATCCCCAGGGCGCTCAGATCATTTCCGAGCTCGCGCTTGTACTCGAGCCGGAAACGGGGGAGCATGAGCCCGATCGTCTGCGCCGTGAGTGAGCCGGTCCATTCCGCCCACTGTGCCGCGTCGAGGCCATCGGTCAGGTCGGCGAGGGAGCGCCCGGGGGCGGGGAGGACGAGGGTCATCGCGAACGCGCCGTTGCCGTAGAGCAGCTCGACCATCTGATGACCGGGCGACGAGGCGAAGCGGAGCGGCTCAGGCTTGAGCTGCATGGTGGGGACGTTGCGCGTGGTGCCGTCCGCCGCGTGGAATGGGAGCTCCTGCGTGGCCTTCGGATCGAACGCCGCGCGCCAACTCCCCTTGAAATAGATCGCGTTGATGAGAAACATGACTTCTTCCGGCGCGATCTGGTCGAGGATGGTCGGAATCTTCCCCTTGGTCTTGTCGTGCACCCACTGATTGATCGTCGTGAGGGTCGAAGGCGCGGCAAAATCGAGCGCCCGGATCTCGGCGTCGAAACTGATGCGCCCCGCGTCGAGAAACGCCGGGGCGAAGGGCATCCCCGCCCGCGCCCAAATCGAGTTCGCAATGGCGAAATCGACGCTCGTGTCGAGTCCGCGGAGCAAGTCGATCAGGCTCCGATATCCGGCATTGATTTCTTCGACCGGCGCCCCCTCCAGGGCCAGCGCCGCGCGCATCGAATCGAGCGTCATTCCGGCGGCGCCGTTCAGCGTCATCCCGAGGGCCATCGCGGCGCTGGTCGGGGAGAGGAAGATGTTGTCGTCCGGCCGCGCGCGCTGGACCTCGCGAAACATTCCGAACGCGAACTGGTTGCCGGCCGAGACGAGGCGCACCTCGGCGGGCGAGAGCGCGCGGGGGAGTGCGGTCAGCAGCGGCGGGGGGCCGGATTGTTCGGTGGGGCCGGAACAGGCGGCGAGGATCAGCAGGGCACGAGCCGATCGGGACATCGGCCGTCTATCGGAAGGGCGTCGTGAGCGGGAGAAGGTCGCGCGCGCTGATCGCGAGCTCGTCATCAGTCGTGCTCGAGGAATAGTCGATCTCGATCCGGGTCGGATAACCGTAGCCCGGGTCGTACAGCGCCGAGAAGTACGATGCGTTTCGGGCGAGCGCGTCTTCGATCAGGTCGAACAGGTCGTCGACCGTCGGCACATAGCTGAGGAGCGCCGCCTCAACCCCGGCGCCGGAATCCTGGAACTCCGCCGCGGTCACCACGCCGGCCTGCACGGTGACCGTCATCCGGCGTCCGCCCAGCAGGCAGAAACAGCTCCGATTCACCTCGTAGCTGTAGGACTGGCTGCCCAGGGCGCGCCAGCGGGCGCGGGCCGCCTCCAGGGAGTCGCGTTCCCCGGGTGCGGTGGGGGCTTCGCAGGCCATCCCGGCGAGGAGCAGCAGGGCGACCAGGAGGAAGGGTCGGCGGTTCATGGTACGGGAGGGACGTGCACGGGCCGTGCCTCAGGCACAGATCGGCAAGTTGTTGCCCTGTATGACCCCTTCAGGGGGCTCTCGTTGGGGTGGCGCCAGGGTGGGTCAGCAGACGTGTCGAACCGACACGCCCCCGGCTATTCGCCGAGGATCTTGATGATCACGCGCTTCCTGCGTTGGCCATCCCATTCCCCGTAAAACACCCGCTGCCAGGGCCCCAGGTCGAGCGTTCCCCGGGTGATCGGAACGATCACTTGGTGCCCCATGGTAAGGCTCCGGAGGTGCGCCGCGGCGTTGTCTTCTCCGGTTTCATTGTGACGGTACCGGGCGGGGTCCCAGGGTGCCACCGTGTGCTCCAGCCAGTGCAGAATGTCGTGCCAGAGTCCCGACTCGTGGTCGTTCACAAAGACCGATGCCGAAATGTGCATTGCAGAAACCAGCGCGATTCCCTCCTGGATCCCGCTCTCGGCGAGCTGGGACATCACCTGGTCGGTGATGTCGATGATCTCCTGGCGGCGCTTGGTCTCGAACCAGAGGTAGTGGGTGTGCGACTTCACCGCCCCGCCCACCGGGTCCAGATCGAGATCGCGCCGCAGTTGCCGTCGTTGAATTCGCCGGGAAGCTCGCCCGGACCGCGGAAGATCTCGATCAGCTCGACGTCGCCGGGAGGGATGCGGTCGAGCATTTCGCCGACGCTGGCCATCGCCGCGCGGCGTCCACCCAGCGTCGCGTCGGCGTCGTTGTTCCGCATGCGCTGCACTGGAGATTCCGTCCCGCCAAGGGAGATGCCGTCGGCGAACATTTTCCTGCCGTCGATGTACACGTTGATCTTGGGCGGGAATTCGTGGCAGCGCGCAAACGCCACGACGCTGCCGTATGCCGCTCCCGGCGGATGGATCGACGTCTTGATCCCCGCCCGAGCCTGGAAAAGGTCGATCGTTCGGGAAGGATTGCGCCGCTCGATCTCCTCCCGGCTGATGAACGTGCCGAAGCCGATCCGACGCCGGCGGAAGTAATCATCGTATTTAGTCGTAGCGGCATACCGGGCCGGCTTGGCGTAGCGTGCGGTCACCTTGATTTCCGGAAGCTCGAAGGCCCCGGGCTCCAGGAGCACTCGTCCGCTCCAGTCTCCCTCGAGCTTGAGAAGCTGCGCCCGGTACCCGGGCCGCCGGAGCTGCACGAGAGTCTGCTTGGCCCGCGGCGCAAACATCCGAAACGTCCCCGCCGCCGACGACATGGCGCTCAAAGTTGTTCCGAC
>Ga0210377_10003377_pt1 | contig 13763 bp, 11 predicted proteins | sample PLM4_65_b1redo_FD_155480 | JGI IMG/M metagenome (GOLD analysis project Ga0210377, IMG submission 155480) | Groundwater sediment microbial communities from an aquifer in East River, Colorado, USA - PLM4_65_b1 redo | ecosystem: Environmental > Terrestrial > Soil > Riparian zone | place: USA: East...
CGCCGTGAACATCTCGCCCTCGTCGGCGCTGAGGCCCGGGATCGGTCCACCGGCGCCGGCCGGGCCGCCCCGCACGCCGGGATCACGGGCGCGGAATTGCGCCTGGATCGCCTCCGACACGCCGAAGAACGCGACGAGGAGTACAGCGAGCACCAGCTTCCACCTGGTCTTGTTCATGGTCGGCTTCGCTTTCTGGCCGGCGGTCTTCCCGTATGGATCGGGATCGACGCTTCGGCCCAGCCGTTGTGCCGGCAACCGCAGTGCCAGAAGTGTGACGGACGCAACGTCCTGAAAAGACGGACGAGGTAACGGGCCTGATCGGCGGTGTTCGCATTCGCGCGGCCGTCGATTCTCAGGAGTGAGAACGGCACGACGTGCAGGGCGGCTAGGCCTCTTGCCCTGCATGCTCTTCGGAGGTACTGTCACGGCGCCGATTTACGACCGCGATATGCGAGAAACCGGGATCGCCGGGCCTTGCGCTGTGTCGATGGCGTGAGCGGTCACCGAGCGCCCACGTGCGCGGAGGTGGTATGAGCGCATCTATTCTCGTCGTCGACGACGAGCCGGTGGTCCAGGACACGGTGAAGTGGCTGCTGCACACGCAGGGCTACGAGGTCACCACCGCGGGGACCGGCGAGGAGGCGCTGACCCGCATCGCCCAGCAGGAGTTCGACGTCATGCTGAGCGACATCAAGATGCCGGGTCTGAACGGACTCGACGTGCTCGAACGCTCGCGTGCGCTGAAGCCGCGCCTCGCGGTCATCCTCATGACCGGCTACGCCACCCTCGACACCGCGATCGAGGCGCTGCGCCGTGGCGCAAGCGACTACCTCAAGAAACCGTTCGAGCTGGACGACCTCACGCTGAGCGTGGAGCGCGCGCTCCGCTGCCGCCCGGCCGCCGGGAGCGGCCGGCCGCCACGCCCGCTCGCCGGGCGGTCGACGGCCCATCCGCTGGTCGGCGAGAGTCCGGCCATCGTGGCGGTGCGCGAGCAGATCGCGCGCTGCGCGCTGACCCCGAGCAACGTGCTGATCACCGGCGAGAGTGGCGTCGGCAAGGAGCTCGTGGCGGGGGCCATTCACGCCGCCAGCCCGCGGGGCGAGCGGGCCTTCATCGCCGTCAACTGTGGCGCCATCCCCGAGATGCTCATCGAGAGCCAGCTCTTCGGGCACGTCCGTGGCGCCTTCACGACCGCGCTCCAGGCCAATCCCGGACTCTTCGTGGCGGCCAATCGCGGCACACTGTTCCTGGACGAGATCGGCGAGCTGCCGGTCGCCTTGCAGGTCAAGCTACTGCGGGTGATCGAGGACCGGCAGGTGTGGGCGGTCGGCGCGACCAGGCCGATCCCGATCGACGTCCGGATCATCGCCAGCACCAACCGGGACCTGCCTCGCGAGGTCGACGCCGGGCGGTTCCGCGAGGACCGCTGCCTCCGCTGCGCGAACGGCGCGCCGACATCCCGCCGCTGGTCGAGCATCTCCTCCACCGGCTCAACGCGAAGCTGGGCACCGCGTTCTTCAGCGTGGAGGGCGAGGCGCTGCGGGCGCTCGTGCACCAGCCGTGGCGGGGCAACGTCCGGGAGCTCGAGAACGTGCTGGAGCGGGCGATGGTCTTCGGCGGCGGCACCATGGTGACGCTGCAGCACCTGGCGATGGATCCGCCCCCGCCCCTCGCGCCAGCGAACGCCCGGGCGTTGCGCGAGGCCATCCGGCAGTTCGAGTCGCAACACGTGAAGGACGTATTGGCCGAGGCCCGCTTCGACAAGCGGGAGGCGGCCAGGATGCTGGAGATCAGCCTGGCCTCGCTCTACCGGAAGCTCGGCGAGGCCTAGGCCACCCGGAGGATATCGATGACGACCCCGACGATCGAGCCGCGCATGGAACTCGAGCAGAACCTGCACATGTACCGGCAGATGGCGAAGATTCGCGCCTTCGAGGAGCAGGTGAACGAGCTGTACAAGGGCGCCAAGATGCCGGGCCTCGCCCACCTCTACGTGGGCGAGGAGGGCGTGGCCGTCGGCGTGTGCGAGGCCCTGCGCCGCGACGACTTCATCACGAGCACGCATCGAGGCCACGGCCACTGCCTGGCCAAGGGCGCGGCGGTCAACCGGATGTTCGCGGAGCTGCTCGGCAAGGAGCCGGGCTATTGCCGCGGCAAGGGCGGCTCGATGCACATCGCCGACCCCGAGACGGGCAACCTCGGCGCCAACGCGATCGTGGGCGGCTCGGCCGGCATCGCCACCGGCGCCGCCCTGTCGGCCAAGATGCGGGGCAGCCACCAGGTGGCCGTGTGCTTCTTCGGCGACGGCGCGCTGGGGCAGGGGCTGCTCTACGAGACGATGAACATGGCCGCGCTCTGGAAGCTGCCGGTCATCTACGTCTGCGAGAACAATCTGTACGGCGAGTACACGCCCTGCGGCGAGACCATCGCCGGCGAGATCCTGGGGCGCGCCCGGGCCTTCGGGATCCAGGCCGAGAGCGTGGACGGCCAGGACGTGCAGGCGGTCAACGCGACCATGCGCCGGCTCGTCGAGCGCGCGCGCCGCGGCGAGGGTCCGGCCTTCCTCGAGTGCAAGACCTACCGCTACTACGGCCACCACGTCGGCGACGTCAACCGCGAGTACCGCACGCGCGACGAGGAGAAGGAGTGGATGACCCACCACGATCCGCTCCTGACGCTGGCCGGCCGGCTCACCGCCCAGCGGCTGGCCGACGCCAGCGTCTTCGAGCGCATCGAGACCGACGTGAAGGCGGAGATCGACAGCGGCGTGCAGTACGCGCTGGCCGCGCCCTACCCGCCCGCGAGCCAGGTCGACGAGGACGTCTATGCGTGAGGTCGCGGCATCCCCGGAGGAGCACGTCGACTGGATGCTGCCGCGCTGAGGTAAATCGCCTCAGCGACGAGGGAGGTTCACAAAATGAAGGCAAGGCACTTCGTGGTGGGTGTGACGGTGATCGTGGCGGTGGGCTTGATCGGGTTTGCGGCGGGTGTGTCGGTCGGACAGGAGCAGCGGGCCAGGGTCTATGAGCTGCGGACCTACACGGTCCTGCCGGGCCGGTTGCCGGCACTCCACAAGCGGTTCGCCGAGCACACGATGAAGCTGTTCGAGAAGCAGGGGATGAAGAACGAAATGTACTGGGTGCCGACCGATGACGCGCGGAAGGACACCACCCTGATCTATTTCCTGTCCCATGAAAGTCAGGCCGCGGCCGACCGCAGCTGGAAGGCGTTCCGGGACGACCCCGAGTGGATCAAGGCTCGTGACGCCAGCGAGGCCGACGGCAAAATCCTGGCGAAGCCCCCGGAGCGCGTGCTCATGAAGCTGACCGAGTATTCGCCGGCGAGATAGGCACCGTGAAACAGGTTGTCACCGATCGCTAGGGCCGGCGACGTCGGATCACGAGAACACCGACACGATAGAGACCCGTCGTCTACCGACTCCGCAGCTGCGGATCGAGCAGATCGCGCAACGCATCCCCCAGCATGTTGAACGCCAGCACCACGATGCTGATCGCCAGCCCCGGAAAGATCGCCAGATAAGGTGCCGTCTCCAGATTCCTCCGCCCCTCCCCGCTGAGCATCGCCCCCCAGGTCGGCGTCGGCGGCGGAGTCCCGAGGCCCAGGAAGCTCAACGCCGCCTCGATCACGATGGCATTCCCCAGCCACACGGTGGCGATCACCAGAATCGGCGCGAACACGTTCGGCAGCACATGCCGCACCACGATCCGCCCCGGCGAAGCCCCCAAAGCCTGCGCGGCATCGATGAACGCGTGCTGCTTGACCGCCAGCACGGTGCCGCGCACGACGCGCGACGCCCCCGGCGCGATGACCAGCGCAATGACGAGAATGATGTTCGTCAGGCTCTGCCCCAGCACCGACATCACCGCCAGCGCCAGCACGATCCCCGGAATCGCCATGGTGGTATCGACGCCTCGCTGGATCACCTGATCCAGCGTCCCCTCCCAGTATCCGGACACCAGCCCGAGCCCGGTGCCGAGCACGGTGCCGATGATCACCGACGCAAACCCCACGATCAGCGACACCCGCGCCCCGTAGACGATCCGACTCAGCACATCCCGCCCCAGCGGATCCGTCCCCAGGGGGAACGCGGCGGTGGGCGCCTGCATGCGAATGGGTAACCCGCGCTCGTTCAGATTGAACTGGTAGGGGTCCCGCGGCGCCAGCACGGGCGCCAGGAGCGCGACGACGACCAGCCCGAGGATGATCACCGCGCTCACCGCGCCAAGCGGCTTGCGCCGCACGAGCAGCCACGCGGCGCCCCACGCCCGCCGCCGGGCAACGGGCGCCCCCCGCGCCCCCCGCGATACGGCGGCTGGCGCCCCGTCAGCGGTAACGGATTCGCGGATCAAGCCAGGCGTAGCTCAGGTCGACGAGCAGGTTCGTCACCACGATCACCGTGGCGAAGAACAGCACGGCGCCCTGGATCAAGGTGTAGTCGCGCAGCAGGACGGCGTCGAGGATCAGGCTGCCGACGCCCGGCTGCAGGAAGATGAACTCCACGATCACGGTGCCCCCGAGCAGCACCGAGAACTGCTGGCCGATGACCGTCACCACCGGGATGAACGCGTTCTTCAGGGCGTGCCGCACGATGACCGCGCGCTCGCGCGCGCCCTTGGCGCGGGCCGTGCGGATGTAGTCCTGCCGCAGCACCTCGAGCAGCGACGAGCGCGTCATCCGCATGGACACCGCGGCCAGGCGCGCCCCGATGATGACGGCCGGGATGAGGAGCTGGCTCAGGCACCGCACCGGGTCCACCCAGAGCGGCGCGAAGCCGATGGGCGGGATCCACTGGAACCAGATCGCGAGGAACGTGATGACCACGGTGGCGAGCCAGAAGTCCGGGAGCGACAGGCCGAGGATGGCGAAGAGCCGCCCGACGTAGTCGCTCATGGTGTCTTGCTTGACCGCCGAGAGCACGCCGATCGGAAGCGCGATCAGCAGGGCGACGATCACCGACATCACGGCGAGGTGCGAGGTCAGGTTGATGCGCTTCAGGAGCTCTTGGGTGACGGGGCGGCGGGTGATCAGCGAGCGGCCGAGGTCGCCCTGCACGGCGCCGGTGATCCAGGTGCGGTACTGGGCCAGGAAGGGGCGCTCGAGGCCCAGCTCCTGGCGGGCGCGCTTCAGGGCCTCGGGGGTCGGGGCGGCGGCCTGGTCGAGCTGCATGATGACGGCGTCGCCGGGCAGGATGCGCACGAGCGAGAAGATCACCAGGGACACGAGCCACAGCACCAGCAGTCCGTGCAGGACCCGGCGCGTGATGTACGTGCGCATGGCCAGCCAGCCAGCGGGCCGCGAGCCGCCGGCCTACTGCGCGAACTTGTCGAACTTGCGGGCGGGCGCCTTGTCGGTCAACCACGCCGTCTTGGCTTCGTACGAGCAGTAGCCCGGGAACCAGCAGTACGGATTGCCGCCCGCGTGGGTGTACGACTGGCTGACGCGGTAGTGCGGCGGCACGATGGTGGTGATGCGGTAGACGTTCTTGCGCAGATGGTCCCAGATGGCCTTCTGGAGCACCGGGCGCTTGTCGCCGGGGTCCTGGCGCCAGGTGGCCAGCAGGTCGTCGAGCTTGGGGTCGCTGATCCCCTCGCGGTTCATGGTCTTGGGAAACGACGAGTGGTAGCGCAGGTAGACCCAGTCCATGAAGCTCGGGCCCGCGCCGATGGGGCTGAACGCGGCGAGCATGTGGGTGAAGGGCTGGACGCCAGTGACCTTGGCCAGCCAGGTCGACGTCTCGAGCTGCTTCAGCTTCACCCGCAGGCCGACGTCGTTGTAGAAGCGCGCGACGAGCTGCGCGAACTCGCCGTAGTTCCAGCCCTGGAACTCGGCCCACTCCAGCTCGAGGTCGAAGCCGTTGGGATAGCCGGCCGCGGCCAGGAGTTTCTTGGCCTCCTTGGGGTTGAACTGGTAGTTGGGACCGAGGTTGGCGTAGGAGTAATCCGGGCGCTTGGTGTAGCCCGCGAGGCCCCAGGGGAAGGGGCCGTACAGGGCGGCGTCGCCCTTGTTGATCACCTCCGACACGATGTCGCGGTTGACGGCCATCGAGAGCGCCTGGCGGACACGCACGTCGCTGAAGGGCGCCTTGTCCAGCGCCATGCTCAGGCCGTAGTCGCCCCAGCCGAACGACGGCACGCGGTAGAGCTGGAGATCGGGCGTGGTCCTCATCAGCGCGTAGAGCTGATCCAGCGTGGAGATGCGCATCACGTCGAGCTGCTTCGTCCTGAACAGCGCGGTCTCGGTGGCGGCGTCCTTGGTGAAGTAGAGGCGTACCGCGTCCACGTAGGGGAGCCGGCGACCGTCCCGGTCCTTCAGGTAATAGTCGGGGTTCTTCACGAGCAGCGCGCCATCGCCGGGCGAGAACTCCTTGAGCATGAACGCGCCGGTGCCGATGGGGTTCTCGGCCAGGCCGCCGGGCGCTTCCACGGCCTCGCGGGGCACGATCACGGGGGACAGCGAGTCGACGATGTTGAGATAGAACTTGGGGTCGGGCATCGAGAGCTCGAACTTGACCGTGTACTTGTCGATCACCGTGATCGTCTTCACGAGGGCGGCGCGCGTGGAGTACTGCGCCTTGTCCTTCAGGAGCTCGTAGGAGTACTTCACGTCCTCGGCGGTCATCTCGCGGCCGTTCACGGGCGGGCGGTTGTGGAACTTCACCCCTTGTCGGAGCTTGAAGATCCACGTCGATGGATTCTGGATCTGCCAGTCCGTGACCAGGGTCTTGCGGATCACCGGCGTGCGCTGGACCTCGGGGAAGTTCCACATCGCCTCCCACTCCGTCAGCGTGTCCCACACCAGGGCGAGCTCGGGACGGTAGCCCACCGTCGGGTCGAAGGCGCGCACGACGGCAGGGAAGTGCAGCACGCCGCCGTAGCGTGGGGGCGAGGGCGGGACCGGGGGCTGGGCGGGGAACCTCGTGTCCAGCTCCTTGATGAACGCCGGGGCGGCGTAGGCGAAGGGCGCGTCTTTCTCCGACGCGGGTGCCTTCTCCTGGGCGACGGTGGCGGAGGCGCTGAGGGCGAGAGCGAGCATGACGAGCGGGAGGGTGGTCAGCGGAAACGGGGCCGTCTTCATCGCTCTGCTCCTTCTGTGCAGTGAGGATCACGAAGGGCCGACCGCCGACGAAACCGAAGAGGCCCGAATGCTACGTCGTCACCCAGGGATGGTCAAGGGGAGGGCGGCGGAAGGCCGCTTGACAATCGTCCTGGAACGCCGGCAGGCTCTGGGAACATGCTCGGGCGATAGCCTATGTGTCTATTCCACTACATCGGCGGTGCTTCGTCGCGCAGGCCCGATGAACTGAACGAGGGGCTGAGCACGCCGGCGGCTGACCTGATGAAACGGGCCTTCGACGATATCGATCCGCAACGGCTCGTCGACTACCATACGCACGTCGTCGGCGTGGGCGCCGGCGGAACGGGGAATCTCATCAATCCCGCGATGCGCTCGCGGCGACGCCCGTTGAAGTACGTGAAGTTTCTCGTCTACCTCAGCGCGTCCGGTATCAAGGACATCGAGAATGCCGACCGGGAGTTCGTCCTGCGGCTGGCGGACCAGGTTCGCCACATCGAGGATCACGGCAAGTATCGGCTGCTCGCGTTCGACAAGCACTACAACCCCGATGGAACGGTCAACCCAGAGAAGACCGAGTTCTACACCTCCAACGAGCACGTCTTCAACCTGGCGGCGGAGTTCCACGACCTCTTCATCCCGACGATGTCCGTGCACCCGTATCGCGCGGACGCCATCGAGGAGCTGGAGAGGTGGGCCGGCCGGGGAGCGACGGTCGTGAAGTGGCTGCCCAACGCGATGGGCATCAACCCGTCGGATCCCAGGTGTGACCCGTTGTATCGAAGAATGACAGAGCTGGGCGTGGTTCTCTTGAGTCACACCGGCGAAGAGAAAGCGGTCGAGGCCGAGGAGGACCAGAGGCTCGGCAACCCTCTTCATCTGCGCCGGCCGCTGGACCACGGGGTCAAGGTCATCGCCGCCCACTGCGCGGGACTCGGCAAGAATCCGGACCTGGATCGCCCCGATCGAAGCCTGGTCCCGAACTTTCATCTGTTCATGCGGCTGATGGAGGAGAAGAGGTACGAGGGGCTGCTCTTCGGCGACATCTCGGCCATGACCCAGCAGAACAGAATAGGCGTGCCGCTGACGACGATCCTGGAGCGAACAGATCTGCACGCCCGACTGGTGAATGGCAGCGACTACCCTCTGCCGGCGATCAACATCGTGATCAGCACGCGGGCCCTGGCGCGGGCTGGTTACATCACCAGGGCGGAGCGCACGTGCTTGAACGAGATATACGACTACAATCCGCTCCTGTTCGATTTCGTGTTGAAGCGGACGATGAGGCTCCCGGGAGCCGGCCAGCGGCTCCCCGCCTCGGTGTTCATGGCCAATCCGGCCCTTGGCGTCTGAGCCCGTCGGGCTTCACCCTCCTGGGCTTCGCTCGTCGCTTGTAGCCACGGCGGTGCTACCATGCGCGCCATCCCGACGACCTGACCGACGACGAGGGAGGAGAACATGAACCTCACCCGACCTCTCGCTCTGGGCTGCGTCTTCCTGCTGTGCGCCCTGCTCGCGGGCGGTGTCCCTGGCCAAGCCTCCGCCCAACCCAAGCCAGAAGGGGAGATGCGGTGGGCGTTGTACGTCACGCTCTCGCCCGTCTGGTTCGATCCGGGAGAGTTCCAGGGGCTCACTCCTTTCTGGGTGCTCTACGCGATCCACGATGCGCTCGTCAAACCGATGCCAGGCAATTTGATGACGCCGAGCCTCGCCGAGTCGTGGACGGTGAGCGCGGATCAGCTGGTCTACGAATTCAAGCTGCGCGAGGGGCTCAAGTTCCACAACGGCGACCCCTTCACCGCCGAGGACGTGAAGTTCAGCTTTCATCGCGCCAAGGGATCGAAGATTCTCCACGACAAGGTGCGGGACATCGTGATCGTCGATCCGTACCGGATACGCTTCCAGCTGCGCGAGGCTTGGCCGGACTTCATGGCGTTCTATGGAACGCTCGTGAGCGGCGCGAGCTGGGTGGTGCCCAAGAAGTACGTCGAGCGGGTCGGCGACGATGGCTTCAAGAAGCAGCCGATCGGCCTCGGCCCCTACAAGTTCGTCAGCCACACGCCCGGCATCGAGCTGATCATGGAAGCCAACGAGAGCTACTGGCGCAAGATGCCCTCGGTGAAACGCCTCGTCTTCAAGAGCGTGCCGGAGGCCACCACCCGCCTGGCCATGCTGAAGAGGGGCGAAGTCGACATCGCGTATCTGCTCGATGCCCCCCAGGCGAATGAGGTGAAGCGCGATCCCACGCTGAAGCTGGCGTTCTCGGGGGGCATCGCGGTATTCTTCCTGGATTTCCTCGACCAGTGGGATCCGAAGTCGCCCTGGGCCGACCGTCGTGTGCGGCTCGCCGCGAACTACGCGATCGACCGTCGGGCGCTCTCCGAGGCGGAGACGGTCGGGGCCTCCAAGCCCGCGGGGAGCCTCGTGCCGCGCACCTTCGAGTTCGCGCTGCCCATCGAGCCCTACCCCCATGACCCGGCGAGGGCGAAACAGCTGCTGGCCCAGGCCGGATATCCGAACGGGTTCGATGCCGGGGAGCTGCATCAGGCGCCACCCTATTTCTCGATGGGCGAGACGATCATGAACGACCTCGGGGCGGTGGGGATCAAGCTGAAGATGCGGCCCACGGAGCGCGCCGCCTACATCTCGGCATTGCTGGCGAAGAAGCTTCGCGGGGTCTGCGTCTGCGCGAACGCGATCTATGGCAATGCCGCGTCGCGGATGTCCGAGCACGTTCCGAGCACGGGCGCCTACGCCTATGGCGGCTATCCCGACATCGATGCGCTGTTCAAGGAGCAGGCGCTCGTCAGCGATCCCCGCAAGCGGGAGGCGATGCTGCACCAGATCCAGCAGCTCGTCCACGAGCGGGTGAGGTTCGGGCCGATCTGGGAGTACATTTGGCCGAGCGGCGTGGGGCCCCGGGTGGATGAGCCCGCGCTGATGCTGATCAATCCCTATCCGTGGTCCGCGCCACTCGAAGAGGTACGACTCAAGAAGCGGTGACGCTCAATGGTCAAGGGCCGTGTGGCCGGGGGCGGGCGGCTCCCGGAAGCTGAACGCCGGATCCAGCGGCGGAAGTGGCGCGCCGAAGAACAGCCGGCGCTGGACCCGCGGCAAGAGTGGCGAGCGCAGCACGAGCGGCAGCAGCCTGGGCACGAGCCACCGGACGAGCGGGTTCCCCTGACCGAGTAGCACCCGCTGGGCGCCGAGCTGAAGACGGTGGAGCGTCCGGACGTCGTCCTCGCGGAGGCGCTGGACCTCGCGCAGGTCCTCACGCGGGATCGGGCCATGGCCGAGGCGCGGGTAGAGCACCTGGGCGGTCACCGCCGCGGTGGCGATGGCCACGTTGACGCCGATGGCGCCGGCCGGGCTCATGGTGTGGGCGGCATCGCCGATCAGGAGCAGGCCGTCGCGCGCCCAATCCTTCACGAGACGGATGATGCCCTCCAGCGGGAAGAACGGCGTGAAGTCCTTCAGGTCGTTGGCGAAAGGGGCGAAGATCGAGTCGAAGCGGCGCACGCGCTCGGCCACCGCGACCAGTCCGTCCTGGCGCCAGCGTCGCCATTGTCCGGTGGGCAGCACGATACCGGCCTGGATGTGGTGGGGGTACTTGGGCAGCAACAGACCCCGGACGCCCTCGCCCAGCGACACGTAGAGGGTGTTGGACCAGCCGGGCGGCTGTTCGATCGTGAACCAGATGACGTCGAAGTCGTGGTGCTCGTAGGCCGCCGTGAACCTGCCCAGCCGCGCCACCGCCGAGTAGCGTCCGTCCGCGCCCACCACGACGTCCGCCCGGACCTCGAAGGGCTCCTTGCCATGGCGCAGGCCGCTCACGCCCACCACGCGACCGTCCTCCTCGAGGAGCTTCGTCACCTTGGCGCCCATCCAGCACTGGAAGGACGGCAGCGGCTGCGCTTTCCGGAGCAACGCCGCCAGGAAGACCGGCTGCGGCATCCAGATCGCGTAGGGGTACTGCGGCGCGATCCTCTTGAACGAGAACTCGCCAATCTCGTGGCCGTCCAGCCGGATCTTGCCGGCCTCGAGCAGCGAATGGGGCTGGGCCTTCACGTATTCCAGCAACCCCAGCTCGTCCAGCAGGTGGGCCGTGCTCGGCTGCAGCACCTCTCCCCGGAACTCCCGGTCGAAGTTCTCGTGCCCTTCGAGCACCAGGACGTCGACGCCCCGCTGGGCCAGGAGGAGGCCGAGCATCAGCCCCGCCGGCCCCCCACCCACGATGCACGTGCTCACGTGTACGGTCGTCACTAGGAGTCGAGCGCCTTCGCGCGGCACTCCGGACAGATGCCGTGCGTGAACGTCGCCGCCGTGTGGGAGGTGACGTAGCTCTCGATCTGGACCCAGTAGTTGTCGTCGTTGCGGATGCGCTTGCACCAGGCGCAGATCGGGAGCAGCCCCTGCAGCGTGCGCACCTGGGCCAGCGCGTCCTCGGCCGCGGCCCGCGCGGCTGCCTCCGCCTCGTACAGGTGCGCGTTGGTCAGCGCGACCGCCGCCTGATCGGCGAACGACGAGAGCACCTCGATCTGCTGCCCGCTCCACGCCCGGGGCTGCTCGGTGCCGATCGCGAGCACGCCGAGCACGGCCTCGCCGCTCTGGATGGGCAGGCCCAGGTACGTCACGATGCCGCGCTCGCGATCGAAGTCGGGGAGCTGGTAGGGGTCGGTCTGCGTCGCCGGGACGAACAGGGGTCGTCGCGTCGTCGCCACGGCTCCGGAATGGCTGCCGTCCAGCGGCACCTCGAACGTGTCGACGTGGGCGCCGCCGGCGGCGGCCAGCCGGAGGACTCGGCGCTGGGGGTCGAGGAGCAGGACGCTGAGATGCGGCGTGCCGGCGATGCGGGCCGCCTCGTCCACGATGCGCTTGAGCGTGGCGTCCAGCGCCAGACCCGACATCACCGTCCGGCCCGCCCGCACGAGGCCTTCGAGCTCGCTCGTCCGCGCCCGCACCTCCTCCTCCAGACGCGAGCGCAGGACGCGGTAGCGATGGGCGAGCAGGTACGTCAGGTTGAGTGAGATCACGACGAAGCCGAAGTGGAACAGCAGGACGCTGTCGATCAGCCGGGCCACGTGCAGGGTGTCGTTGAGCCCGGTCAGCGCGTAGAGCGTCGAGCAGACGAGGAGGCTGCGCCGCTCGGGCGGGCGCAGCGAGGGGGCGCGGCCCACCGTCACGACGAAGTAGACGAAAGCGAGGACGATCGCCAGGCCGACGAACGGCAGCAGCGGGCCCGGTCGCACCGTCGCCGTCGCGAATCCCAGGCGATCGATGCGAACGTACACCTCGCTGGTGACCACGAGGCCGGTGGTCGAGATCAACACGATCATGAGGCCGGCAAAGGCGACGGTGGCGAGGGTCAGCCGCCGGTGGACGCGCTCCGCCAGCGCGCCGCCGAGCCCGATCGCGGCCACGATGAGCGCGGCGGCGCTCATCCAGGCCAGCTGGATCCCCATCGCGACGCCGGCCTGGTCGCCGGCGGTGACCGTCAGGAGACGGCCCATCAGGAACAGGATGGTGTTGGCGGACCAGACGGCGGCCCAGAAGTGGAGCCGCTCGGTGCCGAGGCCGCGCCAGTGCCAGACGTGGTAGATCGCGGCGTACGCGACGGCACCCGTGAGGACGAACAGGGTCGCGGCCACTAAGACACCATCGGCGCCAGTAGCTTATCCCATCTCGCCCGGCGAGCGCCGCCGGGGCGGGCACCGCCTTGACTCCGCTCGTCGCCCGGCGCAGTCTCGGTTGACCATGGATTTCGGCATCAACCTCGCGACGTCGGCCGACTCATGGAAGGTCGTCAAGCGCGCCGAAGAGCTCGGCTACGCGCGGGCGTGGTTCTACGACACGCAGATGCTCAACGCCGACATGTTCGTGGCCATGGGCGCGGCGGCGGTGCAGACCTCGCGGATCCGCCTGGCCACCGGCGTGCTGATCCCCTCCAACCGGATCGCGCCGGTGGCGGCGAGCGCGCTGGCGTCGCTCAACGCGCTGGCGCCCGGCCGGATCGACTTCGGCGTCTCCACCGGGTTCACGGCGCGCCGCACGATGGGGCTCGGGCCCGTCAAGCTCGACGACATGGCCGAATACATCCGGATCGTGCAAGGTCTCCTGGCGGGCGACACGCTCACGTGGACGTTCGAGGGCAAGCGGCGGAAGATCCGCTTCCTGAGCCCGGACCTCGGCGTCGTGAACGTCGAGGACCCGATCCCGCTGCACATCTCGGCGCTGGGGCCGCGCGGCCGCCAGCTCACGGCGCGGCTCGGCGCGGGGTGGATCTATGCCACCGGGCACATGGGCTCGGCCAGGGCCGCCATCGCCGACATGCAGGCGGCCTGGCGCTCTGCCGGCGCGGATCCCGCCGCGCGGGTGGCCACGGCGTTCACGGGCGGGTGTGTGCTGAAGGACGGCGAGGCGTTCGACAGCCCGCGGGCCAAGGCCCAGGCGGGGCCCCACGCCACGATCGCGCTGCACAACCTCGTCGAGGTCGAGGAGTTCGGCAACATGGGCCGCAGCGTGCCGCCGGCGCTGGCGCCGCTGCTGGAGCGCTACCGTCAGATCTATCTGAAATACGAGCCGGCGGACGCGCGCTATCTCTCCAACCACCGTGGCCACCTCATGGTCCTGCGGCCGGAGGAGCACGAGGTCTGCACCGCGGATCTGATTCG
>Ga0210377_10003378_pt1 | contig 13756 bp, 11 predicted proteins | sample PLM4_65_b1redo_FD_155480 | JGI IMG/M metagenome (GOLD analysis project Ga0210377, IMG submission 155480) | Groundwater sediment microbial communities from an aquifer in East River, Colorado, USA - PLM4_65_b1 redo | ecosystem: Environmental > Terrestrial > Soil > Riparian zone | place: USA: East...
GCTCCCCTTTCCCACAACCTGGCGGCTGCAGCGTACCTGCCGGACGGCGCGACGATCACGGAGTTCAAGTGCGACCGGTATCACTCGAGCGCCTCGAACGAGATTACCGGGATTGCGACGCTCCTCAGCCGATCCCTGAACAGCACTGTGGCGACCCCTCACGCCGCGGTAGACCTCTCCGGGGCAGTCGTCTCCACCCTCGTGCAGGGCAGCTTTACGACCACGATCACCAGCCCGACGGCGACAAGCGATTCGGTCTATTGGATCTCCGTGCCTTGGACCGTCGAGTTCACGGGCACGACGGCGCGGTTCTACGGCTGCGAGGTCCGGTACACGGTCGACCATGTCGACTAGCGGCGTCCCTGGATCGCCTCCCTAGCGCCGTGAACCCCAGCGGTTCCAGCTCGTCAGCTCCCGCGCGGGCAGACGCGTCGCGCGCTTGAAGTCCTTGCCCTTGAAGTAGGCCACGGGCAGGAGAGCCGTCTGCGTGACCGTCGCGGGAATGTCGAGCAGCTTCGAGATCTCCGCCTCGCGCGCGAGGTGCAGCGTCGTCCACGCCATGCCGAGCCCGCGCGCGCGGGCGGCGAGCATGAAGGACCAGGCGGCGGGGAGGATCGAGCCGTAGATGCTGGCCTGCGCCATCACGCCCGCGTTCTCGACCCGGCCCTCGACGCACGGGATCACGTGCACGGGCACCTCGTGCAGGTGGTCGGCGAGGAAGAGCGCCGACTCGCGCACGCGCGCCTCCTGCGCCTTGCGCGGGTCGCCCGGCGCGGTCCAGCGCGGGCCGCCGGCCTCCTGCAGCTTCAGATAGCCCGCGAGCGTCTCCTTGTAGCAGCGCGCGATCTCGGCGCGCTTGCCTGCGTCGGTGACGACGACGAAGTGCCAGCCCTGCGCGTTCGAGCCCGTCGGCGCCTGCAGCGCGATCTCGATGCACTCCGCGATCAGCTCGGGCGGCACCGGCCGCGAAAGGTCGAGGCGTTTGCGCACGGAGCGCGTCTGCGTCAGAAGCTCGTCGGCGGCCTTCAGGTCCATGCGTTCCTCCCCGTCTTCGCTCGCAGCGAGGCGGATTAGAGCACGGGGCTCGCTTGCCCCGCGACCGGGCGGGCGCGTATAACCAGCGCGCCAACCGAAGGAGAATCGCGATGAAAGCGCTCGTTACCCGGGAACTGAACCAGTACGGAATCGAGGACGTGACTCTCGATCCGCCCAAGGCCGGCGAGCTGCGCATCAAGATGGGCGCGACCGGCGTCTGCCACTCGGATCTCTCGGTGATCAACGGCACGCTGCCGCTGGGCAAGCCGATGGTTCTCGGGCACGAGGGCGCGGGCGTCGTCGCCGAGCTCGGCGCGGGCGTGACGGGCTTCACGGTTGGCGATCACGTGGTGCTCTCGTTCGCGCCGGCCTGCGGCGTGTGTTGGTTCTGCAAGAACAAGCAGCCGCAGTTCTGCAGCGTCGGCGGGCCGCACGGCCGCATGCTCGACGGCACCGCGCGCGTGCACGACAAGTCGGGCGCCGACCTCGGCGTGATGCAGTTCCTCGGCTGCATGGCCGAGCAGGTGATCGCGCCCGCGATCAGCGCCTGCGTGATCGACAAGGCGATTCCGCTCGACAAGGCGGCGCTGGTCGGCTGCGGCGTGATGACCGGCGTCGGCGCCGCGATCAACACCGCGAAGGTGACGCCGGGCTCGTCGGTCGCGGTCTTCGGCTGCGGGGGCGTGGGCCTGTCGATCATCCAGGGCGCGCGCCTGGCCGGGGCCGCGAAGATCATCGCGGTCGACGTCGCCGACAAGAAGCTCGAGATGGCCCGACACTTCGGTGCGACACACACCGTGAACGGCGCCAAGGAGAGCTCGGTGATGAAGTGCAAGGAGCTGACGGGCGGGCTCGGCCCGGACTTCACGTTCGAGGCCGTCGGCATTCCGCAGCTGATGGTCGAGGCGCACATGGCGGGCCGGCGCGGCGCGACGACCACGATCGTCGGCGTGGGCAAGCTCACCGAACAGGTGCCCTTCAACGCGCTCATGCTCCCGATGGAGGGCAAGACCATCAAGGGCAGCTTCTACGGCGACACGAACTTCCGCTCCGACTTCCCGATGCTGCTCGAGCTCTATACCGCCGGGAGGCTGAACCTCGACGACATGGTCAGCGCCACGTACTCGATCGAGGACGCGCCGCGGGCGATCCAGGACCTCGAGAAGGGTGTGAACGCGCGCGGGGTGATCGTCTATCGGTAGTCGCGACCACCGGCGCGAGGCCGAGCGCGAAGCGCAGGAGAAGGCGCGTGGGGTCGGCCACGCAGAGCTCGACGCGCGCGTCGGTCGCGTAGCGCTCGAAGGCGTTCGCGAGCTGATCTCGGTTGCTGAAGTGAATCGTCTGCACGTCCATGGTTCTCTCCCCCTCGGAGAGTCTGACCGCGAACTCGAGCAGCGTCTTCACACTTGTGCGCCTCGTCACGAAAATGTCGACGCTGCCACGGTCGTGTCACAATCGCACGGTGTCGTACTGGGAACGCGCGCCCGATCCGCGGCTCACGGCCTACGTGGAGCGGATCTCGTTCTCGACCGATCCGGCCGGCGAGCCGTCGCCACCGATCCGTGTCATCCCCGACGGGCGGATCGACCTGCTGGTCTCCGTCGACGCGCAGGGCGACGGGCGCGCCGACGTCTTCGGCGTGAAGACGGCGGCGCTCTGGGCGCAGAGTGAGCGTCCGGTCGCGAACGTGGCGGTGAGCTTCCGGCCCGGCGCCGCCGCCGCGCTGCTCGGCGTGCCGGCGGACGCGGTCACCGATCGCGCGCTCGACGCGCGCGAGCTCTTCGGCGCGAGCGACACCGCGCGCCTGCTCGAGCCGAAGGATCTCGAAGCCCGCGGGAAGAGGCTCGAGGCTCTCTTGCTCGCGCGCTTGCCGGCGGCGCCGTCGAACGCGGCGGCGGCGGTGCGCTGCGCGGTCTCGCGCATCGAGGCGCGGGCAGGGCAGGTGCGGATCGCAGCGCTCGCGAAGGGGCTCGGGATCGGCGAGCGCCGCCTCGAACGCGCATTCCGCGCGCACGTGGGCGTAAGTCCAAAGACCTTCGCGCGCATCGCGCGCTTCCGCGCCGCCTGGCGCGCGCTCGAGCGCGGCGGCCGGGGCGTCGAGATCGCGCTCGCGCATGGCTACTTCGACCAGCCGCACCTGCTGCGCGACTTCGTCGCCTTCGCCGGCGACTCACCGCGTCGGATTTTTCCAAGCCCGGGTCCGGCGGCCGAGCCTAGCCTGGGAGCATGAAGAAGCTCTCCGCTCCCGCCTACCGACGCGCCCGGGACTTCATACACACGCACGCGCGGCCGCTCGAGCGCAGCCTGTTCGCGCACGAGTTCGAGGCGGGCGCGCGTGCCGCGGTGCTCGACGCGCTGGGCGCGTACCAGAATCCCGACGGCGGCTTCGGCCGCGCGCTCGAGCCCGACCTGCGGCTGCCGGACTCGTCGGGCATCGCGACGCTGACCGGTCTCGACGTCCTGCGCGACGTGGCTGCGGACGCCGACGAGCCCGCCGTGCGCCGCGCGCTCGAATGGGTCGTCGCGGCCTACGACCCGACGCTGCCGGGCTGGGCTTGCGTCCCGCCGAGCGCCGATGCGTTCGCGCACGCCGGTCATTGGAGCTGGGCGCTGCATCGGCCGGGCGGCCCATGGCCGCACATGCTCGTGCCGGGTGCTCGCCTGCTCGCGCACCTGCAGCACTGGCGCACGCTCGCGCCCGCGCGCCTGCTCGCGAGCTACACCGAGGCGTTTCGCGCGCACATCGAGACGCTCGACGGGGCGGTTGGCGCGCACGGCCTCTACTACGCCTCCAGCGTCGACGCGCCAGAGCTTCGCGAGAAGCTCCGCGACCTCGCCGTGCGCAACGTGAATCGCAACCCGGCCGAGTGGACGACCTACGTGAACAAGCCACTTCGGCTCGCACCGTTGCCCGACTCGGCCTTCGCCGGCGTTCTCGCCAAAGAGGTCGCCATGAACCTCGACTTCGAGATCGACCAGCAGGGAAGCGACGGAGGCTGGGAGCCGAACTGGTCCTGGCAGGGCGCATACCCGGCGGAATGGGAGAACGCGCGGCGCGAAATCCGCGGCGAGCTCACGCTGAGCGCCCTGCGCAGCTTGCGCGCGTACGGGCGCATCGAGGGGCTCTAGAAGCTCCCCGCCTCAACGCCGCCGCCCTTCCTGCCGATTCGCATTTGGGCCCGTTCGAGGTCAGCAAAGGTATGGACGAGAGCGCGAGCCAGAGGAGTCCCTTGCCGCCAGTCGCAGAGCTATATGCCGAAATCTGCGCGGAGTTCTCCCGGCAGGGAGCGCTCGGCGTACTCTACGTCGATTGCACGGCGCTCGACGAGGTCGAGCGCCGCTACGGCGAGGATGCGCACACGGGCGCGCTCGCGGCGGTCGCCGAGATCATCGGCGGCACCTGCCTGGACGTGCTCGGGCGGCGCGAGTTCGTGTCGCGCGGCGAGGCCGGGCGCGGCGAGGTGCTCTGCTTCATCGCGCGCGAGCCGCGCGACGTCGACTTCCACGCCAAGGGCCTGCCCGCGCTCGAGCGCGCGGTGCGCGATCGGCTGGCGCGGAACGCCCAACGTGTCGCCTATCCGTATCTGCGCAAGCTGCCGGCGCTGCCGATCGGCCGCGCGTTCGTGCAGCGCAATCCGATCGTCGCCACGCTTTCGCAGGTGCGCCTGGGGATCGACGAGTCGCGCGACGACGCGCGCTTGAACGCGCAGATCACGCGTCGCGGGCGGCGGCGCGAGTTCCTCGACGTGCTGATCCACGGCAAGCTCCACTCGGTCTACGAGCCGGTCGTCGACGCGCAGTCGCTCACGGTCTTCGGTTACGAGGCGCTCGTGCGCGGCGCCGAGGGAAGCACGTTCGCCTCGCCCGCGGAGCTCTTCGGCGTCGCCGCCGAAGAGGGCCTGCTCTTCGAGCTCGACTGTCAGTGCCGGCGCGCCGCGGTCGCGGGCGCGATCGATTTCCCGGCGGGCGCCAAGCTCTTCATGAACATCCGTCCGACGGCGATCCACGATCCGAGCTTCCAGCCCGACGCGCTCACGCGCACGCTCGAGCGCTGCGGTCTCTCGCCGACGGACGTGGTCTTCGAGATCTCCGAGCAGGAGTCGATCGAGAACTACGACATCTTTCGCGAGGCGCGCGACAACTACGGCAAGCTCGGCTTCCAGTTCGCGCTCGACGACACCGGAGCGGGCTACGCGAGTCTCGAGGCGGTGCTCGAGCTCGCGCCGGAGTTCATCAAGGTCGATCGCGCGTTCGTGCGCGGCATCGACCAGGACTCCGCGCGCCAGAACATGGTGCGCGCGTTCCAGGCGATCGCGCGCGACATGAACTCGCGCATCATCGGCGAAGGCCTCGACACGCTCGAGGAGCTGCGGACGCTTGGCCAGATGGGCATCCCCTTCGGCCAGGGCTGGCTCTTCGGGAAGCCCGCACCTCTCAGGGCCGACGGCTGAGGCCGTCGGCCGCGGGGCCCGGCGCGCGGGCGGCCGCGCGCCACCCGCTCCTTCGCTCGCCTTCGGCTCGCTTCGCGCTCGCTTGCGGCGCCTGGCTCGGAAGGTTCTCAGTGGGCGAGTTTTGCGCGGACGATGCGGTCGCCCTTGAAGGTGCCGATGATGAGCTCGTCGCCGATGCGCAGCGCGGCGGTGCCGGCGCCCATGGGCGGGCCGACGTTCTCGTAGAGCGCGTGCGGCGCGAGTGTGTCGGGATCGAGCTGGACGATCGAGTAGTGGAACGGGCAGGCGCCGCGCTCGAGCTGGCCGCAGGCGAGCATCTCGTTCAGCGGCGCGTTGTGCGAGGCGACCAGCAGGCTGCCGTCGGGGCTCCAGAGCACGTTGTCCGGGCTCGCGATCTCGACCGAGGCCAGCGTCTCGCCGGTCTTGCGCGAGAGCTTGCGCACCTCGTCGCCGAGATACAGGTCGACGTAGAGCGATTCGCCGTCGGGCGACGACGCGATCCCGTTCGGCATCGCGCCGTCGCTGCCGGGGACCTTCTGCCAGCCCGATCCCGCGTGCCACTCCAGCACCCAGCCGGTCGAGAAGCCGAGCAACGCCTTCAGCAGCGGCCAGAGCGTGCTGCCGTGCGGGAACATGTGCGTGGTGACGAAGCCGCCGTCGGGCAGCGCGGCGACGTCGTTCAGGAATGAACCCTCGGGCGGAATCGCACAGCCGCGCCAGGTGAGTGACTGCGCGCTCTGGGCGTCGCTGACTTCGAAGAGCTCGATCGACTCGCGCCCACCGTGATTCACGACCAGCAGTTGAAGGGCGCCGTCGGGCCGGCGTGCGAGCGCCAGGCCGTGCGGGCTGAACTTCTCGCCGGGCGAGCCGGGGCAGGTCGGATCACCCCAGCCGGGCGTTGGCGCGATGCCCGCCGCCGACGCGCCGCCGAACGCGGGCGTGATCGCGTCGCTCGCGAGATCGAAGAAGACCATGCTCCCCGGCTTCGAGCCGTCCATCTCGCCCATCTGGCTGAGCACGAGCGCGCGGCTCTCGGGCAGCTGGGCGAGGTCTTCCGGGTTCTGGAAGCCGCAGACCGGTCGCGCGTCGCCGGAGGGCGTGCAGTCGATGATCGGCTCGCGCGGCTCGGCGCAGCCCGAGAGACCGAGCGCGAGTGCGGCGAGCCAGGCGATTCGCGCGCTCATCTCAAGCTCGCGATGACCGGTGCGTGGTCGCTCGCTCCCTTGCCCTTGCGCTCTTCACGGTCGATCACGACGTCCTCCAGCTTCGCCACGAGCGGCTGCGTGAGCAGCACGTGGTCGATGCGCAGACCGCGGTTCTTCGGGAAGCCGAGCTCACGGTAGTCCCACCAGGTGAACGCAACGCGTTCGGGGTAGCGCGCGCGGAAAGCGTCGACGAGGCCCCAGTCGACGACGCGCTGCAGCGCCGCGCGTTCCGGGTCGCTGCACAGCACCTGCCCGCGCCAAGCCTCGGGGTCGTGCACGTCCATGTCCGCGGGCGCGACGTTGAAGTCGCCGACGAGCGCGAGCGGACGCGTGGGATCGGACTCGCGTTCGAGCAGCTTTCGCAGCCGCTCGAACCACTCGAGCTTGTAGGCGTACTTGTCGGTGCCGAGCGCCTGGCCGTTCGGCACGTAGGCGCAGATCACGCGCACGCCCTCGATCGTCGCCGAGAGCAGGCGGGCCTGCTCGTCGTCCGCGCCGTCGCGGAAGCCGCGAGCCACTGCGTCCGGCTCCGTCTTGGCGAGGATCGCGACGCCGTTGTAGGACTTCTGTCCGGCGAAGGCGCTGGCGTAGCCGGCCGCGCGCAGGGCAGCGGCGGGAAAGTCGCCGTCGACCACCTTGGTCTCTTGCAGACAGATCACGTCGGGCGCATGCCGTGCGAGCAGCGCGAGCAGCCGCTCCAAGCGCTGGCGGATCGAGTTCACGTTCCAGGTAACCAGCTTCACGATGCCGGGCATCGTAGCCAAGAACGGTGCTTGACGGGTCCGGAGGACGGGCCGAAGGTAGGTCGATGCGCTGCGCGCGATGCGGGACCGAGCTCGTGCCCGGGAAGAAGTTCTGCCACGCATGCGGTGCGCCCGCGCCGCTTGCGTGCCCTTCGTGCGGCGCGCGGATCGAGGCGGGCTGGAAGTTCTGTCCGGACTGCGGACGCGTGCTGGACGACGCCGCCCCGCTGCCGGTCGCGGCTGCGGCGGTGCCGGCGGCGCAGCCGGCCGAGCTCGACGAGCGGCTCGCGCGGCTGGCCCGACACATTCCCGAGACGCTCGCGCAGCGAATTCGCGCGGCGGGTGCGGTCTCGGGCGAGCGCAAGCGCGCGACCGTCTTCTTCTGCGACCTCGTCGGCTCGACCGCGATCGCCGAGCGCCTCGACCCCGAGGTCTACCGCGAGCTGCTCGATCGCTACCTCGAGGTCGTCTTTGCGGAGATCTACCGTTTCGAGGGCATCGTGAATCAGCTCGCGGGCGACGGGCTGATGGCGCTGTTCGGCGCACCGATCGCGCACGAGGACGCGCCCGAGCGCGCGGTCCGGGCGGCGCTCGCGATCCAGCACGCGCTTGCCGAGCTGTCGGCGCGGCTCCTCGCGGAGGGCGGCGTCGCGCTCCACGCGCGTGTCGGCATCCACACCGGGATCGTCGTGGCCGGCACCGTCGGCAACGACTTCAAGATGGACTACACCGCGATCGGCGACACGACCAACCTCGCCGCGCGCCTGCAGTCGCTCGCGGAGCCCGGCGCGATCGTGATCTCGGAGGCGACGCACGCCCTGCTGCGCGGCGCATTCCGCACGGCGCCGCTCGGCCCGTTCGACGTGAAGGGCAAGAGCGAGCCCGTCACCGCGCATCAGGTCCTGGGCCTGGCGGAGCGCGCGCCGGCCTTCGGCGGAGAGCTGACGCCCTTCGTCGGTCGCGAGGGGGAGCTGGCGCAGCTCGAGGCGTGCTTCGATCGTCTTTCGACGAGGCTTGCGCAGGTCGTCTCGGTCGTCGGTGATGCGGGCATCGGCAAGTCGCGGCTGGTGCACGAGTTCAAGAAGCGCCTCGCGGGTCGCGAGCTCGAGCTGCTCGAGACGCGCTGCTCGTCGATCACGCGCTCGGTGCCGTACGCGCCGTGGGTCTCGATGTTCAAGCGCTGGTTCGGCGTCGGGACGGGCGACGACGGGCGCGCCGCCTGCGCGAAGGTCGCCTCGCGCTTCAGCAGCGTGGGCGGAGCGCTCGACGAGAGCTACACCGATCTGTGCTGGATGATGTCGCTGCCCGCAGAGGGCAAGCGCGACGACGGCGACGGGACGACCCGGCACCGCGGCTTCGAGGCCGTCTCGCGCCTGATCGAACGCACCTCCCGGCGCGTGCCCGTCGTGATGATCATCGAGGACCTGCACTGGCTCGACGACGCTTCGCGCGAGGTCCTCGAGATGGCGGTGGCGCGCACGGACACCGCCGCCGTGATGATCGTGACGACGCACCGCCCCGACCATCGGCCGAACTGGCAGTCGAACGCCGCGTTCACGCAGCTCCGCTTGCGCCCGCTCGGCGACGCCGACGCGGCGCACATCGTGCGCGCGCGCGCCGGCGGCGCGCTGCCGCGCGAAGTCGAGCAGCGGATCCTGCGCAAGGCCGACGGCAACCCGTTCTATCTCGAGGAGCTGACGCGCACGCTCGTCGAGGACGGCACGCTCGTCGCGCGCGACGGCGGGGTCGTCGTAACGCGCGGCTCCGATGAGATCCGCATTCCCGACACGATCGGCGAGGTGCTCGGCGCGCGCATCGACCGCCTGCGGCCCGCCGCGAAGCGGGTCGCGCAGGTCGCGTCCGTGCTCGGCCGCCAGTTCCGCCGCCGGCACGTCGAGGCGCTGCTCGCGCCCGAGTCGATCGACGTCGAGGCGGAGCTCGGTGAGCTCGAGCGCCGCGGCGTGCTGCACCGCAATGGCGGCATGTCCCCGGACGAGTTCCGCTTCGGTGAGAGCCTGACGCAAGAGGTCGCGTACGAGGGTCTGCTCCTGCGCGAGCGGCGCGGGCTTCACGACCGCATCGCGGCGGTGCTCGAGGCGGAGGGTCGCGAGCCGACACAGGAAGGCGACGCTCGCGCGCGGCTCGCCGTCGCCGCGCACCACTTCGCGCGCGGCGACGATCGCGTGCGCGGGATCGGGGCGTTGCTCGCGGCCGCGCGGGAGGCGCAGGCGTTGCCGTCGTACGGCGACGCGATGCGGCTCTATCGCGAGGCGTGGCGGCTCGCTGAGGTGGCGCTCGACGAGGCGCGCGAGGCGTCGCCGGCGTTGAAGCGCATCGCGCTCGAGGCGGCCGTCGGGATCTGCAGCGCCGCTGCGGTCTACGGCGATTCGGAGAGCGAGTCGGATCAGCGCGCGGCGCTGCGCGGCCTCGCGCTCGCGGACGAAGTCGGCGATCTCGAGCTGCACTCGAACCTGCTCGCGTCGTACGGCCTCGTCACGCTGAACGGCCCCCAGCAGGGCTTCGCCGAGGGCGTGCGACTGGTCGAGCAAGCCGTCGAGATCGCGCACCGCTCCGGCTCGGTGATCGCGGTCTTCCGCGCGCAGCGCGGCTTGATCTACGCCTATGTCCTCGACGGGCGCTTCGGCGAGGCGCGCCGGCTCGCCGACGAGATCATCGCGAGCTTCGACCGCCTGGGCGACGCCGCGCGCGACACCGATGCGGCGCTGGGCGCGCGGTTCTTCCTGGGCCGGATCCTGATCGACAGCGACGGCTACGCCGACGCCGAACCGTGGATCCGCGAGACGCTGGCGCGCGCCGAACGCGTCGGGAATCGCACGGTGAAGAGCGCCTCCGCGTCGATGCTCGGCACGCTCGCCTTCCTGCGTGGCGACTACGACGCCGCGGAGCACTGGGCGGGCGTGGCTCTGCCGATCGCGGAGGCGATCGAGAGTCTCGCGGCGCTGCGCGGCGCGTCGGCGACGCTGCTGCTCGTACGCGCGCAGCGCGGCAGCCCGGGCCTCAGCACGGCCGAGCTCGACCGCCTCGAGCGGGGGCTGCTCTCCAGCGGCGATCTCGGCTCCGGCTTCGAGTGGATCGTCGAGGCGCTGCTCGAGAACGGCGAGCTCGCGCGCGCGCGCAAGCTTGCCGAGGCGCGCGTGGCGCGCGCGGGCGGGCGCATGCGCGAGGCGAAGGCGGCCCTGTCGCTCGGCCTGGTCGCGCTGCGCGCCGGCCCCGAGGAGCTTGCCGCCGCCGAGCGGCTGTTCGGCGATGCGCTCGCGCGCGCGAAGGCGATCGGCCTGCGCTCGGTGCAGGGGCGCGCGCACCTGGGGCTGGCCGAGATCGCCCGGAACCGCGGCCAGGACGACGCCAAGATCGCGCACGCGAAGCACGCGATCTCCCTGCTCCGGCCGCTCGAAATGGCCCACTACGAGGCCCGCGCGGCTCGCCTGCTGCTCGATCGGCTCGAAGAGTCCTCGCCGAATGCCTGAACGCGAAGTTCTCATTGACAAGGTCCCAGCTGCCGACTAATCGAGGGGCCGACACCAAACAGAGAAGAGACACCCCCCATGCCTCGCTACGCCTACGACCGCCTCACCGCACTCGACAATTCCTTCCTGCTGCTCGAGAAGCCCACGTCGTACATGCACGTGGCCTCGACGCAGATCCACAAGACCGGGCCGCTGCGCACCGAGGGGGGCGGCGTCGACGCCGCGCGCATCCGCAAGCTGCTCGCGGCGCTTCTGCACCGCATACCGCGCTACCGCCAGAAGCTCGCCTGGATCCCGTTCGAGAATCACGCGGTCTGGGTCGACGACGAGAACTTCAGCCTCGATTTCCACCTGCGTCACACGGCGCTGCCGCGGCCGGGCACCGAGGAGCAGCTGAAGCGCCTGTCCGCGCGCATCATGCAGCAGCACCTCGACCGCAGCCGCCCGCTCTGGGAGATGTGGATCGTCGAGGGCCTGGAGGACGACCGCTTCGCGATCATCTCGAAGACGCACCACTGCATGATCGACGGCGCCTCGGGCGTCGACATCATGCGCGTGCTGATGTCGCCCGAGCCGGACTCTGAGATTCCCGACGAGCCGAGCTGGGTGCCGCGCCCCGCGCCGTCGGGCCTCGAGCTCATGCGCCACGAGTTCCTGCGCCGCGCGCGCCTGCCGTTCGAGATCCTGCGCGGCGCGGCGAGCGCGATTCGCACCGCCGAGAGCGTGCGGTTCGATCTGATGACGCGGATCCGCGCGCTCACCGAGGCGCTGGGCGGCAGCCTGCGACTTCCCTCCGAGACGCCGTTCAACCGCGAGATCGGGCCCCATCGCCGCTTCGACTGGATGACGCTGGAGCTCGCCGACATCAAGAAGCTGCGCAAGGCGCTGGGCGGCTCGCTGAACGACATCGTGCTGACGATCGTGACCGGCGCGGTGCGCAGCTTCCTGCGCGCGCGCCACGTGAATCCCGACAAGCTCGACTTCCGCGTGATGGCGCCGGTTTCGGTGCGCAGTGAGAACGAGAAGGGGGTGCTCGGCAACCGCGTCTCGGCCTGGATCGTGCCGCTCCCCGTCGGCGAGTCCGATCGGCGCGTGCAGCTCGAGCGGATCACCGAGCGCACGACGCGGCTGAAGGAGTCGAAAAGCGCCGTGGGCGCCGAGTCGCTCATGCAGGCGGCGGAGTACACACCGTCGACGCTGCTCGCGCTCGGCGCGCGCAACATCACGCGACTTCTGCCGTTCAATCTGGTCGTCACGAACGTGCCCGGGCCGCAGGCGCCGATGTACATGCTCGGCGCCGAGATGCTCGAGTGCTTCCCGCACGTGCCGCTCACCGACCGCTTGGGCCTGGGCATCGCGCTGATGAGCTACAACGGCAGGCTCTGCTGGGGCTTCAACGCGGACTACGATCTCGTGCCCGATCTGCGCGAGTTCGTCGCGGCGATCGAGGGCTCGTTCCGCGAGCTCGTCGGCCTGGCGTTCGCTCGACCGACGCTGGTCGGCTCGAACGGCCACGACGCCGCGCAGACTCGCGCCGTGTGACCGCGATCCGCGCGCAAAGCTTCGAGATCCAGGGCCGCACCGTCACGCTGCCGGTCGTGGTGCGCGACGCGAGCAACGCTTCGGCGACGTTTCTCGTCTCGAGCGCCGCAGCTCGAGCCTGGATCCCCGACGGCGCGTTCGAGGTCGCGGAGCTCTGGCCCGGCCGCGCGCTGCTTTCGATCGCCGCGATCGACTATCGCGACAACGACCTGGGCGACTACGACGAGGTCTCGCTCGCGCTCTTCGTCCGGCCGCGCGGCGCGAAGCGCGGCTGGCCGGTGCTCGGCACCGTTGCGGATTTCGTGCAGGGAAGGCTTGGCACCTACATCCATCGCCTGCCCGTGAATCAGAGCTTCACCTGCGAGGCCGGCAAGACGATCTGGGGCTTTCCGAAGACCGTCGAGGAGATCGCGCTCGAAGACCGCGGCGGGCGTTTCCACTGCCGCCTCAGCGTCGACGGAGTGCACGCACTGTCGATCTCGTTCCCGCGCGGCGGAAGCGGCAGCATGCCCGAGCGCGAGCTGATCTCGTACACGTACCTGCACGGCGTGCCGCACCGGACCCGCGCGCAGATGGGCGGGGAGGGCTTCGCGATGCGATTCGGCGGCGCGGAGCTCGTGCTCGGCAGTCACCCGCTCGCAAACGACTTGCGTCTGCTCGGCCTGCCGCGGCGGGCGCTCTTCACCACCTGGACCGAGCACATGCACGCGAGCTTCGGGCTTCCCGAGAAGCTCTGAGCCCGGTCGGCGACTATTTCCTGGCGGCCTCGACGGCGAAGGTCTCGCTCTGCGAGAAGCGCACCGCGCTGCTCGTGAACGCGAGCTCGAGCGCGTACAGACCATCCGGGGCCTCCGGCGGCACGGTCACGAAGACGTCGACGACCCAGCGACCCGGGCGCAGGTCGTAGGACTTGTCGGGCGAGCTCTCGATCGGCTTGCCGCGAAACAGGATGCGCGTGTCGAGCCGCCCGGTCACGACGTCCGTCGGGCCCGCGGTGCACAGGACGTACACCATTCGGTGACCCAGCTCGTCGCCCGGCTGCAGGCGCTTCGGCCAGACCTCGAGCTTCTCGACCTTGAACCAGGGCAGCTTCTGCTGGGCGCAGGCGTACTCCTCGCGCACCGCCTCGGGGAAGGTGGCGAGCTTCTGCCCGGGCTGGCGGAACGCCCGATCGAGCGGCGCAGGCAGCTGTGCACACGCTGCGCAGAGCAGCGCGACGGCGAGCGCGGCTAGCGCCGTCGGATGACCCAATTACTCTCTCCTTCAGGCGACTGCGACGGCTCGGGCGCGAC
>Ga0210377_10003379_pt1 | contig 13752 bp, 7 predicted proteins | sample PLM4_65_b1redo_FD_155480 | JGI IMG/M metagenome (GOLD analysis project Ga0210377, IMG submission 155480) | Groundwater sediment microbial communities from an aquifer in East River, Colorado, USA - PLM4_65_b1 redo | ecosystem: Environmental > Terrestrial > Soil > Riparian zone | place: USA: East...
GGGGCTCGTCCGAGATGACCACCGCGGACGCATGCACCGAGGCGTGCCGGGTGCAGCCCTCGAGCGCGCGGGCCACCGCCCACATCTCCCCCACCCGCTGGTCGCGCTTGACCTGCTCGGCGAGCGCGGGGGCCTTCTCCAGCGCCTCGTCGAGCGAGATGTTGAGCGGGAAGCTGGGCACGAGCTTGGCGATGCGGTCCGCCTCGCCGTAGGAGAAGCCGAGCACGCGGGCCACGTCGCGGATGACCGCCTTGGCCCCCATGGTCCCGAACGTGATGATGTGCGCCACCCGGTCGGCCCCGTAGCGATCCACCACGTAGCGGATGACCTCGTCGCGCCGGTCGTCCGCGAAATCGATGTCCATGTCCGGCATCGAGATCCGCTCGGGGTTGAGGAAGCGCTCGAAGATCAGCCCGTAGCGGATCGGGTCCACGTTGGTGATGGCGAGGCAGTAGGCCACCAGCGAGCCGGCGGAGGAGCCGCGGCCCGGCCCCACCGCGATGCCCTGGCGGCGCGCATAGCTGATGAAGTCCCAGACGACCAGGAAGTAGCCGGAGAAGCCCATCTTGGAGACCACGCCCAGCTCGTAGCGGAGCCGCTCGACCACCGCGTCGGCCGGGGAGGACCCGTAGCGCCGCTTGAGGCCCTCGAAGGCCCGCTCCTCGAGATAGGAGTCGAGGGTGAAGCCCTCCGGCACCTGGTACTTGGGCAGGTGGAACTGGCCGAACTGGAGATCCACGTTGCAGCGCTCGGCCACCGCGAGCGTGTTGCGGTAGGCCTCGGGCAGGTCCTTGAAGACCGCGCGCATCTCGTCGGCCGACTTCACGTAGAACTCGTTACTCGAAAACTTCCAGCGGTCGGGATCACTCATGGTGGTACCGGTCTGGATGCAGAGCAGCGCCTCGTGGGCGCGCGAGTGATCCGCTTCGAGGTAGTGCGAGTCGTTCGTCCCGCAGAGCGGCGCGCCGAGGGCGCGGGCGATCTTGATGGTGCCCTCGGTCACCGCCACCTGCTGCTCGAGGCCGTGCGACTGCACCTCCATGAAGTAGTAGTCCTTGCCGAACACCTCCTGGTACCAGCCCGCGGTCTGGAGCGCCTTGGCCTCGTCCCCGGCCGACAGCAGCCGGCTCACCTCGGAGTTGAGACAGCCCGAGAGCACGAGCAGCCCGTCCGCGTGCTGGGCCAGCAGCTCCCGGTCCACCCGGGGCTTGTAGTAGTAGCCCTCCAGGTAGGCCTTGGAGACCAGCTTCATGAGGTTGGCGTAGCCCGCGCGGGTCCGCGCGAGCACCGTGCAGTGGCTCGCGCCCTCGTAACCCCCGTCCTGGGTCGAGCGCTCGAAGCGGCTGCCCGGGGCCACGTAGAGCTCGCAGCCCAGGATCGGCTTCACCCCCGCCTTCTCGCAGGCGGTGTAGAAGTCCACCGCCCCGAAGAGATTGCCGTGGTCGGTGAGGGCGAGGGCCGGGAACTTCAGCGCCTTGGCGCGCTCGACCAGCTTCTCGAGGCGGGCCGCGCCGTCCAGCAGGCTGTACTCGGAGTGGACGTGCAGATGGACGAAGTCGGCGTGTTTCATTAGAGGCTCTTTCAGGTTGCTTGAATGTGGAAGACTTCGGTTTGGCGGTTCTGCTCCTTCGCGCAAGCGCTCATCCGAACTGCCTCGCGCGTGCCGTCGGGACTGCGGACCACCCGGTTCGGCTGGCCCCGCTTGCGGGGGCTATTCCCACTCGATGGTGCTCGGAGGCTTGGAGGAGATGTCGTAGACGACGCGGTTGACGCCCTTGACCTCGTTGATCACGCGGCTCGAGATCTTCCCGAGCAGGTCGTAGGGCAGGCGGGCCCAGTCCGCGGTCATGGCGTCCTGGCTCATGACCGCGCGGAACGCGATGACCTGCGCGTAGGTGCGGAAATCGCCCTGCACGCCCACGGTGCGCACCGGCAACAGCACCGCGAAGGCCTGCCACAGCTCGCGCTCGAGCCCGGCCTGCCGCACCTCGTCCTGGACGATGGCGTCGGCCTCGCGCAGGAGCGCCAGCCGCTCTTCCGTCACCTCGCCCAGCACGCGGATGGCGAGCCCGGGCCCGGGGAAGGGCTGGCGCCAGATGATCTCGCGCGGCAGGCCGAGCAGGGCGCCCAGCTCCCGCACCTCGTCCTTGAACAGCTCGCGGAGCGGCTCCACCAGCTTGAACCGCATATTCGGCGGCAGGCCGCCGACGTTGTGGTGGGTCTTGATAGTCGCCGACGGGCCCTTGAACGAGACCGACTCGATCACGTCGGGATAGAGCGTGCCCTGGGCGAGCCACGGGATGTGCCCGAGCTTGCGGGCTTCGTCCTCGAAGACCGCGATGAACTCGGCGCCGATGGCCTTGCGCTTGACCTCTGGATCAGTCACACCTTCCAGACGATCAAGGAATCGCTTGGTTGCATCCACATGGATCAGGTTCACCTTGAACGCATCCCGGAAGGTCCGTACCACGCCTTCGGCCTCCCCCTTGCGGAGCAGGCCGTTGTCCACGAAGAGGCACGTGAGCCGATCGCCCACCGCCTTGTGGACCAGCGCGGCCACCACGGAGGAGTCCACGCCGCCCGAGAGCGCGCAGAGCACCGGGTCCTGGCCCACCTGTCGGCGGATGTTCTCCACTGCGGCGTCCACGAACGAGGGCATGGACCAGTCGGCGGTGGCGCCCGCCGCATCGAGGAAGTTCTTGAGCACGGTCTTGCCCTGGGGGGTGTGAGCCACCTCCGGGTGGAACTGGACCGCGAAGAGCTTCCGCGCCGGATCGGCCATGGCCGCGACCGGGCAGTTGTCGGTGGTGGCCAGGCTCGTGAAGCCCGGGGGCGGCTTCAGCACGGTGTCCCCGTGGCTCATCCACACGGTCACGAGACCGTCGGCCTCCGGCTGCACGCCGGCCAGCAGTCCCTCGCGGCTCAGGATCCGGAGCTGCGCCTTGCCGTACTCGCGACGCTCGGCGGGCACGACGTGGCCGCCCATGAGGAAGCCCATCGCCTGCATGCCGTAGCAGATGCCCAGCAGCGGCAGGCCGGACTCGAGCAAACGCTTGTCGGGCAGCGGGGCCTCGTCCTCGTACACGCTCGACGGCCCGCCCGAGAGCACGATGCCGGTGTAGCCGCCCGCCAGCACCCGATCCACCGAATCGGTGCACGGCAGGATCTCGGAATACACGCCCAGCTCGCGGATGCGCCGGGCGATGAGCTGGGTGTACTGGCCGCCGAAATCGAGGATCGCGATCTTGCTGGGCGCGAGAGCCCGGGTCACCACCGCGACGCTACCGGGGCGTCCCCAGCTTCTGGGCGCGCTGGAAGACCTTACCCTCGGTCTTGATCGAGGGCGCGATGATCAGCTCGGTCTGCTGCAGCTCGCGGATGTTCATGGCGCCCACCGATCCCATGCAGGTGCGGATGGCGCCCACGAGGTTGAGGGTGCCGTCCTCGGTGAAGGCGGGCCCGAACAGGATCTGCTCGAGCGGCCCCGCGATGCCCACCCGGATGCGCGTGCCGCGCGGCAGGTTCGAGTGCGGCGTGGCCATGCCCCAGTGATAGCCGCGGCCCGGGGCTTCCTTGGCGCGCGCGAAGGCGGAGCCGATCATGACCGCGTCCGCGCCGGAGGCCAGCGCCTTGCAGATGTCCCCGCCGCTTGTCATGCCGCCGTCGGTGATGATCGGCACGTAGCGGCCGGTCTTCTTGTAGTAGAAGTCGCGCGCGGCCGCCGAGTCCGCGGTGGCGGTCACCTGCGGGACGCCCAGCCCCAGCACCTCGCGGCTCGTGCAGGCCGCGCCCGGACCCACCCCGATCAGCAGCGCGTCCACGCCGGCGTCCATCAGCTCGAGGCAGGCCTCGTAGGTGACGACGTTGCCGACGATGAGCGGGATCGAGAGGTGCTTCTTCAGCTTCCGGAGGTCGACCGGAGTGTACTCGGTCGCGATGTGCCGCGCGGTGGTCACGGTGGACTGCACCACGAAGAAGTCGGCGCCCGCCTCCTCCGCGATCTTGGCGAAGCGCTCGGCCCGCTGCGGGATCGCGGAGACCAGGACCGGGCCGCCACCCTTCTTGATCTCGCTGATGCGCTTGTGGATCAGCTCTTCCTTGATGGGCTCGCTGTAGATGCCCTGGATGATCTTGGTGGCTTCTTCGAGGCTGGCGGAGGTGATGCGGTCCAGGACCGCGTCGGGGTTCTCGTAGCGGGAGAAGATGCCTTCCAGGTTGAGGACCGCGAGGCCCCCGACCCGGCCCATCTCGATCGCGAAGGAGGGGCTCACCACCCCGTCCATGGCCGCCGCGATGATGGGGATGGGGAACCGGTGACCGCCGAGCTCCCAGGAGATGTCCACCTCGCCGGGATTGATGGTCAGGGCGCCGGGAACCAGCGCGATATCATCGAAGCCGTACGCCGCCCGGGCCTTACGGCCCCGCCCGACCCACATGCCCATACGCCCCGCCTCCTGGCCTCACCCGGCCTGGGTCCGGGGCCGGCTGCCGGCCGCCCGAACCCTGTATGTAGAGAACCCCCCGCCCGGACCTACCGTATTTAGGGGGCAAGTATACGGGCGGGCCCGCCCGGGTGTCAACCAGGGGGCACACCCAACCCGCATCTCAGGCGCCTGGATTGGCCCGCTCCCAGAGCATCCGGAGGCCTTCCAGCTTCAACTCGGGATTGACGAACTGAAGGCTCTGGACGACCTCCCGCATCTGCCCCACCAGGCCCCCGGTGCCGACCACCTTCACGTCGCCTTCCATCTCCCGACGCATCCGCTCCACGATGCCGTCCACGAGCCCGGCCCAGCCGTAGATCATCCCGGACTGGATGTTCGTGACGGTGTTGCGGCCGATGGCCTCCTTGGGCCGCACCAGCTCTACTCTGAACAGCCGGGCGGCCCGCGAGACGAGGGCCTCGGCCGCGGTGTTGATGCCGGGGGCGATCGCCCCGCCGATGAACTCGCCGCGGCGGTTCACGCAGTCGAAGCGGGTGGCGGTGCCGAAGTCCACCACGATGAGCGGCGTGCCATAGAGCGCGACACTCGCCACGCAGCTGACGACTCGATCGGCTCCTACCTCGCGCGGAGTCTCGACGTTCAGCGGGAGGTCCGCGGTGACTCCCGGCTCCACCGTGAGCGGGTTCACGCCGAAGTAGCGCTCGCACATCCATTCGAGCGCCTGCTGGATGGGCGGCACCACGTTGGAGATGGCGACGCCGGTGATGTCCGGCTGCGCGATGCCCCGCGTGCCGAGGAGCGTCTGGATGAACACGCCCCACTCGTCCGCGGTCTGCTCGCGCCGCGTGGTCAGCCGCCAGGAGGCGCGCAGGCGCTCGCGCTCGTAGATGCCCAGCGAGGTATTGGTGTTGCCGACGTCAATGACGAGCAGCATGCGTCATCCCCTCCTCGACCGTTCCGCCCGATACGATGTGGACCAGCCGCCCGTCCCCCGCGCGCGCCACCAGGATTCCGTCGTCCCCGACGTCCACTCCCACCCCGTCGGAGCCGTCGGGCAGCCGAACCGTCTGGCCGGGCAGCGTGGACCGCTCGAGCCACGCGGCTCGGAGCGCGGCGAAGCCGCCCGCCCGCCAGGTCTCGTAGTGCCGGCCGAGCTGGTCGAGCACCGCGGCCAGGACCACGTCGGCCTCGGGAGCGCGGCCGGTGACGAGGCGCAGCGAGGTCGCCCGGTCGGCCAGGGCCTCGGGGAACGCGGTCTGCGCGAGGTTGACGCCGATCCCCAGGATCACGTGATGGAGCCGGCCGGCACTATCCGAGGAGGCCTCGGCGAGGATCCCGCAGACCTTCCGACCATCCACCAGTAGATCGTTGGGCCACCGGATGCGCGCGGGCACCGAGGCCACCGCGACGAGTGCGTCGGCCATCGCGAGCCCGCCCACCAGCGAGAGCTGGGGCGCGGCCGCCACCGGACCCGCGGGACGCAGCAGCACGGAGGCGAGCAGGCTCTGGCCGGGCGCGTCCCACCAGTCGTGGCCGCGGCGGCCACGTCCCGCCCGCTGGTGCCGCGCGGTCACCACGGTGCCCTCCGGGGCGCCCGCCGCGGCCAGGCGCTGCGCCTCGGACTGCGTGGAGTCGATGACGTCGAGGGCGTGAACCGCGAAGTTCACCGTGACGGGCTCCGCCCTACCCGAGAGCCGCGAGGCTCGTGGAGAGCTTCCGCTCGGTCTGGCGCTGCTCGACGAGCCGCTCGCGCTCCCGCTCGACCACCTCCGCGGGCGCGCGCTCCACGAACTCCGGCCGACCGAGCTTGCCTTCCAGGAAGGCGATCTCCTTGCGCGCCCGCTCGATCTCCTTGCGCAGCCGCTGCCGCTCCGCCTCGAAGTCCACCACCCCTTCCAGGCGCACGAACACGTCGCCGCTCGGCGTCGTGGCCACCGCGGAGCCGGCCGGGCGCGCGCCGTCCCGGGAGACCGTGATGGCCGCGCGGGCCAGGCTGCCGATCACCGCCAGGCTGCTCTCGAGCGCGGCCGCCACGGCCGGTCCCGAAGGCTTGACCGTGACCGCCAGCTCCAGCGCGGGCGAGATCCGGCTCTCGCTGCGGACGGTCCGGATCGCGCTCACGAAGCCGAGCACCGGCGCCATCAGCCGCTCCGCCTCCGCATCGCGCCCTTCCCCAAGGCCACCCGCCGGGGGCGCGATCATTATGGACTCCCCCTTGTGGGGCAGGCGCTGCCAGAGCTCTTCCGAGATGAACGGCATGAACGGGTGGAGCAGCCGCAGCGTGGTCTCGAGCGTCTCCACCAGGGTTTGCTGGGTGACCGCCTTCGCCGCCGGGCTCTCCGGCTGGTAGAGGCTCCGCTTGGCGATCTCGAGGTACCAGTCGCAGTACTCGTGCCACAGGAACCGGTAGACCGCGGACGCCGCGTCGTTGAAGCGATAGGTGTCGATCGCCTTGCGCACCTGGGCGGTGGCCTCGGTCAGCCGGCTCTTGATCCAGCGGTCCGCGACCGACGGCGTCCCGCGGCGGGCGAGCGCGGGATCGTAGCCCTCGAGGTTCGTCAGCACCAGGCGGGCCGCGTTCCAGATCTTGTTGGCGAAGTTCCGGTAGCCCTCGATCCGCTCCTCGGCGAGACGGATGTCGCGCCCCTGCGCGGCGAGCGCGGCGAGCGTGAAGCGGAAGGCGTCGGTGCCGTACTTGTCCATCACGCTCAGGGGATCGACCACGTTCCCCTTGGACTTGGACATCTTCTGGCCTTCGGCGTCGCGGATCAGAGCGTGAATGTACACGTGGTGGAACGGCACGTCCCCCATGAACTTGATGCCGAGCATCGCCATCCGCGCCACCCAGAAGGTCAGGATGTCGAAGCCGGTGGACAGCACCGAGGTCGGGTAGAACACCTTCAGCTCGGGGGTGGACTCGGGCCATCCCAGGGTAGAGAACGGCCAGAGCCCGGAGGAGAACCAGGTGTCGAGCACGTCGGTGTCCTGGCGGAGCGGCCCCTTGCATTGGGGGCACTCGCTGAGGTCGGTGCGGGACGCGTGCATGCTGCCGTCCCTGTCGCAGTACCACACCGGGATCCGGTGCCCCCACCAGAGCTGGCGCGAGATCGTCCAGTCGCGGATGTTCTCCATCCAGTGGAAGTACGTCTTGCTCCACGCGCGGGGGACGATCTTGATCTTGCCGGAACGGACCGCCTTGATCGCGGGCTCGGCCAGGGGCTTCATGCGCACGTACCACTGCTTGGAGACGAGCGGCTCCACCACCGTCTTGCAGCGGTAGCAGACGCCGACCGAGTGCCGGTAGGGCTCGATGCGGTCGATGAGCCCGAGCGCCTGCATGTCCTCCACGATGCGCTTCCGCGTCTCGAAGCGGTCGAGGCCCGCGTACTTACCGGCCAGCGCGGTCATCTTGCCGTCGAAGCCGATGACGCTGCGGATCGGCAGGTTGTGCCGGCGCCCGATCTCGAAGTCGGTGGCGTCGTGGCCCGGCGTGACCTTGATGACCCCGGTGCCGAACTTCGGGTCCACCGCGCTGTCCGCGACCACCCGCAGCGTGATGTTCCCCTCCACCGAGGGCACCTCGAGCGTCTTGCCCACGTACTTCTTGTAGCGCTTGTCCTTCGGATGGACCGCCACCGCGGTGTCGCCCAGCTTGGTCTCGGGCCGCACGGTGCCGAGCGTGAGCGGGCCGTACTTGATGTAGACGAACTCGGCGTCCTGGTCCTCGCGCTCCACCTCGATGTCCGACAGCACGGTCTGGCAGCGCGGGCACCAGTTCACGATGTAGTCGCCCTGGTAGATCAGCCCGTCTTCCCAGAGGCGGACGAAGACCTCGCGCACCGCCGCCGAGAGCCCCGCGTCCATCGTGAAGCGCTCGCGGGCCCAGTCGCAGGAGGCGCCGAGCCGCTTGAGCTGGCGGATGATGGTGCCGCCCGACTCCTCCTTCCACTGCCAGACCCGGGCGATGAAGGCCTCGCGCCCCAGGTCTTCCTTGGTCTTGCCTTCCTTTTCGAGCTGCCGCTCGACCACGTACTGGGTCGCGATGCCCGCGTGGTCGGTGCCCGGCATCCAGAGCGCGTTGTAGCCGTCCATCCGCTTGTAGCGGATCAGGATGTCCTGGAGCGTGTTGTTGAGGGCGTGCCCCAGATGGAGCGACCCGGTGACATTGGGCGGCGGGATGACGATGCAGTAGGGCTTCTTCGGCGAGTCGGCCAGGGCGTGGAAGTAGCCGCGCTCCTCCCAGACGGCGTACCAGTGCGGCTCGACGCGCGTGGGGTCGTAGCGGTCGGCGATTTCGCTCATGTTATCGCGTCATTCTAGCACGGGGGCGGCGGTCTGGACCCGCCAGCCGGCGGGACCGCGCGTCCACCCGAGCGCCCACGGCACGCGCCGGCCGGCCCGCACCTCGGTGGCGGCCACCGTCACCGGCCCCCGCGGGCCGGCCGGGCCCGCCTGCTCGCAGACCGGCTCGGCCACGAGGTGGCGCGGCAGCCGCGCGCGCAGGGCGGGCGCGGGCACGAGCAGACCCAGGGCGCGCGCGTCGTCCTCGGCGAGAGCGCGGAAGAAGCGGGCGGCGGCCGCGCCGAGCTCGCGGTGCCAGCCGTTCGAGACTTGCCGCCGCGCCAGCGCGAGACCGCCCGCCGCGGCGTGGCGGTAGTGGTCCTCGTGCTCGACCTGGTTTGCGCACCCGGGCTTCCAGCCCGGATAACGCGGCTCGTAGCGCACCACGAGCTCGCCGGACTGGGTGCGCCAGTCCGAGACCCGCAGCCCCTCGGGCCACTGGGTGGCGGTGCTCCACGCGCGCTCCACGCGGCCGCGCGCGCGCGCTTCCCACAGCTCCGCGTGCAACGAGCGCTCCGCGTGGGCCGCGGGCGGGCCGCTCCACACCGCGAGCACGCGCGCCACGCGGTCCGGGCCCGCCGGCCACACCCACGCGTCGAGCAGCCCGTCCTGCGTCGACGCGGCGGCGAGCGCGGCGCCGGGGCCCGTCCCCGCGTAGACGCGGAGCGAGCCCGACCCCTCCACTCCGGTGAGGCTGTAGAGCCCGAGGGTGAGAGGAACGCGGCCGCCCGCGGCGGGAATGCGCAGCACGCGCAGGGTGGCGCCGCCCCAGCTCTCCATCATCGCGTCGAGACGCTCGCGGATGAACCCGAGCGAGGCGAAGGGCTCGTCGCCGCGCAGGCTGTCGAGCACCTCCGCGTCCACCACCTCGTACAGCTCGCCGACCGCGCGCTCGCGCTCGGCCCCGTCCACCGCGCCCGCGAGCCGCTCGCGGGCCACCGCCCGGAAGCGCTCCAACCGGTCGACCGCCGGCGCGGGCACGGCCACGCCCACGAGGAGGGCGGCCACCAGGACGCCCCGGAACCATGATGGCCGCATGACGCTAGCGTACAATGATCGCGCATGACCCGCATCCTCGACCGCTACGTCTACAAGGAGATGGGCCCGCCCTTCCTCATCGGAGTGGGCGTGTTCACGTTCTTCCTCGTCATCGATCGCATCTACCAGCTCACCGACCTCGTCATCACCAAGAGCGTGCCGTTCGCGCTCGTGCTGCCGCTCCTGATCTACATGCTCCCCGCCTTCCTGGCCCTCACGCTGCCGATGGCCCTGCTCGTAACGGTGCTGCTGGTGTGCGGGCGGCTGGCGGGCGACCTCGAGGTGGCCGCGCTCAAGGCCTCCGGGGTGAGCCCGCTGCGGCTCTTCCGCCCGTTTCTCGCGGTCGGCATCATCATCACCCTGCTCATCTCGTGGCTCACCCTCGTGGTGGGCCCGTGGTCGAGCGGCGCCTTCCAGCGCCAGCTCTTCCGGATCTTCCAGTCGCGCGCCACCACCGGCGTCAAGGAGCGCACCTTCAGCGCCACCTTCAGCCAGTTCGTGATCTACGTGGACGAGTTGAGCGCGTCGCAGGTGCGTCTGAAGGGGCTCCTCGTCTCCGACGAGCGGAACCCGGAGCAGTCCCGCATCATCGTGGCCCGCGAGGGCCGCCTCCTGAGCGACGAGGCCACCCGTCGCATCACCCTGCGCTTCCTGGACGGCTCCATCAGCGAGTCCGACGTGGGCGACCGCCGGCGCTTCCGCCAAACCTACTTCAGCCTCTATGACATGACCCTCCCGGTGGATTCGCCCCTCGCCGCGGTCGCGCGCGAGGAGAAGCCCGAGAAGCAGCTGCCGCTGCGCGAGCTCCTCGCGGAGGCGGAGACCCTGCGGCGCGCCGGCCAGATCTACGCGCCCTACTACGTCGAGCTGCACAAGCGCTTCGCGCTGCCGGTGGCCGCGCTCGTCTTCACGGTCATGGCGTTCCCCCTCGGCATCCGGGCGCAGCGGGGCGGGCGCGCGGTCGCCCTCGGGCTGAGCTTCGGCATCGTGGTGGGCTACTACATCCTCTACTCGACCATGGAAGGCGTGGCCCTGCGCGGCCGCATGTCCCCGGCCATCGCGGTGTGGATCCCCAACGTCATCCTCGCGGTGGTGGGCCTGATCCTCCTGCGCGGGAGCGTCGCGGGGGTGCCGCCCGCCTGGCTCGATCTCTTCTGGCGGGTCTGGGCCAAGGTGGGCGAGCGGCAATCGGGTCGGGTGGCCAAGCCGCTCGAGGAGCGCCGGCGGCGCCGGCTCGGCCGCCTCGCCGGCCCGCGCGCGTCCACCTTCGTCATGGACCGCTACCTGATCCGGCAGTACCTGATCTTCCTCGGCATCGGGACCGGCGTCGGCGCGGTCCTCATCGCGGTGGTGGACCTGCTGCAGACCCTCGACCGCTTCCTGCGCTCCAAGCCACCCTTCTTCACGATCCTCGAGCACTTCCTGTACCGGCTGCCCGGCGAGCTCTACAAAGGGCTGCCGATGGTCGTGCTGATCGCCACCGTGTTCCTGTTCCTCTCCCTCACCCGCCAGCGGGAGCTCGACGCGCTGAAGGCGGCCGGGGTCAGCCTCTACCGCGCGAGCCTGCCCATCCTGCTGGTCGCGGGCCTCATCAGCGTGCTCGCGGTGGTCTTCCAGGAAACCGCCCTGCCCGACATCAACGCCAAGGCGGACGAGGTGGACCGCGTGAAGATCCGGGGGCAGCTACCCCGGCACCTCCAGCGCCAGACCCAGATCTGGTACCGCTCCTCCGACACGCGCTTCTTCCGCATGGCCCTCCTCGATCCGGTGGGCCGGTCCATGGAAGGGCTCACCGTGCTCGAGATCAGCCCGGACTTCCGGCTGATCGAGCGGCTGGACGCCCGCACCGCGCAGTGGACCCCCGAAGGCTGGCAGCTCGCCGACGGCGTCCTCCGCCGGGTGGGTGCGCAGAACCGGATCACCTCGGAGCCGTTCGCCACGCGTCTGGTGCCGATGCTCGAGAACATCGACGACTTCATCCAGGTGCAGAACGCCCCCGATACCATGAGCTTCCTGGAGCTGCGCGCCTACGTGACGAAGCTGCGGGAGGGCGGCCACCGGGTCAACCGCTACCTGGTCCAGCTCTACTCCAAGCTGTCCTTCCCGCTCGTGCACGTGATCATGGCGCTGGTGGCGATTCCGTTCGCGCTGGTCTCCCCGCGCAGCGGCGGGCGCGCCATGGGCATCGGAGTGGCCATCGTGATCGCGGTGGGCTACTGGGTCGTGCACTCGGTGGCGATCGCCTTCGCGCAGGCCGACCTGCTGCCCGCCGCCCTCGCCGCCTGGACCGCCAACATCGTCTTCGCGGGCATCGGCACCGCCCTCTTCCTCAGCGCCCGGACTTGATTCGGAGGGGGGCTGCGCCCCCCTTCCGAACCTCCCCCCGAAAAACCAGGATTGCGCGGGCGGAGCCCGCGCTCGAAAGAGGACCGTTCCACCAGCGGTGGTCCCCTTGGATCGCGGCGGTGGGCGATCGGCGGGGCCCTCCCGGGAGCCGTGTCTTCTGCGGGAAATCGAAGCCCCCGACGGTCCATCTCGTGGCTCGATCGAGACGACGTCCCGGATCGCGAGTCAGCGTGCTCCCGGGAGGGCGGCGCCCCGCCCGCCGGCCACCGCGAGGCCGACGCTCAGCGGCCTTCGCGCAGCTGGCGGAGTGCTTCCTCGATGCGCTTCTGCTCCTGGCCGTAGGTGGCCCAGTCGCCCTTGCGCAGCGCCTCCTGCCCGCGCTGCCAGGCCTCCCAGACCCGCTGCACGCCGGCGGTGATGCCCGCGGTCGGCGGGGAGCCGGGCGCGGCCGCGCGCTCGGCGGGCCGGCCGGCCGGCTCGTCGCCCCGCACGCGCGCGCCGAAGATGCGCGCGAGCGCGGCCTCCAGCGTCGGCTCCATCGCGATCTGATTGCCGTAGGCCACCACCACGCGACGCAGCTCGGGCAGCGCGCCCTGCTCGGCCGCGGCCAGGTAGAGCGGCTGCACGTAGATCAGCGACTGGTCGATGGGAATGGCGAGGAGCGTGCCGGTGATCACGCGCGAGCCCTGCTGGTTCCAGAGGGAGACCTGCTGGGAGATCACCGGATCCTGGCTGATCCGGGCCTGGATGTTGCGCGGCCCGAACACGAGCTTCTGCTTGGGGAAGGCGTAGGCGATGATGCCCGGGTAGTGCGGCGGGTCCATCCGCGCGACCATGAGGGCGATCATGTTGTCGCGCCCGCTCGGATTGAAGCCCGACAGCAGGACGAACTCTTCCTTGGTCTCGCCGGGCAGGCGCATCACCGTGAAGTAGGGCTCCATCTCGCGCTCGCGCCCGTCCTGCGACAGGCGCGGGAGCACCCAGAGGTCTTCCTTGTTGTAGAAGACTTGCGGGTCCTGCATGTGATAGGTGGCGTACATCCGCGCCTGAACCGTGAAGAGATCCTCCGGATACCGGATGTGCGCCAGCAGGTCCTTCGGCATCTCGGCGAGCGGCTTCAGCAGCGCGGGAAACGCCTTAGCGTAGGTGCGGATCAGCGGGTCCTCGGGATCGGAGACGTAGAAGCTCACCGTCCCGTGGTAAGCGTCCACGGTGGCCTTCACCGAGTTCCGGATGTAGTTGAAGCCGCGTACCGGCGTGGCGTACGGGTACCGCTCGCTCATGGTATAGCCGTCGATCATCCAGACGAGACGGCCGTCGGCCCCGATGACCAGGTACGGATCGCGGTCGAACTTCAGGAAGGGCGCCGCCTCCTGCACGCGCGCCCCGATGTCGCGGTAGATCATCACGCGACTCTCGAGGCCGATATTGTCGTTGAGGAGAATGGTGAGGGACCCGAACCGGGCCGCGAAGGCCGCCTTCCGGAGGAGCGAGTCGACGGGAATGCCCCCGCGCCCCTCGTACTTCGCGTAGACGTTCTGGTCCCCGGAGGGATAGTCGAGCTCCTGCGCGCGGCTGCGCA
>Ga0210377_10003380_pt1 | contig 13751 bp, 11 predicted proteins | sample PLM4_65_b1redo_FD_155480 | JGI IMG/M metagenome (GOLD analysis project Ga0210377, IMG submission 155480) | Groundwater sediment microbial communities from an aquifer in East River, Colorado, USA - PLM4_65_b1 redo | ecosystem: Environmental > Terrestrial > Soil > Riparian zone | place: USA: East...
TCGACCGGCGCGCAAAGTACGGGAGATGGGCGAGGACGAGATCGCCTATGGGCGCGAGATCATCGCGCACTACGTCAAGCGCGGCGCGGAATACGCCGAGATCCTGAAACGGGCGCCCTAAGCCGTCAGGACTCGATCGGCGTGCTCGGGTCGTTGCCCCATTCCGACCATGAGCCGTCATAGCCCTTGGCACGTGGATAGCCGAGCACCTTCATCACCATCCAGGTGTGGGATGAGCGGTTATGGGTCTGGCAGTGCGTGACCACTTCCTTGTCGGGGGTGACGCCGCGCGACTCCAGCAGCCGCTTCAGCTCTTCCTTGGGTTTCATGCGCGTGTTGCGCGTGCGGTCGATGGCCTCGGTCCAATCCATGTTAACCGCGCCGGGGATGTGCCCGCCGCGCGCGGCGCGGACGTCGGCGCCGGAAAATTCGGCCGGGGTGCGGGCGTCCAAGACGACCATATCCGGATTGCCGAGCCGCGCCACGATATGAGCCTTGTCGGCGCGGGCGGTGCCGTGGCGCGTGATGGTGTAGAGCGTCGCCTGGGGTTGCGCCTTGCCGCTCTCGGTCTTGTGACCCTCGTTGACCCAGGCATGCAGCCCGCCGTTGAGCAGCGAATACTTCGTGTGGCCGATCTCGTCGAGCGTCCAGAGGAGGCGGGAGGCGCGGCTGCCGCCCTCGGCATCGTAGGAGACAACGTGCGTGTCCGGCGTGATGCCAAGCTCGCCCAGCGCGGCCGCGACAGCAGAATCCTCGGCCATCGCGCCCATGGCGGGCGGGCGCGGCACCACGATCTTGCCGAGGTTGAGGTGCACCGCGCCGGGCACGTGTTGCTGCATGTGCAGTCGTTCGTCGCCGCAATCGACGATCACGAGATTGTCACGCTCGAGCGCGGCTTCGAGCTCGTCGGGCTCTATCAGGAGAGGTAACGTATCGGTCATTGCCCTTGCTCGATCGTGGCTGCTACGCTCGCGCCAACACAATAATCATTGGAGACGCACGTGCAATACCGCTCACCGCGCGGGCTGCGCAACTATGGCGCCGGCGGCGCCGAACGCCTCGCTCACCTCGCCGATTTTCTCGATACGGTCGATCCCAAGAGGGTCACGTTTTCGTTCTGGTACGATTGCAACGGCGGCGCGGGCTGTCCCGTCGGCATCGCGGCGGCTGAGGAGCCGTGGTTCCAGGCGCAGGGCTTGACCCTTTCCCGCGGCGACAAGCTCTCGGAAAATCACCCCGTCTACGACGGCGCGACCGAGTGGCGCGCCTTGACGCGGTTCTTCGAGATCGGCATCGAGGAGCTGCGGCGGATGTTCGATCGCACCGGCTATAACGGCAATGTGCGACCGCACCCGCTCGAGGTGGCGGGCAAGATCAGATCGTTCCTGGCAGTAAAGGTCGAGGCGGCGTAACGTTCTTGTTGAGTTTTTTTTCCGAGGATCTTGCGATCGATCTCGGTACCGCCAACACCCTCGTCTACGCACGCGGGCGCGGCATCGTCCTCAATGAACCTTCCGTCGTAGCGATCGCCACGGTACGCGGGCGCACGCAAGTGCTCGCCGTCGGCGACGAGGCGAAGCTGATGCTCGGGCGCACGCCGGGCAACGTGACGGCGACGCGCCCGTTGCGCGACGGTGTGATCGCCGATTTCGAAATCGCGGAGGAAATGATCAAGCATTTCATCCGCCGCGCACACCAGCGGCGAACTATCGTCAGCCCGCAGATCATCATCTCGGTACCGTCGGGGGCGACCGCCGTGGAGCGTCGCGCGATCCAGGAATCGGCAGACAGCGCCGGCGCGCGGCGGGTGTTCCTGATCGAGGAGCCGATGGCGGCGGCGATCGGGGCCGGATTGCCGGTGACAGAACCCACCGGCTCCATGGTGGTCGACATCGGCGGCGGCACGACCGAAGCCGCGGTGATTTCGCTCGGCGGCATCGTGTATTCGCGCTCGGTCAGGGTCGGCGGGGACAAGATGGACGAGGCGATCATCGCCTATATCCGGCGCAACCATAATCTGCTCGTGGGGGAATCCTCCGCGGAGCGCATCAAGAAGGAAATCGGCACGGCCTATCCGTCGTCGCACGGCGACGGCAGGAAGGTCCAGATCAAGGGGCGCGACCTCATCAACGGCGTGCCCAAGGAAATCGTCATCACCGAGCGGCAGATTGCCGAGGCGCTGGCGGAGCCGGTCGACGTCATCGTCGATACGGTACGCTCCGCGCTGGAGCAGACCGCGCCCGAGGTCGCGGCCGACATCGTCGACCGCGGCATCGTGCTGACGGGCGGCGGCGCGCTTCTGCGCGGGCTGGACGTAGTGCTGCGTCAGGCGACGGGCCTTCCGGTCGCCATCGCAGAAGACCCGCTTATCTGCACCGTGGTCGGCGGCGGCCGCGCGCTGGAGCATATGAAGGCGCTTCGGACCGTGCTGCAGGATTGAAATTCCGTCTCCACCCTCAGCTGTGGAGACGGAGAACGACTACTGCCCCTTCACCAGGACGTAGGAACCTGGGGCGTCCTCGATCGGCTTGAGCTTGCCGGAACCGATCTTGCGCGCGGGGATCTTGTCGCCCGCGTGGCTTGCCACCCATTTCGCCCAATCCACCCACCACGAACCGGCGTGCTGGTGCGCGCCTTGCAGCCATTCCTCGGGATCGGAGGGCGCCTTCGGGTTGGTCCAGTGGCTGTACTTGTTCGCGGCCGGCGGGTTGATGATGCCGGCGATGTGGCCCGACGCCGACAGCACGAAGCGCACGGGGCCGCTATAGGCGTTCACCGCCGCATAGGTCGACTTCCACGGCGCGATGTGATCCTCGCGCGTGGACACGACATAAGTCGGCGTCTTGATCTTCGTCAGGTCGACCGGTGTCCCATCGAGCGTGATGCCGCCCGGCTGGATCAGCTTGTTCTCGATGTACATCTTGCGCAGATAGAACGAGTGCATCGCGGCCGGCATGCGTGTCGAGTCGCTGTTCCAATATAGAAGGTCGAATGGGAAAGGGTCCTTGCCGAGCAGGTAGTTGTTCACCACGAAGGACCAGATCAGGTCGTTGGCGCGCAGCATGTTGAAGGTGGTCGCCATGTCGGCGCCTTCGAGAAAGCCTGTCTTCGACATCTTCTCTTCGAGGTTGGCGATCTGCGCCTCGTCGATGAACACCGCGAGCTCGCCGGGCTCCTTGAAGTCGATCAGCGAGGCGAAATAGGTTGCGCTGGCGACGCGGTCGTCGCCGCGCGCGGCCATCACGGCGAGCGTCGAGGCGAGCAGCGTGCCGCCGATGCAATAGCCGATCATGTCGACCTGCCGCTCGCCGGTCGCCTTCTCGACGGCATCGATCGCGGCGAGGGGGCCTTCGCGCATATAGGCGTCGAAATCCTTGTTCGCGAGCTTTTCGTTCGGGTTCACCCAGGAGATGCAGAATACGGTGTGGCCTTGCTCGACCGCCCAGCGGATGAACGAGTTATCGGGGCGCAGGTCGAGGATGTAGTACTTGTTGATCCAGGGCGGCATGATCAGCAGCGGGCGCTGGAACACCGTCTCCGTCGTCGGGGCGTATTGGATGAGCTGGATGAGGTCGTTCTGGAACACGACCTTGCCCGGCGTGACGCCGATGTTCTCACCGAGCTTGAACGCCTCCATGTCGGTCATCTTGATGTGGAGGCGCCCCTTGCCGTGCTCGAGGTCGGTCAGGAGGTTCTTCAACCCGTCGAGCAGGTTCTTGCCGTGCGTTTCGATCGTGGCGCGCAGCACCTCGGGGTTGGTCATGACGAAGTTTGTGGGTGCGAGGGCGTCGGCGAACTGGCGCGTATAGAAGTTCACCTTGCGCGCGGTCGCCTCGTCGAGCCCGTCGGTTTCGCGCACCACGTTGGTGAACCAGCGGGTCGTCAGAAGATAGGACTGCTTGATGTAATCGAAGACCTGGTTTTCTTCCCAGGCGGGATCGCGGAAGCGCCGGTCGCCCGGTTCGGGCACGGCAAGGGGCGGAGTTTCCTGGCCAAACATCTTTCGCGTCGAGGCCTGCCACAGGTTCAAGTAGCTCTGCCACAATTCCATCTGCGCATGGGCGAGGCGCATCGGATCCGCCATCATGCGCGCGGTCAGAGAGAAGAAAGCGCGACCGAGATCGAGCGGATCGGAATTATGGCTGACGCCGTTCGTTGCCTGGCGCTCGAGAAAATCGCGCACGATTCGACCGCTGCGCTCGGCGATATCGGCGAGCGAAGCCCCGATTTCTGGCATTCCGTTCGGAGTGCCCTCCGACGCCGGTTGATCGGCCATGGCGATTTCCTTATGATTCCGTGAGATAAGATGCGCCAAGAAAATTAACTAAATCTTCCTTGTGCGCTGCACAATAGGCGCGGATGCCGCGGGTGAAAAAGGTTAATTGCAGATTTCCGGGAGTGCTGCTGAGCATGGCGCTGGCGCTGTCCGGCTGTGCGTCCTGGCCCGACTCGCTCAACCCCGGGGCCTGGTTCGGCGACGATACGGCATCCAAGGAGGTTCCGGGCTCGGACAAGGACTATCCCAAGCTCTCCTCGGTGCCTGACCGGCCGCCGCCGCCCAACGAGGAGGCGCGCAAGCAGATGGCGCAGGGCCTGATCGCCGACCGGGATGCGGCGCGCTACACCGACGAAACGCTGCGCCGCGTCGAGCCTGTGGCCGCTCCGCCGCCGCGTCCGGCAGCTTCGGCGACGCCGCAGGCGGCGTCCGGGAGCGGTGGCGCGCCCACGCGGGGCGGCTCATCACCGCCCGCCGTGCCGCGCCAGCCGGTGAGAGCAGAACCGGTACCGGCTTCGCCTCCGCCGCAAGCGGCAGCACCGCCGCCGGAGCCTCAGATTGCGGCCGCACCGTCCGTTTCATCGGCACCGGCATCACGGCCTGCGGCTCCGTCCATGCCGGCACAGCGTCCACAGGCCCCCAGCGCGCCGGTTGCACCTCCGTCGCCATCGGCCGCCGCGCCGCCGGCGGCGCCGGAAATCGTCGCCATGGCGCCGATACGAAGCCCGGGCGATCCGGCGCCGTCGGGAGCCTCGCCCACGCAGTCTTCGGTACCGTCGAACCTCGTCTGGGGCGCACCGCCTTCCGACATCGACCTCACGCGCGGTTCCCGCGTCGCGGCAGCCGCGGCCGCGGCCGGCGGTCCCGTGGCCAGCATCCTGTTTGCTTCCGGCTCGGCGCGGCTCGGCGCGACCGACGAGTCACGGCTGCGCCAGGTGGCGGACATGTATCGGCGCGGCGGCGGCACCGTGTCCGTCATAGGCCATGCGAGCACCAGCGCGGGCGGGCGAAACGACGTACGCCGTCAAATTGCCAATTTTTCGGTGTCCATGGACCGTGCGAACGCGGTTGCGCAGGCGCTGCAGCGCTACGGCGTGCCAAGCGCGGCGATCGCGATCTCCGCGCAGGCGGACGCGGTCGTGGCCAACGACGCCGATGGTCGTCGAGCCGACGTATTCCTGCTGAGGTAAGGCCATGAGCGAAGAGTTTCACCGGATCAAACGGCTGCCGCCCTACGTGTTCGCGGAAGTGAACGCGATGAAGGATCGCGCCCGCGCGGCCGGCCAGGACGTGATCGACTTCGGCATGGGCAATCCCGACCTGGCGACGCCGAAGCATATCGTGGAGAAGCTGACCGAGGCGGTGCAGAACCCGCGCACGCATCGCTATTCCGCGTCGCGCGGCATTCCCGGGCTGCGCCGTGCGATCTGCGCGTACTACGCGCGGCGATTCAACGTCCATCTCGATCCCGACAAGGAGGCGATTGTCACGATCGGCTCCAAGGAAGGGCTTGCCAACCTCGCCATGGCGATCACCAGCCCGGGCGATGCGATCGTCGTGCCCAACCCGAGCTATCCGATCCATCCCTACGGCTTCATCATCGCGGGCGCCGCGGTGCGTCACGTGCCGATGGTCGATCTCACGAAGTTCATGAGCGATCTGGACCGCTCGGTGCGTCATTCGGTGCCGGCGCCGACCGCCGTCGTGCTCAACTTTCCGTCGAACCCGACGGCCAAGGTGGTCGACCTCTCGTTTTACGCCGAGGTGATCGAATATTGCCGCCGCCGCGGTATCTACGTGCTGTCCGACATCGCCTACGCGGAGATCTATTTCGACGGCGTGAAGCCGCCTTCGGTGCTGCAGGTGCCGGGCGCGCGCGATATCGCGATCGAGTTCTATTCGATGAGCAAGACCTATTCGATGCCGGGCTGGCGCATCGGCTTCGCCTGCGGCAACCAAAAGCTGGTCTCGGCGCTGACCCGCATCAAATCCTACCTCGACTATGGCGCCTTCACGCCGATCCAGGTCGCGGCCACCACGGCGCTCAATGGGCCCCAGGACTGCGTCGAACATGTACGCACCGTCTATCGCCAGCGGCGCGACGTGCTGGTGGAAAGCTTTTCCCGCGCGGGGTGGGAAATCCCGCCGCCGCCTGCCTCGATGTTCGCGTGGGCGCCGATTCCGCCGCAGTTCGTCCATCTCGGCTCCAACGAGTTCGCCAAGCTCCTTCTCAAGGAGGCCAACGTGGCTGTGTCGCCCGGCATCGGCTTCGGCGAGTATGGTGACGACCACGTGCGCCTCGCTTTGGTCGAGAACCGCGAGCGCATCCGGCAGGCGGCGCGCAGTGTCCGCAACTTCTTTTCGGCTTCCGGCCAAGCCCTCGAGGAGTACGAGCGCCGCCGCGCCGTGGCGCTTTGAGCTCAGCGCCGCTCAACATCGCGATCGCTGGTCTCGGCACGGTGGGCGGCGGGCTGATGAAGCTCATCGCCGAACACTCGGAGCTATTGGAAAGGCGATCCGGGCGGTTCATCCGCGTCACCGCCGTGTCGGCGAAGAACCGGGGACGCAATCGAGGATTCGCGCTCAACGGCGCGCAGTGGTTCGACGACGCCGTGAAGATGGCGGGCGAGGCCGAGGCGGAGGTCGTGGTCGAGCTGATCGGCGGGGCCGACGGTGTCGCGCGCCAGGTCTGCGAGACGGCGTTGGCGCGCGGCCGCCATGTGGTTACCGCCAACAAGGCGTTGATCGCCCACCACGGTACCGCGCTCGCGCGCGCCGCTGAAAAGGCAGGCGTGGCGCTCGCCTTCGAAGCGGCGGTCGCGGGCGGCATCCCGGTCATCAAGGTGCTGCGCGAGGGCCTCGCCGGCAACAACCTGAAAGGCGTCTACGGCATCCTCAACGGCACCTGCAACTACATCCTGACCCAGATGCAGGAGTCCAAGCGCGAGTTCGCCGACGTGCTGGCCGAGGCCCAATCGCTGGGCTATGCCGAGGCTGACCCGTCATTCGACGTGGACGGCATCGACACGGCGCATAAGCTCGCCATCCTGGCTTCGGTCGCGTTCGGCACCGAGGTCGGCTTTGACGCGGTCCACGTCGAAGGTATTCGCCACGTTTCGGCGCTCGATATCGCCTTCGCCGACGAGCTCGGGTATCGCATCAAATTGCTCGGCATCGCGCGCCCGACCCCGCACGGCATCGAGCAGCGTGTCCATCCCTGCATGGTGGACGCCGCGGCGCCGATCGCGCAGGTATCGGGTGTGTTCAACGCGGTGGTGGCCGATGGCGACTTCGTCGGCTCGACCTTGTTCGAAGGGCGTGGTGCCGGCGCCGGGCCGACCGCCTCGGCGGTCGCCGCCGATCTGGTGGACATCGCGCGCGGCGTGCGTATCCCGTCGTTTTCGGTGCCAGCCGCCAAGCTGGTCAAGCTCTCGGTCTCGCCGATGGAGCGCCATCGCGGCGCCTACTACATGCGCCTGATGGTCAAGGACGAGCCGGGGGTGATCGCCCAGGTGGCGACGGCACTCGGTAACGAAAAAGTCTCGATCGAGGCGGTATTACAGCGGGCGCGGCACCCCACGGACGCGGTGCCCGTGGTGTTCATCACCCACGAAACCGAGGAAGCGGGCATGAATCGGGTGCTTGCAAAAATCGCGGCTCTGGGCACAGTGGTGGAGAAACCGCGCATGATTCGTATCGAGCCCCTATCTCAATAACAGACGCGGACGCAGGGAGGATTTATGACCGATCAGGCGGTAATGGACCGCAACTTGGCACTCGAAGCCGTTCGGGTGACCGAGGCCGCGGCGCTGGCGGCCTCGTTGCTGATGGGGCGCGGCGACGAGCGGCAAGCTGATCAGGTCGCGGTCGATGCCATGCGTCGCGCGCTCAACGGCCTTGCCATCGATGGCACGGTGGTGATCGGGGAGGGCGAGCGCGACGAGGCGCCGATGCTCTATATCGGCGAAAAGGTCGGAACCGGCGACGGACCGAAGATCGACATCGCGCTCGATCCGCTCGAAGGCACCACCATTACCGCCAAGGGGTTGACCAATGCGCTTGCGGTCGTCGCGATGGCGCAACAGGGCGGCTTCCTCAACGCGCCCGACGTCTACATGGACAAGATCGCCGTCGGCGGCGGCTTGCCCGATGATTTGGTCGATCTCGACGAGGAGCCGGCAAAGAATCTTGCCGCTTTGGCCAAGGCGAAGAAATTCCAGGTGCGCGATCTGGTCGCCTGTATCCTCGACCGGCCGCGGCACCAGGAGCTGATCCGCAAGGTGCGGGAGGCCGGTGCGCGCATCATGCTGATCTCGGACGGCGACATCTCCGGCGTCATCGCCACCTCTCAGCCGGAAAGCGGCGTCGACATCTATTTCGGTCAGGGCGGCGCGCCGGAAGGCGTCCTGGCGGCGGCCGCGCTGCGCTGCATCGGCGGGCAGTTCCAGGGCCGGCTCATGTTCCGCAACGACGACGAGCGAGGCAGGGCGGCCAAGCTCGGCATCAAGGATCTCAACCGCAAGTACAAGATGGAGGAGCTGGCGGCCGGGGAGGTGATGTTCGCGGCCACCGGCGTCACCAACGGAAGCCTGCTGAAGGGCGTGCGCCGTTTTGCCGGCGGCGCCGAGACGCACTCGCTCATCATGCGTTCGAAGTCCGGCACGGTGCGGTACGTGTCGGCGCAGCACAACTTCAAACGTAAGACCGGCTTCGACCCGGCCGACAAATAACAACAGGGCGATAGGGCAGGCTCCATGGCCTGGGAGAACAGCAACTGACGTCGGAAGTTCTTTCACGAGCAGGCTCGATATTCGAGGTCGAGCGGTCCTTCACCGGCAAACGCTGGCGGGCGCGCGAGGCCGACGCACGCGCGGCGCTGGCGCTGGCGCAGCGCCTGGAAGTGCCGGAGATCATAGGCCGGGTGCTCGCCGGACGTGGCGTGGCGCTCGACGACGCGCCCAAATTCCTGAATCCGACGCTGCGCGACATGCTGCCGGATCCGTCGCGGCTGCGCGACATGGACAAGGCCGTGGAGCGCCTCGTGCGCGCCATAAATTCGGGCGAAAAGATCGCCGTGTTCGGCGACTACGATGTCGATGGCGCGAGTGCGACCGCGCTGCTGGCGCGCTTTTTCGCGGCGATCGGCCGCGAGGTTTTGGTCTACATCCCCGACCGCCGGTTGGAAGGTTACGGTCCGAACGCGGAGGCGATGCGAAAGCTGCGTGCGGCCGGGGCGGCGGTGGTGATCACGGTCGATTGCGGAACGACCGCCTTCGCCGCGCTCGAGGCCGCCGCCGAAGCCGGGCTCGATGCCATCATCATCGATCATCACATGGGCGAGGCGCGCCTGCCGCCGGCCTTCGCCATCGTCAATCCCAACCGGCTCGACGAGACCGGCGAGCTCGGTGCGCTCGCGGCGGTCGGCGTCGCGTTTCTCCTTCTGGTCGCGCTCAACCGCGCGCTGCGCAGCGCCCACTGGTACGGCGAGGGCCATGAGGCGCCCGATCTGATGCGGTTCCTCGACCTGGTCGCGCTCGGCACGGTCTGCGATGTGGTTCCTCTCACCGGCGCCAACCGTGCGCTCGTCGCGCAAGGGCTCAAGGTGATGGCGCAGCGCGGCAATGCCGGGCTGGCCGCGCTCGCCGATGTCGCGGGGCTGTCGGAACGACCGGACTGCTACCACGCCGGGTTCGTATTCGGGCCGCGTGTCAACGCGAGTGGACGGCTCGGCGATTGCGGGCTGGGCGCGCGGCTGCTTGCGACGGACGACGCCGCCGAGGCGCGCGCGCTGGCCTTGCGGCTCGACCGCTACAACGAGGAGCGGCGCGCGGTCGAGGCGGCCGTGCTCGATGCCGCGCTCGCCGAGGCGGAACGTCAGGTGGCGGCCGGCGCGAACGTGATCGTCTGTGCCGGCGAAGGGTGGCATCCGGGCGTGGTCGGCATCGTGGCCGGGCGGCTGCGCGAGCGCTTCGACCGCCCGGCGCTGGTGGTCGGGCTGGAAAACGGGATCGGCCGCGGCTCCGGACGCTCGGTGCCGGGCGTGGCGCTCGGCGCGGCGGTCATCGCGGCGCATCAGTCGGGCATCCTGATCAATGGCGGCGGCCATGCCATGGCGGCGGGCTTCACCGTGCGCCAGGATCGCATCGCCGATTTGCGGACTTTCATCGAGGAGCGCGTGCTGAAGGACGTCGGCGGCGCGCTTCCGGTGCCCTCGCTTCGGCTCGACGGGGCTCTGACGCCGGAAGGCGCCTCGCGCGATTTGTGCGAGCTGCTGGAGCGCATCGCCCCGTTCGGCCCCGGCAACCCGCGACCGCGCTTCGGCTTCTCGGCGGCGCGCGTCGCCTGGGCGGAACCGGTCGGCAGCGATCACGTGCGCTGCCGTCTCGCCGCGGCGAATGGAGGCACGCCGCTCACCGGCATCGCGTTCCGCGCCGCTGGCACCGAGCTCGGCCGCGCGATCCTGGAGGCTCGCGGCGGCGCGCTGCACATTGCGGGTTATCTGCGCGCCGACAACTGGCAAGGGCGGGCATCGGCGCAGCTCGTCATCGAAGACGTTGCGCCGGTCGCGGCGCAGGCGGCTTGCTGATGGCCAAGACGAAGAAGAAAAAGACGCCGCACGCGGTCAAGAGACGCCGCAAGCAGAAAAGCTTCTACGAGCGCATGAAGCGGCTGGTGCATTACCAGCTCGTGATTCCGGTGCTGCGCAGCAAGCACGCGCCGGAATACACCGCGCGCGGCGTCGGGCTCGGTTTCGCCATCGGCATCACGCCGACCGCGGGTCTGCAGCTCATCCTGTGCGGGCTGATCTGGATCCTCGGCAGGAAGCTGTTCAGATGGGACTTCAACGTTATCCTGGCCATGGCGTGGACCTGGAACTCCAACACCTTCACCATCCCGCCGATCTACTACCTCTGCTACGTCACCGGCCAGCTCATGCTGGGCAACTGGCACAACGTGCTCGGTTACGAGACCTTTGCCACCGCGTTCGACCGTATCTTCGACATCGACCTGGAATGGAACAGCGTGGGCGAGGTGGTCGGTTATCTTCTCACCGACGTGTTCCTGGTGATGATCCTCGGGAGCATTCCGTGGTTCATCCTGACCTACTGGATGCTCCATCGTTGGACCATGCGCTTCATGGCGCGCTATCACCTCGCCCGCAGCGAGCGCCAGGCGCAGCGCAAGGCGGCTCGGCAAGGGGCGGGCGAGTAACGGCTATTCGGCCGCCTGCCGCGTTGGCGTCCCGGATTTCAGCAACGCGGTCACCTCGTCGGTCGCGCGCACGTCGCCGAACACGTTGAGGATATTGGCGAGCGTTGCGAGGTGCTGCTCCTCGCTCCGCGTCGCCGTGCCGTCGGAAACGAAGATCACCTTGTAGTCGAGCATCATGGCATCGAGCGCGGTGGTCTGGCAGCAGGTGTTCGTCGTCGTGCCGGTGACGATCACGGTGTCGATGCCGCGGCCGCGCAGGATCGCGTCCAGATCCGACGATCCCTGGATGAAAGCGCTGAAGCGCGCCTTGCGCACAGTGAGATCGTCCGGCGCCTTCTCCATCGCGTGCCACAGCGCGTTGCCGTGATCGCCGTCCGACAGGCGCTCCATCTCGTTGCGGCCGTACTCCGGCGTGTTGAGATGGTCGTAGAACACCGACCAGGATTTCATCGTCGCCGGGCTCTGGGTCATCAGGATCCAGACCACCGTCGCGCCCGCGTCGCGAGACGCCTGCGCGAGGAGGTTGATGTTGGGAACGATGTCGCGCGCCGCCGGAATCTCGCAGGCCTGGCCCGGCTCGCAGAAATAATTCTGCATGTCGACGACCAGCAGCGCGGTGCGGCGCGGCTCGATCGGGTCGAAGACATGGGCGCGGCCGCGCCGCTTGGCCACACGCTCGCGCAGCTCGCGCGGCAGCTCGTGCTTGTGCATTGGGCCTCTCCCCGGGCGAATTCGATCAGTATTGATTTCGCCGCCTTCCGAGTCTAGTCAATGGGCCGCGACCCCATCGTCTAGAGGCCTAGGACATCACCCTTTCAAGGTGACGACACGGGTTCGAATCCCGTTGGGGTCGCCATATCCTATGAGTAATAGTTATCATGGTAATTCAAGCTATTGAGAGAGGGGGCGTTTCTCTGCTTCCCCACACGTCTTCCCCACGTGGCAAGCGACCCCGAGGTCCCTCTACCGCCGGTTCGGCCGGTTAGTCGAAACGCTAGCTGCAGGACGGCATCGCCGCCTTGACAGCGTTGGCGATGGCCTCGTGTCCCCTCGGGTTGGGGTGTCCGTCCGCATTCTCGTAAAACGGCTGGCCTTGCAGGCTGCCCAGGGCTCGGCTCGCGTCGACGTGGGCGATCTTGCGGGCCGTCAGGAAATCCATCATGTGCCGTCGATGAACCGCCTCGTCCCGAACCAGCTGCTCGAGATATTCGTGCGCGCCCAGGTCGCCGACCTTGGGAGCAAAGACCGATTCTTTCGTGGGCAGCAAGACAACGAGAACGGTCGCGCCGATCGAGTGCGCAACGCTTGCGATGTCTTCTATCGCCCGCTCCGTGAGCCAGCGGCCGGCGACGATCCTGGGATCGGCGGCATCCAGCGCGACCATCCTGTAACCCGCCGTAAAAATGGTGCGCCAGCCGCCGCCTTCGAACACCGAGGCATAGGCGAGCTGCTGCGGCGTGAGCGATGAAACGGCCGATTGAAAGCTCCGATCGAGGGTGGTCGCCGGCCCGCCGACAAGCTGGAGCTTGGCTGCGCGGAAGAAGCCCCACAGCGCGGAATTGTCGCTGAGGAATTGCCGAGCCGAAGACACGGTCATCCCGTTAGGCTTGAGATCGCGCCCCGCCCCCATCGTGTAAAAATCGATTACGCGCCTCCGCAGCGGAGACTCGTTTTCCAATTCTGTCGCAGGGCGCAGCAAGGCGTCGGGAACGGCGTAACGTGTCGGATCGGCGAGGTACCGTTGCCAGCTCTCCGAAAGATCATTGCCGAAGTAGATGCCGACGACGATCAGGCGGGGTTGCAACCTCGTCGAATCGCGGGCCAGCTCGGTATACTGCAATGGGCCATAGGTGCTGACCCCCATGTTGTAGACGCGACAGCCCGAGAGACGTTCCAAGACTCGCGGCCACGCCTCGCTTGCCTGGACGCTGACCCCGTAGGTATGGGAATCGCCGATGGTCACGATTGCCGCTCGGGTCACGCCCTTCGGATTCCGGAAGCCGTGCTCGTCGTGGTCGAAAAACTTCGGGTTGCCCCGGCGTACCAGCTGCGGGTCGGGGATCATCATCGGGACGTGGGGAAAAATCACGCGTTCGAACGACGTGACGGATCGCGCCAGCACCTGCAAGCTGGCCTCCGCGAGGGCTGCCGTTGCGAGGGTCAAAGCCAAGATACCCAACACAAAGACTATGCGTGCACGGCGTTTGGAGCGGATACGGCGTTGGGCTTGGGGCATCTCTGTCTTCGGAGTCTGGCGACGAGT
>Ga0210377_10003381_pt1 | contig 13751 bp, 8 predicted proteins | sample PLM4_65_b1redo_FD_155480 | JGI IMG/M metagenome (GOLD analysis project Ga0210377, IMG submission 155480) | Groundwater sediment microbial communities from an aquifer in East River, Colorado, USA - PLM4_65_b1 redo | ecosystem: Environmental > Terrestrial > Soil > Riparian zone | place: USA: East...
GGCTTTTGAGGAATTGGCGAAATATATCTTCTACACCGAGACGAGCCGGGATTTTGATCGTAAGGCGATGAACGAGAAGACCGGCAAGATCGGGGAATACAGTGGGACGAGTTACTACCTCCTCTACACGCCGAATGGAAAAGACGACCGTGCGCTGGACTTAGCATGGCTCAAAGGGCTCGATAAGGAAAAGAACCACAACTTGGTCGTCTACTGCGAGAAAATCTGGGTCCACCGCGACGATCTGGCCAAATACACGCTGGAAACCGGGCGGACGGTCCGCCCGATGCTGGTGCCGTTCAATTTGAAATAAGGTCTGATGCAACTCAAACGATATCAGGAGCGCGTTATCCGGGAGGTGAAGACCTTCCTGGAAGCCTTGGCCGCTCAACAGGCGGCGGGCAACCGGCACGCGTCCTACGATGCGTGGGAAGAGAGTAGGAATTCACTCTCTCTTCCAGGGCAGTATCAGCGACGCACGAACGGGCTTGGGAAGGACCTGCCTACGTTCTGCATTAAGGTTCCCACCGGTGGCGGCAAAACGCTCTTGGCCACCCAAATTCTCGGCCTGATTCATCAGACGATTCTCAAGGAGCGCAACGGAACCGGGCTGGTGCTGTGGGTCGTACCCAGCGATCAGATTTACAAGGACACGCTGAAAGCCCTCCGCGACCGGCGGCATTTCTATCGCGAATCGCTGGAGTTCGCGCTCTCGCGTCGCATCGAGGTGTGGGAAAAACACGAGATCGCCCGTATGACCCCCGGTCAGTTACGGAGCAACCTGAATCTCTTGGTGCTCAAACTCGCCAGTACCAACCGCGAGACCCGCGATCAACTCAAGTTCTTCCGAGACAGCGGCGGCAACATCGTCCAGCACTTCCCTCCGGAGGACGAGCCCGAGCAGCACAAGGCGCTCAAGACCCGGATCCCGAATGTGGACATGTTGGTCGAGAACGACGCGAGGGGCGAGCACTTGGCCAAGACGTCGCTGGGCAATCTCGTTCGACTCTGCGAGCCGGCGGTCATTCTCGACGAGGGGCACAAGGCGACCAGCGAGTTGGCTCGGAAGACGATCGAGGGCTTCAACGCGTCGGTGGTCGTCGAGTTGTCGGCCACGCCCCCAAGAGAAGCGAATGTCCTGATCAGGGTTTCCGGCAAGGAACTGCTCGCTGAACAGATGATCAAATTGCCGATCAACATTGCGAACTCGAATCAGAAGTCCTGGAAGGACTGTCTCACGCAGGCACGCGATAAGCGGGAAGAGATTGGGAAGCTTGCCGCGAAGCATTTCAAGGCAACCGAGAAGATCATCCGTCCGATTGTCTTGGTGCAGGTCGAGCGGACGGGCAAGGACCAGCGGGACGCGGGATTCGTTCACAGTGAGGACGTGAAGGACTGGTTGATCCAAAGGCTCGGGATCCCTCAATCCGCCATTGCGATCAAGTCTTCCGAGACGGACGACATCGAGGGGATTGATCTGTTGGCCGAGGATTGCCCTATCGAGTGGATCATCACGAAGGCGGCTTTGCAGGAAGGGTGGGACTGCCCCTTTGCGTATCTCCTCGTGTCCCTGAATAACACAGGCAGCCAGCAAAGCATGACCCAGCTCGTGGGACGGGTCCTGCGCCAGCCCTACGCGGAGCGCACGGCGTTCGATGAGCTCAACCAAAGTTACGTGTTTTGCTTGAAGCGAAAGGCGGCGGACATTTCGCGCGAGGTCAAGAAGGCGCTCGAACAGGAGGGCTACGAGGGGGATGCGGCCAGCGTGGTCGACCGCAGCGATCCCGACACCACGGCGAGCGACAGGCGCGAGACGTCGATCCGCGAGGAGTTCCGCTCGTACTACCGTCGATTCGAAGGCAAGGTCTACCTGCCGCGATTTTGCGTCAGGAACGGGAGCGGCTACGAGGCGCTGGATTATTTTCGACACCTGGTCAGCCGGGTCGAGGTCGGTCGATTCAAGTACGCCGACGTGGATTGGGATCTGTCCAAGGATCTTGCGGAGGCAAAAGATTCCTTCTATCGCTTGACGCTTGGACAAGATGATCTTGAGCGGGTAGAAGATCGCGTGGCGGCGATTGCGGAAACGGACGATCAAGTCACCGCATGGCTGGTGGCGAGCTTACAATTCGACCACTACAGCTACAAGCAACTGCGCAACATCGTAGGCCGGGTGTTGGAACGCCTCTACGACCTCAACCCGGATCTCCGTGCCCGATTGGGGCTGGTCAAGTTTGCCGTGCGTGAGAAGATTGCAGGGTTTATCGAGCGAGAGACCGACCGGCTCACGAAGGCAGCGTTTGAGGAATTGTTCGAGAAGAAAAGACTCTGTTTTTATCTTGAGTGCGTGGAAGGCCGTTTCGAGATTCCGCCCAAGCTCCGTATCCTCTCAACCCGGCGGCTGATTCGCGATGACAATGAGCCCGTCCAGCGTTCGCTCTTCGATTACGTGCCGAACGATCTCAATGAATACGAAAAATCGGTCGCGCTCTTCCTGGATACCCACCCCGAGGTGTTGTGGTGGTACCGGAACCTCGTTGGGCCTGAGCACTTTTCGATCCAGGGGTATCGGCGCAACAAAATCTATCCCGATTTCGTCGTTCAGCGTGGCCACAACAAAAAGCCGGTGGCATCCGTCATCGTGGTGGAAAGCAAGGGCAAACATCTCAAAGGCAACGAGGACACATCGTACAAGCGGTCAATCGCTGATTACTTCGAAAAGATCGGACACAAAGTCCCGTGGCAAAAGCTGGCCGAAGATTTCCAGGACCAGACGTTCCGCTTCCAGGTTCTCGACGAAGGTGAATATACGGACCGGGACTGGCGGGCTGATTTAAAAAGCCTCTTGACCCAGAGCGCGTCTGTCTAGGCGCCTCAGTCCACGTACGGCTCGAAGTTCCCCCAGCGGGCGATTTTTCTTCGGGTGCGGGCGTCGTAGATGTCGAAGGCGATGAAGCCTTCCTGGCCGTCGAGGAAGAACGTGTTCGCGTGCTGGAGAAAAACCTTCTTGGCTTTCGGGTCGGCGTTGTCCCACGCGGGACCGACCCAGAGGACGGGGACCTCGTGTTCCACCTTCCACGAGTCCAACAAGCCGATCCCCTTGGCCTCGTCGAGCTTGCGGCGCGCCTCTTCCTTGTGGCGAACCGCTTCCTCCGGCGTCCGGTCCGACTTGATCAGTTTCTTCGCCGGCTCCTGCAGCGTGCGTCGGGTCGCGCCGAAGGCCGTCGCGGCGGTGGTGTCGCCGGGGGCGTTGCGAAGGGCTCGAAACCACTCTTTGACCTGCTTCAACAAGGCGTTGCTCCTTTCGTCATCGGCTTCATTTCCATTGTCCGGTGCCGCGGCCGCTTATTGATGCCGTTTTATGAATGACGTCCATCCCGCCCATGTATGGTCGGAGCGCCTTCGGGATCGTGACCGACCCGTCTTCCGCTTGACCGTTTTCCATGATCGCCACGACCGTCCGCCCCACGGCCAGACCTGAGCCGTTGAGCGTGTGGACGAACTCCGTCTTCTTGCCGCCCGCCGGGCGGTAGCGGATCCCGGTCCGACGCGCCTGAAACGCCTCGAAGTTGCTGCACGACGAGATTTCCCGGTACGCGTTCTCGGCGGGCAGCCAGACCTCGAGGTCGTACGTCTTGGCCGAGGCGAACCCCAGGTCGCCGACGCAGAGCGCGACGACCCGGTACGGCAGCTCCAGCGCGACGAGGATCGACTCGGCGTGGCGCGTCAGGCGCTCCAGCGCGGCGTATGAGTCCTCGGGCGTGGTGAACATCATGATCTCGACCTTGTTGAACTGGTGCTGCCGGATCAGCCCCCGCACATCTTTGCCGTACGAGCCCGCCTCGCGCCGAAAGCAGGGGGTGCACGCGGTGTAGGCGAGCGGCAGGTCGGCCTCGGCGAGGATCTCGTCGCGGTGTAGGTTGGTGAGCGGCACCTCGGCGGTCGGGATCAGAAAGTAGTCCTCCGCGGCGAGCCGGAAAAGGTCCTCCTCGAATTTGGGGAGCTGGCCGGTGCCGATCAGGCTCGCGCGGTTGACCAGGGCCGGGGGCAGGATCTCGGTGTACCCGTGTTCGCCGGTGTGGGCGAGCATGAAGTTGATCAGCGCGCGCTCCAGCCGGGCGCCCGCGCCGCGATAGACGGCAAAGCGCGAGCCCGTCATCCGCGCGGCGCGCTCAAAATCCAGGATGCCCAGCCGCTCGCCCAGCTCCCAGTGGGGTTTGGGGGTGAAGGCGAACCGGCGCGGCGAGCCCGCGCGCCGCACCTCGACGTTGGCCGAGGCGTCGCGGCCCTGGGGCACCGAGTCGTGGGGGAGGTTCGGCAGCGCGAGGAGCGCCGCCTCGACCTCCGCGTCCACCGCCTGCCACGCGGCCTCCAGCGCTTTCATCGCGTCCCCGAGCTGCTGCGTCTCGGCGCGAAGCCGGTCGATCTCGCCCGGGGATTCCCCGGCCCGCTTGAGGCGGGCGATCGTCTCGGAGGTCTGGTTGCGCTGTTGCTTGAGCGCATCGAGCTCGCGCTGGAGCCGCCGGCGCGCCGCGTCGCGCTGCGCGAGGGACGCCAGATCGGTCCGGTGCCCGCGCTTGAGGTAGGCCGCCTCGACCTGCTCAAGATGCTCGCGGAGGATACGGATATCCAACATGGCCCGATGCTACCATATTTCCCGGCCGCCGATAAAGCGCCGCTCCTGGCCGCCGATAAAGCGGCATCTGCGGCGTTGTCGCTGCGGCTTCGCATCCTCACGTACGACTCAGTACGCTCCGGTGCGAAGCCTCTCTCCGCCTTGCATTCGCCACTTTCTTGGCGGCCAGCCGGCGCGTTGCGCCGGAACACCTAACCGAAACACCTAAGGGATTTTTCGGCGGTGGCAATCAGCGCGAGATTAGGTAATTCGATTGTGTCGCCGCGACGGTACGCGGCGACGTCGGCGAGGGCGCGGGCTTTGAAGGCGACCAGGGCGTGGCAGGAGAACTTGGGCAAGAGGTCCTTAAACACGCCCGACTCGGTGGTTAGGTTCCAGAACGCGACGGGGCTCTCGAAGCGGTACGTGACGGTCAGGGGCTCGATCGTCACCCCCGTCCATCCCGCGTCGGTTAGCACGCGCTCGAGCGCGCCGGGCGCACCCAGCGAGGTCATTCGCGGCTCGGGTGGGCGATCGGCGAGGGGAAGGTAGTCGGGCAGGAGCCGCCACAGGGTGAAGACCGACGTCAACCGCTCGATCGGCCCCCACACGGCGATCGCGGCGCGGCCACCGGGCCGAAGCGCCCGCCAGAGTTCGCGCGCGCCCGCGACCGGGTCGTCGAAGAGCATGACGCCGAATCGCGAGACGATCCGGTCGAACCGCTCGGAGGGGACGTCGAGCCGCTCCGCCGGCATCGTCCGATACGAGACGCCGGCGAGCCCCTCGGCCGCCGCCTTCGCCGCGGCTTTCTCCACCATCGCGGGGGCGGCGTCGACGCCCAGGATTGTCACGCGTCCCGCGAAGCGGCGGGCGATCGACAGCGAGGGCTCGCCGGTGCCGGAGGCGACGTCCAGGACGGCGTGGCCCGGGCGGATGTCGGCGAGCTCGATCAGGCGGTCGCCCACGGGTTGGATATGGGGGAGCCAGCGGTCGAACGACTCGGCCATCGCGTTCCAGTCGATCGACGGGGGCGGCGTCGGCGCAAGCGGCAGGGAGGCGTCATTCACGCGCGCATTCTAACGGGGTTCGCGGGCCGCCGCAACCCGGCGTCCGCCTTGACTCCGCCGCGCGCCTCCCGTTATGCTCCCCGCCATGTTGCGACGCGCGCTGGGAGTCGCCGTGTTCTGTGCGGCCGCGTGGAGCGGGTGGGCGTCCGCGGCGTGGGCGGGCGATCCGCACGCGGGAATGAGCGACCGGTGGGACCAGGAGGCCTGCCGGGCCTGCCACCTGCCCACCCACCCCGCCGATCAGCTCGACTTCGACCCCGCAACCTGCGGCGGCTGCCACGAGGTGCGGCGGACGAGCGAGGACACCCGCGTCCTGCCGCCGATCGAGGGCCATCCCCGCAAGCCCAAGGGCGCCGACAAGCCCCTCGCCGTGACCGCCGACATGGTCGAGATCCCGGCGGGGCCGTTCATCATGGGCTACGACAAGCGCCACCCCGACGAGGGGCCGATGCACAGCGAGACGATCGACAAGCCCTACTGGATCGACAAGCACGAGGTGACGGATGAGGCGTACCGCGCGTTTGTCGAGGCCACCGGACACAAACCCCCGGACCATTGGCGCGGCGGCGGCGTCGCCCCGGGCGACGAGAAGCTGCCGGTCGTGTACGTCACGTGGTACGACGCCCACGACTTCTGCGCGTGGGCGGGCAAGCGCCTGCCGACCGAGGCCGAGTGGGAAAAGGCCGCGCGCGGCACCGACGGCCGGCTCTTCCCGTGGGGGGATACGTTCGACGCGAGCAAATCCAACTCGCCGCAACGGGGGCTCGGGCGCCTCATGCCGGTGGGGAGTTTCCCGCAGGGCAACAGCCCGTACGGTCTGTCCGACGTGTCGGGTAATGTCTGGGAGTGGACCGAGAGCTGGTATCTGCCGTACCCCGGCAACACCCACGGCTCGGTCAACTACGGCGAGCAATATAAGGTCGTCCGCGGCGGCTCGTACGTCGATTGCTCGTTCTATCGTTGCGGCCTCTCGGCGCCGACCTTCAATCGCGGATTCTTCAAGCGCGAGACCCGGAACGCTGGGTTCGGCTTCCGGTGCGCCAAGTGAGGCACGCGGTCCGCGTTGCCGCCGTGGCCCTCATTGCCGCGCTGGCGGGGTGTGACACGGCTTCCGCGCCCCAGGGCATGGTCAAGATCCCGGCCGGGTCGTTCCCCATGGGCAGCGACAAGGTGGATACCGAGGGCAAGGGCAACGAATTCGGCATGGCCAAACCCCTTTACCAGGACGAGCACCCGCGGCGTGAGATCAACCTGCCGACCTACTCCATCGACCGCTACGAGACGACCAACGCCGAATACGGTCGCTACGTCGAGGCAACGAAGACGCGGCCGCCCAAAACCTGGCCCGACGGCCGGATGCCGGCCGGTCGCGAGCGGCTTCCGGTGACGAACGTGAACTGGTACGAGGCGGAGCAGTATTGCCGCTGGGCGGGCAAGCGCCTGCCCACCGAGGCCGAGTGGGAGAAGGCCGCGCGCGGGACCGACGGGCGCGAGTACCCGTGGGGCAACGAGTTCGACGAGAAGAAGGCGAACACGGGGGGCGCGGGGGTGAACGATCTTGCGCCGGTGGGCAGCTTCCCGCAGGGGAAAAGCCCTTACGGGGTCGAGGACATGGCGGGCAACGTCTGGGAATGGACCGCCGACTGGTACCAGCCCTACCCCGGCAGCACGTACGAGAGCAAGGACTTCGGCCAGAAGTTCAAGGTCCTCCGCGGTTCGAGCTGGGGCGGCACCGGCCATTACGCGCTCTCCTATTTCTACCGCAGCGCCCACCGCTTCTATATTGCGCCGGAGATGGGGTTTGCCGACGCGGGCGTGCGCTGCGCACGGTCGGGCTGAGCCTGGCCGTCGATAAGGGGCCGTCTGCGGCGTTGTCGCTACGGCGTCGCATCCTCACGTACGACACAGTACGCTGCGGTGCGACGCCTTGCTCCGCCTTGCATCCAGCCCCTTCTCAGCGGCCAGGCAGTCGGGTGGGGGGCTCAACCTCCAACTGAGGCTGATTCACAGGGCTGCGGCTTGACCCCTGCCGATCAAACGTGATAGAAGGACACGCCCCGCGTCGGTTCCCAGTCCGTGTTGTCCTGTTGGCGGCGTAGCTCAGAGGTAGAGCAGGTGAATCATAATCACTCGGCCGGGGGTTCGAATCCCTCCGCCGCCACCACATCTCTGTTCCGTCGGATCGTCCTTCACCGCTCTGGAGGTCCCCGATGCCTAAAACGTCCGGACAGCTCGAAGCCGAAATCGGCAACGCCCTGATTCAGTTCGAGAAGGACTTCATGGGGCGGGGACCCAAGGAAACCCGGGCCTACATCATCGAGGACATGGTCCTCGTGCGGCTCAAAGGCGTGCTCACGCCAGCCGAGCAGCAATTGGCCAAGAACGCCGCGGGCACGGATCTCATCAAGCAGATCCGGTCAAACCTTTTGGAACAGGCCCGCGAGCTCCTCTCAGAGACGATCGAGAAGATCACCGGCTGTACGGTGATCAGCCTCTACACCGACATCAGCACGAAGACTGGTGAGCGGGTCATCCTCTTTACGCTCAACGAAAGCCTAGCCGAGCGGTTTCGCACGGGCCTCCAGGAGTGAGGGTTGGGCTTGACTCGGCACCCGTGCCTCGGGTTTAATCGGCGGAAGTACTAACATGGTAGATAGCCCGAAGGATTCCCCCCGGGGATCGGTCGGGCTGTAGGCCGACTCTCCTCTCAACAGGCGGGTCGGCTTTTTTCTTTGACGCACAGGCCATGGGACATCCGTATCGGTCGATCGACGGCGGTCCCGTGGAGGGTGGGCCAGCAGGAGTTCCGCGAAGGGGCCGTTCTGGCCTTTATATTTTGTGGTGCAGTCCGGGGACGCTTGGTGAACGTGTTGCACTACTACTATCCGTTGCTGATACCGTTGGCGCCGTTCGCGGCAGCCCTGCTGACCGCGCTGCCGGGCGGTCTGATTACGGAGAAAACCTATCGGATCGGCTCGCTGGCCCATGCCCTGGCCTTCGGGGTTGCCTTGCTAGTGCTCTACGAGGCCATCGCGCCGGATTATGCGGCGATCCGACTCGTCCTGTTTGCCTCGCCATGGAGCGTCCTGCCGTCGTTCGAGCTGTCCATCGACCGGCTGGCCGCCGTGATGATGGTGCTCATCTCCGGGATCGGTACGCTGCTCTATCTGTATTCCATCCGCTACATGCAGCAGGAGCGGGGGCGAGCCCGGTACCAGACGCTGCTGGCCCTCGCCATTGCGACGCTGCTCTGTATGGTTTCCAGCGCCAATCTCGTGATGCTGTTTGTGTTCTGGCAGCTCCTGAGCTGGTTGCTCTCCCTCCTGGCGTACAACTATGCGCATCCCCCCACCGCCCAGGGCGCGTTCAGGACTTTTATCATGCTGCGGGCCGGGGATGTCGCCTTTCTCTCGGGCATCGTGTTGGCTTACAACCTCTACGGGACCCTGGAGTTCTCGCAGCTCTTTCTCCGGGCGGCAGCGGATCAAACCACCTTTTCGCTCTTCTGGCCGGGCAGCGGGCTCGAGATCAGCGGCGCCACCGCCGTCACGCTGCTGATCTTCATCGGTGCGATGAGCAAGTCGGCCCAGTTTCCGTTGCACATGTGGCTGCCTGATTCGCTCTACGCGCCAACGCCGATCCATGCCCTGCTCCATGCGGGCATCATCAATGCCGGCGGTTTCCTCTTAAATCGTCTCGCCCCGCTCTATGGCCTCAGCCCGACGACCCTGCATGTGGTCTTTGCCGTCGGCCTGCTCACGGCGCTGCTGGGCGCCTCCATGATGCTGACCCAGAACGACATCAAGAAGACACTGGGCTACTCCACCATCGGACAAATGGGCTACATGATCATGGAGTGCGGCCTGGGAGCCTTCGCGCTCGCGGTGTTTCACCTAATCGCGCATGGTTTGTTCAAAGCCACGATCTTCTTGAACTGCGGCAATGTGATCCATCTTGCACGCCGGGAACCGAGAATGCCGCATAAAACCGATGCGGCTGCGCAGACGGACTTCTCGCTCCTCACATGGGCGACCGGATTTATCACATCGCTCCTCCTGCCCTTAATCATTTTGTTGGCCGCCCACGGCGTCTTACAGATCCCCTTGAGAGACTCACAGGGCGTGGTCATCTTCCTCTTCTTCACGTGGGTCACCTCCTCGCAGGCGATCCTGACGCTCTACCGTCTCCGGGCGGTCGGCTCCTGGAAAGTGGCGGGCATCATGCTCTTCACGCTGGTGCTGGTGATGTTCACTTATCTGTTCGCGGCCGAGCGATTCACCCACTTCCTCTATCCGGCGCCGGGCGTTGTGACCGCCTACTTCCAGGCCGCCGCCCTGCCGGGCTGGCTGTTCGATGGCGTGATCGCGGCGACGGCGCTCTTCGTCACCATGGGTTGGATCTTGATCTACGCGAAGAGCCATGGCCGATCGATTCATCTGCCTGAATGGATCAGCGGGATACAGACCCATTGCTATCTCTTTTTCATGAACCGGCTGTACCTGGATGGTCTCGCGCTCAGGTTCGGCCAGGGCTTCAAACGCGTGATCCATCGGTTGGATCGGAGCCGTCTCTTCCTGCCCGTCGCCGCGCTGATCGCCCTGGTCATTGCGATGGCACCTGCGGTGGCTCACATGGGAGAGCTACCGCTTGAACATATCGCGCTCTTCTGTCTGGTCGCCCTTATGCTCCCACTCTTTCCGCTGCATGGGCTCTATGTGCTGGCCCTGACCCGGATGCCGGGATATGCGTCCGTCTGTCTGGCCTTCCTGCTCCCGATGGCGGGGCTGTATGGGCTGGCGGGCTTGCTGCCCGGGCTACCAGCAGAGCTGCTCAACGGCTTGGAACTACTAGCCCTGTTCGGTGCCCTCTATGGATCGATCAAGGCGCTGGCGCAGGTCCGGGCGACGCGTGTGCTGGCCTACGGCGGTCTCGCGTTCTATTCCATTCTCTGGTGGCATTTGGCCGTGGCCGGGAACGCAACACCCCATGCGACCATTTACATCAGCGCGGTGGCGCTCGTCACCGGCGGCCTGCGCCTCGCCTGGCATGCGGTGCAGACGCGTTATGGCGATCTCGCCCTCGATAGGATCGGCGGGTTAGCGCGGCCCATGCCGCGTTTCGCTATGTTGCTGGCCCTGCTGGTGATGGCGGCCGTCGGGCTGCCGCCGTTCGGCCTTTTTTCCGGTTACGTCGCCATACTACTCGATCCGTCGATCACCATGTCAATCGGCAGCTCCGCGGGACTGACGATCATCGTGCTCGCCTGGTTTACAGCGTCATGGTATTTCTACAAGCTGATGCAACGGGTCCTCTTCGGCCCGTACCGACAGGATATTCCGTACGAGGATCTGAGCCCCGCCGAAGTCACCCCCCTGGTGGTCGTGCTGGTGCTCCTGCTGGCCCTTGGCGTCGCGCCCCACGGACTGGTCGAGTTATTCGACGCCCACACACTGACAGCCTGGAACGCCCGATGGAACCCGTAGAAAAGAGCGCACTCTACAACGACACCCAGCGGATGCAGCTCCGGGCGCTGATTTTGCTCTCGAGCGAGATCATTGCTCAGTACTGGCCCATGCGCACGTTCGTCCATCACAATCCGCTGCACGGACTCGAAGAACTCCATTTCGAGGAGGCCGTGCGACGGGCCCAACAGTTACTCGGAGGGAAGAGTTATCTGCCGAACGCGTTGTTTCGCGACTATGTCCGCTCGGGCCGGATTCTCCCCCATCAGATCGACGCCGCGCTGAAGGCTCGTGCGCATGACAATCAGATCACGCTGGGGAATCAGAAAATCAGTCAGTTCGACGTCCTTCGAGCCCATCTGCTCCAGGGTATCTCGGCTCCTCCTGACGACGTACTCGACGCGATGATTGCCCGCCGCGCGGATCGAATGGTCATCCACGCGCTCGCGGACCATGTCACCCGTGTGCTGACTCCGGCCAATCAGGAGGCGCGTGCGGATCAAGAGCGAGCCGCCCTTGGTCGCCGCTTGACGCTGGCGGCCTGGTGCGATCGCACCCTGGGCACGCAGATCACCGAGCAGATCAACGGGGAAATGATCAAATGGTGTGAGGCCTTTTTGGACGAAGAGCATGCCGCCTGGTCGATGCCCGGCCGGGAGAAAGGCTTCTACGCCGCATGGAACTTTCTGGCTGCACAGGAATGGTCGCCTTGCGGCATTGCCCAGAGTCGCCGGAAAATTGCTCGCCTGCCGGCCCATCCGGAGGACGCACTGCTCGAACACCTTGCGACGCTCGGCATCCCGTCCGAAGATTGGAAGGACTATCTCGCGTTGCATTTCGCGGCGCTGCCTGGCTGGGCGGGGTTCATCAAGTGGCGTGCTGATCAAACCGACTACGAGTGGCAGCAGGTCTATCCCATCGACCTTGTCCAGTATCTTGCCGCGCGCCTCTGGTACGAGCGCGAGCTGGTGCAGCAGGCTTGTCGGGACGGACTCGGAATCGATGGGAATGTCGAAGCGATCCGGGGCGTGGCGGGATCGGAGGATGTGCCCACGGTTGATCGCACGGGCCCCCACAGTCGAGCATCGTCTTGGCGGCTCCTGGCCCTGGCGAATGCCTTGGAGATCGCATCCTCTGCGCTGATGGACACGGCACCGGAAACACTCAACACGCTCTTGGAGTGGCTGGATGGCTTCCCGGAATCGCACCATGGGCCGGTGTGGTTGAAGGCGTTTGAAGCCGGCTATCAGGAACAGCTCATCGAGAAACTCCGGCCGAATCTGTCTAATTCGCCCGCGGCGACCACCGTCCGCCCACAATCACAGGCGGTCTTTTGCATTGATGTCCGTTCCGAATCGTTCCGGCGCCACCTCGAAGCCGTCGGCGACTACGACACGTTCGGCTTCGCCGGATTTTTCATCGTCTTCATCCGGTACCAAGCCATGGGCAGCCATCACAACACCGATCAGTTTCCGGTGATCATGAAGGCCAAGAATTCGGTGCGTGAAGTGCCCCGACCCTATCAGAGTCAGCTGCTCTCCAGGCACCGGGCCGGGACCAAACTGCTCCACGCGGGCCATGCGCTGGTGCACGATCTCAAGGAAAATGTCGTCACGCCCTATGTCATGGTGGAGTCGCTCGGCTGGTTCTACAGCCTGCCGCTGATCGGAAAGACGGTCCTCGCCGCCTGGTATCAAGAGTGGGCCGCCCGGCTGCGACGCCTCTTTGTGCCGCCGGTCGCCACCAGCCTGACCGTGGACAAGCTGTCGCGGGAGGAGGTCACCGAGATGCTGGCCGCCGAGCAGCGCGGGATGATCCGCCGTGCCCTGCAAGAACGGTTCGGCGACCGCGATCTGAATCTCTCGCTCGAGCGGCTGGAGTTTCTGCGTCAACGGGCCTTGGACGAGACCGACAGCGGTCAACACGCTTCGAAGGGATCGCTCTCATCTGATGAAGAGGCGGCCTTTATCGATGCACTGCGCACGGAGTATCGGATCAACCAGGGCGGGGCCTTTGCGCGCATGGAGCGCATCACGCGCATGGGCTTCACCCCCAGCGAGCAGGCCTTCACGGTGGAGACCGCGCTCCGGATGATGGGACTGACTGGGAATTTCGCCCGTCTGGTCCTCTTCTGCGGCCACGGCAGCACGTCGGACAACAATCCGTTCGAAGCGGCGCTCGACTGCGGCGCCTGCGGCGGCAATACGGGTAAGGCGAATGCGCGGGTCTTGGCGGTCATGGCCAACAAGCCGCAGGTGCGCGAGGCGCTCGCGAAAAACGGCCTCATCATTCCCCAGGACACCTATTTTATCGCCGGCCAGCACGACACCACCACAGACACCGTCGCGCTGTTTGATCTGGAAGATATCCCGCATACCCATTCCAACGACTTGCTGCGATTGAGCCGCGACCTTGAAGAGGCCGGCCGGCGGAACAGCCGGGAACGGTGCGGTCGATTCCCAGAGATCACATCCGCCCTGTCGCGGGGGAAGGCGGCGCGGGAGACGCGCCGGCGGAGCGGCGATTGGAGCCAAGTCCGACCGGAGTGGGGGCTGTCCGGCAACGCCGCTTTTATTATCGGGCGTCGTGCGCTCACCCAGGGTGTCG
>Ga0210377_10003382_pt1 | contig 13751 bp, 8 predicted proteins | sample PLM4_65_b1redo_FD_155480 | JGI IMG/M metagenome (GOLD analysis project Ga0210377, IMG submission 155480) | Groundwater sediment microbial communities from an aquifer in East River, Colorado, USA - PLM4_65_b1 redo | ecosystem: Environmental > Terrestrial > Soil > Riparian zone | place: USA: East...
CGGAGACAACGTAGTCTGGCATGACGATGCCGGCAGCCTGGCGCCCGTCTTCTGCCTCAATTTTCTACAGGCCTCGCAGTTGCAGGAGAAACCTATCATTTATGTGAGTTTTGATCGTTCCCCCAAAAATCTCCTGGACAAGCTCGGCAGCCTGGCGAACTACCCGGGCCTCATCATCCTGGACTGTTTTACCAACGGTAAGGGCGAAGGCTCCAGTTTCTTTCTCAAATTTTATGAAGAGCCTGAAACTGAGCCCCCCTGTCGCCTCATCAGAGTGGAGGAGCCCCGCCAACCCCAGCAATTCATGGACCAGCTCTATCAGGTCCACGCCGGCCTGACCGGGGACGTACGTTTCATCTTTGAGAGCCTCACCGGCATGCAGGAGCTCTGGGGCAGCGAAGACCGGTTGCTCACCTTTTACTCCCATTCCTGTCCCCGGCTGTACGATCTGAACACCATTGCCTACTGGGTCCTGGAGAAGAACGCCCATTCGCCTCGGTTTCGCGCCCAGATCAACCAGATTGCTCAGGTGGCCATCGAGCTGACCATCAAGCGCGGCACCACCTCGCTTACCATCTTGAAGGCCGAAAACCGCAGTCCGGAAGAATTTCATAAACCGCATAATTACTGGACCAGGGATCTGACCGTCGTTTTTGATGATGAAAAGCGCACCACCGGCAAAATCGACCTGGGGCTGCGCCTGAAGGAATTCCGGCTCCGGCGGGGCTTGTCCCAGACCGAGTTGGCCAAGCTGGTGGGAGTCACCGCCAGCACCATTTCCCAGGTGGAAAGCAATCTGATCTACCCGTCCCTGCCGGCCCTGATGAAAATGGCGGAGGCCCTGGCGGTAGACCTCACCTCGTTCTTTGCGGACCGCCAGGAAGGGCCGGGCCGGGTGGTTTTCACGCCCGCGGACGCCGTAGAGGTGAAATTTCCCAATCTTTCGGATGCGGCCGTGCAGGCCAGACTCCTTTATCCGGTGGATTTCGAGGTCAAGGCCGAACCGTATCTCATCGAGATTACTCCCAAGGCGACGCTGCCGGCCCACTTCTTCTTCCATAAAGGCGAAGAAATCGGTTACCTCCTGTCAGGGCGATTGCAGGTCAGGGTGGGTAAAGGGGTTTACAACCTGAAGGCCGGGGACGTCATTTACTTGACCTCGGAAGTTCCGGGGGAATGGCGGAATCCGGGCCCCTCGGTGGCCCGGTTGCTTTGGATCAAGGTGAAGTGAGTTGCCAGTTGCCAGTTGTCAGTTGCCAGGAAAAGCCAACTATGACGTAATGTAGGGTGCGTCCTACGCACCAAATTATTGAACTCGTTCCCAAGTTGCACTTGGGAACGAAGCAGCACCTCAGCAAGGCAAATACAATATTTCCTAATTCCCTTATTCAGGCGGCCCGGAAGCGTCCGGTGAGCATTCCGGCCACCCCCAGCGCCTGCACGCAAACTTAGGGGCGCCGGTAGCCCAGGATCTGCTCCACTTCGGCGGCGTCCGCGTCCATGATATACGGAATGCCGGAGACCTTGGCGGCTTCTTCGGTTAAGGCCATGAGGTCGCGGCGCTCGAGGTACTTCAGGGCGAACTTGCGGGCCCCGGCCATGAATTGCTGCAACCCTTGCGTCAGGCGGCTGAGGTAGCTGTACATGCCCAAGGCCCCGGCGGGGATGCGGGGAAACTTGGACAGGGGGAAGCGGTGCCTTAGTGTGCCGCATTCGGCAAAGTGCTCCATATAGGCCTCTTTCAGGTCCGTGCCTTCGTGGGCACATTTTTCCGCCAGTTTTTTCCCCTCCAAAGTACCCACCATGGTGGCGGTGAGGATGGCCCGCCCCATACACACCAGCTTGACGAAGGGGGACCCCAGGGCCAGGGCTTTGAACACGTGATCTTCCATGGAAATGCCCCCGGCCACCGCGCAGTCGGGGACAAACTTCCCCTGCTGCTTCAGGTGGGAGAGGTATTCGTGCAGGAGGCATTCGAGATAAACCGTAGGGAGGCCCCACTCATTCATCATGGCCCAGGGACTCATGCCGGTGCCCCCGCCGGCCCCGTCCACGGTGAGCAGGTCAACCTGGGCCTCCGAGGCGCACTTGACCGCCCGGGCCAGGTCCGCGGGACGGTAGGCCCCGGTCTTCAGGGAAACCCGCTTGGCGCCCAGACGGCGCAAGTGTTCCACCGTACGGAAAAAACCCTCTTCTTCCACCATGGCCACCCGGGAATGGCGTTCAAACTCCCGGATACCCCGGAGGTTGTACTGTTCCACCGTGAGGGGATCAAAGGGGTCGGGCAGCACAATATAGCCCCGCTCCTTAAGTTGCCGGGCCCGGTCCAGGTTGGGGAGCTTGACTTCGCCGCCGATGTCCTTGGCCCCCTGGCCCCACTTGACCTCAAAAAACTCCACTCCCAGTTTTTCAATGACATATTCCGGCACGCCCAGGCGGGTATCCTCCACATTGGCCTGCACGATAATGTCACCCCGGCCTTGATACCACTGTTTGAAGATTTGCACCCGCCGGGCCATTTCCGGGGAATGGACGATGCGCCCCTTTTTGATCTGGGCGGCGGGGTCCATGCCGCAGACATTTTCCCCGCAGACAATAATCAGGCCGCAGATAGCCGCCCCAATGGCCATGGATTGCCAATGGTTCTGGGCAATCTCGGTGGACCCCAGGGCCCCGGTGAAGCCGGGAAATCCCAACTTGATCTTGTGCTTAACGCCGATTTCGGCGTCCACGTTCACCGCGGGGAAAATGGCCTTATCCGGGTCGGCCTCGATACCCTGGGCCCCTATGCAGGTGCCCTGGACATTAAAATAGGAAAAATCCAGGGGATAATCTTTTTCGGCCCCGGCCGTGACCTTGCCGAAGGGCATGGGATAAAGCAGTTCCCGGCCCCGGACCGCGGAGCGGCCGATTTCACACGGCCCCGGGCAGCCGTCCAGACAGGTGACGCAAATGCCGGAAATGGGAGAAGGGTTCACCCGGTTTTTGGTCAGGGGCGCGGGGCTCCGATTCGGTTTGCTGCGTGACAGGCCTTCCCACATGTTGCCACCCTCCTGAGGAATTTGCTTAATGGCTGCGAAAACACTTTATGACAAAGAGATTAATACCGGAAGAGGCCTGCGCAAGAAAAAGGGCGGGAAAAATCCCGCCCTCGCAGTTAAGTATTTGGCCGGCCGGGGACGATTTCCCGCACCAGACGCCGGAGATTAATTTTTCCGGGTGGGCCCAGGGGGGTCCAACCTGAAGGCGGGAGAGGTCATTTACCTGGCCTGGGAAGTCCCGGGTGCCTGGCGCCATCCGGGCCCAGTATCGCCCGCCGGCTCTAAACGAAGGTGAAGTAAGACTGCCTTGGCCAACGCCCCTAAGGCTTGATATATCCTCGCACGTACAATCCAGATCATATCTGGAAATTTCCCCGCTTCACCGCTAAGTGCGTATAGTGGCAAGTTATATGGCAGACACGTGGTAGCCTTGTGTATTATCATAATGATGGCCGATGGCTTTTACCTTGGGACAAAACTGGAGTAGATTACCTGTTATGGATAACGCCTCCTCCCTTGAAGCGACGAGGGCTACCTCATTACGAATTTTGATTATTGACGATGAGAAAAACATCCGGGTGACCCTGTCGGCTTATCTGGAAGGGATGGGTTGCCTAGTCACCGGGGTGGCTACGGCGGAAGCGGCCCTTTCCGCCCTGGAGAGCCAGACCTTCGATCTGGCCTTCCTGGACCTGCGCCTGAAGGAAACGAGCGGCCTGGAACTGCTGCCAAAAATCCTGTCCCTCAGTCCGCATCTTCCCGTGGTCATGATTACGGCTTACGCCACCATAGAAACCGCAGTGGAAGCCATCAGGCGCGGGGCCAGGGATTATCTCCCCAAACCTTTCACTCCCGGTCAAATCCGGCACCTGGTTGCAGGGCTTAGAGAGCGCCTCACCCTATCCCGCCAAGTGGAAGAATTGCAAACGCACCTCCAAGAGGTCGTCCCCGAAGTGTTATTGGAGACGGATTCTCCGAAGATGCGGGCGACCCTGGACCTGGTGGAGCGGGTGGCCCCTTCCGATGCAGCGGTGCTGCTACTGGGCGAAAACGGCACCGGCAAAGGAGTGCTGGCCCGCTGGCTGCACGCCAAAAGTTTGCGGGCCGGCGGTCCTTTTGTATTGGTAAGCTGTCCCGCCCTCCCCGAGGAACTTTTGGCCAGCGAACTGTTCGGCCACGTGAAAGGGGCCTTCACCGGCGCCATCCGGGACCGGGAAGGCCGGTTGGAAGCAGCCCACGGCGGCACCCTGTTTCTCGACGAGATCAGCGAAATCTCGCCGGGCTTGCAAGCCAAACTCTTGCGGTTTCTTCAGGAAAAAGAGTTCGAGCGGGTGGGAGAAAATCGTACCCGCCGAGCGGATGTCCGAGTGGTGGGGGCCACCAACCGTGACCTGGAAGAGGAAGTCAGAGCCGGGAGATTCCGGGAAGACCTCTATTTTCGCCTCAACGTGGTGGAGATCCGCCTCCCCGCCCTCCGGGAGCGCCGGGAGGACATCCCCCTCTTGGCCCGGCAGTTCCTGGAGTTCTTCGCCCGCCCGGCTCGGAGACCTACCCCGGAACTATCCCCCGCGGCCCTCAAAGCCCTGCTTTCTTATTCCTGGCCGGGAAATATCCGGGAATTAAGGAATGTCCTGGAGCGGGCCGTCATTCTCTGGCCCTCCCAGGTCATCGAGCCCGAGGCTCTCCCCGAGCAAATCGCGGCCCAGGTCGCCGTCGTGCCGGTCCTGGGTGGGGATTATTCCCTGGAGCGAATTGAGCGGGAACACATCCTCCGCCTCCTGGCCCGGACTGCCAATCTGGAGGAGGCAGCCCAAATTTTGGGCATCGACCCCTCCACCCTCTGGCGCAAGCGCAAGAAGTATGAGGAAGAAGGTTAATCCACCTTTCCACCTTCTGCCTACACCACCCTTCGTTTTGAAAGCCTCTCCGCGGATGATCTTGCATTTTGCAATGCAGCCATTTTATCTCGTATTGTAACTAATTGATTTTTAAAACAATTATAAAAAATAAATTTGGTCTGTCCCTTGCAGCTCCTTGCCAGGTGGCTATTTATGAAAGAGTAACAAGGCCGTGAAGCCCTTACGAATATTTGGGATTCTCGCCCTCGTTTTCTCCAAATCCTGGATCAGAACTCCGGCTTGGCGTCTTACCGGGGGCTTTACCCCTGGAAACCGGCTCCCTCGGGCTTTGTGGAGGCGAAGTTATGCTGGACATGCTTATGGTAACCATTGCCGTGGTCTTTTTTGTGCTTTCCTGGGCTTATGTGCTGGGCACGGAAAAGCTGTAAGGAGAAGAATATGACCCTGGAATATATTATCGGCGGCCTGATTTCCCTTCTGCTGCTGGGATATCTGGTCTATGCCCTGCTGAAGCCGGAGCGTTTTTAAGGAGGTTTTTATGACCGCGGTCGGTTGGCTGCAAGTGGTTCTTTATGTCCTGGTATTGCTGGCGCTCACCAAACCTCTGGGGGTCTATCTCCACCGGGTATTTGAGGGCAACGCCCGTCCCCTGCCCCAGATTTTCGGCCCCCTGGAGCGCTGGACCTTCCGGGCTTGCGGGGTCGATCCGGAGAAAGAGCAGACCTGGAAGGAATACGCCCTGGCCCTGCTCCTGTTCAGCCTGGTGGGGGTGTTGGTGACTTATGCCCTCTTGAGGTTGCAACATCTCTTGCCGCTTAATCCCCAGAATTTCGGCGCCATAGCCCCGGACCTGGCCTTCAACACGGCGGTGAGCTTTACCACTAACACCAACTGGCAGGCCTACAGCGGCGAAAGCACCATGAGTTACTTCTCCCAGATGGCGGCCCTGGCCTGGCATAACTTCGTCTCCGCCGCCGCCGGCCTGGGGGTGGCCCTGGCCCTGGCCCGGGGACTGACCCGCCGGCGTTTGACCGCCGGCGAGGGCGCGGTAACGCTGGGAAACTTCTGGGTGGATCTGCTCCGGGGCCTCAATTATCTGTTGCTGCCGCTCTGCCTGGGGTTGGCCCTGGTCCTGGTGTCCCAGGGAGTGATCCAGACCTTGAAGCCTTACCAAACCGTGAAGGTGGTGGAGCCTTACACTGCGCAGGTCGCCAAAAAGGATGCCGGCGGCCAGGAGGTCAAGGATGCCCAAGGCAAACCGGTGATGGAGGAGGTCCGGGTTGAGACCCAGACCATCCCCCTGGGACCGGTAGCCTCCCAGGAGGTCATCAAGATACTGGGCATCAACGGCGGCGGCTTCTTCAACGCCAACAGCGCCCATCCCTTTGAAAATCCGACGCCGTTCATCAATTTCCTGCAAATGTTGATGATCTTCGTCATTCCTGCAGGTCTGACCTACACTTACGGTCGCATGACCGGGGACCAGAAGCAGGGCTGGGCGATCTTAGGCGCCATGGCCCTGCTGTTTCTGGTAGGCGTAGGCGTGACTTACTGGGCGGAGGCCCGGGGGAATGCGGCGCTGGTGGGGCTGCCCGTCAACCAGCCCCTGGGCAACCTGGAGGGCAAGGAAATGCGCTTCGGCACCGCGGCCAGCGCTCTCTTTGCCACCATCACCACTGGCGCCTCCTGCGGGGCGGTCAACGCCATGCACGACAGCTTTACTCCCCTGGGCGGCTTGGTGCCCATGGTGAATATCCAATTGGGGGAAGTAATCTTCGGCGGCGTGGGTGTGGGGCTCACTGGCATGCTCGTCTTTGCGGTCCTGGCCGTGTTTATCGCCGGCCTGATGGTGGGCCGCACCCCGGAATACCTGGGGAAAAAGATCGAGAGCCGGGAAATCAAGCTGGCCATGCTGTACGTCCTCATCTTCCCCTTTATCATCCTGGGGTTGTCGGCCTGGGCCGCGGTGGCCCCTTACGCCCTCTCCTCCCTGAACAACACCGGTCCCCACGGCCTGAGCGAAATCCTCTACGCCTGTTCCAGCGCCGCGGGCAACAACGGCTCGGCCTTTGCGGGCCTGAACGCCAATACCCCCTGGTGGAATATTTCCCTGGGGGTGGCTATGTTGGCGGGGCGTTTCTGGATGATCATTCCGGTGCTGGCCATTGCCGGCTCCATGGCCACCAAGAGGACGGTGCCCCCCAGTCTGGGAACCTTCCCCACCCATGGCGGGCTCTTTATGTTGCTGCTGGTGGGGGTGGTCCTCATCGTGGGAGCGCTAACCTTCTTCCCGGTGCTCTCCCTGGGGCCCGTGCTGGAAGAGTTTCTGGCGGCCCAGGGAAAATTGTTCTAAGGGGTGTCAGGCTATGACCATTCATCCGAAACAAGAAATATCATTGTTTAACCGGGCTATCCTGGGCCAGGCGGTCTGGGAGAGCTTCAAGAAGCTGGCGCCCCACCTGGTGATGAAGAACCCCGTGATGTTCGTGGTGGAGGTGGGCGCGGTGCTCACTACGGTGCTGTGGCTCCGGGATTTCTTCGCCCCTGCTGTCGGGGCGGAGCCTTTGCGGTTTACCGCCCAGGTGAGCCTGTGGCTCTGGTTCACCGTGCTTTTCGCCAACTTCGCCGAGGCCGTGGCCGAGGGCCGGGGCAAGGCCCAGGCCGCCAGCCTGAAAAAAATGCGCCAGGAGATCACAGCCCGGAAACTGGAAGATGGCCGAGAGGTCCGGGTCCCGGCCTCCGTGCTTCGGAAAGGCGATACCGTGGTGGCGGAGGCCGGAGATTACATCCCCTGCGACGGCGACGTCATCGAGGGTATCGCCTCGGTGGACGAGTCCGCGGTGACCGGGGAATCCGCTCCCGTCATCCGGGAAGCTGGCGGCGACCGCTCCGCAGTGACCGGTGGCACCAGGGTCCTCTCGGATCGTATCGTGATTCGCATCACCGCCGACCCCGGGGATACCTTCCTGGACAAAATGATCGCCCTGGTAGAAGGCGCGGTGCGCCAGAAGACTCCCAACGAAATCGCCCTGCACATCCTGCTGGTGGGCCTGACCATCGTCTTTCTCATCGCCTGCGTCACCCTGGTGCCGGTGGCCGCCTATTCGGGCATTCGCCTCTCTGTCACCGTAATCGCCGCCTTATTGGTGTGCTTGATTCCCACCACCATCGGCGGGCTACTCTCCGCCATCGGCATTGCCGGCATGGACCGGCTGATCCGCAAGAACGTCCTGGCCATGAGCGGGCGGGCGGTGGAGGCGGCGGGCGATGTGGACACCTTGCTCCTGGACAAAACCGGCACCATCACCCTGGGCAACCGCATGGCCTCGGAACTGATTCCCGCCGTCGGCGTGCCGGTGGCTGAGCTGGCCCAGGCCGCCGCCTGTGCCAGCCTTGCCGATGAAACCCCGGAAGGCCGCTCCATCCTGGCACTGGCCCGGGAGGAACACGGCATTGCCGAGGACAGCCTGGGAGCTGAGAACGCCCAATTCATCCCCTTCAGCGCCAACACCCGCATGAGCGGTTGCGATCTTAACGGTTCGACCATCCGCAAAGGCGCCATCGATGCCATCGTCAACCATGTTCAATCCCTGGGGGGGGTGATTCCTGAAGAGCTGGGAAGCGTCGTTGACGCCATCGGCGACGCCGGGGGCACCCCTCTGGCCGTCTCCCAGGAAAACCGGGTCCTGGGGGTGATTCATCTCAAGGACATTATCAAGCAGGATATTAAGGAGCGCTTTGTGCGCTTCCGGGCCATGGGCATCAGGACCGTGATGATCACCGGCGACAATCCCCGTACCGCGGCCACCATCGCCCGGGAGGCCGGGGTGGACGATTTCCTGGCAGAGGCCACCCCGGAGCGCAAGATGCGACTCATCAAGGAGGAACAGGCCAAAGGCAAGATGGTGGCCATGACCGGGGACGGCACCAACGACGCTCCGGCCCTGGCCCAGGCCGATGTGGGCGTGGCCATGAACACCGGCACCCAGGCGGCCAAAGAAGCAGGCAACATGATCGACCTGGACTCCGACCCCACCAAGCTTCTGGAAGTGGTCGAGGTGGGCAAGCAGTTGCTCATGACCCGGGGGGCCTTGACCACTTTTTCAATCGCCAACGACGTGGCCAAGTATTTTGCCATCCTGCCCGCCATGTTCGTCGCAGTTTATCCGGCCATCGGTCCCCTCAACATCATGGGGCTGGCTTCCCCCCAGAGCGCCATCCTCTCCGCGGTTATTTTTAATGCCTTGATCATCGTGCTGCTTATACCCCTGGCCCTGAGAGGCATTCGTTACCGTCCCGTGGGCGCCGCGGCCCTGCTCCGGCGACTGCTGCTGGTCTATGGGGTTGGAGGGCTCATCGCCCCCTTTGCGGGGATCAAGTTGATCGACCTGTTGCTGGTCAGGATAGGTTTTTAACCGAGGAGAATGCCATGTTGCGTACTTTAGCCACCGCCCTCCGGGTCGCCTGTTTTACCCTGCTCTTAACCGGGGTGGCCTATCCCTTGTTGGTTACCGGCCTGGCCCAACTCTTTTTCCATGGCAAAGCCAACGGCAGCCTGGTCAAAGATGATCGCGGCCAGGTGGTGGGGTCGGAACTCATCGGCCAACAGTTCTCCCACCCCGCCTATTTCCAACCGCGGCCTTCCGCCGCGGGAGACACGGGTTACGATGCCACCGCCTCGGGCGGGTCCAACTATGGCTCCACTTCCCAGAAATTGCGGGATCGTGTTATAAGTGATTTGGACCGCTTGCAAAAGGAGAATCCCGAGGTGGCTGCTCAGGTGCCCTCGGAGCTGCTCACGGCCTCGGCCAGCGGCCTGGACCCCCATCTTTCACCGGCGGGGGCCCGGTGGCAGGCGCCCCGGGTGGCCAAAGCCCGTGGGGTGGCCCCGGAACGCGTCGAGGCCGTGGTCCGTACCTATATTGAGGGTCGGGACCTGGGCCTTCTGGGAGAGCCCCGGGTGAATGTGCTCCTGCTGAACCTGGCTCTGGATCGGCAGTTCGGCCGGCCTTAGGATATGAGCGGTGAGCAGCAAGTAGTGAGCAGATAATACCGGGTAGTCATCGCTTATGGTGCACCGCGCCCGGCCCACTGGAAAGATCTATGAACCCCACCACCCAACGGGCCCAGGATTTTCTTGATTTGCTGGAGCGCTCCAAGCGCGGGCGGCTGAAGATCTACCTCGGGTTTGCCGCGGGGGTGGGCAAGACCGTGCGCATGTTGAAAGAGGCCCATGCCCTGAAAAAACGGGGCGTGGACGTGGTCCTATCCTATATCGAAACCCATGGCCGGGCCGAGACCGCGGAATTGATCGAAGGCCTGGAGGTGATCCCCCGGAAACAGTTCGAATACCGGGGCATCATCGTGGAAGAGATGGACCTGGACATGGTCTTGGCCCGCCGCCCCGAAATCGCCATCGTGGACGAGGTGGCCCACAGCAATGTGCCTCTGTGCCGCAACCGCAAGCGCTACCAGGATATCCTGGAGATCATCAACGCCGGCATCAATGTCATCTGCGCCTTTAATATTCAACACCTGGAGAGCCTGAACGACCTCATTGAACGGGTAACCGAGGTAGTGGTCCGGGAAACCATCCCCGATACCTTCGTGAAAGAGGCCGACCAGGTGGTCACCGTGGACCTGTCGGTGGAAGACCTGATGGACCGCCTTAAAGGCGGCAAGATTTATGGCGCAGAAAAGATTCCCTGGGCCCTGGAACATTTCTTCAAGATCGCCAATCTTTCCACCCTGCGGGAACTGTCGCTCCTGGAGGTGGCGGAAAGCCTGGAGCGGCCCCCAGCCTCCGGCTCCGAAGAACCGGGAGAGCCGGGAAAGCCGTCTTCCCAGGCTCGGGGCCGGGTTATGGTCTGCATGGCTTCGGCTTCGCCCCGGGCCAATACGTTGCTGCGCAAAGGCTCCCGCATGGCGGGGCGGCTCAACACCCACTGGTTCGTGGTCCATGTGGAGACCCCGGGGGAATCTCCGGTGCACATCGACAGCGAAGCGCAGCGCCATCTCCTGGAAAATATCCAGAAGGCCCGGGAACTGGGGGGGGAGGTCGTGCGCCTCAAAGCCCATGACCCGGTAGCGGCGCTTTTGGACTTTGCCCGTTCCCACGGAGTGGGGCATATCATCATCGGGCGGTCGCATCAGCCCTGGTGGCGCAAGGTCCTGGGCCGCTCAGCGGCCTACCGGCTCATCGAAGAGGCCGCGGGTTTCGACGTGCACGTGGTCTCCTTCGAAGAGGAGGAGTGAGCCAAATGCTCCTTAAAACCAAGCTCCTCCTGGCCCAGGCCCCCCTTATCTTGGCGCTCCTATTGGTGGGCGTGATTGCTGTTGCTACCTTCGGCCAACTGGGGTCCCATTCCGAGAAGATCCTCAAGGACAACTACCGCAGTGTCCTGGCAGCCCAGCGCATGAAGGAAGCCATCGAAAGGATGGATTCGGCCGCCCTTTTCCTCGCCCTGGGGCAACGGGAGGAAGGACAGCAACTGGCCTTCCCCAACCGCAAGCTCTTCGAGGCGGAACTGGAGGTGCAGAAGAACAATATCACTGAACAGGGTGAACAGGAGGCCACCGAGGCCCTGGCGGCTCGCTGGCGGGATTACACGACACACTATGATGGATTTTTGCAGGAACCCCAGAGCGAAGTCTTGAAACAACTCTATTTTACCGAGCTCTACCCCAGGTTCCTCGCGGTCAAAGCCGGGGCCGAAGTCATCCTGGCCATGAACCAGGACGCCATGGTTAGGAAAAGCGACGAAGTCCGCAAGTTCGCCCGCCGCCTGGAAGCCTTGATCACCCTGGCCGCAGTGCTGGCCGCGTTGGCGGGAATCTTAGCCTCCATTATCTTTAACGCCAGGATTATCCGCCCTCTGTCGGTTCTGACCCAGACCGCCCGCAGCATCAAAGAAGGCGACCTGGAGGTTCGGGCCAAGGTGGAAGGCTCGGACGAGATTGCCCTTCTGGCCCGGGAATTCAATACCATGACCGACAGCCTGGACCGCTACCGCAAGAGTTCCCTGGGTGAACTGCTGCACTTCCAACACGCCTCCCAGGCCGCCATGGACAGCCTGCCTGATCCGGTGTTATCGGTTGACCTGGATGGGAAAATCTTGAGTATGAACCGGGCCGCTGAGACCCTGCTGGGACCGGCTCTGCCGGGGTCTCCCGGGGATTATATGCGCAGCCTGGAGCCGGCCCTGGCCGCGGCCCTGGAGAAAGCCCGGGCCTTTGTGATGGCCGGCAGAGGCGCCTATCTGCCGGCAAGCCTGGAGGAGGCTATCAAAACCACCTCTGCCGAGGGGGAGCACTACTTGCTGACCCAGGCCTCCCCGATCTATGAGGAGGCCGGCAACCTCACCAGCATCACCTTTGTCCTCCGGGATGTGACCCTGCTGAGCAAGCTGGATGATATGAGCAAAAACCTGGTGGCCACCTTTGCCCACGAGTTTCGCACGCCTTTAACTTCGCTGCACATGGCTATTCACATCTTTCTGGAACAACTGGCAGGCTCTCTCACTGAAAAACAGCTGGACCTCCTCTATGCCGCCCGGGAGGACTGCGAGCGTCTGCAGAACCTGGTGGATGACGTCCTGAACATCGTTCGCATTCAATCGGGAAAAATCGAATTAAACCGGGTCATGGTCCGGGTTTTTCCCCTGATTGAGAACGTCTTAGACCAGCACCGCCTCGTGGCTGAGGAGAGGGGACTCCTCCTTTCCCAGAATCTATCGCCTTATTGCGATGAGGTGATTGCCGACCCGGACCGCCTGGAACTGGTGTTCTCCAACCTCATTACCAATGCCATCCGGCATACCCCGGCCGGCGGCTCCATCGAGATTCGCACCCTGCCTCTCGAGGGTTTTGTCAAATTCGAGGTGGCAGACAGCGGCGAGGGGATCCCAGCCGAGTATCAGGCCCAAATCTTTAATAAGTATTTTAGAGTTCCCGGCAGCATCAGAGAGGGAACGGGCCTGGGTTTGGGCATTGCCAAGAATATCATCGAAGCCCACGGTGGAGAGATTGGCCTGGAAAGCGAACCAAATCGGGGGAGTACCTTCTGGTTCACCCTACCCATATCTTAGCAAGTTTCCATTTCTGCTATCTATATGCAGCGCAGAACTATGTGGGTATTGTATTGATATGGCTATCATAACTGTATCTAAGACCCATTTGGGGGAAAAACTATACCTATCAGGATTAATATGCTCTTGATTTGAAATTGGTCAGATAATAAACCGGTTCATTACGAATAAACCAAAAAAGGGTGGGCAATGCCCACCCTTTGCTAATTATGCCATGAAAGCCTTATTCCGGGCCGGCTCAGGCCGCCCGGAAGCGCCGGGCCTCGATGTTGTACTGCTTGATCTTGTAGCCCAGGATGCGCAGGCTGGTATCCAGGATATGGGCCGCCTTGCTTTGGTTGCCCCGGGTCTGGCGCAGGGCCTCGGTGATAAGCTCCTTTTCCAGGTGCTCCACCTGGGTGGTGAGGCCCCGGCGGTCGCCCCCCGGCTCCATGCGCTGCAGGGTGGGGGGCAGGTGCACGCTCAAGATGGTGTCCTCGTCGCACACCAGCACGGCCCGCTCGATGATGTTTTCCAACTCCCGGACATTCCCCGGCCAGGGATATTGCATCAGCAAATCCAGGGTCGGGGCGGACAGGCGTTTCACCGGTTTTTCATGCTCGCCGGCATACTTGTTGAGGAAATGCTCGGCCAGGGCGGGAATATCGGCCATGCGCTCCCGCAAGGGCGGCAGATAAATGGGGAAGACGTTGAGGCGGTAATAGAGGTCTTCCCGAAAGGCGCCCGTGCTCAGGGCCTGCTCCAGATCCCGGTGGGTGGCGGCC
>Ga0210377_10003383_pt1 | contig 13749 bp, 15 predicted proteins | sample PLM4_65_b1redo_FD_155480 | JGI IMG/M metagenome (GOLD analysis project Ga0210377, IMG submission 155480) | Groundwater sediment microbial communities from an aquifer in East River, Colorado, USA - PLM4_65_b1 redo | ecosystem: Environmental > Terrestrial > Soil > Riparian zone | place: USA: East...
GACGTGCAGGTGGGGGAGATGGTGGCCGTCGTGGGACCGACGGGCAGCGGCAAGTCCACGCTCGGTCTGCTGCTGGCGCGCCTGTGGGAGCCGCCGGCCGGCACCGTCTTCGTGGGCGGTGTCGACGTCAACACGCTGCCGCTCGATCGGCTGCGCGCGGCGCTGGCCTGGGTGCCGCAGGACGCGTTTCTCTTCTCCCGCGCGCTGCGCGACAACGTCTCGCTGGGCCGCGAGGAGGTCGAGCCCGCGGCCGTGGAGCGGGCGGGGACGGCCGCCGGCGTCGCCGAGGAGATCGGGGCCTTCGCCCACGGGTGGGACACCGTGGTCGGCGAGCGCGGCCTGACGCTGTCGGGTGGGCAGCGGCAGCGTGTCGCGCTCGCGCGCGGGATCGCCGGGGCGCCGGCGATCCTCGTGCTCGATGACGTCTTCGCCAACGTCGACTCCGCCAAGGAGACCGAGATCCTGGCCGGGCTGAGGGCGGCGGCGCCGACCATCCTGCTCGTCACCCACCGGCTGCGGGGCGCCCAGAGCGCCGACCGCATCGTGGTGCTCGAGGGCGGCCGGATCGTGGAGCGGGGGACCCACCTGGCACTCCTGGCGCAGGACGGGCTCTACGCGCGGCTGTGGCGGATGCAGCGGCTCGAAGAGGAGATCGCGCGTGCCTGACCCGGTCGTCGAACAGGAGTACGACGACGTCCTCGGCCGCGCCTTCGACCGGAGGCTGGCGGCGCGGCTGTGGGCGACGGCGCGACCGCACCACCGGCTGGTGTGGTCCTCGATGGCGCTGTTCCCGCTCATCGCGGTGGTCGAGCTCGCGCAGCCGTACCTGCTCAAGATCGCCATCGACGACCACATCCTGCGCGCCGACTGGGCCGGGCTGGCCACGGTGGCCGGTCTCTACGCCGTCACGCTGGCCGTGCTGTACGGCCTGCGGATGGTGGAGGCGTACCTGATGGCGCTGACCGGCCAGCGGGTCATCCACGATCTGCGCGCCGCGCTCTTCGGCCACCTGCTGCGGCTCGAGGCCGGGTTCTTCGACCGCACGCCGGTCGGGCGCCTCATGACCCGCGTCCTCAGCGACGTCGAGGCGGTGAGCGAGGCGTTCACCAGCGGCCTGTTCGCGATCGTGGCCGACGTGGTCACGGTGGCCGGCGTCGTGGGGGTGATGCTCTGGCTGGACTGGCGGCTGGCGCTGGTGACCTACGCGATCGTCCCCGTGCTCTTCGCGGTCGCGGCGTACTTCCGCATCCGCGCCCGCGACGCCTACCGCGAGGTCCGCCGCCGCCTGGCCCGTCTCAACGCGTTCCTGCAGGAATCGCTGCAGGGCATGGCGGTGATCCAGCTCTTCGTGCGCGAGGCGCACGAGCGGCGGCAGTTCGAGCGGCTCAACCAGGAGTATCGGCGCGCGCTGTTCGGCTCGACCATCTTCGAGGCGACGCTGTACGCCACCGTCGAGGCGCTGGGCTCGGTGGCGCTGGCCCTGCTCGTCTGGTATGGCGGCGGCCGCATCCTGGACGGCGCGCTGACGTTCGGCGTGCTGGTGGCGTTCATCCAGTACACGAACCGCTTCTTCCTGCCGATCCGCGACCTCGGCGCCAAGTACACCGTGATGCAATCGGCGATGGCCTCGGCCGAGCGCATCTTCGGGCTGCTCGACCGCGCGCCGCTGATCGTGGCGCCGGCGGCGCCGCGCCGGCCGGCCGCGGCCGGCGGCCACGCGGCGTTCGACGGCGTGTGGTTCGCCTACGAGGGCGAGCGGTGGGTGCTGGCCGACTGCAGCTTCGCCGTCGCGCCGGGCGAGCACGTCGCGCTGGTGGGCACGACGGGCGAGGGCAAGTCCACGTGTGTGCGGCTGCTCAACCGGACGTGGGACGTGGGGCGCGGCCGCGTGCGGGTGGAGGGCGTCGACGTGCGCGAGTGGGATCTGGCGACGCTGCGCCGGCACGTCGGCGTCATCTTCCAGGATCCGGTGCTGTTCACGGGCACGGTGGAGGCGAACCTCGCGGTCGATGGCGACGGCGCGGGGGCGACGCTCGAGCGCGCGCTGCAGGCCGCCAACGCGGCGGCGCTCGTCGCGCGGCTGCCGGGTGGTCTGGCCACGCCGCTCGTCGAGCGCGCCGCGAACCTCTCGCACGGCGAGCGTCAGCTCTTGGCCATCGCCCGCGCGCTCGTGTACAATCCCGCAATCCTGGTGCTGGACGAGGCGACGTCGAGCGTCGATCCCGAATCCGAGCGGACGATCCAGGAGGCGATGGCGCGGTTGATGGCGGGACGTACGACGATCACGATCGCCCATCGGTTGTCGACCATCCAGAACGCCGATCGGATCCTCGTCCTGCACCGCGGCCGCATCCACGAGGAGGGCACGCACGCCGCGCTGCTGCGGCACGGGGGCCTCTACGCGCGGCTGCACGAGCTGGGCGCCGGCGCCGCGCTCCGGTGACGTTTCAGGGTGCGATCTATGCGCTCGTGCGACGGATCCCGTCGGGGCACGTCGTGACCTACGGGCAGGTGGCGGCGCTGGTCGGCCGGGTCCGGTCGGCGCGGGCGGTGGGCGGCGCGATCGGCCGCTGTCCGGCCGACGTCCCGTGGCATCGGGTGGTGAACGCCCAGGGCCGCATCAGCCGCCGCCGGAGCGAGAGCGGCATGCTGACGCAGCGGATCCGCCTCGAGCACGAGGGCGTCCGGCTCCGCCGCGGCCGCGTACCGCTCACGAGCTACCAATGGGATCCGCCGGCAGAGAGCAGTAGACGGAGGTCGCACCCCGCGCGAATGGGGGGCCGACGGGGGGGCCGGAACGGCCCCCCCGTCGCTAGAAAGAACGGCAGGCTAAAAAGAACGGCAGTATGAGAAGAACGGTATGAAGCTGGCGCTGACCCTGAACTACTCGGGCGCAGCGATGGCGCTCGACATGACGAAGATCCTCGACGCCGAGCGCCTCGGCTACGCCTCGGTGTGGTCGGCCGAGGCCTACGGCTCGGACGCCGTCACGCCGGCCGCGTGGATCGCCGCCCGCACGGAGACGATCCACGTCGGCACCGCGATCATGCAGATCCCGGCCCGCACGCCGGCCATGACCGCGATGACCGCCATGACCCTGGACGCGCTCTCCGGCGGCCGCTTCCGGCTCGGCCTCGGCGTGTCGGGCCCCCAGGTCGTGGAGGGCTGGCACGGCCAGGCGTTCGGCAAGCCGCTGGCCAAGACGCGGGAGTACGTGGAGATCGTCCGCTCGATCCTGCGGCGCGACAAGCCCCTGGAGTTCCGCGGCGAGTACTACCAGATCCCGTACGCCGGCGCCGACGCGACCGGTCTCGGCAAGCCGCTGCGCTCCATTCTGCACGGGCGCGCCGGGTTGCCGATCTATCTGGCCGCGGTCGGGCCGCGCAACGTGGCGCTGGCCGCGGAGATCGCCGACGGCTGGATCCCGGTCTTCTTCTCGGCTCGGCGCATGGCGATGTTCCGCGGCTGGCTCGACGAGGGCTTCCGGGCCGGCGCCCGCGGCGCCGGCGCCGCCCGCGACTTCGACGTCATGCCGATGGTGCCGGTGGTGGTCGGCGACGACGTGGAGGCCTGCCGGGCGGCGGTGAAGCCGCGCCTGGCGCTCTACGTGGGCGGCATGGGCGCGCGCGGCCGGAACTTCTACAACGACATCGCGCGGCGCTACGGCTACGAGGAGGCCGCCAAGCGGATCCAGGACCTGTACTTGAGCGGCCGCAAGGACGAGGCGGCGGCGGCGGTCCCGGACGCGCTCGTCGACGAGGTCGCGCTGTGCGGACCCCGCGAGCGCATCCGCGAGCAGCTCACCGAATGGACAAGCTCGCGCGTGACGACGATCATGGTGACCGGGGACACGACGGCCGTGCGAACGATGGCCGAGCTCGTGCTGTAGCCACGCGCGATACCCGCGCGATATCGAGGGGCGCCACGGCTTCGCCGGGGCGTCCCGAACGCTGGGGGGGTGGGGGCCATGTCGGGGCCCCCATGAAGGATGGAGGAACATGTCATGCGATTGAAGGATCGAGTGGCGATCGTCACGGGCGGGGCATCCGGCATCGGGGCGGCGTCCGCGCTGGCGATGGCGCGCGAGGGGGCGCGGGTGCTCGTGGTCGACCTCAACGAGGCCGGCGCCAAGGGGATCGTCGAGCAGATCGAGAGGGCCGGCGGGCAGGCGGCCGCGGCCCGCGCCGACGTCACGCGCGCCGGCGACAACCAGGCGATCGTCGAGCAGGCGACGGCCCGGTGGGGACGCCTCGACGTCTTCTACGCCAACGCCGGCGTGCCCCAGTGGAAGATGGATCTCGAGGACGTCGACGAGAAGGTCTTCGATCAGATCTTCGGCGTCAACGTGAAGGGCGTGTGGCTCGGCGCCAAGTACGCGATGCCGGTGATGAAGCGCCAGCGTCGCGGCGTGTTCCTCATCACGGCCTCCACCTCCGCCATCCGGCCGCGACCGGGCGGGCAGACCTACGCCGCCTCCAAGGGCGCGGTGATCACCTTCGCCAAGGCCCTCGCGCTGGAGGCGGCGCCGCACGGCGTGCGGGTCGTCGCCATCGCGCCCGTCGCCACGCACACGCCGATGCTGCCCACCTTCATGAGCAAGACCGCGGTGGACGAGGAGGGGTTGCGGCAGTACGTCGCCACCGTCCCGCTCGGCCGCCTCAATCAGCCCGAGGACCTGGCCGCCACCGCCGTCTTCCTCGCCTCCGACGACGCCGCGATGATCACCGGCTCCTGCGTCGAAGTCGACGGCGGGCGCTGCATATGAAGGGGTCGTCGCGAACCCCGTGAAGATCATTCCGCTCGCCGCCGACTCGCTGGGCGTGCGCTCGATGGCCACCTACGTCGAGGCCGGCGCCACCGGCCTGCTGATCGACCCCGGCGCCACGCTGGCGGCGGCCCGCTACGGCCTGCCGCCCAGCCAGGAGGAATGGGAGGCGCTCAAGCGCGCGAACGATCGCATCTCGGCCTACGCGGCCCGGGCGCGCTACGTGTTCATCAGCCACTACCACGACGACCACTTCCGATCCGACCCGGCCTTCTACGCGGGCCGCGTCGTGCTGGCCAAGGATCCACGCCGGATGGTGAGCGGCGCCCAGGCCCGACGGGCGCACGCGCTGTGGACCGCGCTGGAGGGCCAGGCGCGCATCCAGCCCGCCGATGGTGTGGCGCTGACGACGCCCGACCTCGACCTGGCCGTCTCGCCGCCGCTGCCGCACGGCACCGAGGGCACGACGCTCGGGTACCTGGTGGCGCTCACCGTGGTGGACTACCGCGAGCACCAGCGTTTCGTCTTCGCCTCGGACGTGCAGGGGCCGCTGTCCTCGGTGGCCACCGCGTGGGTGATCCAGCAACGGCCCACGACGCTCTACCTGTCGGGCCCGCCCTCGTACCTCGAGCGCGAGGTGGGGACGGCGGCCATCGATCGCTCCGTCGACAACCTGCGGCGCATCCTCGACGCGACCGGCTGCCGCGTGATCATGGACCACTACGCGCTGCGCGACCCGCGCTTCTCGGTGCGCTTCGAGCGCCTGTGGGAGACGGGCCGCGTCACCACCGCCGCCGCCCATCTGGGCGTGGACGCTCAGCCGCTGGAGGCGCGCCGCGACCGGCTGTGGGCGGCCGTGCGCAAGCCGCCCGCCAAGGTCGCGCCGTCGCGCTTCGTCCCGCGCGAAGCCCGGCGGGCCGCGAGAGGAGGACCCACGCAATGAGTGACACCGCCGAGACGACGCTCGCCATCGGCGATCCCGCCCCCGACTTCACGCTGAAGGCGATCGGGCTCAAGGAGCACAGCCTGCACGACTACCGTGGCCGCAACGTGGTGCTCCTGTTCTACCCGCTCGACTGGACGCCGGGCTGAAGCACCTGCATGCCCGCCTTCGACAGGCGCGTCAGCGACTTCGAGGCGGCCAATACCCAGGTGCTGGGTATCTCGACCGACAGCCCGTTCAGCCACGAGAACTGGGCGAAGTCGGTCGGCATCAGCCACTATCCGCTTCTCTCCGACATCCATCGCTCCGCCGCGAAGGACTACGGCGTGTACTGGCCGGAATGGAACGCCAACAACCGCGCCACCTTCATCGTCGACAAGACCGGCACCATCCGCTTCATCGAACGCTACGGCCGCGGCCAGCTCCCCGAGCCCGACCGAATCCTCGCCGAAGTCAAAAAGTTGTAGTCGCGCGGCGCCGCTCGGCGGCGACATTCATTGCCCTTGCTTATGAAGAAAGAGGGGGGCGCAGGCGCCCCCCTCTTTACTCCCCCATTCGCGCCCGGTGTGACGATGGGCGAGTCCAACAACGTGGCACTCCGCGCTTCCGAGCACTTCGGTTTTGCTGGTACTCGCCGGCTTCCTGGTACTTCGCGCGCGCTACGGCGCGCGAGGAGGTGTCGCGGTGGTCAGTGCGACCCCGGCCAGGACGAAGAGCGTGCCCAGCACTTCCCAGATGCCGATGGGCTCGGCGAGGAGGGTCGAGGCCATCACGATGCCGACGATCGGCGTGACGTTCAGGAAGACGGCGGCCCGGCTGGCGCCCACGCGCTCGACGGCGCGGTACCACCAGATGTGGGCGATGGCGCCGAAGAGCGCGTGATAGAGGACGACGGTCCACGCACGTATCGAGGAGAGCGCCGGGCGGGGGAACAGCGGGGCGGTGAGCACGGCTTCGGCCACCAGCACGCAGGTGCCGGCGACGTAGGCCGCGGTCGTGGTCAGCGCGGGCGAGTGGGTGAGGATGATCCGCTTGCCGTAGACGGTGTACGTCATCCAGGCGACGAGGCCGACCAGCGTGATGAAGTCGCCGGCCCGCAGCTCGTCGAGCCGCAGCATCCACAGGCGACCGTCGGTGACGACCACCAGGACGCCGAGGGCGGAGATCGCCACGCCGGCCTGCTGGCGGCGGCGCAGGCGCTCACCGAGGTAGGCGCGGGCCCCGAGCGCGACGAGCACCGGCGTGGCGGCCTGCAAGATGGCCGCGTTGGCCGCGGTCGTGTAGGCGTAGCCGATGTAGGAGAGCTGCGTGGACAGCACGAGACCGCACACGCCCAGGACGACGAACGCGCGGATGCTGCCGGGCCCGAGGCCACGCACCGTCTCGGCGCCCGAGCGCACCAGCAGCGCCACCAGGAAGGTCGAGGCAACGACCCCGCGCAGGGCGGTGAGGAAGACCGGTGGGAAGTCGGCGATCGCGAGCTTGCCGGTCGCGGGAAACGTGCCCCACAGCGTCGCGATGAGCAGCAGCGCCGCGTAGGCGCGCGTTTGACTGAGGGCGGGCACGTGCCTATGATAGCCCGCGCTGCCGGCGGCGGCGTAAGCCCGATGGCCGATCACGTCCTGGAAACCCGCGTCTGGCTCGCCCGGCCGCGCCCGCAGGTGTTCGCGTTCTTCGCCGATCCCGCCAACCTCGCGCGCCTCAGCCCGCCCGCGCTCCGCCTGCGCCTGCTCACGCCGGGTGTCACGCTGGCGGCCGGCGCCGTGCTCGACTTCCGCATCGTCTGGCTGGGACTGCCGCTGCGCTGGCGGACCTACATCCGCGAGTTCGATCCGCCCTACCGGTTCGTCGACGTCCAGGTGCGCGGCCCCTGGGCGCGCTGGGAGCATCGGCACCGATTCCTCGAGGAGGGCGGTGGCACGTGGATCGAGGATCGCGTCACGTATCGACCGCCGCTCGGCCCGCTCGGCCACGTGCTGCACGCCGCGCTCGTGCACCGCCAGCTCCGTCGGGCGTGGGCGTTCCGTCACGCCCGGGTGGCCGAGCTGCTCGCCGGAGTGGCGGCGCGCTGAGATGGCGCGGCCCGACGAGCTCGGCGCGCACATGTCCATCGCGGGCGGCCTGCACCTGGCGCTCGAGCGGGGCCACGCGCTCGGCTGCTTCGCCGTGCAGATCTTCGTCAAGAACCAGCGGCAGTGGGCGGCGCGGCCGCTCGGGGCCGACGAGGTCCGGGCGTTCCGCGCGGCGCGCCGGGCCACCGGCATCCCGTCGGTCTTCGCTCACGCGAGCTACCTGATCAATCTCGCCAGCCCGGATGCGGCCGCCTGGGCGCGCGCGGTGGACGTGTTCACGGACGAGCTCGAGCGCGCCGAGGCGCTGGGTCTGGCGTGCGTGGCGATCCACCCGGGCTCGCACCTGGGCACCGGTGTGCAGGCCGGTCTCGCCCGCGTGGCCGCGGCGGTTCGCGAGACGCTGCGCCGCACGCGCGGCTATCGCGTGCGGATCGCGCTGGAGAACACGGCGGGCGGCGGCGGCACGCTGGGGCGAACGTTCGGCGAGCTGGGCGCGCTGCTGGACCGGACGGGCCGCGCGCGGCGCGTGGGCGTGTGCCTGGATACCTGCCACCTGTTCGCGGCCGGTTACGACCTCCGCGCGCCGGCGGGATACCGCGCGGCGATGGCGGAGTGTGCGGAGGCCGTCGGCCTCGAGCGCGTGCTGGCCTTCCACCTCAACGACGCCAAGGCGCCGCTGGGGTCCGGACTCGACCGGCACGAGAACATCGGCCGCGGGCGGCTCGGGCTCGGCCCGTTCCGGCTGCTGCTCAACGATGCGCGCTTTGCCGGGATCCCCAAGGTGCTGGAGACGCCGAAGGACCCCGAGCCGGCGGCCGATCTGCGCAACCTGGCCGTGCTGCGGCGGCTGCGCGTCAGCGCGCCGAGGTCACGCCCACCCGCCGGCAGAGCGCGCTGACCGGGCAGGTCGAGCAGCGCGGCGAGATGGGCGCGCACACGTTCTGGCCGAAGGCCACCAGCAGGTCGTTGTAGCCGATCCAGTAGCGCGGCGGCAGTCGCGCGCGCAGCGCCATCTCGGTCTCCTCGGGGTTGCGCGTGCGCACGTAGCCCAGACGGTTCGAGATCCGGTGCACGTGCGTGTCCACGCAGATGCCCGGCTTGTTGAACCCCATCGTCACCACGAGGTTGGCGGTCTTGCGGCCCACCCCGTTGAGCGTCAGCAGCTCGTCGATCGTGTCGGGGACCCGGCCGCCGAAGCGCTCGATGAGATCGCGACAGATGCCGAGGATCACGCCGGCCTTGGTGCGGTAGAAGCCGACCGGATAGATGAGGCGGGCGATGCGGGTGGCCCGCAGCTGGAGCAGCGTCTGGGGCGTCGACGCCACCGCGAACAGCCGGGCGGCCGCCGGGCCCGTCGTGGTGTCCTGCGTGCGCAGCGACAGGATGCAGGCGATGAGGACACGAAAGGGATCGCCCTCCTCGGCGAACTCGGCCAGCGCCGTCGGATTCCAGGCGGGCCGCGTGCGCCGCAGCCGCCGGATCACGCCGGCAATGTCTACTTGCCCTGGAGGGACTCGATGAGCTGGCGGGCGCGTGGCAGGTCCTTGGCGGTCCAGTCGGCGATGCTGTTGGGGGCGCGCTCGTCGACGACGCGCTGCAGCTCCCGGCGGGCCTCGCCGTAGCGCGCGGTGGCGATCAGGACGCGGGCGAGGTCGACGCGGGCCACGGTGAAGTGGGGGTCAATCCCCAGCGCCTTGCGGAACTGCTGCTCGGCCTTGGCGCGGTCGCCGCCGAACAGTCCCGGCACCTCCAGGAAGACGTTGCCGGACAGCGCGAGCGCCCGGAGGTTCCTGGGATCGAGCTCGAGTGTCGTGTCGACCTCCTGGCGGACGGTGGGGAGCAGGAACAACGAGCGCATCACGCCCTTGGTCAGCCCCCAGCGGCCGGCGTTGATCCCGTACCACACGTGGGCCTCGGGGTTCCTGGGTGCCAGCTCCACGGCGCGCTTGGCGATCTCGCGGCCGCGATCGTAGGCCGCCAGCTTGTCCTCGGTGGTGGTGGCGCGCACGTCGCCGTAGAGGAAGTGGACGTAGGCGAGCATGACCATCGTGTCGACCTGGCGGTCGCGAGCGAGCGCGGCCTCCAGCAGGTCGCGGGCACGATCGATCCGGCCGGGATCCTCGTGGTAGCGCGCCACCAGCACGCGCGCCGACTCCACGGGAGACTGGCCCAGCGCGGTCGACGGCGCCAGCACGAGCGACACCACGACGAGGAGGACGCGCGCGCGCATCGCGGTCCACTCTAGCGGTCGCCGGCCGCGCCCGTCAAACACTTGGCGCGGTTGACACGCTCCGCCACTTCGTCCCATTCTCGCGCCGTGATCTCGCTGGGCGTGCAGACCTGGTCCACCGACGTCGCGGCGGTCGAGCGCTACTGGCGCGCCGCCGACGAGCTGGGCTACGCGCGCATCACCTACGGCGACGGGCTGTGGCACTTCACCCACGACGGCTGGACGATGCTGGGCGCGCTCGCCACCGCCACCCGCCGCGCGCGCCTCGGCCCCGCGGTGACCTACGCCTTCGATCCGGCCGCGCACCACCCGTCCTGGCTGGCCAAGCGCGCGGTCACCGTCGACCATCTCTCGGGCGGGCGGCTCGACTTCCGGGTGGCGGTCGGCGCCGGCGACGCCGCGATGGCGGCCGCCTGGGCGCGTCACGGCATCCGGTATCCGACGGGTGGCGCGCGCGTGGCCGCGCTCGACGAGGCGCTCGCCATCGTGGGGGCGCTGTGGCGCGGTGAGACGGTGGACGCCGACGGGCCGGTGTTCCGGCTCCGCGGCGCCCGCGTCGATCCGCGGCCGCTGCAGCAGCCGGGGCCGCCGGTGTGGATCGCGGCCATGGGACCGCGCGCGCTCGCGTTGACCGCGCGGCGCGCCGACGGCTGGGAGGCGTCCTACCTCACCCCCGCGGACTTCGCCGCGCGCTCGGCCCGGCTGGACGTGTTGCTGGCCGCCGCCGGCCGCCGGGCCGGCGACGTCCGCCGCTCGATGGAGACCGACGTGATCCTCACGGGGTCGCGCGCCGAGCAGGACGCGTGGACGCGCCGCTTCCGCGCGGAGCGGGGCGGGACCGCCGCCGACGGGGTTCTCGGCACCGCGCTGGTGGGCGACGCCGACGCCGTGGCCGCGCGCGTCGTCGAGTACGCGGGCGCCGGCGCCACCGACCTCATGCTGGGCTTTGCCGACTTCCCGGCCACCGGCATGCTGGAGCGCTTTGCCCGCGACGTACTGCCGCGCGCTCAGGCCGAATCCGCGGCGTAGCCGCTGAGCTCGAGGAGCGCGCGCAGGCGATCGGCCGCGGCCGAGGTGGGCTCGAGCGCGATGGCCTCGCCGGCGGCCAGGATGAGCCACGAGCGCGTCTCCGCGCTGCCGGGCAGCGCGCCGCGCGCCGGCGCCCGCGCGAGGATCTCCTCCAGGGTGAGCCGCACCCGCTCGCGCGCCCACGCGAGCGCCAGCCGCGCGGTCTTGTCGCCGCGGCTGCCGAGCCACGCCTGGGCCATCGCGCGGGGCAGGGGCGCGTCGGGCGCGTAGACGGCGGCCAGCGCGCGCAGCGCGGTGGGGACGGCGCCGGCGGGTGGCAGGGCGGCGAGGGTGCCGGCCAGTTCGAGCAGCCGCGTCTCGGCCTCCAGGGGCTTCGCCGCGCGAGGCTTCGCGGCGCGGGGTTGGGCCGCGCGGGGCTTCGGCGCCCGAGGCTTCGGCGCGCGGTGGGAAGCGGGGCGGCGCGCGGACCGTCGGGCCGGCCGGCGGGACCGGGCCTTCTTCGAGCGCTTCGGCCTATTCGTAGCGGAGCGCTTCGATGGGATCGAGCCGCGCGGCCTTGCGCGCGGGATAGAAGCCGAAGAAGACGCCGACGGCGGCGGAGAAGCCGAACGCCAGCGCGATGGCCCCGGGCGCCACGAGCGTGCGCCACTCGGCGAAGTAGCTGAGCGCCTCGGCGCCGCCCAGGCCCGCGGCGATGCCGATCACACCGCCGATGAGCGACAGCGTGACCGCCTCGATGAGGAACTGGCCCAGGATGTCGCGCCCCCGGGCGCCGACCGCCATCCGGAGCCCGATCTCGCGGGTGCGCTCGGTCACCGAGACCAGCATGATGTTCATGATCCCGATGCCGCCGACGAGCAGCGAGACCGAGGCGATCGCCGCCAACAGATATGTCATCACCTGCGACGATGCCTCCTGGGTCTGGAGGATCTCCGACAGGTTGCGCACGTTGAAGTCGTCGTCCTGGTTGGGCTGCAGGCGGTGGCGCTGCCGCAGCAGCTCGCGGAGCTGGACCTCGGCCTCGCCCATGTCCTCGCCCGGGCGGATCTTGACCGAGATGGCGCCGACGGCGCGCGGGTTGGAGTTGCTCTTGCCCAGGACCTTCTTCTTGGCGGTCGAGATCGGGATGAGGACGATGTCGTCCTGGTCCTGGCCCCAGGAGTTCTGTCCCTTGCGGTCGAGGAGGCCGATCACCGTGAACGGGACCTTCTTGATCCGGATGATCTGGCCGAGGGCGTCGATGTCGCCGAAGAGGTTCAACGCCGTCGTCTGCCCGAGGAGCGCGACCTTGGTGGCGCCGTCGACGTCCTCGGGGCCGATGGGGCGGCCGGTGATGATCGTCCAGTCGCGCGCCTCGAAGTAGTCGGCGGTGACGCCCTGCACACCCGTGTACCAGTTGAGGTTGCCGAAGACGACCTGGGCGTTGCCCCGGACCGACGGGGCCGAGACCTGCACGGCCGGGATCTCGCGCCCGATGGCGGCGGAATCGTCCTCGGTGATCGTGAGCTGCGAGCCCTGGCCGATCCGCACGCCGCCGGCGGTGACCGAGCCCGAGAGGACGATGATGAGGTTGGAGCCGAGGCTCTGGATCTGCTCGGCGACGCGCGCCGACGCACCGGCGCCGACGGCGACCATCGCGATGACGGCGCCGACGCCGATGATGATGCCGAGCATCGTGAGCGCGCTGCGCAGCTTGTTCACGCGCAGGGAGCGCAGCGCGATCCGCACCGACTGCAGCACGGCCGTCATGCCGGCACGTCCTCCTCGATCGGCAGCCCGGCCAGGGTGGCGGCAGCGTCCCGCGGCGCCGCACACGCCTCGTCGCTCAGCAGCCGGCCGTCGCGGAAAAGGAGGACGCGGCTGGCGTAGGCGGCGATGTCGGGCTCGTGGGTCACCAGCACGATCGTGAGCCCCTCGCGGTTGAGGCGCTGGAGCAGGGCCAGGATCTCGACGCTGGTGCGGGTGTCGAGGTTGCCGGTCGGCTCGTCGGCCAGGATCACGGCCGGGTCGTTGACGAGCGAGCGCGCGATGGCCACGCGCTGCTGCTGGCCGCCGGAGAGCTGGCTCGGGTGATGATGCTCGCGATCGGCGAGACCCACCGCGGCCAGCCGCTCGCGCGCCCGCCGCCTCCGGTCCCGCACCGGCAGGTCGGAGTAAAGCAGGGGCAGCTCGACGTTCTCCAGTGCGCTGGTGCGGGGGAGCAGGTTGAACTGCTGGAAGACGAAGCCGATCTTCGCGTTGCGCATCCGGGCCAGCTCGTCGCGGTCGAGGCCGGCGACATCGCGGCCGTCGAGAAAGTAGCGGCCCGCGGTCGGCGTGTCCAGGCAGCCGAGCAGGTTCATGAACGTCGACTTGCCGGAGCCCGACGGACCCATGACGGCGACGAACTCGCCGGGCTCGATGGCGACCGACACACCGCGCAGCGCGTGGACCACGTGCGGCCCCAGTACGTAGTCCTTGGTGACGGCTTCGGTGGCGATGATCGCGGGGCGGCTCATGGCGCCGCTAGAGCCGGAGCCTGGGGGTGCCGCCGCTGCCCGAGGCGGGCTTGCCCGACCCGGCCGCGCCGACGATGATCTCCTGGCCTTCCTTCAGCTCGCCGCGGAGCACCTCGGTGGCCGCGCCGTCGCTGATACCGAGCGTGAGCGCGATCGGCTTGACCTTGTCCCCGTCGAGCACCCACACCCGGCCCGGCGCGCCGCTGCGCGGC
>Ga0210377_10003384_pt1 | contig 13747 bp, 13 predicted proteins | sample PLM4_65_b1redo_FD_155480 | JGI IMG/M metagenome (GOLD analysis project Ga0210377, IMG submission 155480) | Groundwater sediment microbial communities from an aquifer in East River, Colorado, USA - PLM4_65_b1 redo | ecosystem: Environmental > Terrestrial > Soil > Riparian zone | place: USA: East...
GCAAGGGTTGGCTTCACCGCGAAACTGTAGAGTCCGCGCACCCATTGAGGGTTTACGCCTCTGGCAACATCACGGGCAAACGCCGTATAGATGTACCGATCAGCGAGGGCGATGGCCCCCGCCTTTAGAGGGGGAATGATGGCGTGGTCAGTACGGTCTGCGAAATCGGTGGCGTGGATGAGGCTGAAGGTCATGGGGGTCAGCATCCGCTTCTTCTTGCCGCGCTGGGTAGTGTCTTTGACCAGAAGTGACGAGTTCCACTCACTGAAGAAAACCGTGTAGCCCTCCGAGTCCAACCACTTTTGTAACAACGCCAGTTGAGTGCTCTTGCCCGAGCCATCGATCCCTTCCACGATGAATAACCGGCCCTGGAATTTATGCTCTCCGTACATTTTCATGGCCACGCTCACTCCTAGGTCTGATCGTCCACTCTCCAGAGCGATGACTCTTCACGTGCGCACAACAAAGGCATCCGTGTTACGGTTGATGGTTGTCGCTGATCGACCCGGAATAAGAGGAATGATTCAGCCCATAGTCTACGCGACGGGCGCCGCTTTCGCATCATGATGGGGCCACCCTCCCTGTAAGCAGGAGGGCCAGAAGCAACAGGCCGAGGCCGATCCGATACCAGATAAAGAGGTAGGTGGTGTGGGTCCTGAGATACCGCAGGAGAAAGTCGATGGCGAGATACCCGGTCAGGGCTGAAATAACCGTCGCCACGAGCAGGTGTAACAGCCCGGCCCCTCCCAACCCGCCTTGCAGCAACTCGCGGAGCTCAAAGAGGCCACTGGCCCCGATGGCCGGGACGCTTAAGAGGAAGGAGAACCTGGCAGCAGTCTCCCGGGTCATCCCAAGAAAGAGACCGGCCATAATGGTCGTGCCGGACCTTGATGAGCCTGGCACAAGGGCGAGCGCTTGGCAGAGGCCAACAGCCTGTGTGTGGACGAATCCGATCTGTTCCATGTTGAGGCGATGGTTGCCCGATCGTTCCGCCACCGCAAGCAGGATCGCCAGGAGGATGAGACTGCCGGCGATCACGTAGAGGGAGCGGGCCTCGTTCTCGACAAACCGCCTAAAGGCCAGGCCGCAGACGCCGATAGGGATCGTTCCGAGAAGGATATACCACGCGAGACGGGCCTCGTGCGACTCGAAGGGCCGACCCTTTCTGACGTCATGCCACGCAGCGCGAATCAGACCGTAAAGGTCGGAGGCAAAATAGAGGAGAACAGCGACGAGGGTGCCCAACTGGAGTACGGCGGAGTACGCTGCGCCCGGATCTTTCCATCCGAGCAGGGCCGGGATGATCCGTAGATGGGCGATGCTGCTGATAGGCAGGAACTCGGTGAGTCCCTGGATCACCCCCAGGATGATCGCCTCGCGCACTCATCCGCTCCACTATACCACCAGTTCGGACGCTGCTCACGAATGTTTCAATGCTATTGATTCTACCACATCAGCCACGTCTTCGCATCGATCGGTCACAACCTCCAGGGTTTCGTAAATCTCCTTCCACTTGGTGATCTCGAGGACCGGGCGCGCCCCCTCGAACAGAGCGGCGACGCTTCTCCGATAGGTGGCATCGGCCGCGTTCTCCAGCCGGTTGATCTCGACGCAGGCAGCTTCAACGTCATCAAACCTCGGGAGGTGGGAAACGGCCCGCACGATCTGCTCGGCCGACTCCACGATAAGGACGACGATCTCTCGCGACTCCGGGGTCGGCTGCTCGATCTTGTACATCACCATCCTGGAAGCGACGGCCTCGATGCCGTCCACCACATCGTCCAGCGCCGACGCCAAGGCCTGCAGGTTCCTCCGGTCAATAAATGGGATGAAGGTCTGGTTCAGCTTCCTCATGATGGCATGGGTGATGCTATCGCCTTCGTGCTCTGCCTCCTCGACCGCGCGCCATCGCGCTTCAGGATCGACGTAGTCGTCAAACATCGCTTGCAGCGCCCTGGCAGCCTCGAGGACATTATGGGCGGAGGCCCCGAGAAGGCGGAGAAACTCGTTCTCTTCCGGCATCAGCCTGGTGTCCGATCCCGAGTCGCCTTGCGAGTGTTGCTCCATCAGCGAGACGGTCTCACGTTGTTCTCCAGGACGTCTCAGGCCCTTGCGAAGCTCCTTATCCCCTCGCTCCCGGATGTCCTCACCCCTGACGATGTAGACCACATCCTCCGCGATGTTGGTCGCGTGATCGGCGATCCGCTCCAGGTGGCGGGACACCAAGATCAGGTCCAGGGCTCGAGGAATCGTCGTTGGATCGGTCATCATGTACGTCAGGAGCTCTCGAAAGACCTGGTCCCGCAGAAGGTCGATCGAGTCGTCAGACTCGATGACGATCATGGCCAGCTCCGTGTCCCGCGCGACGAAGGCATCCAGGCTCCTCTTGACCATCTCCTGGCAGAGCTGTGCCATCCGTGGGATGTCGATCAGCGGCTTCAAGAGCGGCTGGGAGATGATAAACGTGGTGGCGTGGGCGATGTTCACCGCGAGGTCGCCGATCCGCTCGAGGTCGCTGTTGATCTTAATGGCCGCTGCGATGAAGCGAAGGTCCCTGGCCATCGGCTGCCGCAAGGCCAGGAGGGTGAAGCACCGCTGGTCATTCTCGATGCAGCGCTGGTCCATCTCCTCCTCGTGGGCGAAGACCTCCTGCACCAACGCTTCGCTTCGGTCCACGAGCGCCTTGACGCTCTTGACGATCATGGTCTCGGCCAGGCTTCCCATGGCCAAGAGGTACTCCCTCAACTCTTTTAGTTGCTCGTCGAACTGCCGCTCCATCGTCTCGTCCTCGCCTTATCCGAACCGGCCGGTGATGTAGTCTTCCGTCTGCTTCTTCGAGGGATTCACGAAGATCTGTTTCGTGAGATCATACTCGATCAATGTCCCGAGGTACAGAAAGGCAGTGTAATCAGAAACCCGCGCCGCCTGCTGCATGTTGTGCGTAACGATCACGATCGTATACTGCTTCTTCAGGTCGGCCATGAGTTCTTCGATCTTCGCGGTCGCAATGGGGTCCAGGGCGGAACACGGTTCATCCATCAAGAGGACGTCCGGCTCGACCGCGATGGCCCTGGCGATGCAGAGGCGCTGCTGCTGCCCGCCCGACAGGCTGAGCGCGCTCTCCTGAAGACGGTCGCGGACCTCATCCCAGAGCGCGGCACTCCTCAGGCTCCTCTCGACGATCTCGTCCATGGCCGATCGACGGGGAAGGCCCTGGATCCTCGGCCCGTAGGCGACATTGTCATAGATCGTCTTCGGGAAGGGGTTGGATTTCTGAAACACCATCCCGACGCGCTTACGGAGCTCGGTGATCTCCAGGTTCGGATCGTTGATATCGGTCCCGCCGATCCGGATCGTCCCGGTGATGGTCACGCCGTCCACAAGGTCGTTCAGCCGGTTCAGACATCGCAGGAGCGTGGTCTTCCCACACCCCGATGGCCCGATGAAGGCAGTAACCTGGTGCTTCAGGATATCGAGGCTGATATCTTCAAGGGCGAGCTTCTCGCCGTATTTCAGGTTCAGCTTGCGGATCTCGATCATCGGCTCCATCCTTGTCCTCGCTTCCCCACCTTGGCCCTGAACCCCGGTATCGCCTGGGACTCCCCTATTATAGCCCCTCTGACTCTCGCCAGAAGCCCTGACCGAGACTTCTCCTCTCTGCTCTTCAACCGCCATCTCCGCGCGGGTCGCCATCCGATCCCTCCGCTCCTTAAAATGTCGAGGAGACGTACTTCCTTCGCAGCATGTTCCTGAGCAGGATCGCCGTCAGGTTCAGGACCAGCACCACCAGGAGGAGCAGGACGGCTGTAGTGTAGACCATTGGCCTGGCGGCGTCCACATTGGGCGATTGAAATCCAACATCGTAGATATGGAACCCGAGGTGCATGAATTTCCGCTCCAGGTGAAGGAACGGCCAGAAGCCGTCGATCGGCAGGGACGGGGCGAGCTTGACCACCCCGGTGATCATCAGGGGCGCGACCTCCCCCGCCGCACGGGCCATGGCCAGGATGAGCCCGGTGAGAATCGACGGCATGACGGCCGGCAGGACCACCCGCCAGGTCGTCTCGAACTTCGTGGCGCCGAGCGCCAGGGATGCCTCGCGCATCCCACCGGGAATCGCCGCCAGGCCCTCTTCCGTTGCCACGATGACGACCGGGACTGTGAGCAGCGCGAGGGTAAGGGACGCCCACAAAATGCCCCCTGTCCCGAAGGTCGGGGTCGGGAGCACCTCGGGGTAGAAGAGTCGGTCAATGCTCCCCCCGACGAGGTAGATGAAGAAACCGACCCCGAACACCCCGAACACGATCGAGGGAACGCCCGCCAGGTTGTTAACCGCGATCCTGACCGTGCTGACGAACGCCCCTTGCTTGGCGTACTCCCGCAGGTAGAAAGCGGCCAGCACCCCTAAAGGCGTGACCACCAGGCTCATGATCATGACCATCATGACCGTGCCGAAGATGGCGGGGAAGACGCCACCCTCAGTGTTCGACTCCCTTGGCTCCCCCGCAACGAACTCCCAGATCTTGGACAGATAGAGACCGCTCTTGGCCCAAAGGCCCATCGCGTTAGGTTGATACGCCCGGACGATCTGGGCCAGCGACAGCTCCTTCTCCTTGTCACCGGCGGCTGAGACGACGAGGCTCTGCACAGAGCTCTGGCGCAATTCGGCGAGCCTCGCCTCCTGTACGCGGTACATCGCTGCCAAGGTCTCCAACTCCTGCTGGAGCTGCGCCATCTCGGGACTCGCCTCGCGATCCCGCATGCCTAGCTTCTTCATCCTGAGGCGGATCTGCTCCTGCGCATAGTTGATCGCCCCGATGTCCTTCTTTTCAACCCGCCTGATATCTTTAGAGGTGGACGTCGCCCCCGGGAGAGAGGCCTGGAGGCCCTTCCAGCCATCCACCGGCCCTCGGGCCACAACGCGATCGCCGTCGCGGACCTCCTTGATGAAGCCATACAGGTTGCCCCACTCCTGTCGCTCGATCAGGACAGCCTCGGCGGGGAAGTCCCGGCGAACGATATTAACCTCCTCGACCCAGACGAAGTCGGCGCCATACAGGTCACGGTTCCCAACCCTGACCTGGATGCGATACCGCTGAGCGGCGCCCGGAGGCGCCCCCGGTTGTGGGATCTTCTCGCGCTGGGCCACCTGGCCCATCAACTCCTTGCCGTCGGCCAGGGTCAGCCTCGCAATGGGCGATGGCCAGAAGGAACCCAACCCGTTCATCAACACCAGGATGACGAGGCCTGCCACCATAATGAGGCTGAACGCTAACGCCCCGCCGCTCAGCCAAATGAACGGATCGCCACTCTTCCAGAATCGCTTCATAGATACCGGTACTTCCGCCGGAGCTTCAGGCGAACGAGCTCGGCTATCGTGTTCAAGAGAAATGTCATCACGAAGAGGAGGAGGGCCGCCAAGAAGAGGACCCGGAACAGTGTGCCACCCTCGGGGGCTTCCGGCAGCTCCACAGCGATATTTGCCGAGAGGGCCCGGAAGCCGTTGAAGATGCTCCAGTCCATGACCGGCGTATTTCCCGTCGCCATCAGGACGATCATGGTCTCCCCAACAGCCCGCCCAAAGCCGATCATGATGGCCGAGAAGATCCCGGGGCTTGCCGTCGGCAGCACGATCCTGAGCGCGGTCTGCCAGCGGGTGGCGCCAAGAGCAAGGGAGCCGGCCACCAGGTGTGGAGGCACATTGGCGAGCGAATCCTCGGCGATCGTAAAAATGATCGGAATGACGGCAAAGCCCATGGCAAATCCCACAACCATGGAGTTTCGTTGATCGTAGGTCAGCCCGAGGGCGTTCAGAAGCCAGCCTCGATAATCGCCGGACAGAAGCAGGTGCTCGACCACGCCCCCGAGCTGAAACGATATCCAGCCGCCGAGGATGACGATCGGAATGAGCAAGGAGACCTCGGTGCCAGCCCTGACTCGCCGGCGGACCCCGATGGGGACAAATCGCCAGCAGAAGACTGCGGCCAGGATGAGGAGCGTGATCACGATCGGCATGAGAAAGAGACCCGGCACGACCTTCTCAACTAAGGGCGCAAGCCACAGACCGGCCAAGAAGCCCAGGACCACGCTCGGCAGGGCGGCCATGATCTCCACGGTCGGTTTCACGATCCCCTTCAGCGTCGGATGCATGAACTGGGAGGCGTAGAGTGCCCCCAGGAGCGCCAGCGGGATGGCGAAGAGGAGGGCGTACAATGTCCCTTTCAAGGTCCCGAAGATGAGCGGGGTCAGGCTGAACTTCGCCTCAAAGTCGTCGGTCCCTCCCGTGGACTGCCATACATACTCCGGCGCGGCGTACCCCTCGTACCATATCTTTCCAAAGAGGCTTTTCAAGGTGCTCTCGGGGTGGGGATTGTCCAGGGCCCAGTTTGAGAAACGTCCCATCGCGTCAACTGCGATGACGCCGTCGGCCTTGGGGGCAAAGGCAACCCCAGTGAACCTCCCTCCCTCGGCCTTGACAGTCAGCAAGGTCTCCCCGGTGGTGCCGTAACGAAGACGAGTGATGCCGGAGGCATCAACCGTGACGAACCCCTTGTCCCGACTGGACGGGGCGAACGCGACGACGGCCCCGGCGTGCGGCGTAAAGTCGTAGGTCTTCGTCAGACGCCGCTCGCCTCCATCGGCTTGGAGAAGCTGCCAGGAGCTGACGCCGCCCAGCGTATCGCCCACCACAAGGGTGCGGTCGCCGATGAGGAACCCCATGGCGCTCACGCCGGCCCCCGGTCGGGTCGTGGCGGCAACGGCGCCTGCGACCTTCGGATCGCTCGAATCCCGAAGATCCACCCTGAGAACCTGGCCGGATGAGGCGCCGACGAATAGATCCTCGCCGCGGCCGTCGAGGGCAAGGCCGGTAATCTCGCCTTCGATCGGCAGGGAGAGACGTTGGCGCGACTCCTCCTTCGTCGAAGGTCCGATCAGCGCCTTCGTCTCCTTGACGGTGAGCAGCACGAGCTCCTTCGGTCCGACAGCGGCCGCGGTGATGGGACCGGCTGGGGCGACAACGCGGGCGAGCCGCGTGATAGGCTGTTTATCAGGATCGGCTAAGAGCGGGTCGCCCACCACCAACTCAGCGTCTACCCGGCGCCTTCCCTCTGGGAAGGAAGCCGAGAATTTGACCTCCGCCGGGATCACGCGCCCATCGGACAGTCCAAGAGCGAACGGACCTCGCCTCGGGGGTGACGTCCCGACGACCGTAGCCCCCTTCAGGCCCCCGAGGGGGCTTGGGGCGAGCGACGCTCCATCCTTGACCGAAACGAATTGCACCCCGGCGCCAGTCACCAGGTAGACGATCTCGCGATACTCGTCCACACCCACGGCAAGCGGGGTCGAGTCCGGTCTGGCGGCGACAGTTCCGACTAGCGTCGCCGTCGGCTTCTTGAGCAGGGGATACACCTCAACGGCGATGACGACGAAAATGGCGAGGATCGAGAAGATGATCGCCACTCCACCAAGGGTGACGAGGCGGCGGGTGAGCCGATCGACTCGGACCCGCCGCGTGACCCGTTCGCCCCTTGCCGAAAACAGGCGAGCCGCTTCACGCGGCTCGCCTGCTGCCAGGACTCTGGTGCCATCGGCCATATCGTGGCTCAGTCTACTGTTAGAGAACCTTGCCCAACTCTTCCTTGGCGATGGAGTTCGGGACCGGGAAGTAGCCGTCTTTGATCACAACCTCTTGTCCCTGTCGTGTGAACATGAACTTCACAAACTCCCTCATCAGAGGATCAAGGCCCTTTCCCGGCGCCTTGTTGACATAGACGTAGAGGAAGCGGGCTAGCGGATATTTCCCGGAGTAGGCGTTCTCAGCGGTCGCCTCCACACAGGACGCGCCCGGCTTTTCGGCTATTGGGACCGCCCGGACGCCGGAGGTCGCGTAGCCGATCCCACTATAGCCGATGGCATAGCGGTCCACGGTCACGCCCTGGACGACGGAGGCCGAGCCGGGCTGCTCCTTCACCTCATCCTTGTAATCGCCGTTTTTCATCGCGTGCTCCTTGAAAAATCCGTACGTGCCGGAGGCCGAGTTCCGGCCAAACAGGCTGATGGGCCGGTTCGCCCAATCACCTGTCAGGCCGAGTTGTCCCCAGGTCTTGATGTCCTCCTTGTAGCCCTGGCGCCGGGACTTGGAGAAAATGGCGTCGATCTGAGGGAAGGTCAGGCATTTGATCGGATTATCCTTGTTGACGAAGACCGCCAGGGCGTCCACGGAGCTGCGGAGGCCGGTCGGCTTGTAGCCGAACTTCTTTTCGAAGGCATCGATCTCGGTCCCCTTCATGGGACGGGACATGGGGCCAAGCTGAGCGGTCCCAGAGATCAGGGCCGGCGGCGCAGTGGATGACCCTTTCCCCTCGATCTGGAGCTTCACGTTCGGATAAAACTTCCCGAACCCCTCGCCCCAGAGGGTCATGAGATTATTCATGGTGTCCGACCCGATGCTCGAGAGGTTGCCCGAGACGCCGCTGACTGGCTTATAGGTCGAGAGCGCCTGGTCCACCTTGAGTACATCGGCCAAGCCGAGCGCTGACCAGGACGAGATCGCCCCGACGGTGACGGACAGAAGAAGTAGAAGGAGCCGCCTGCCTCCTCGCCGTGTGATAGTCCCCATGGTCTGTGGTCCTCCTTCCTCTGAAACGATATCAGAGATGTTGTAACGCTTGGGTTACAGATATGTTACAGATATGTTACATTCGCCCCTCGGCTTGGCCTCGTTCTCACCCCCCTCTTTGGCGTCGTGGCAACGTCGAAAGATGAGCCTGACTTCCATTAGTTATGGTGGCGCAGTCTGTGGGCTGCTCGCGGAACCGATAGCCGACTCCACGCACGGTGTCGACATAGTGCTCCGACCCGGACCGCTCCGAGAGTTTCGCTCGCAGCCGTGTGATGTGAACATCGACGGTCCGTGGCTCAACGAATTCCTCCTGGCCCCAGACCAGGTCTAGCAGTCGATCCCGGCTGAGGACCCGTCCGCGATTGGTGGCCAGGGTATAGAGCAACTCGAACTCCCTGGTTGTTAACGGCGTCACCTTCCCGGCGACGGTTACCTCGAAGCGGCCTCGATCGATCCGCAATTGACCGCTCTGGACCACCTCTGGCCGGCCTCGATCCGTTTCCGAATCCTTCCTGCGGAGCACCGTCTTGATTCGAGCGATAACTTCCCGGAGGCTGAACGGCTTTGTGATGTAGTCGTCGGCCCCTAATTCGAGACCGAGAACCCTGTCCGCCTCGTCTCCCCTGGCCGTCAGCATGATGACGGGCATATGGGCTGTCTCTCTCTCCTTCCTCAGGCGCCGAAAGACCTCCCACCCGTCCATGCCGGGAAGCATCAGGTCCAGGATGACGAGGTCGGGATGGAACTCCTGTGATCGCTGCAGGCCGGTCACCCCCTCCTGTGCGACAAAGGGTTGATACCCCTCTTTGGAAAGATTGTAGGCGAGGAGCTGGGCAACGTCGTGTTCATCCTCGATGATCAGGATCTTCTCCAGGCTCACGCGCGCCTCTCAGTCATTGTTCGCAGGGTTCAACGCTCCCGCGGTCATGATCGCTCTTCTTGCATCTCGCGGCACGGTTGTCAGAGACCCCCGAGGATCAACCCGCTTTCTGTTCCCTCTGTTGATCCAACTTGATAACAGGCATTCGGAGCCAGGAGACCCTCACATCAACGTTGTATCTCCCTCCCCGCTCCTGAAGGTCGATCTCGACATCCACGAATTCGGAGGCGGGGATCACAAACCGCTTTCCGCCAATCTGGAGACTGATCTCGCCCTTGAGGAAACCTCTCGCCAGCTCGCTTAGATAAAAGCCGGCCCCATCCCGCCGAAGCTTTTGCGCGTAGTTCAAGTTGATGGGGTCGCTCATGTTGGAACTCCTTTCTTCCTTGGACCGTCCCATCTCAGAGACTGCTGTCCCCAGACCAGCTCATCGCCGTCCTGCTTGGCGGGGGGGCCCCGTTCCCAATCCAGGGACGGCGATGAGCCCGCCCGGAGTCGATCCCATCGTTTGGAGGACATTGACGCGCTTGTCAGAACCACACGGCCAGGCGGGTGAGGATTTCCCATGAGTTATCCTCGCCCGTGATCGGCGTCATCCGGTCATTCTCGAACCAGTTCTGATCAAAGTTAAACATCATGCGGACATTCGGACTGAGATACCAGTTAAAGCCGACCGTCAGAGCATCCACCTTGTTGGCACCGGCTTTGCCACCCCCTGAGGGGCTGGGGCCGGGCAGAAGACCGTCAGACGTGAAGTCAAGCTGGGCATAGCGCGCAACCAGCTCGAGCGCCCCGTAATCCCCGGTCCGGGGGTTCATGGGCTTGACCTTGGGCGCCTTGCCGTGGACCTTTTCCTCCCCCGTGGCGAAGAACGTCCCGGCCACGTACCAACCCTGGCCCTTGAGGTCACCGAGGTTGCTGCCTCCGGGCCCGAGGTTGCGCTCCTCTTCCGTCTTGACGTACTCGCCGTAGAGGCCGAAGGGGCCAAACGCGTACACCGCCTCCGCGCCGTAACGCGTCCGATCGCCGCGGGTCGGGATCGTCGGGAAGAAGACAAACTTAGCGTCGGTCCTCCCCCGGAGGCTGGTCCCTGCAGTGGGTCCCGGGTGGATGTCCTGATCACCTTGTGTGAAGTGACCGGCGATGTGGAGCTTCTGCAATGCGGGAATGCCCATTAACTGAAACGGACGAACCAGCAGCCGGCCGGCGAAATCCTTAGAGTCGTTCAATTCAGGATTATTCTGTCCGGTCCCGTTGAAGATGCCGACGGCGTACTCCAGCATGCCGCCGAATAGCCCGCCATGGACCATCGCGCCTACATCGCGCGCCGGCACCAAGTTGTTGACTAACGATCGCTCGACGAAGTCGATGAGCCGAGAGGAGGTCAGCTCCTCGAAACTGAACGGGACCTTGAACTGGCCGCCCCTGATCTTGAATTCCCGCCAATAATTCAGCTCACCGTAGCCATCGGTGAGCCGAAACCGAGGTGCAGGATCAGCATCAGCGCCCAGCTCTTGGAATTCGCCTTCAAGCTTGAAGTCGAGGTACTTGAAGAAGGTCGCATCAACCCCTAACCTGGCTCTTCGCACCAACTCCTTGGTCACCAAATCACTCCGGGTCGGGCTCACGTTGCTGCGGTTACTGTCCAGGTTGCGGGAGCCTTCCTCATAGGCGCGCACGTCGAAGTTGAGCCGCCCATGAAATTCGATCTTATGCTGCCCGTCCGCAGACTTGATGTAGGGGGTCCAGCCCTCGAAGCCAGCCAGGATCTTGCCCGCCCCCTCCTTCACCGCCCGTGCCTTCAGCTCCTGATACTTCTCCTCGGTGATCTGCCCCTTCTCCTTCAGGATGTCCAACACCTCGTCCAGGACCGCTTTGTCGTCCTTCTTCTCGGCGGCCCAGGCTGGCTGGGACAGGACCACCAACAACAGCGCCGTCATGATGACTGTGCTGATGAACAGCACGTTCTGCCAGGTTCGTCTCATGCTCTGCCTCCTCATGTGATTGGGTTTCGTCCTCTGCCTTGCCCGCTCGTCCAGACTGACTTTCATGCTTGCTTCATCACCCGTTTGGAAACATGCCGAATGCTGGCAACGGCGCTGGCCCACCCGGAGGCTCTCCCCGCGCTGCCCTCCCAGTCGGGTTAGGCCGATCGTTTCAGGGGCAGGTCCGGCATCCCGAAGAGGCTGGCCTCCAGGTTGTGATACAGCTCGTACGCGTGGAGGAACGGATTTCGATCGAACTGCGCCCGGAGGTCGTCACGAAGCGCGCACAGCCGGAGGGTACCGCCTTGCGCCTTGACCTCTTGGCGGATCGCCTCCAAAACCCCCAACTCCGCAATGCCGATTTGCCGAAGTCCGGCCAGGTAGAGGATGGCTCTTACGCCGGGGCGTCGGAGAAATGCCGAGAGGCCACGTCGCGCCCTGGCCGCCTCGTCCTCCCGCGCCCTGCCATCGATCTTGATGACCACGCTTCCGTGCAGCTCTTTTATCCGGTATCGCATGCTCCGCTCCTCCTGACCTACGGGTGAGCCGCCCGCCACTGCATGTCTTGCGGCCGGATGACGATCCGGACTGCCCGTTCCTCCGAATCGACCTCTATGCGTTCGATGGTCCCGTCGATGGGACTTAAGACCACCTGATCATCGAAATAGGGTGACAGGCCGAGCAAATCGCCTCGCTTTACCCACCTCATGGCTTCGCATCGGTTGTAGGAACCCAGATCGACCTTAAGCGTAATCAACACTCACACCTCCTTCAGGGACCGTATCCTGACATCGATTTGTTACGGATGTATGAAGCCGTAATGACAACGGGGTTAATTTCTGTCCCCACTCATGGCAGGTTCAGGCAGCCTCAGATTCCCGGCAGACCTCCAGAACTACCTCGGCCCAGCAATGCTTTTCTCGCTCAGCGAGGGCTTCCCCGAGGGTTGGCACGCCAGCGGCATGGGATCCGGGTCGTCCTTCGATGCTGGCGATTCTCACCCTTCCAGACTTCACCAAGCAGCCCAGCCAATAGGCGGCCGACCTCTCGGAGAGATGGAAGTGTTGAGCAAGCTCGGCTGGCATCGTGTGAGGTCGTGCCAGCAGATAGCTCATGAACTCCTGTTCCAATCTCTCTGCCCCTCCGTCGATCATCGTGCGCTCTCCTTCGTCTGCGCGCCCGGCATGATGCGAGTGGGTTCTTCCTGGTGATCGGAGAATACCGAGAGGATGTGACAGAGGGTTTACGCTGACGTTGCAGACGTGTAAATTTCCTAGAAGAGGAGGGAGTGGTAGAGCGGAGGCGGGTCACTTACAGAACACTAGAGTTTTTCGCGAGAGCAGCCCGGATGAGCGGGCTGGGACAATCAAGCCAGTCGTGGGCGGAAGTGCCAGCAATGGGAGCAGGGGCGGAGCGGGGCAGGACTCAGCGAGGACCTGCTACAGGGCGGGTTCCTCCAGATTTTCGAGCCATTGGCGGAGGCATGCGTGGATCTGGTCGCGGACCCTCCGGAAGGTCTCCAGGCGGTCTTCGTCTGAGCCGGTGGCCTGTGAGGGGTCGGGGAAGTTCCAGTGGATGCGCGTCGTCCGGCCGGGGAACACCGGACACCTATCGTTCGCGCTATCGCACACCGTAATCAGGTAGTCCCACGGCTTGTCGAGAAGCGTGTCAAGAAACTTCGACGTGTGTCCGGCCAGATCGATCCCGACCTCGTCCATCGCCTGAATCGCGAAAGAATGGACGCGCGTCGCCTCGGTCCCCGCGCTTGCCACCTCAAAACGCTCTCCGGCGAGAGCCCGGAGAAATGCCTCGGCCATCTGGCTCCGTGCCGAGTTATGCGTGCAAAGAAACAGGACTCGCGGCTTGGCCATCGAGACTCTCAGGGGAGCATGGGGATAAGCTGACCAAAGACAACAGGCGAGACGATGGGAGAGGTCGGCTTCGCCGCAGGACAATCACACATCATCGAGTTAGCGTGCCTCCACCTACATGCTGGCACCTACCGGCTCAGCGACGCCACGCGCGAACCAGTGGCGGGTACGATTGCAGAATGAACAAACGGAGAGCATCACAGGTACCTCGACGAGCACGCCAACTACGGTGGCCAGGGTTGCGCCCGAGGTAAGGCCAAAAAGCGAGATGGCCGTGGCGACGGCCAACTCGAAGAAATTGCTGGCCCCGATCAGCGCGCCCGGCGCGGCGATCGAATGGGGGACCTGCAGCCATCGCGCCAGTCCATACGCAAGCCCTGAATTAAGA
>Ga0210377_10003385_pt1 | contig 13746 bp, 11 predicted proteins | sample PLM4_65_b1redo_FD_155480 | JGI IMG/M metagenome (GOLD analysis project Ga0210377, IMG submission 155480) | Groundwater sediment microbial communities from an aquifer in East River, Colorado, USA - PLM4_65_b1 redo | ecosystem: Environmental > Terrestrial > Soil > Riparian zone | place: USA: East...
GCGCCATTGATCTCCGCCATTGGCATGTCCTTCATTATCGAAAACATCGGTTTGATGTGGGCAGCTCAAGCCTGGCTTGTTCCATCGTTTGGTACGACAGGTGGCGCCTCACAAAAGGTCTTCCCTGATATGCTTGGCGCACTTTTCAAAGCCACCGGGTTTAATGGCGGGGATGTCAACATGTTGGCATCCACAGGGTGGGCACTGAGACTCACCATTAAAGATATCCTTGTTATCGTTCTTGCTTCAGTCCTTATGATCGGGTTGCGCCTGTTCGTCCAGCGAACCCGTTTGGGGAAAGCCATGCGTGCCACAGCGCAAAACCGCGATGCGGCAAAAATGCTCGGCATCGATATTGACTGGGTCATCACCGCCACCTTCCTGATCGGTGGCGGATTGGCAGGCGCGGCTGGCTTAATGGGAGGGTTATATAACAACACAGCCTGGTGGTTTATGGGTTTCCGGGCAGGACTTGAATCATTCACTGCGGCAGTGTTGGGTGGTATTGGAAATATCAGCGGTGCCATGTTGGGAGGATTCCTGATCGGCTTGTTGAGGTCTTTCAGCGACGGGTATCTATCCACCCGCTGGACAAATGCGTGGGTGTTCGCGACACTTGTTTTGATCCTGCTCTTACGCCCAACCGGCCTATTGGGTGAACAAACAGGGCAAAAAGCTTAAGAGGTGGATCCATGCGAAACATAAAATCAGGAATCACTTTCGGCATCATTGGCGGACTCATCACCTTCCTATTCGGGGGCTGGTCTGTCGCGGTGATGGGCTTATTCATGGGTATCGGACTGGGACTTCTTCTCAGCGGCAGGCTGGAACGTACCTATAAACCCATTGAATCCAGTAGCAGCTTATTTGCCAAGATTATCTTCACAATAACGACAATGTTCAATTCCGGGAAAAGGGCACTTCCCACTGCCTTGACGGCAGGTGGCGTTCTCGTGGTATTCAGCCTGATACAAAATTTTGTGATCCAGCCGGCATTGGGGAAGTTTGTTGAAAACATTGACTTTGTTCTCGTCACAAATATTGTTGCCCTCTTCATAACTATCATTTTCACAACTCTTACAGCCTCTCTGCGAGGTTTGTCTGAAAAGCAGGAAAGCGCCGCCCGGTTGATCCTCCTGGCATTCGTCGTTGTTGCCTTTCCCTTTATAGATAAATTTACAGAATTGCGTTGGACAGCACAGATCATTTTTGCTTTGATCTTCGTGATCCTCGGTCTGGGATTGAACATCGTGGTTGGGTACGCCGGTCTCCTCGACCTTGGATATGCGGCTTTCTTTGCGATCGGTGCATACACGACCGGCATCCTTTCCTCACCGGTACATAACATTGAATTGAATTTCTGGCTGGTGATCTGGATCGCCGCCGCCATGGCTGCGATTTGGGGACTTTTACTCGGCGCACCCACCCTGCCGTTGCGAGGCGACTACCTTGCCATTGTCACATTGGGATTCGGTGAGATCGTGCCTGTTCTCTTTAGGAATCTGATCGATGTAACCATCAAGGAACCTCTCACCTGCTGGATCCTTCCCCTTTTCAGGATACAAACGACGTGCATAACCTTCGTCAGTCACGAAGACCTCACCTTTGGAGAAAAAGGTATCAGCCCGATCGGGAGACCATCTCTGCCATTTATCGGCGAATTTGAATCAAGCAATCCAATTACATGGTATTTCCTGATTATCGCGATCATCTTGCTGTCAATCTTCCTGATCAACCGCATGCGTGAAAGTCGCCTCGGCCGGGCCTGGATGGCGATCCGTGAGGATGAACTTGCCGCCGGACAGATGGGCATCAACCCAGTACAGACGAAACTTTTGGCATTTGCCATGGGTGCCACCTTTTCCGGATTTGCAGGCGCCTTTTATGCCGCATATATCAGAGGCATCTTCCCCAGTGTGTTTGAATTCAGTGCATCCATTATCATCCTGAGTTGTGTGATCCTGGGTGGTTTGGGGAACGTCAATGGCGTGATCGTGGGTGGACTGGTACTCATGACCGCTGACCGTCTATTCCTCCCCGCTTTGAAGGATTTCCTCTCAGCACTTCTGACAAACACGATCCTTCCCTCCATCAGCAACCCTGTTGTGCAGTCGGCAGTCAAGGATAACGCGAACCCGATCTTATACAGGTTCCTGCTATTTGGATTAACGCTGGTCATCATGATGGCAGTCCGCCCTGAGGGCTTGCTCCCGAGCGCACAGATCCGGCAGGAGTTGCATTCGGCTGAGGAACTTGCTGCTGAAGCAGCGGCCAGCTCAAAGTCCGGAAAGAAGCGCTAAGAGGCACCGACATGAATCTCTTTGAAGCTCGCAAAGTCACAAAAATGTTCGGCGGTCTCACCGCGGTCAACAATGTTGATTTCATCATCGAAAAGGGAATGATTGCTGGTTTGATCGGTCCCAATGGCGCCGGAAAGACCACGTTCTTCAATGGCATCACCGGCATCTACCAGGTGACCAGCGGCTCCATGACTTTCGATGGCAAAGAAATCACCACTCTCAAGCCCTTCGAAATTACGGGGTTGGGTATCGCCCGCACGTTCCAAAACATTCGCCTGTTCTCCAACATGAGCGCCATCGAAAATGTATTGGTCGGCGAGCATGTCCGTTTGAAATCGAATTTGATCGGGCAAATTCTTCTTAATGCAAAAACGCGCAAAGAGGAAGCCGATGCGCGCGCAAAAGCGCTGGATATGCTGGAATTTGTGGGACTCAAACGCACAGACGCGGAAGTGACCGCCAAGAATCTTCCCTATGGACTCCAGAGACGCCTCGAGATCGCCCGGGCGCTTGCCACAGAACCCAAACTGCTGCTCCTCGACGAGCCCACTGCGGGTATGAATCCCAACGAGACTCACGACCTGACGAATTTCATCCAGCGCCTGCGCAAGGAACTGGGACTCACCATCCTGTTGATCGAGCATCACATGCGCGTGGTGATGGGCATTTCGGACCGCGTATCCGTTTTGGATTACGGTGAGAAGATCGCAGAGGGTAGTCCCGCTGAAGTTCAAAAGAACCAGCGCGTGGTCGAAGCCTATCTGGGCAAAGGCACAGTCACCAAGTAAAGGCAGGATACAAGAATATGCTTGAACTCAAAGATGTACACACCTACTACGGCAATATCCATGCCTTGAAAGGGGTTTCGCTGATCGTCAACAAGGGCGAGATCGTCACGCTGATCGGCTCGAACGGCGCGGGAAAGAGCACCACGCTCCGCACCATTCAGGGTATCAACAAACCTCGTTCCGGCTCTGTTATTCTTGAAGGTGAAGAACTCCAGAAGTTGCCCCCGCACGAGATCGCATTCCGCGGTGTGGCTCAAAGCCCTGAAGGACGCATGATCTTCCCACGCATGACCGTCCTGGAAAACCTTGAAATGGGCGCCTACACCCGCAAGACAAAAGAGGGATTTGACGATGATCTTGAGCGCGTATTTGGTTTGTTCCCACGCTTGAAGGAACGCATCAGCCAGAAAGGCGGGACGCTCTCCGGCGGTGAACAGCAGATGCTGGCGATGGGACGCGCCCTCATGGCACGCCCGCGCATCCTTCTGCTCGATGAGCCTTCGATGGGACTCTCACCCCTTTTGGTCGAGTTGATCTTCGACATCATCGTGACCATCAACAAGGAAGGCACGACCATCCTGCTGGTGGAACAGAATGCCCTCATGGCACTCACCATTGCCAATCGCGGCTATGTGATCCAGACCGGTGAGATCATCCTTTCAGATGACGCCGCCAAGCTCAAGGAAAACGAGATGGTGCGCAAGTCGTATCTGGGCATCGAGTAGCCAGATCATCACTCCTCCTTATCGAGACCCGTTTTCCGCCAAAGGCGTGAAGACGGGTCTCTTTCAAAATATAGTCAAATGGATCTACCAACCACAGCGGACATTGTCATCATCGGCGGAGGCGTGATGGGAGCCAGCGCGGCATACCATCTCGCTTCACGCGGGATAACGAATTTGGTCCTGCTCGAACGAGATGGATTCTTCGGTCAGGGCGCCACGGGACGATGCGCGGGTGGAGTCCGTTACCAGTTCGCGACAGAAGTCAACATCCGGTTATCGCTTGCCAGTTTGCCGATGCTCGAACGATTCAAGGATGAGATCGGGCAGGAAATTGATTATCACCAATGTGGCTATCTCTTTGCTGTTACAAACGAAAAAGATGTTATCGCGTTCCAGAAGAACGTTGGATTGCAACACAGACTCGGAGTCCAAACCGAATGGCTGAGCGGAGACGATATCCGCAAGCGATTGCCGCTGATGAAATTCGATGATGCCATCGCCGGGACCTTCCATCAGAAGGATGGACTCGTTGACCCGAACAGCGTTGTGATGGGTTACATTAACGCCGCGCAGAAGATGGGAGTCAAAGCCATCAACAACGCAGAAGTGACCGGGATACGCGTCAGCGAAGATAAGGTCGAAGCCGTGGAGACAACTCAAGGCGTAATAAAGACGCGCATGGTGTTGAACATGGCAGGACCGTGGTCAAGTCAAGTTGGTGCGATGGCGGGAGTCCAGCTTCCGGTGAGTCCGATCCGCAGGCAGATGTTCACAACGAATCCGTTGAAGGAGATCCCGAACGATTTTCCTTTTGTGATCGATTTTACGCAGTCGCTTTATTTTCATCGATACGGTGAGGGGATGCTGGTTGGCATGAGCAATCAAAATGAGAAACCCGGATTCGATCAGAGCGTTGATGAAGATTTCGAGCTGGTCAATCTCGAAGCAGCCATCGAAAGGATGCCGCTGATGGAACGAGCCAGCCGCGCTTCCCATTGGGCGGGGCTATATGAAGTAACACCAGACGCGCATCCCATTTATGGAAAGACAAACGTGGAAGGCTTTTTGGTCTGCACAGGATTTTCAGGACACGGCTTTATGCATGGACCTGTCTCCGGGAAATTAATAAGTGAATTAATATTAGATGATACATTTTCCACCGTGGACGTCTCCATGCTCGACCTGGCGCGCTTTGAAGAAGGAAGATTAATTCAAGAGTACAATGTGGTTTAAATTATTGGCGCTCGCTGCCGTCCCCGGCGGCGAGGACGCCGCCTCGAGCTTATATATGCCCTCAGCAGAAATCATTACCATCGGCACCGAAATATTATTGGGAGAGATCGTTGATACCAACACGCGTTACATCGCGCGCACTTTGCGCGGCATGGGCGTGGATCTGTATCGCACCGTCACCATCGGCGACAATGTGGAACGCATTGCCGGTGCCATCCACAGTTCCATGCAGCATGCCGAGATCGTCATCACCACCGGCGGGTTGGGTCCCACGGTGGACGATCCCACGCGTGAAGCGGTTGCACGCGCGGCAGGTGTGGAACTCGAATTCCGCGAAGACATGTGGGAACAGGTCGTTGCCATCATTTCGCGTTACGGGCGCAAGCCTTCCGAAAATCAGAAGCGGCAGGCATACGTCCCCAAAGGCGCTCTCGGGATCAATAATCCGGTCGGCACCGCACCGTGCTTCATTGTCGAAACGGAACGCAACGCCATCATTTCTTTGCCTGGTGTTCCGAATGAAATGGAATATATCCTGCACGATTCCATCATCCCATATTTGCAAAAAAGATTCAAGCTGAATGAGATCATCAAGATTCGCATTCTACATTGTGCCGGACTCGGTGAAGGTATGATCGATGAAAAGATCGCCGATCTCGAAACGCTCAGCAACCCAACGGTCGGGCTTGCCGCGCATACGGGCGTGGTTGATATCCGCATTGCGGCGAAGGCAAAGAATGAAACCGAAGCGGACGAGATGATCGCCAGGATCGAAAACGATGCACGCGAACGACTCGGCACTATCATCTTTGGTGCGGATGAAGATCGACTCGAAACAGTCACGTTGAAGGAAGTCGCCAAACGCGGCTGGACTCTCACCGCCGTTGAATCGGGACTCGACGGATTGCTGGCGCGCAAAATTCCGCACACCGTCTCTTTCCCGGAGCTCACACCTGAATCCCTTATGGACGCGTTGCGCAAAGCCCGCGCCGAATCCAATGCAGACGCGGCAGTAGGTGTTGCCGTCTACACGGAAGAACGCGCCGCGGAGATGGCACTCATCACGCCCAAAGGCGAAAAGACCCATCGCATCACCTACGGCGGACCGCCGCGCAGTCTGCCGCGCTGGTCGGTCAATCTCGCGCTGGACTGGCTGCGCCGCCGCGCCATGGAGAATGACTGATATGCCGCGTCAAAGAACACAGTCGCATAACTGGGTCTATCTCCTCTGGGGTGTCAACGGACTGGTCATAATTTGTTTGCTGGCATTTGCTGGTTTTTACCTGAACGGTCAGCGCGCCTCCGCTGCCGAAGCACCGGTGAACCTGACCAGTCCTGCCCCCACGCGCAAACTCCCACCCACCAGTTATTGGCTGCCAACGCTGACGCCGAATCCGTTTTACACGCCGCCAGTCTTCGAAACATCCACGCCATTCGTTTTGGTGAACGGACCGCTCCCATCCATCATTGGCTTTTCGCTGGCAGGACGTCCCATTGAGGCATATGCCTTTGGGAACGGAGGGCGGGAATATCTTATCGTGGCAGGCATACACGGTGGGAGCGAGTGGAACACTATTGCACTTGCCAACGAATTGATCACCTACATCAATGAGCACCCGGAAGTGATTCCTGATGATGTGACACTTTACATCATCCGCAATATGAACCCCGATGGCGAAGCGCGCGCCCATGGCGTGGATGGACGCGTCAACAACAACGGTGTGGACCTGAACCGCAACTTCCCCACCGATAACTGGGCAGCAGACTGGGACCGCGACGGCTGCTGGATCTACCGTCCCACCACGGGCGGTTCGTATGGCGGCTCCGAACCAGAAACCCGCACGGTGATGAGTTTTATTGGCGCGCATAAATTCACAGCCGCGATCAGCTATCACAGCGCGGCATTGGGCGTCTTCCCCGGCGGTGTACCGTGGGAGGAACCTTCAAAAGAACTGGCAGTCACGCTGGCATTTGTCACCAAATATCCCTACCCGCCGCTCGATACGGGATGCAAATACACCGGCACTCTGGCAGATTGGGCCGTGGAGAACGGCGTCAAAGCGGCTGTGGATATGGAACTGACCAACCATCGCGACACCGATTTCGATAAAAACCTGAGAGCCTTGAAAGCCTTTTTGAACTGGCAACCGTGAAAAACACCAACGGAAAGTTTTTCTTCATCGGCGTCATCCTCGGCGGAACGATATTATTTTCAGCAGTCAATTTTCAAAAATTCATGGCGTTCGCAGAATCAGAAACAACAATTTTCGCCCCAACACAGGCGAACAACATCCCTCGCCTGATCGCAACTGAACCAGCACAGGTCATTGAACAGGGGACGGAACGGACCGCATCTCCAATCGCCACGAGTCGACCTGAAGTCACACCGACTCAAACATTGCCAAGCCCGACAGCGACTCCGCTTTACCTGGCGAGTGAACAGGAGCCGGAGATCATCGGTTATTCAGTGAACGGACTGCCACTGGCAGTTTATACTTTCGGCTCAGGCGAACACCAAAGGATGATCGTCGCAGGGATTCACGGCGGCGATGAATGGAACACGGTCACGCTCGCCAATCAATTGATCATTTACATCAACCAATATCCCGATGTGATCCCCGAGGATGTTACCCTCTACATTCTGCGCAATCTCAACCCGGATGGAGAAGTCCGCGCGCACGACAAATATGGTCGTCTCAACAGCAACGGCGTCGACCTGAACCGCAACTTCCCTGCGAATTGGCAGGCAGAATGGGACCGGGCTGGGTGTTGGAATTACCTTCCCACATCCAGTGGAAGTGAAGCGGGCTCCGAACCGGAGACGCGCACGCTCACAGATTTTCTCGAGGGGCACAACATCGAAGCGCTTATCAGCTATCACAGTGCGGCGCTGGGCATTTTCCCCGGTGGCGAACCGTGGGATGAGGATTCAGTCCGTTTTGCGGAAGCCATCGCGGGCGTCAGTTCGTATCGCTTCCCGCCGCTCGACACGGGATGCATTTATACGGGTACACTTGCCGATTATGCCGTATCGAGAGGCATGACCGCCGTGGATCTCGAACTGACAAACCACATCGAAACTGACTTCGACACAAATCTCAATATTCTTGAAATCCTATTGACCTATCAGCCATGAGAAAACTGGCTACAATTATCCTTCAACAACAAAGGAGACTCCATGCAGAAAGTTGACATACTTTTTACGAACACTCACGTCCTCACCATGGATGGGGAAATGAACCAATACAACCCCGGCGCGGTGGCGGTCAGCGGTGATAGTATCGTCGCGGTTGGGTTCGAAAATGAGATCAAGAAGGAATACACCGGGGCTGAAACCATCGACTGCAAAGGCAAGGTACTGATGCCCGGCCTGGTCAACGCACACACGCATGTGCCGATGACCCTCCTGCGCGGCATAGCGGACGACTTGCGGCTCGATGTGTGGCTTCAGGGATATATGTGGCCCGTGGAACGCGAATTTGCATCGCCCGAATTCGTGCGGCTGGGGACGTCCATCGCCTGTGCAGAATTGATCCGCAGCGGCGTGACGACTTTCAACGACATGTATTTCTACGAGGACGATGTCGCCACTGCAACTGCACAAGCGGGGATGCGCGGCGTGTGTGGGCAATCCATCCTCAAGTTCCCGACCCCCGATGCGGCATCCTATGAGGACGCGATGGAGAAGGCGCGCGATTACATCAAGAAATGGAAGGGACATCCGCTCATCGTCCCCTCCATCGCGCCTCACGCGCCGTACACTTGTACCGCGCAAATTTTGCGTGAGACCGCCGAACTTGCCAAGGAGTTCGACATTCCGCTCCACACACATCTCGCAGAGACATCCCTCGAAGTGGACAATATACGCAACGAGCATGGCATCCCCGTCATCCCCTACGTGAAGAAGCAGGGACTCTTCGAAGCAAAGGTTATCGCGGCGCATTGCGTGCACATCGATGCAGGCGAGATTCGCACGCTCCATCACGCCGGCGCGGGTGTGTCGCACAACCCGTCTTCCAATCTCAAACTGGCGTCCGGTTTTGCGCCCGTGACCAAGATGCTCGAACTCGGATTGAACGTTGGCATCGGCACGGATGGTCCTGCCTCGAACAACGACCTGGATATGTTCGAGGAAGTGCGCCTCGCCGCGTTCGTCGCCAAGGCTGTGACGAACGACCCGACCTCGCTCCCCGCCTCGCAAGCCCTGCTCATGGCGACCCGCCTCGGCGCACAGGCGCTTCATATCGGACATCTGACTGGTTCCGTTGAAACAGGCAAGCGCGCTGACTTGATCCTCGTGGATGTGAGTCCCCTGCATAACTCCCCGTCCTTCCGGCGCGCGGCAGATAATGCGTACGCGCAAATTGTGTATGCCAGCAAATCCACGGATGTGAGCGATGTGATGGTTAACGGCAAATGGATCATGCGCGACCGCAAACTGCTCACCGTGGACGAAGCGGAAGTGCTCGCTTACGCGGCAGACATTGCAAAGAAGATCGACACGTTCCTGATCGCGCGCGAACAGTCTGTGCTTTCGAAATTGATCGCGCTGGGCGGTTCGAGTGAAGAGGAGTCGTTCGAGGTGCAGGTCAAGGTCAAAATAGCGGAAACAGACCCCGTCATCCATGCGCTGATGCGCAATGAGATCGATATCCTGTACGAACGGCATTACGATCAACACGATGTCTACTTCGAGTTTGACGATCCATCCCAGGGACGGTTGCGTTATCGCGAGGATGAATTCGTCGATAACAAGGGCAAAGTATCCAGCGTGCGGGCCCGCCTGACATTGCTGGGTCAAAAGCGCGAGGGGAAGTTCGAGCATGAGGTGTTGTTATCGCGCAGTCGTTTTCTGGCGCCCGCCACCAATTCACTGCGCTTCTATCGCGAATACTTCAAACCAAAATCGGAAGTTGCGGTCGAGAAGGACCGTCTGCGCTGGTTCATCAAATACAAGGATACTGAATTTTACGTGAACCTTGATACGGTGTCTGTGCCGCAGTTGGGTCATTTCCTGGAGGTCAAGAGCCGCACGTGGAGCCGCAAGGATGCGGACAACAAGGCGCATCTGCTGAACGAGTTGCTGTCCCTGCTCGGTGCGGAGGGCGGTGAAACGGAAATGAAGGATTACATCGATATTGTGAGCGAAGTGTAGCCGGGAGTCTCCATGCAAACGCTGGGAAAAATTCTTGCTGGAATCTGCGCGGTCCTGTTCGTCCTCACGGGAGTCATGGCTTTGTTCCTGTTCAATCTTGAACAAAAAGCCTTTTCTGCCAGGACATACAAACAGGCATTTAACAACCAACAGTTATATGAACAAATGCCGTCGGTGCTGGCGACCGCGCTGACAGCCTCCATCGCAGAGAATCGGAATTCCGATCCGTATTTAAAAGCCATCTCTCAGGAGGAATGGGAACAGACCATCGCGTCGCTTCTTCCGCCCGAAGAATTGAAGGCGCTCACCGACGATGCTCTCGATTCGGTCTTCGATTATTTGAATGGCAAAACGGATTCGGCATCCATTTCACTTCTCCCATTCAAGAGACACATGGTCGGCGATTCAGGCGTGCGAGCCGTGAAATTGATGCTTGTTGCACAACCGGAATGCACAACAGATCAACTAACCCAAATGGGACTCAACCTCATCTCAGGCGGCGGATTGATCCTGTGTAATCCTTCTGCCGAACTGCTCGATATGTTCACCCCGATGATCGAAACGCAGCTACAGTTCATGACGATCGGCATTCCAGACGAGATCACGTTGATCAAAGGGACTCAAAGCGATACACCGAATGACCCGCGAGCAAGGTTGAACAGTGCACGCGCCTTCATGAAATTAACACCGATCCTGCCATTGCTCTTCCTGTTCGGGCTGACGATCTTCGCCGTGCGCAGTCTCGCGGGCTGGCTGAAGTGGTGGGGTGTGCCGTTCCTCATCACAGGCGGAATCAGCTTCATCGTTGCGTTGATCGGTTCGCCGGCGCTCAACCTGCTCATTCAACGCGCCATCCAAAACCAGAGGACGAACTCCGTGCCGCCGGTTCTGGTCTCCACCCTGCGGGAGACGGTCAGCGTAGTGACGGGGCAAATCCTGAAACCCGTAGTGATCGAGGGATTTATCCTGGCGATGTTGGGCTTCGTCATGGTCGTGGTTGCGATCTACCTTGCCAAAAGAGAAAAAGCCGTAGCGCCAACAATCGAATAATCATTTTCAATCTTCAAAAAAGACTCACAACTATCGCAAGTCTTTTTTGATTCCTGCAACATTTTCAGCTATTCTCCTGTATATCCTTTGATCATTCATCATGAAAATTTCCATGCTATTGAAGTCGATCTTTATCATCCTGTTGGGGCTGTATCTGATGTTGAGCACAACCCTGGTCTATCTCTTTACGCGTGAAAATCGGATCGCACATGCGGTGATCAGCATGGGATCGGGACTGGTCCTGCTTTGGATCATCCTCTGCGGTTCGCTGATGTATATTTTTCGTGATAGGGTCAAATCCCTTGTGCAAAGCATTCCACTTCACTGGCAGGTCAAATTCATCCTCTTTGGGATTCTTATGGCGATGCTCGAAGAGGCCATCACCACGACGATGACCAATCTCGCCCCGCTCTTCGGCGTGGAAGTTGGGGAAGCCTACATCACCGCCTCCGCCAATTATTTCGATGTCATCCTGCATCACAGCGTCATCGTTTTCGTCCCGTGGTTCATCGCCTGGGCGTGGATCCTGAAACGGTATGATTTCAGTCCGTTCTGGGCGTTCCTACTCTTCGGCTCGAATGGTCTCCTCGCCGAGTCTCTCACCTTTGGTTGGGAACACATGAACGAGTTTGCCTTGTGGATCTTCGTGTACGGGTTAATGATCTATCTGCCTGCGTATACAGTCCCCGCAGAACACGGCGCACAGCAGCCAAAACTCTGGCACGCCGCGCTGGCATTTATTCTTCCATTCCTGATCGGCATCCCGTGGGCGATCATCGTCAATTTGATTTTTCCGAATCACCCCTCCATTCATTTCCCGCCTATCAATGGAGTCCAAAGTCTATAGACTTTGGACTCCGCTATGACCTCAAACGGAGAAGGATGAAACGTATTTATCTCGCACTTTTTATTCTTATCCTTGCCACACTTGCCTGCCAGGGTCAAGACCAATCCATTCCGCCTACGCCTCAGATTTCCGTTTTCGATTCAGGTCGCACCGCCTACGGATTCTTCCCCTCCCCGCCTGAAGTGACCATCGAAAGTGTCTTCCAGACATTCAAGGACATGGGCAAGCAAGGCGACTTCGTCCTCATCCAGCAGAACACCGCCTGGGAGGATTTCGTGGGTGGCACTGATGGTGAATCGCAGACGCGCACCGACCTCATCAATCAAGTGAAACTCGCCCGCCAGAATAATCTCGAATATATATTCGTCATCGACGCACTGAACGGACTCAATCGCCGCGATTTCATCGGTCTGCCCGCGGGCTGGGAGGCGAGCTTTGCCAATCCGAATGTCCGCAGCGCCTACAGGAATTATGCACTGTGGGTCGTGCGCACATTCCATCCGCGCTATCTCGGTCTCGCATCCGAGATTAACACCTACATGGATGCCCACCCCAACGATGCGCAAAATTTCATCAGTCTCTATAACGAGATCTATGCTCTTGTTAAAGCTGAAGCTCCCGAAACACAGATTTTCGTTTCCTTTCAATGGGACGATCTCAACAACATGTTCCCCCAGCCCGAAGAAGGCGACCGACAAAAATTCGATACCAATTGGGACCAGGTCGAAGCCTTCGAACCGAATCTGGATATCTGGGTGATCTCGACCTATCCCTACTTTATTTTCGGCACCGAGACGGAGATCCCATCCGACTATTACACCCCGCTTCTCACGCGGACCGGGAAACCTGTCGCCGTTGCCGAGGGCGGATTCTCATCTCAAGCCATCGGTCCCGTACAAGGCTCGCCCGAAGGACAAGTCGCCTACCTGAACGCCATCCACGCCCAACTCGGACCGCGTCTCGCGTTCTGGGTCAACACCCTACTAAGCGATTTCAATCTGGATTCATACGCCGAGCAAATGAAAAAAGATGGACGCGACCCGCAGGATGCCTTATCCCTTGGCGCGTTCGCTTATATTGGTTTGCAAAATTCAGATGGTTCTCCCAAACCCGCACTGGAAATTTGGGATGAGATGATGGAAGAATAATTGAAAACTATTTCATCCGGTTAATGTAAATCAATCCGGTTACGCAAAATCCAACTGAGAGCAATACTGCTTTAATGTGAGGTAGAAGATTTAAACTGAACACCATTAGTGTCCAACTCAGTAGTGTCAAGAAGCCAAATATATACAAACCCCATCGACGCATGAACCAAACGCCCAACACACTTGTAATGCCAATAGGATAAAAAATTATTAACTGACTCAAAACAAACCAGCCGGGCAGTTCGGCAAGCGCAGCAGAATATCCAACTGGAGTAATTAATTTGATAAATTCCCGAACGAAAATAAATAAATATAATACGCAAATTATTGTTAGAACAAATGGACGTTTCTGAAACAAAGCATTGCTTGAAGCTTTGTGATCTTCAGAACTTCCTGAAACGGTCTCATTGCTCATTTGAACACCTAAATTTAGAAATCATTATCACTGACACCCATTCCCTAAATGCTCATCAAACGTCTCAGCAAATTGATGATAGCCC
>Ga0210377_10003386_pt1 | contig 13745 bp, 13 predicted proteins | sample PLM4_65_b1redo_FD_155480 | JGI IMG/M metagenome (GOLD analysis project Ga0210377, IMG submission 155480) | Groundwater sediment microbial communities from an aquifer in East River, Colorado, USA - PLM4_65_b1 redo | ecosystem: Environmental > Terrestrial > Soil > Riparian zone | place: USA: East...
CAGATCCGGGATCAGGGATCAGCTCCCGTACTTGAACATCCGGTACCACATCTCCAGGTCGCTCTCCGAGAAGACCTCCAGCTCGGCGAAGATCTCGCGGGCGAATTCCACCGCCCCCAATCCGCTGGCGGTGATCAAACCGCGATCGCGCACCGCCAGCTGCTCCACGTAGTGGGCCTCATCGGTGTAGTCGGGGACATTGGCCTTGAGATAGTCCAACCCGTTGCTGGTGTGTGCCCGGCCCCGGAGCAGGCCCGCACGGGCGACCGCTGTGGTCGCCGCGCAGATGGCTGCGAGCGGCGTACCGGCGTCCATCGTGGCCTCCAGCAGCCGCACCAGCCGGGGATCGATTCCGCCGGTTTCCCACTGGTCACCGCCGGGCAGCATGAACAGCCGGACCTGCTCCGGCTGCACCTGTTCGACGGTGACATCGGGGACTACCGTGAGCCCGCCCATCGATCGCACCGGGTGGTGGGTCATGCCCACGCTCGCCACACTCGCCGCGCCGGTCTGGCGGATCTGGCTCAGGGCGTAGGACGGCTCCCAGTCGGCGAAGCCCTCGAAAATCAGGATGTGGACTGCGGGTTCGGACATTGCGGGTCAGTGGTCAGGGTCAGGCGGCAAGGCGGCCTCACGGAGGCGCTCACGCGGAACTCGGAACTCGGAACTCGGAACTGGTTGCCCTGATCTCCGCCGCGAGCCGGGCGAACGCCGGCAGGTCCAGGCTCTGGGCCCCGTCGCTGAGCGCGCGATCCGGGTCGGGGTGGACTTCGACGATCACTCCCTGGGCTCCTGCCGCCAGCGAGGCGAGCGTGAGGGCCGGGACGATCGACCGGACGCCGGCGGCGTGGCTCGGATCCGCGATGACCGGCAGGTGGGTGCGCTCACGCACCAGGGCCACGGCATTGAGATCGAGGGTGTGGCGGGTAGCCCGCTCGAAGGTGCGGATCCCGCGCTCGCACATCACCACATTGGGGTTGCCGTACGAGAGCACGTACTCGGCTGCATGCAGCCACTCTTCTATCGTAGCTCCGGCGCCCCGTTTCAGCAGGATTGGCTTGCCGCTCCGCCCGGCGGCGCGGAGCAGGGCGAAGTTCTGCATGTTGCGGGCGCCGATCTGGAGCATATCGGCATAGCGGGACAGGAGCGGGACCTCTTCCCAGCTGAGCACCTCGGTCACCACCGGCAGACCGGTGCGCTCCCGCGCCTCCGCCAGGAACTTGAGCCCGCGCACACCGAGTCCCTGGAAATCATAGGGCGAGGTGCGTGGCTTGAACGCCCCGCCCCTGAGGATGTCCGCCCCCGCGGCGGCGACCCCTTCCGCCGTCTGCAGGATCATCTCCTCGCTTTCGACCGAGCAGGGCCCGGCGATGATCACCGGACGGGCGCCTCCGATCTCCACCGTGCCCACCCGCACGACCGTCCCCTCGGGGTTCTGTCGTCGATCGAACAGGGGCAGATCCGGCTTGGGGCGGTGATGCGGCGCCTGGGGCACCACCTGGCTGGCGACTGCGCCTTCACCCTGCCAGGCGGAGTAGGTGCCGAGCACCACGATGCGCGAGGCCAGCGCCTCGATCGACTCGAGCGCCTCGGCCAGGCGGGGCTCGTTGACGGCGCCATCGACGTCGATGTAGAACCGGTAGGTCCAGGGCGCCGACCGTTCAGGTCGGGACTGCAGGCTCGTCAGGTTCACGCCCCGCCCGGCGAAGGCCTGCAGGACCGCCGCCAGCATGCCGGGCCGGTGGTCGGTCCAGACGATCAGCGAGGTCTTGCGCGGTACCCCGCTTTCGGTCTCGACCGACGGCTCGCGGGCGAAGGTGAGGAACCGGGTCTGGTTGGTCGGATCGTCCTCGATCCGCTCCTCGAAGAGCTGCAGCCCGTACGCCTCGCTGGCATTGCGGGCGCAGATCGCCGCCTGCGCCGGATTACCCTCCCGCGCGATGATCTCGGCGCTGCCGGCGGTATCCCAGGCGTTGACCAGCGTCGCGTTGGGGAGATGCCGGCTGAGCCAGACGCGGCACTGCCCGAGCGCCACCGGATGCGACAGCACCTGGGTGACCTGCGCCAGCGAGCCACCCTTGACCCCCATGATGCTGTGATGCACCGGGAGCAGGATCTCCCGGCTCAGGTGCAGCGTGCCGTCGCCGAAGGCTTCGTGCATCAGGTCGTAGGTCGGGGTGACCGAACCGACCAGCGAGTTCTCGATGGCGAGACAGCCACCGTCGGCCCGGCCCTCCCGCACGGCAGTGACGACATCGCCCACCTCGCGGCAGGGAACGGTTTCGAGGCCCGGCCACTGCTGGCGGGCGGCGGCTTCACTGAACGACCCGCGGGTTCCCTGAACGGCGACACGCATGAGAAGACTCCGGAATGGACCAACGGGTGATACCCGAAAACAAAACGCCCCGCCGTTCGGCGGGGCGTCGAGGTCCGGGTGTCGGGTAAGCGTTAGCGCTTCCCCGCACCGGACGGCTCTGACGCGCCGCCGGGGGTGCTAAAGAAGAACGCAAAGCTCTGGCTCGACAACATGCTCGATTGCATGGCCGTAGACTAGCCGGGGACCGGGATACGGTCAAGAGCCCACCGTTCAGTTCCGAGTTCCAGGTGCCGAGTCATTGGTCCCACAGTCCCGGACCCTGCTACTTTCCGGACCCGCACTCGAACTCGGAACGCGGAACGCTCAATGACGAACCCTGCCCCGGAGCCATTGCTGGCCTGCCCGATCATGGCCGGTCTCGTGGCCAAGTACATTCCCCCTGCGATCCAGCCGCAGCGCCCCTTCCCAGCTCTGGTCGATGCCATCATCTCCCAGCAGATCTCGGGGAAGGCCGCCGAGAGCATTCTGAACCGGCTTCGGATCCTGGTGCCGATCAGGCCGGATGCGCTCGCCGAGGCCGACCTCCGGCGCCTGCGCCGGGCCGGACTCTCGCGGGCCAAGGCGGTCTACGTCCGGGAACTCGCGCGATACACCGTAGACGGCGGGCTTCGGGGGTTGAGCCGGCTGCCGGACGCGGCCGTGGTTGAACGGCTGACCTCCGTGAAGGGAGTGGGGGTCTGGACCGCGGAGATGTTCCTGATCTTCTCGCTGGGCCGGCCCGACGTGTGGCCGGTGGGTGATGGCGGGGTCCAGCGTGCCGCGATGAACCTCTACGGCGTGAAGAGCGTCAAGAAGCTGGCTCTCCTGGGCGACCGGTTCCGCCCCTATCGGACCCAGGCCGCCTGGTACCTCTGGCGGTCTCTGACCCCAACCTGAATGACACCGCTCTCCAGAGTCGGCCTGACCATCGGACTGCTGGCCGGGCTGGCCTCCGCGCGGGCCCCGGCCCAGTCACTTCCGCTCCTCCACCCTCTCAATCCGGCGGCCGAGTCCCGCACCGGCCTCTATTTCCAGCCGTACGTCGCCCCGTCACCGGGGTGGAAGGTCGCGACGGCGCTGGACTATGCCAGCATGGTCGAGATCGGCTTCGGCGGGTCGCTGGCGGACACCGTGTATCTGCTGGATGCCGAGGTGTTGCGGCTCAACCTGAACGTGACCCGCGATCTGAGCCCGCGGTATTTCGTGAGCGGCGAAGCCTGGGTCGGCGGATCCTACAACGGACACCTGGACGGGTTTCTCGAGTGGTACCACGGGATATTCGGGATCACGTTTCCCGAGCGGGAGGGCCGGCCGCGCAACAGCTACGACTACTACTATCGCGACCAGGACGGCCGGCGTTTCGCGTTCGGCAGGAAAGGGTTCGGCCTGGGGGATGTCCGCCTGGGCATCGGGCGGCGGCACGGCGCCGGCGTGCAATCGGTGCTGTCGGTGACACTCCCCACCAGTACCCTGGGCGAGGGCTTTGCCCGGGGGACGCCGTCGGTCAGCCTCCTGAACACCGTTCGCGCGAACGCCACCCCGCGCCTGATCTACGAAGGATCGGCCAGCCTGGGCTACACCCCCACCCACGGCAACCTCGCCCAGTTCCAGAATCAGGCTTTCTTCCTCGGCACCTCCGGATTCCGGTGGCGCACGTTCGGCGGGCTCTGGAGCTTCGCCAACCTGTTTCTCCACTCACCGTATTACAGCGACACCGGTGCCCGTCAGCTCGACAACTGGGATTTCACGATCGACTTCGGCTGGATGATCCGGGGGAAGAGCGGGCGGGAGTTCCGATTCGGGATGACCGAGGATCTCTGGCCCGGCGGTCCGGCGGTGGATGCGGGCTTCAGGCTGGGGATGACCTGGTGAACAGGAACGTCTCCATCTGCTGGAACAGAAACTCCTTCGACTTCTCCTCCCGCACATTCAGGCTGTAGTGGTTAATCAGCTGCTGCTGAGTCTTGAGCCACTCGGCCCAGCAGACGGCGCAGATTTCGTCGAAGGCCCGCTTGCCAAGATCGTTCTGGAAGGGCCGGAAGGCCATCTGGTCCCGGTCCTGGCGGCAGCGGGTGCAGGTAATGGTTGGCATGGCGGGAAGATAATGTGCCGGGGAATGGGAGAGGCCAGCAGGCACCTGCCCGCTGGCCCATGCATCAGCCATCGGTTGTCGGTCTTCGTTACCGCGTTTCCCCCCGCTTCAACGCCTTCACCCCGCTCGCCGTCCCCAGCCCGGCGCCGATTCCGAAGATGGTGGTGGTCACGGTCGTGATCAGGGGCAGCGCCGCGACGGGCCAGGCGATGAGGGCCGCGCCCAGGCCAGCCAGCCAGGGAGCGGCGGGAGAGTAGATGCCGTCTACGAAACGCAGCCTGCGCTGCACGAAACTCCGGGCGACACTGAAGCCGATTATTCCCGCGGCAACGCCAATAGCGAAATAGATGAAGCTCATGGGGCCATTCCTCAGCCAGGGAGTCCAACAGTAGTCGTTGCACTACGGAACGCGGAGGCAGGAGGATTCAGATGAGGGTCCTTCACCGTCCTACCACCGTATCACCACACTCCCCCAGGCGAATCCCGCCCCGAACGCGGTCAACACGACGATATCGCCCGGCTTGATTCGCCCGGACCGCAGGGTCTCGTCCAGCATGATGGGTATGGTCGCGGCCGTCGTGTTTCCGTATTTCTGGATGTTGTTGTAGACCTGGTCGTCGCGGAGCTCCAGGTTCCGCTGCACCATCTCCGAGATCCGGAGATTCGCCTGATGGGCCAGGAGCAGGGAGATGTCGCCCACCGCGAGATTCGCCCCGGCGAGCGCGGCCCGCACCGACTCCGGCATCCGAGTGACCGCGTGGCGGAACACCTCCTTGCCGTCCATGCTTGCGAAGTGGCGGCGCTCAGCCAGCTGCTCGGCGCTGATGCGGGGGTGGTACATCGACCCGGGTACGTCCACCCACAGCATCTCGGCCAGCGTGCCATCGGAGTGAAGGTCGAAGGCGAGTACCCCGCGGTCCGGCTGGTCCGAGGGCGCCAGGACCACGGCGCCCGCCCCATCGGCGAAGATCACCGCCGTATTCCGGCCTTCGGTCGAGATGTCCAGCCCGGTCGACTGGATCTCGGCGCCGACCACCAGGACCCGCTTGAAGCTACCGGCGCGGACCCATGCGTCGGCCACCGAGAGGGCGTACACGAATCCGCTGCAGGCCATGCGGATGTCGATCGCCGGAATGCCGGGGATACCCATCGCCCGCTGCAGGAACACGCCGTTCCCGGGGATGAAATGGTCCGGCGTGCAGGTCGCGAACACGATGGCGTCGAGGTCACTCGGCGCGAGACCCGCCGTCGCGAGGGCCTGATCCGCCGCCTTGCGGGCAAGCTCCACGCCGGTCTCGCCCTCCCGTACCCAGTGTCGTTCCTGGATGCCGGTGCGAGTCCGGATCCACTCGTCGGAGGTAGCCATGACGAGCGAAAGTTCTTCGTTGGTCACGACGCGGTCGGGGACCGAAAACCCGGTCCCGATGATTCGTGTGCGGATCATGCGATATTCCCTGGAGTCGGACTGGCAGAGGTAAGGTCGCCTGCGAACGGGGCAGGGGCAAGCACCTCGCCGCCGCCTTCCGTTGAAGCAATCGGACACTGCAATCGGGGGTCACAGATCCATGCCTATGCTCTCCCAGGGGGGCCGCCCATGATCGGCCCACCGGACCCGCTGGACGAGGAGTTCCCGCTGGGTGACGGGGTCGCCGATCTCGAGGCCGAGGTCACCTGCCCCTATTGCGGCGAGGCAAGCACGATCAGCCTCGACCCGGGCGGCGGGGCAGAACAGGACTATGTGGAGGATTGCCAGGTCTGCTGCCAGCCCTGGCACGTGTCGGTGCGGTATGACGACCAGGGGGTGGCGAGCGTGGTGGTGGAGCAGGCGTAGAGGGTCGGTCGGGGGGCTCCGGGCCAGGCTGCCGAACAGCTTGCCACAGATTTCACCGATGGGTACGGATGCACAGATGGGCATTCCTGGTAGCCCGAGGATCGAACGACACAGAGGGTAAGGAAGACAGCTGGGTGATTTGTGGCAAGAGTTGCCAAACCAGACCCGGAAGCGCAGCTAAGCAACCGAGAAAACAAGAAAAGTACTGGTAGACCCCGCGGCACGAGCTGCGGACTCTCCCCGAGTAGAGCCAGCATATCCCCTACATCTGTGTCATCTGTGGCAAGCAGTTAGCCAACCAGACCCGGCAGGGAAGCCAAGCAAAGGAGAAAGCAAGGACGGAATTCGGCAGACTGCGTGGCACGAGCCTACCTCCGAATCAAATACGCCAGCTTGACGAAGAACCCGTCACTCGCCCGCTCCATCCTCCGGAAGGCGAAGGCATTCGCGTCATCCAGCGAAGCGCCGTAACCGAAGAACGCCACCGTCCCGGGCGAGGGTTCGAACGAAGCCAGCCAGTCCACCCGAAGCCGGTCAGACTCCGAGTAACCCACCGCATTGCCGCCGACGAACAGCTGGTCGCCGGTACGCGCGTCGAGGAGCGGTGCGCGGCGCTCGGAGACATACTCCCCGACTACGCGGAAGAAGAGGCTCCGGATCGGCTGGTACTCCAGCTTGAGCCGGGGAATGATCGTCCGCGCGAACTCGGAGCCATCGCGATCACGGGTGATCTTCGAGAAGGTCTCCGACGCGGTGATGCGGATCGAGCCGCTCGGCCGGAGCGAGAGGCTGGCGGTGAGCCGGGTCTCGTAGCCGGCGGAGCCTTCGGCGAAGATCGGACCCCGGTTCCGGGCGAGTCGGACCGTCGCGTTGGCGGACTGCCATGTCGGGGTGGTTGCACTCACCGACGTCGCGAAGCCATCGTCGACGCCGCCCAGTGGACGGTAGGCCACCGGTCCGGCGCCCCGGTCGACGGTATAGCTGGAGTAGTCATCCCGCCGGAGGTCGGTGAAGTCATGCTCGGCATGGCCCGAGGCCCTCCAGCCGCCGCGCAGGGTGAGCTGGAAGTCGAGGCTCTCGCTTCCCTCCAGCGCGTCGGTGAGGAAATCGTCATAGCGCCAGAGCCGGGTGGGGCCGGCGAACATGGTGATCTGTTCGACCAGCGCGCCGCGAGAGCCGTAGAACGAGATCCGGTTGAAGGCCCGCGCCACCACGTTGTTGTTGCGCGGCACAAATCCGCTCTGAGCCTCGAAGTCCTCTCCGATGCCTGTGACCCGATAGTTGAAGCCCCAGCTCCGGCCGGTGCGGTCGAACTCGGCCTCCCACAGCGGGCTGCTACGCGTGGATGCGGCCTCGTTGCTCCTGGTCCACGATCCGCCCAGCTGACCGGCCACGTAGTACAGCTTTCCGAAGACGAAGCGCGCGTCGGCCGCGATCAGCCGGTTGTAGGCGCCGCGCTGCCCTCGGCTGGTGGCGGTGACACCGGCGGTGGAGTTGGCGCCGATGTCCCGGCGGACCCGGGTAATGCTGAAGAAGGCGTCCGGGCCACCGGCTTCATCCAGGGCGTTCAGGTTGGCGATGTTGTACCGGCCGAGCTTCGCGGTGACCTTGCCGCCCGCGATCGGGTCGACAATCCGCCGGGTGTAGACCAGCTGATTGGGCGTCGCGAAGAGCTCGATCCCCTCGAGGAAGAAGGGTCGCTTCTCGGGGAAGAAGAGGGCGAACCGCTCGTTGACGGTGACCAGGCTCGCGTCGGACTCGATCTGGCTGAAGTCGGGGTTGTACGTGGCGTCGAGCGAGAGATTGCTGGCCAGCCCCAGCCGCAGGTTGGCCCCGGCGCTCGGATCGAGGTCCTCCCGGTCGAAGGCCCCTGTGCCGGTCCGCACCCCGTTGGCCTGCGCGGTCACGAAGGGCTGCAGCTCGGCGGTGATGCCGCGTTCGAGATCGTGGAGGCCGCTGGCGGTCCCGGCCTGCAGGAGGAAGCTCGCGTTGGCTCGCCTGGTGTCCGTCCAGGTGTCCTGGTACCCGGTCCGCTGGGTGGTCCGCGCCACGTTGATTCCCCAAGTCTGCGCTCCGTTTCCCGGATAGCGGAGACTCTTGAAGGGAATCCGGATTTCCACCACGTAGCCGGAATCGGTCACCTGGCCCTTGGACTGCCAGAGGTAGTCCGGGCTCTTGTCGGTGGTCCCGCCCTGCAGCGACCCGGCGGTAAACCCGCCCTCGCTCCGAACCCCGTCTTCCTGAACCCCGATGGGATTCACCGTGAAGAAGAACGCCCGGCGCCTGTCGTTGAAGGTGTCGAGGTAGATGGTGACGCGATCGTCGGTATCCAGGTTGTCCCGGTCGGCCACGGTGGCCCGGATGCCGCCGGCCTGCCGGTCCCACGCCGTGATCCCGAAGTAGATCGCGTTGGGTGCGTACCAGACCCGCACCACGGTGCGCTCCTCCGCGGGTCGGCTGTCGACCGGCTGGTACTGATGGAATCCGTCGAGGACACCGGCCTGGTGCCAGACCGGCTCGTCGAGCTTGCCGTCCAGCTCGACGGTGGCTTCGATGCGGGGGACGTCGACGTTGTACGCCGGAATGACTGTGTCCTGCTGCGCGGATTGGAACAGCGCCAGGACCAATGGCATTAGCATGGGCGGACAATCTAGGCGGGGAGGCGGAAGTGGCGGTAGCGGCGGAGGGGGCGGGAGAGCTGCCCTGGGCTCCCGCCCCTCCCGCCGCTCCCGCCCCTCCCGCCTACTGCCCCCTGTCCCTCAACTTGTCCGGCAGCTGGCCCCTGAGTACCGCGATCCCGTCTGCTGCGATGAGCATCCCCGGCTCCGGGAGGGTCGCCACGCCAACGATCGTCAGCGCAGGCGGGACGCCCGGCTCCACGTATGGATCGATTGCCCGCCGGACGACGGCGGCCGCGCTGGTGTCGTAGCCGACCACGTACACCGTGAGCTGTACCAGGTCGGCCGGCACGCCGCGAGCGGCCCGAATCACCTTCGCCATGTTGGTGAACGCCTGCACCGCCTGGCCGTAGAGGTCACCTTTGCCGACCAGCATGCCGGCGCTGTCGAGCGGCACCTGGCCCGAGAGATACACCGTGTTCCCCACCTTGACCGCGCTGCTGAACCCGGGCAGCTGGGGCACGCCGGCGGCCGGCACGCTCTGAGGCCGGGTCAGGGAGAGGTCTGGGGGCGGAAACCCGCCCGGCCGGCCCTGCGGGGAGCAGCCGGCCAGGAGCAGGGTGAGCAGCAGCGGCGAGCGTCGGGGCATAGGCGAACTCCCAGGAGCGGCGGGAACAGATCGGCGTGGTTACGCCAGACTGACGATTGTGAGCGGGGGAGAAACACAAGGGCGCCGGCCAGTCACCGGCGCCCATCGGGGAACGGGGCAGGGGTACGGTCTATTCGTAGCGCAGCGCCTGAATCGGGTCCATCTTGGCCGCCCGGCTCGCCGGCCAGGCCCCGAAGAACAACCCCACCGCGGCGCTGAAGACGAAGGCCACTACCACCGCGGTGGGCGAGATCAGGGTGTTCCACTGAAGGAACCTGGCCAGCGCAATCGCGCCGCCCGACCCGATCAGGATGCCGAGGATGCCGCCCACCATGCACAGCACCACGGCCTCGATCAGGAACTGGAGCAGGATGTTGGCGCGGGTGGCGCCGAGGGCCTTGCGGACCCCGATCTCCTTGGTGCGTTCGGTCACCGAGACCAGCATGATGTTCATGATCCCGATGCCGCCGACCATCAGGCTGACCGCGGCGATGCTCGCCAGCAGGTAGGTGAACACCTCGGTGGCCTGCTGCTGGGTCTGCAGGATGTCCTGCGGATTGCGGATCTGAAAGTCGTTATCCGCCCCGGGCTGGATGCGATGCTCCCGCCGGAGCACGGACTCGAGGTTCACCATGCCCTGCTGCAGCGGAATGCCGGCCTTCACCTGGATTCCGAGCGAGCGAAGCCGGTCGGTTCCGAACACCCGGAAGCGGGCGGTCTGCAAGGGGATGAAAATCTGCTCGTCCGGGTCGTTGAACGACCCGGCCGCGCCCTTGGAGCTGAGGACCCCGATCACCTCGAAGGGAATACCGCGGATCAGGATCGTCTGGCTGATCAGCGCCGCCGGGTTCACCCCCAGCAGTTCGGGGATCGACGAACCCAGCACCGCGTAGCGCTGGCGGGCGTTGTCCTCGCCTTCGGTGAACGACCGCCCGTACGGAATCGTGTAGTTGAGCACGCCGATGAAATTTGCGGTCGTGCCGATGATCGGCTCGTTCAGGTTCTGACTGCCGTACTTGATCTGGAGCTGATTCTGCAGCTGCGGCATCACCGCTTCCAGCAGGTCGCCGTCGCGCCGGACCGCGAGGTAGTCGTCGTAGGTCAGGCTGACCCGCTGGTTCGACGCCACGCCGCCCCGGAACGACTGGCCCGGATAGACGTAGAATACGCTCGCGCCCAGCGCCGCGATCCGGTCGTTCACCGCCTTCTGGGCGCCGGTGCCGAGGGCCACCATGGTGATCACCGCGCCCACGCCGATGATGATGCCCAGCATGGTCAGCGCGGCCCGGAGCTTGTTGGCCCGGATCGAGGAGAACGCGACGCCTACGGTTTCGCCGATGAGCATAGGATTACGGCCGGTTCGGGCGGGCCTGCTGGCCCGACGTGCTGGGAGTTGTGGTACTGGGCGTGGTCGACGACCGCACACCGGGCAGCGACCCGCCACCGGTCATCCGGTTGAACCGGTTCTTGAATTCCTGCTGCGACTGGATCAGGCTGGCGCTCGGCAGCACCAGCACGGAGTCGCCTTCGGAGAGACCAGCCTTGATCTCGCTGTAGTCCAGGTCGGTGATTCCGGTCTTCACCTGCCTGGGCGTGATGGTGCCGTTCCTGATGGTGAAGACGATGTAGTCGCCGCCGAACAGATAGTTGGATCCGCCCAGCTGGCTTCCGCCGCCCTGACCCCCGCCCCCATTGCGCCGCCCGCCGCCCCCCGACTGCCGGAGCTTCTGCATGATGGCCCGCTCGGCCGGGGTGGGCTGTTCGCCGTTGCGGAACTTGGCGAAGATCGCCCGCACCTGCTGCTCGGTCACGCCCTGCGGCAGGGGGATCACCCGCCCCTCCGGCGTGGTCATGGTGTTGCCGGCACTCGCCTTCGGCTTGCCGGCGGCGGCGCTGTCCGGGGCCACGGTCGCGGCCAGGCCGACGCGGCGGGTGGAATCGCCGCCGGGCACGGCTTCGGTCGCCCCGGCCGCCAGCTGCTGCTGCACGTCGTCGGGCGAGAGGCCCAGGACCTGCGCGGCCGACGCCACGTCCTTCTGGGTCCGGAGCGCGGCATTGGGCACCGCCACCACGCTCTGGGCTTCACCGATGTGCACCTCGACCTCGGTGTTCATCCCCGGCTTGAGCAGCCCCTGCCGGTTGTCGATCCGGACCCGGACCGGGAACATGGTCACGTTCTGGCTCACGGTATCACGCGGCTCGATCTTGAGGACCGTGCCTTCGAACGGACGGTTGGGATAGGCATCCACCGTGATCGTGGCGCGCTGGCCGGGCTGGATCTTCCCGATGTCGGTTTCGTCCACCAGGGTGTAAACCTGCACCAGGTCCAGGTTCGCCATGCGCATCAGCACCGTCCCGCCGCTCACGTTCGAGATGGCGGACGCGATGACCTGGCCCCGCTCCACATCCTTTTCGATGATGGTGCCGGTGACCGGGGCGCGCACGTCCACGTCCTCCAGCTGGATCTGGGCGTTCTCCAGCGCCACCTGCTGCGACACCAGGTTGGCCTTGGCATTGGCGAAGTCGAGCACCGCCTGGTCGTGTTCCTGCTGGGTGATGGCCTGGGACTGGAACAGGTCGTCGGCGCGCTTCTTGTTGTTCTCCGCGATCCCCAGCTGGGCCTTGCTGGCTTCCACCTGGGCCGCCGCCTGGGCCACGGCATTGCGCGCCGTGCGGGGATCCACCTTCACCAGGATCTGGCCGCGCTGCACCAGGGCCCCGGTCTCGGACATGATCTGGAGGATCTCACCCGAGGCCTTGCTCTTCACTTCGACCGTGGTGTCCGGCTGGATCGCCCCCGAGGCCTGGGCCGACACGACGATGTCCCGCTTCTCGACCGCCACCGCCTGGTACACCACGGGGGGCGCCTCCTGCTTGCAGGCGGCGGCGAGGACGGCGAGGGCGATGAAATGTCTGTAGCGCATGGCGTCTTCTTACTCGTGTCGTGGTCGTCTGTGGTTCAGCGGGCCAGGGCGGCGTTCTGAGCGCCAGGCTGATCCTTGGCTCGCGGAGTCTGGAAATCACGCTCGACTTTGCCGTCGAACAGGTGGACCTGCCGGTCCGCGTGCTGGGCGATGTCGTGCTCGTGGGTCACCAGCACGATGGTCTGATTCTGCTGGTGCAGTTCCTCGAACAGCGCCATGATCTCGGTGCTGGTGGTCGAATCGAGATTGCCGGTCGGCTCGTCGGCCAGCAGGATGCTGGGCCGGTTCACCAGCGCCCGCGCGATCGCCACCCGCTGGCGCTGGCCGCCGGAGAGCTCGTTGGGCCGGTGAGTCATCCGGTCGCCCAGCCCGACATGGGTCAGCGCCTCGGACGCCCGGTCCCTGCGCTCCTTGGAACTTATGCCGGCGTATACCAGCGGCAGCTCGACGTTGTGCAGGGCGTCGGCCCGGGGCAGCAGATTGAAGGTCTGGAACACGAATCCGATTTCGCGGTTCCGGATCCGGGCCAGTTCGTCATCTCCCAGTTCCGACACCCGGTGGCCGTTGAGCCAGTACTCACCCTTGCTCGGCGTGTCGAGGCAGCCGATCAGATTCATCAGGGTGGACTTGCCCGAACCCGACGGGCCCATGACGGCCACGAATTCGTTGCGCCGGATGGTGATGTCCACCCCCCGCAGCGCTCGCACGATTTCCCCGCCCATGTCGTACTCCCGCTCCAGATTGCGGGTCACGATCACGGCGTCGCGCGGCACGTCGGATGGCAGCATCGCCATCCGTTCGGCGGTGTCCTTGATTCCGGCGGTCATAGGTGCCTTCCGATGAGGGCCTCGATCTGGGCCTTGGCTTTGAGGAAGTCGAAACGGGCGTTCACCGCATCCACCTGCGCCTGGGCCAGCGCCTGTTGCGAGGTCAGCACGTCGAGGATCGTCGCCGCGCCCGCCTGGTACCGGGCGTTGACCACTCGCAGATCCTCCTGGGCGGCCTCGATGCTGGTCCGGGAGATCTCGATCCGGGCCCGGGCCGCGTCCAGGGCGGCGTACTGGCTGGTGAGATTCGCCTGGACCGCGCGCCGGGCATCGGCCGCGTTGGCCTCGGCGTTGTCCAGGCTCGCCAGCCGGGCCTCGATGGTCTGCTCCCGCTGGAACCGGTTGAAGATCGGCCAGGTCAGACCCAGGGTCAGCTGCCGGTTGGCGAACAGCTGATAGTCGTTGCTGTTGCTGCCGTTCCAGCTGGCGCCGCCGCTGAGCGCCACCG
>Ga0210377_10003387_pt1 | contig 13742 bp, 5 predicted proteins | sample PLM4_65_b1redo_FD_155480 | JGI IMG/M metagenome (GOLD analysis project Ga0210377, IMG submission 155480) | Groundwater sediment microbial communities from an aquifer in East River, Colorado, USA - PLM4_65_b1 redo | ecosystem: Environmental > Terrestrial > Soil > Riparian zone | place: USA: East...
GGTGTGCTGGCGACGCTCGGCGCGGCGTTGATCGGGCAGCTGCTGGCGCGACAGGTGTTCGGACTGGACCTGCCGCCGAGCCCGGAGTTGTGGATCGCGGGGCCGCTCGGGGGGGTTGTACTGCTGTCGCTCAACGCCTGGATCTCGGCGCGCAAGGTGCTGTCGGCGTCGCCGGCGCTGACGCTGAGGGACTCGGTCTAGAATCGCGCATGGCCGAAATCGCCGCGCTTGCCGCGATCGCCGCACTTGCGGCGGTTGTCTGGCTCGTGCTCCGGCTGCAGGGCGGGGCGGAGAAGAAGCACCGCGAGATGCTCGGCGATCTGCACGACGGGCTGACCAAGCAAGGCGACCGGCTTGGCGGCCAGCTCATGGAGCTGAGGGAGGCGCTGGCGGGCAAGCTCGACACCCGCCTCGACCAGATCGCGCTTCGCGTCAGCGAGCGGCTTGACGAAGGCTTCAAGAAGACCAACGAGACCTTCGTCAGCGTCATGTCGCGCCTCGCCACCATCGACGAGGCGCAGAAGAAGATCGAGACGCTGACCGGCAGCGTGGTGAGCCTGCAGGAGCTGCTCGGCGACAAGCGCTCGCGCGGCGCGTTCGGCGAGGTGCAGCTCGAGGCGCTGGTGCGCAACGTGCTGCCGAACCAGGCCTTCGAGATGCAGTACACGCTGTCCAACGGCATGCGCGTGGACTGCGTGCTGAAGCTGCCCGCGCCGACGGGCCTGGTATGCGTGGACTCGAAGTTCCCGCTCGAAAACTACAAGCTGATGCTCGACCCGAAAGCCAACGCGGCGGACCGGGCGATCGCGCAGAAGGCGTTTCGCGCGGACGTGAGAAGGCACGTCGACGCGATCGCCTCGAAATACATCATCGACAACGAAACCTCGGACGGCGCGGTGATGTTCGTGCCGGCGGAGGCGGTGTTCGCCGAGATGCACGCCTACCATTCCGAGGTGGTGGACTACGCCATCGGCAAGCGTGTGTGGATCGTGTCGCCGACCACGCTGATGGCGGTGCTCAACACCGCGCGCGCGGTGCTCAAGGACGTCGAGACGCGCAAGCAGATCCACGTCATCAAGGAGGCGCTCGGGCGCCTGGCGGTCGAGTTCGGCAGGTTCGACGACCGGCTGAAGAAGCTCGCCGACCACATCCGCCAAGCGCACGAGGACGCGGAGCGCATCCAGATCACCGGCGGCAAGATCGCGCAGCAGTTCCAGCGCATCGAGGCTGCGGAAGTCGAGGAGCGGCCGGCGGCCGAGGTCGTGCGGCTGGAGGACGGGCGCAAGCCCTGAGCGATGTTCTACCTCGACCTGTTCCGCGCGCTGCAGGAGGAGAAGGTGCGCTACCTCGTGGTTGGCGGGGTGGCGGTGAACCTGCACGGCATTGGCCGCCTGACCGTGGACGTGGACCTGATGCTCGCGCTGGACGCCGGCAATCTAGGGCGCTTTGTCGCCGTGGCGCGCAGGTTTCCGCTCAAGCCGGTGGTGCCGGTGAATCTCGATGAATTCGCGGACGCCGCGAAAGTCGCGGGATGGATCAGGGACAAGGGGATGCTCGCCTTCGCGCTGCGCTCGTCGGACCCCGCGACGCCGACCGTGGATGTTCTGGTCAGGCCGGTCGTGCCGTTCGACGAGGCTTGGGGGCACAGGGTTTCGCGCACGGTCGAGGGGATCGAGGTCCCCATCGCGTCGGTCGAGGACATCATGCGACTGAAAGCCGATCCGAATCCGTATCCGATCACGGACTACTGGTACGAGGTTACGGACGAGCAGATCCGCGAGCACCTGGCACGCTCGCCGCTCGACAGGCTGCGCTGGCTGGACGAGGCGCGCCGCTTCACGCAGCTGGCGCGTGGCGCGCCGCTGAAGGTGTTTCGCGAGGGCAAGGCACTGAAGTGAAACGCATCGCGGTCCTCACCAGCGGCGGCGACGCCCCCGGCATGAACGCCGCGGTGCGCGCCGTGACGCGCGCCGCGCTCGCGCGCGGCTGGGAAGTGGCCGGCGTGCGCAACGGCTACGCCGGCCTGCTCGCCGACGCCTTCGTGCCGCTCGCTGCGCGCGACGTCGGCGGCATCGTGCAGCGCGGCGGCACCTTCCTCGGCAGCGCGCGCTGCCCCGAGTTTGCGCAAGCCGCGGGGCGCACCCAGGCGCTGCGCAATCTCGCCGCGCGCGGCATCGAGGCGCTGGTGGTGGTCGGCGGCAACGGCTCGCAGACCGGTACGGCGTCGCTCGCGCGCGAAGGCTTCGCCGCGGTGGGCGTGCCCTCGACCATCGACAACGACCTCTATGGTACCGACGTGAGCATCGGCGCCGACACGGCGATCAACGTCACGCTGGAGGCGATCGACCGGCTGCGTACCACCGCCTCGTCGCACCAGCGCGCCTTCGTGGTGGAGACCATGGGCCGCGACTGCGGCTACATCGCGCTGATGGCGGGCATCGCGGGTGGCGCGGAAGTGATCGCCATTCCCGAGTACGAGGTCGAGGCCGCCGAGGTCGCCGAGCGCCTGCGTGCAGCCTATCGTCGAGGCAAGACGCACGCCCTGGTCGTCGTCGCCGAGGGAGCGAAGCACGGCGTGCAGGGGTTGCTCAAGCTCTACGGCGAACAGCGCGACACGATCGGCTTCGAGCTGCGCCTCACGCGCCTGGGGCACGTGGTGCGCGGCGGCGTGCCGAGCGCGGCCGACCGCGTTCTCGCCACGCGCCTCGGCGCGGCAGCGGTCGATAGCCTCGCGGCGGGAAAGAGCGGCACACTGCTCGGCATGCTGCATAGCGAGATCGCGGAGACTCCACTTGCCGAGATTGCAGGGCGAATGCGTCCGGCAAACGCGACGTTGTGCGAGCTGGCGCGGATGCTCGCGATGTGACGTGGGGACCAGTATTGCGCCGCGATTCAATTCAATGCTGGAGATGAACTACTTGAAGTAAATCCTGAAGAGCAATTCGCATTGGCTGTGCCGCTGTGCAATACAAATGTCATGCAAATGAGTCAAACGCGTCGCTGACATGGATCAACTACGGCTTTCAATTTGCTGACAAACTCGCTCGAACTGCGATAGCCTCGGAGTGTGCGATTTCGCACACGCGGAGGCTCGCGTGAAAGACCGGTGATGTAGTTCAAGGCATGGGGTGTGGATCAGGCGGGAACGCGTGTTCCGCGAATTGCGTTGTGACCTCGGGGGACGTACATGTCGGCAGGCGCTTCCTTCGCTGGCTATCGGGTGTGCACCAGTCCGCCCTCCAGGGACGACCCCGGCTCTCGGGACTAGCAGTTCCGATGAACGCCCCGCTCGAATATCCATTCAGGCGCTGGGGCAAGATGCGGACGCGGCGGCGCGAGACGCCGCCGCATCGCCGCAAGATTCTCTTCGAAGCACTCGAACCCCGCCTGCTGCTCTCGGCCGCCCTGGTCGAGGCCGACCAGCAGCAATCCACCCAGCAGCTGCATGAGTCCGAGGCCACACCCAGCCCGGTACTGATCGCCGTCTCGCCGGAAGCGTCGCTCGACACGGACGTCACCGCGAGCACGTGGATCATCGAAACCGAGTCCGGCCAGCGCGCGCTCCAGGCGGCGGATTCGGACAACGTCTGGCGCATCACCGGCGCCGACGCGGGTACGCTGAACGGCTCGGCGTTCTCCGGCATCGGCATCCTGCTCGGTGGCGCGTACAACGAGGACACGTTCATCTTCGAAGCGGGCGGCAGCCTGAGCGGCTACCTCGAGGGCGGCCCGGGCGGCTTCGACACACTGGTGGTCGAAGGGGGCAGCTTCGGAAGCGCTTCCTACGTAGCAAGCGGGCCGGACTCGGGAACTGCGGGGCTCGACGGCAATGTCATCCGCTACTTCGGGCTCGAGCCGATCATCGACAACTCGAACACCCCCGACCGCGTGTTCACGGGCACGGTGGGGGCTGACCACATCCGGCTCATAGATGCGGGCACGGGCAAGCTGACAATCGAGAGCGTCAACGGCACGTTCGAGAGCATTACGTTTCTGCGTCCCAGCGCCACGCTGACCATCGGCGGCGGCGGCGGCGATGACATCTATTCGATCGTCGCCGCAGATTGGGGCCAGTTGCGTATCACTGAGGCCGCGGACGGCGGCGACGACAGGCTCGACTTCAACGCCTATGCCGGGAATTTCTCCTCCGGCAGCAGGATCAGCTACACGGACGAGGCCGTCGAGCATGTCGTCGGTGTGAAGCTGGACACCAACGCGCTCCTATCCGGCCTCGATTCGCTCGTCACGTGGGCGGACGCGCTCGACAATGCTGGCACGCTGGGCCAGGCCCTGGCCGTCCTCAAGGGCAACGTCGGCGTCGGCCTGGGAGCGTCGCTGGATCTCGCGGACGTGTTCGACCAACTTCGTCTCGACCTCAAGGCCCTCGTCGACAGCCTGCCCGCCGGCACGTCCCTGACCTCGGACGTGCTGGCCGAGCGGCTCGCGGCGTTTCAGAAGACCAACGTCTCGCATTTCGATCGGGCGATCGTGGGTGCAACGCCCTCGCCGGATCTGTCCGGGTCCGGCGCCTTCTCGTTCGACATCGCGCTGGATAACGCATTGCCGGTCGCCATCACCGGCCAGGGCGCCGATCCTCAAGCGCTCGTCGAGAGCCTCAACGCGTCCGTCAGCGCCACCTCCTTGCTCGGGAGAGTGCAGGCCATCAAGACCGACGACGGGCGCGTCGGCTTCCAGCTCATCGATACGGGCGTGGACAAGTTCGCGCTGACCGCGACGCAGGGAGGAGACAAGCTCGGCTTCGGCGCCGGTCCCCACGAAAGGCAGAACCTCACGAAGGTGCTGGGCGGGCTCGGCAAGCTGACCTCCGGAGTCGAGGGCGCGGTCGTGTCCGAGCTGGTCAATCGCGCCGACGGGACGCCGGAGTTGCGGTTCAAGCTGCGCTACGGGGCCGAGCGCAGCTCGCAATTCAACATCGACCTCGGGGAAGCGGCGGCGAAGCAGGGCGTGTCGTTCGACGCGGGCTCCACGTTAGAAGTGAAGTCGGCCCTCGAGGCCGACCTTGCCCTGGGCATGACCCTGGGTGCGACCCAGGACTTCTTCCTCGATGTCGGCAGATTCGAGCGGCACGCCCGCGCTGTTCTCGGTGGAGGGCGTCTCGCTGGGCGAGGAGGCGGGAGCCGAACGGCACCGCGACGCGCCGGCGCAGAAAACGGACGCAAAGCGGATCTACTGGAACGATTCCTGCCACGAGCTGGGCGCCGGCATGCCGGCAATGCAGCCCGGCGGCAAGCGCGGCGGGCAGCAGCCCAACCTCACAGAATTCAACCGCCAGCCGAAGGCTGGCAAGAAGCCTGTCTGCTGATCGAGCGGCGGCATCGGTTCAGGAGGATCGCATCATGAGCGCGAACACAAGCGGCAACCAAGTCTCAGCAGCCCTCTGCGGGACGCCAAGCCTGGTCGACATCTTCTGGGGACGATTCGCCAACGGGTTCCGGCGCATGGCGCAGTGGCGCAAGGCGGGGGTGCTCGGCGAGCAGCTCAAGGCGCGCCGTCGCTTGAAGCTGCGATTCGAGGCGCTCGAGCAGCGGCTGCTGCTGTCGGCGGACCTCAATCCCGTCATCGACGATTTCCTCGCCACGCTCAACCCGGCCGACGCGCAGCCCGCGCAGATCGTCTATGACTACGACGCGGGCGACGGCGTCATCACGATTGGGAACTCCGTGGGCGGCAACGGATCCGATATCGCGCTCGAGGGCGTGACGCTCAGGTTCAGCGACCTGGAGTACGACAGCGCGAGCGCGCGCTGGAACGGCCAGGTCGGCGTGGAGGCGATGAGCGCGAGCCTGTTCCCGGATTTCCTGGGCATCGAGGTCAGCGACGTTCTCGACGACGCCGACGCGTTCGCCGTCGTCGGGGTCATCGACCTCGCAGTCGGGACAGCGGCGACGCTCCACCTGGACGACATCGACGCGGAGGCGATCGGCTGGCCCAAGTTCCTCGACGTCAGTTTCACCGAGCTCACCCTGGACTTCGAGAACTTCCGCGGGAACAACGACCTGAACTCCCTGCACCTGGAGGTGGCGCTCACGGGCCTGGACACCGGCAACGACACGCTCAACGAGCTCCTTTCCGCCGACAACCCCCTGTTCGGGCTCACCATTGAGGGCTCTGCGGCCGTTACTCTCGCGATCTCGGATATCGAGGACACCGTGGAGGCCGCGAACAGCGGCGATATTCCGGCCGCCCTGCAGTCCGCGCTGGCCGCCGCGATGGGCAGCAGCCTTGACGGCCTCACGGGACACGTCTCCGGCAAGCTTTTCATGGTCGGAAGCCTGGAGGCAGGCTTCATCTACCAGAAGGTCACCGTGGACCCGGACGGGGCCGGGGATCTGCCGGAGGAAACGGCCACCTACCTGGCGATCCGGGGCGGGTTCAGCATCGGGGACGAGGCCATGGGCGGCAGGAGCGCGAAGCTCGACATCGCCTTCGCCGTTTCCGATCTCGGGCCGCTGCATTTCTTCATTTCCGGCGGCCCGATCAAGCGTTTCGAGCCGACCACGGGCCTGACGATCGAGGAGGCGCACCTCGGCGTGCGCTTCAACACGACCATCGAGGATCTGCAAACCGAGACCGACTTCCAGGCGATCGCCGCGACGGTCGAAGACCTGGCCACAGGCGCGCGGGTGACGATGAACATCCCCGGCCACGACCTGGCGATCGGCAACGAGTTCCGGGTCCGCGACGCGGGCAACGACGACTACAACGGCGACTTCGAGGTGCTTGGCATCAATGGCGACCTGGTGACCTTCAACGTCGCGGCGAATCCCGGGTTGTTCGTGGGCGACGCGGACGTCATGCGCCTCACCATCACCGACCCGCTCGATCTGCGCGATCCGGGCCTCGAGTCCGGAATCGACGCGCCGGGGAGCATCTTCGAATGGCAATCGCAGCTCAATACGGCGGTGACAAGCCAGATTCTGGCGGGCGACGATATCTGGGCGCGGCTCTTCGGCGAGGTGGTCATCGGCGGTGGCGCCACCCTGAGCATCGACCCGATCCCCGACACGGTCATGCAGCTCGAGGTCGACCTGGTGATCGACACCGACCTGCGCATCTTCATGAACGGCACCATGTCGTTCCTCGACGGGCTGGTCGAGTTCCCGCAGACCCTGTACGCCGACCTGAGCGACCTGTTCAGCGGCAGCGGGCGGTTCCTCTACCTCGCGGACATCCCCGAGGTGCCGGTGCTCGATCCGATTCTGGTCTATCGCGGCGAGGTCTACTTCGAGGCGCTTGCCGCGATCGACGTGTTCGACGCGCTGGTCACGCAGAACGGCGCGTTCTGGGACATCGAGCTCGTGCTCGCGATGGACAGTCCGTCGGAGGAGTTCATCGTCGGCGACAACGCCGTGATCTTCGGCGCGACCGCGTCTGATTTCGATGGCACCTACCAGGTGATCGCGATCGATGACGACGCCAATACGATTACCTTGCGCAGCAGTTCCGACCCAGGTGACTGGGCCGCGGTCGGCACGCGCGAGGTCGCCAACGAGAACGCGCTGCTGGGCGGCCTGCGCATGGGCATGGAAGGCGGCGTCGACCTGAACATCCCCTTCGTGACGACGCTGTCGCTCGACGGCGCGGTCGAGGTCGAGTTCAGGGTGCCCGGACCGGGCGCGGCGGAGGACTTCCGCATGGACCTGGCGTTCGACGTGTCGTTGAGCGAGACGCACGTCGGCGACATCGGCCTTGCCAACGGGAATTTCCACGTCACGTTCGACGTCGACGTCCTTCCCAGCCTCGAGGATCCGTTTGGCGGCCTCGACATCTGGGGCGCCGCGCTGCTGACCACCAATTTCGAGTTCCTGGAGAACGTCGGCCTGTTCGCCAGCGCGTCGGGCCTGCTGCGCATCAACAGCAGCGCATCGGACAAGCCGGCGGAGATCCTGCGCAACGCGCATGGCGACCTGGTCGTTGTGGCGCTGCCGGCGCAATCTTTTGCGCTGAGGCTCGACGGCAGCGTCGATTTCCGCATCGACTTCAACGGCAATGGCAGCTTCGCGCAGAGCGAGTCGGCCTTCCTGGTCGAAGGCGCATTCGTGCTCGAGTTCTCGGCCGAGCAGGGCTTCAACGTCGCCGTCTTCCGCGAGGGCTTCGGCGGAACGCTTCTGCCCGCGACGCTGGAGCTCGGGCCCACCGGCTTCCGGCTGCTCGAATTCGACGTGTTCGGCTTCCTGGCGATCCGCGAGGACGGCTTTGCGGCCAACCTGGTGCTGTCGGCCGACGCGAGCCTGCCGCTGGGCCTGGCGAGCATCGAAGGCACGGCCGTGCTCATCGTCAACAGCACGGGCGAAGACATCGTCTTCACGATCCCGGGCGGGGCGGTCGATCCGGACCGCAGTGGGTTCGCCGTGCACATCCCGCGGGCGGCGCCCACCAACCCGAGCCAGGTGCTCGCCGACCTCAGCCTCGAGAACCTGATCAACGGCAGCGCTTGGACGGTGGATCCCCTGGCCGCCGGCGCACCCTACGGCGTGGCGTTCCTCAAGGGCGAACTCGAGCTGCTGTCCGTGCTCGATCTCGACGTGTCGGGCTACATCCTGTTGAGCCCCGATGTCGTCAGTCTCGAGGTGAACTTCTCCGCCGAGGGCAATTTTCTCAACCTGGCGAGCGCCTCGGCGAGCGGCAGCCTGTTCTTCAGCTCGGAAGGCGAGTTCGAAGTGGACGTCGACGGCTTCGTGCAGCTCGGACCCGACTGGATCAACATCCACGGCGGCGCGGAGCTGTTGATCAGTTTCCTCGACGACAACGGCAAGGCGTCCGGCGGCGATCTGGACATGGTGCTCGACATCGAAGGCCTGCTGAGCGTCGGGGCGACGGTGTTCGGCATCGACATCGGCGATCTGACGCTGGGCGTCGGCTACAACTCGAACTCGGGCAACATTCACGTCAGCGTTCCCTACCCGGAGCCGTACATCGCCTGGGCGTGCTTTGACGCGGGCTTGTTCGACATCTGTGTCCCTTACCCGAGTATCAGGATCAGTCACTTCGCCATCTCCGTCGGCACGCTGCTGGCCGAGGCGGCGCCGCCGCCGCCTCCCGTGCTCGGCCAGGTCGATGGCAACGGCGTCCTGACGCTCAATGTCGGCGCCAATGCCGGCGCGCGCAACCTGCTGGTCGACGAGATCAACGAGGACGTGGCGATCGCCCGTCTCGGCGCGGGAAGCGCGAGGGGGAGCGCGATCCAGGTCTCCATGTTCGGCCACGTGCAGACGTTCGACAACGTCACCGACATCCAGATCGGGGACATGGGCGCCGGCAACGATATCGTGGAGATCGCGTCCTCGGTCACGACACGGGTGTCGGTCCGCCTCGGCGATGGTGACGACAGGCTGAGAAGCGCCGGGTCGGGCATCGTGATCGCGCACGGAGACGGCGGCAACGATGGCCTGGAGGGAGGCAGCAACGACGATCAGCTGTTCGGTGGAGCCGGCGAGGACGTCATCGATGCACGAGCCGGGGCGGACTGGATCGATGGTGGGGACGATAGCGACAGGCTCATTGGCGGCGCCGGCGCAGACGCAATCATGGGAGGGGGTGGAGGAGACCTGATCGCCGGGGACCTTGCTGCCATTTCAGGCGATGCAGCCAACGCCGTTTTCGAAACGATCGCGTCCGCAACGGGAGGCAGCGACGAAATCCATGGCGGTGATGGCACCGACATCATTTTCGGGGGCAGCGGCGATGACAACATCACTGGCGGTGCCGGAGTCGACGGCGTTTACGGCGACGACGGCAAGGTGACGCTCCGGCCGGAGGATCTCATTATTACGCTGCTCAATCTGGGTTCCCACGGAAACGATCGGCTGACTTGGGCGGTCGGAGATGGCAATGACATCGTCGACGGGCAAAACGGCACTGATACGCTCGACATCTTCGGCACCGACGGCAGCCCGGAACAGGTGACCGTCAGCGCCGAGGGTGCGGGTTTCACCGCCGGCGTCGGAGCGGAGACGCTCGGCGTCGACGGCGTCGAGGTATCGAACATCGAGGGCCGGCGGGGGGGCGACACCTTCACCATCAATGACCTGGCCGCGTCAGGTCTGCAGCAAATCAATCTCAAGCTCGGCGATGACAGCGTGAAAGACGCCGTTGTCGTCAACGGTTCGAGCGGCGGCGATGCTTTCGCCATTGCGCCGATCGGAGATGTGCTCCGAGTCCAGAAGACCGGCGGCGTGACGGTCGATGTCCATGACGCGGGCATTGCGACCGGCGGCGATGCGATCACGCTCGATACGGCGGACGGCGCGGACGTCGTCAGCGTGCTCGGAACCCGGGCTGGAACCTTCACCGCCGTGAACACCGGCGCTGGCGCCGACACGGTGCACGTGTCCTCGACGTCGGGCGAGACGACCGTCAACAGCGGCGACGATGACGACACGGTGAACGTGCAGTCGATCGGGGCGGCGACGACGGTCAACGCGGGCAGCGGGTCCGACACGATCGATGTCGGCGGCTCCGCGCCGGCGGCAGGCGGCACGCTCGAGGGCATTGCCGCGCTGCTGACGGTCAATGGCAACGATCCCGCCAGCGGCAGCGACGTCCTCAACGTTGATGATTCCGGCGACACGGGACCGAACACCGGCGCGCTGACCGCCACCACCGTCACTGGCCTGGGCATGGCCGGCAGCATCGCGTACGACACCATCGAGACTCTCAACATCGAGCTGGGCTCTGGCGCAGACAGCTTCACGATCGAGGGCACGCACGCCGGCACGACGAACCTGGCCACCAACGCCGGCAACGACACGGTGAACCTAAGGACGGCTTCCGGCGACACGGCGGTGAACAGCGGCGCCGATGACGACACGGTGAATGTCGGCGGCCTGGCGCCGGCGCCGGGCGGGACGCTGAACGGGATCGGTGCGCCGATCGCGATTACCGGCGAAGCCGGGAACGATACGCTCACCGTGGACGATACCGGCGACGCGGACGCGAACAGCGGCGCCCTGACGGCGACGATGCTTTCCGGCCTCGGCATGGCGGGCGGGATCGGCTACCTCGATTTCGAGACGCTGGAAATCTCGCTGGGCTCGGGGGGAAACCACTTCGACATCACCGGCACAATGCGGCGCGACGACTCCGGCACGACCACGGTCGTCAATACCGGCGCCGGGAACGACGTGGTGACGGTATCGGTGGATGCGGCGACCGACGGCCCGCTCGCGGTGAATCTGCAGGAGGGGGATGACTCTCTCGATGCCTCGGCTTCCTCGCTGGACCTGCTGATTTCCGGCGGTGACGGCAACGACGCCATCGCCGGAGGCTCCGGCGCCGACACTCTCTCCGGCGACCTCGGCGCCGACGTGATCCACGGCAACGGCGGCGACGACCTCATCTGGGGCGGCGGCGGCAACGACATCCTGATCGGCGATGTCGGCCAGCTGATGGGTCATGACGTGCTTCTCACGGACGTGGCCCACGTGACCGGTGAACTGCCGCTCAATGTCGAGGGCCTGCCGCCGGTGAGCGAAGAGACCGTCGATGCGCTTCTCGACGCGGACCTCGCCCTGCTGGTCGGCCGGCTCAATGCCGACGGCTCCACGGACAGCCGCGCGCTGCTCATCGAACTGATTGCCGACGGCAACGACACGCTCTCGGGCGGCGAGGGAGACGACGCGCTGTTCGGCCAGCGCGGGAACGACGTCCTGAATGGCGACGCGGGCGATGACTTGCTCTCCGCCGGTGCCGGGAACGACGAGGCCTACGGTGGCAGCGGCGACGATACGGTGGTTGGCGACGAGCTGTACGTCGACTCGGCGGCCGGGACGGCGCCGAACGTGGCCCACGGCCTGCTGATCGATGGCACCGTCCTGGTGCCGACGGTGCAGACGGTGCCGGGGGCAACGCCGAATGCCGTAACCAGCGTCCTGCCGCACGTATTCGGCTACGGCGCGAACAGCCTGCTGCCGGCCGCCGATGGCGGCGCGGCGTTCCTTGCCTACGCCTCGGTGGTCACCGACTTTGGCCACCACCTCGGGCAGGTGCGCGGCAACGATGTGCTGGGCGGCGGGGAGGGCGACGATACGCTGGTGGGCGACGACCAGGTCGTCTTCGCGCGCGAGCTCGGCTTCGACGCCGAGACGATGGCGTGCGCGGAGGCGCTCACGCGCGGCTTGCTCGATGTCGCGGATGATTTCTCCGACCTCGTCCACCGCCAGTACGACCTCCTTGACGATCACCATGACCAGTACTACGACGACGACACGGTGGTCGACAACGTCTTCACGGTCGGCGCCGACATGCTCGACGGCGGCGACGGCAACGACGTGCTGATCGGCGATGACAACCTTCTCATCGAGCCCTCGTTCACGCTGCCTGTCGGCCTCGCCGGGGACTTCGAGCGCTTCGCCGAAGGCGTGACGGACGCGGGACACGAGCTCGCGCACGGCGTGCTCGATCTCGGCGATCTCGACCGTCATCTGAGGGAAGTGGTAGTGCTTGTGCCGCACAAGGATCACTTCCACGAGCAGCTCGAGCACCACGTCGACATCGTGCTGATGGGTAACGACGCCATCTCTGGCGGCAACGGCGACGACCTGATAGTGGGCGACGCCTTCATCGTTCGCATTGCCGAAGCGACCCTGGTGGCGGGCGAATCCACCTGGCATTTCGGCAAGGACGACGCCTGGCAGGACGACGACTGGAAGGACAGATGCGGGCTGGACGACCTGGGCCGGCAGCGCCGTCACCATCATGATCACGACGACGATGACGACGGTGACCGGTCAGGCTCGAAGATCAAGGTCGGGGCGGATGTCATCTCCGGCGGCGACGGTGCGGACCTGATCTGGGGCGACAACCTCGCGCTGATCAGCAGCACGGTCACGCGGGGCGCGGGGCTCGGACGCGGCGATTTCAATAAGGCCCGCGACGAAGTGGAGGACGGGCTCAAGGCCCTGGTGGAGGTGACCGACAGCGCCACGTACTGGCTCGCCTCACAACACCATCACTACCACGACGGCAACTGGCATCACGATGGCGAGCATGTGCGCTTCGACAACGGCGATGACATCTCCGGCGGCGATGGCGACGACATCCTCTTCGGCCAGGACGGGAACGACACGTTGCGCGGCGATGCGGGCAACGACCGGCTGGTGGGCGGCGAGGGCATGGACAAGCTCGACGGCGGTCCGGGCAAGGACAAGCTGAAATACGGCAGCGACCACTCGAACGGACTGCAACGCGCCGTCGCCTCTCGCATGATCGACTGGGACGATTCATTCGGGAACTACGGCCTGCCGTTCGCGCCGTTCGGCGGCCTGACGCTCGGCAAGGGCCACGGGCAGCCGAGCATCGCGAGCTTCGAATTCCTCGCCTACGATCGTCCCAGGCATGACGACGATGACTAGGCAGGGCCCCGGCTGGTCAACCTGACAGAATTTGACCATCGGCAGGATTCCGACTAGAAGTCTCGCCATTGAGGGGCGGCGGCCGGCGCCGGCGGCGTGACGGACTTCATCCCCGGCGAAAGCGGGTAGTAGAATCAATCGAGTAGTAAACGCCCTGGCGGCGCCGGAGGGCGCGGCGGGCCGGCGATATTTTCCCCAACGCACAACAGGAGATGGGCAAGATCATGGCAACCAAGAGTCCTGAAACTCCGGAGATCCGCGGCGACACGGCCGGCATGAAGATCAAGTGGGATGACTCCGGCATGAAAAGCTCCTACGCGAATGTCTGCAATGTCACCAGCACGCGCGAGGAAGTGGTGATGCTGTTCG
>Ga0210377_10003388_pt1 | contig 13742 bp, 11 predicted proteins | sample PLM4_65_b1redo_FD_155480 | JGI IMG/M metagenome (GOLD analysis project Ga0210377, IMG submission 155480) | Groundwater sediment microbial communities from an aquifer in East River, Colorado, USA - PLM4_65_b1 redo | ecosystem: Environmental > Terrestrial > Soil > Riparian zone | place: USA: East...
CCATCTCCCCTTTCCCGAAGGCTGGCTCTTTTCTCTCTGGACTTGATATATCCGATCTCTGGCCACTTCTTCCTCGGCTATCAATGTATTATTACGTATACCTATGTCGGTTGACAAAACCTACTCTGGTTGCTATAAGGTTAGGGTGGCTTTTTAGGAAGGGTAGAGCAAACTAAACTTCCCTAAGAAGCCATTGTTGTTTATGAGAACTAGTAAATTACTTAAATGTTTTCAAGTAGTTAAACGTTTGAGTTCGTCGTCGAGCCTGGCTGTATTGGCAATCTTCTTTTTTCTCCTTATTCCGTCCGATCCTTTTAAAGCGGAGAAAGGCCATTGGATAGAGTCCGCAGGTTCTGGCGACGCCAAACAGGTATCCGAATTACTTAAGATTTATTCAATAGTTAAGTCACAAAGAGCAGACCTAAGGGATGGCTTGGCCTGGGATATATCGACCACCATCCTGGAGGAAAGCCGCAGGCATAGCCTCGACCCCCTGCTGGTCCTGGCCCTCATTAATGTGGAAAGCAGCTTCCAAACCGAGGCTGTTTCAACCGAGGGGGCAAGAGGCTTAATGCAAATCCGCCCCATCGCGGCCAATGCCGTGGTGAATGAGATGGTCTTAATGGACAAAGGGTTCAATGGGGCCATAGAGGATTCCCTGGACTTCTCTAGCTTCCATCCTTTGGATCTAGATGACCCCGTACTCAATATAAAGCTCGGCGTCTTCTATCTGAACTCCCTTAAGAAAAATTTCAGAGACTTAAAGCTCGCATTGACCGCTTATAATTGGGGCCCCACCGAGGTTAGAAACAGACTGCAGGAGGACGAGGTTCTCCCGCTAGCGTACGCAATGAAAGTTCTCTCCACCTACCAGAGCTACCGCCAGGACAGCCCCCAAACCCATAAAACCCCCTAGAAACGCAATCGGGTTCCAAGTTACAATCCGGCGAATCTTGCGCCAAACTCGGCGCGGGCGGAGCTGACTTGGACCTTTCGGGATGTAAAATTCTTATTGCCGGGTGCGGCGCCATCGGCTCGGTCTTCGGTTGCCTGCTTAGAAAGGCCGGCTACGAAGTCACCCTGCTCGGACGAGAATGGCACCTTGCGGCTATTCGCCTAAACGGGCTTGAAATGGACGGCATCTGGGGCCGCCACCGGGCAGAGGAATTTAAGCTTTGCACTGAAGCGGGTAATTTCACCGAGCTTTACGATCTGATTCTGGTCGCTGTAAAAGCTTACGACACCGAAAAGATTACGCGACTACTCGCTCCTTATCTTAAGCCCGACGGGATCGCCATCTCGCTGCAAAACGGGTTGGGGAACGTCGAGACGTTGGCGGAAAAACTTGGCGCAGGGAAAAGTATGGGGGCCAGCATCCTAGTAGGGGCAAAAATCCCCGAGCCTGGGAGAGTTACGGTCACTGTCCAGGCCGCTCCAGTCATCATCGGTCCGCTTGACCCGAACGTGGCAGGATCCATGGAAAAAGGCAGGCTCTGGGCCTCTCTTTTTGATCAGGCCAGCATCCCCTGCGAGGCGACGGAAAAGATCCTCGCCCACATCTGGGCTAAGGCCTTTTACAACGCCCCGCTGAATCCGCTCGGCGCCATACTTCAGGTCCATTACGGCGCCTTAGGAGAAGAACCGCAGCTAAGAGCGATCATGGACCGGATTATCGACGAGGCCTTTGAGGTGGCAGTCAGGAAGGGGGTGATGCCCCTGTGGTCATCCGCCGATGAATACCGCAAGCTTTTTTATGGGAAACTTCTGCCGGCCACATATAACCACCAGAGCTCTATGTTGCAGGATTTGCAGCGGGGGCGGCCGACGGAAATCAATTCGCTGAACGGGCAGATATGGCGCTACGGAGAACAGTTGGGCACCCATACCCCTTACAACGAGACTATGACGCGCTTAATGTTGGGTCGGGAGAAGAGGACAGCACCTCCTGGACCTTCTTTGCATAGCGCCATCGGTCGCGATCCTTGAATGATCCCGCCGGAACGGGATCGTAAAAAGTAATTTTCAGCGGAACCGGGTTGAGGAGGATGCTCCCACGCTTCAGCGCATCAAAAGTCCCTTCTATCCGGACCGGAACCACAGGGATCCCGCTCCGAATGGGCAGGATAAAAAGGGTAGCCTTAAAATCCTTTACCTTTCCATCCAAGGTGCGAGTCCCCTCGGGAAAGACAACAATCGAAATTCCCTCCTGGAGCAGATTAAATGCCTGCCTCAGGCTGGCGAGCCCTTTCCTCGGATTGGCGCGGTCCATAGGGATCTGGCGCGACCATTTGAGGGCCCACCCCATGAGTGGGATGCAAAATATCTTTTCCTTTGTGATGATGCGGAAATTGAATGGGATATAAGCGAAGGCCAGGAGGATGTCGAGGAAGCTGGCATGGTTGGGCATGAAGATGTACCTCTGCTTCGGATCCAGATATTCCAGTCCCTCGATCTGGACGCGAAGCCCAGTGAGGGCGAGGTTGGTTTTGGCCCAATAGGTGAGGCAGCGATGACTTTTATTGCCGCTAGCATCAAACAAACTCGCCAGGCAGCTTCCAAGTCCCCAAAAAACCATCAGCAGTACGAAAAAGCAGAGAATGCAAAGCTGATAGGGAAAAAGTAGCAACCTCCGCAGAACATGCTTGGCCTCCACGGGAGACAGATTAACTCATAGCCTAGGAGAGTCAACCTGTGGTAAACCCCGTACCACGGACTTACGTCCGTGGCTTTGGTCCCGTACCACGTAGTTGCCTCTGGGGGCTTTGCGCTGCTCACCTTCGGGCAGTGTGGTACGGGATTGGGGCACTGCCCCTGTGGAGTAATGGACCGCGACTCCACAGGGGGAAGTCCAGAACATTCACCTCGTTCCAACCGTGCGGATAGGGAACGCATCGTTTTCTTATGGCGGAGTTGGAACGGGGTTCATCCCCGCACTCACGTCCGGGGCGTTCTGTGGTACGGGGTAAAGGAGATGGCTTGAAACGGGGAGGAGAGAAAAGGGCATGAGCGACATAAATGCGTTGACCCTCACGCAAAAGGCCTGGGAGGAGATTTCGCATCACGCCGTGGAAACCTTTGCCGAAGAATGCTGCGGCGTGATTCTTCATAATGGCGGGATCGACGCAGTGCGCCGCTGCCGAAATATTCAGAACGCGCTGCATGCCCTGGATGCCGAGAGCTACCCCCGCGACGCCACGATCGCGTATGCCATGGACCTAAAAGAGCTGGAAGCCATCATCCATGAAGCGGGGACTACCGGCGCAAAGATCAAAGCGTTCTACCACTCTCACCCCAACCACGAGGCCTACTTCTCCCAGGAAGATAAGGCCTTTGCCACTCCGTTCGGAGAACCCACCTTCCCCGAAAGCGCCCATATTGTCATCTCGATCTACGATCGAGCGGTCAAACGGATCTCCGCCTATGCCTGGGCACAGGAAAAAAAGGATTTCGTCGAGATCCCGCTGAAAAAAATCTGATCCGCATGCTGGCACCTAGAGATCACAGCATTGATGTCCGTGGACTTGAGATCCGCTATCTCGAGTGGGGAGAGCCAGGAGGGGAGCCGTTGATCCTGATCCATGGCTTCCTGGACCATGCCCGAAGCTGGGAGCCTTTTGTCGCATCCTTGCAGGAAAAATCCCCTAGACCCCTGTGGATCATCGCCCCCCATTGCCGTGGACACGGCGAAAGCGGATGGGTCGGGGCCGGGGGCTATTACCACTTTCCTGATTATCTCCTGGACCTCAACTGCCTGATTCATACTCTTGGTAGCTCTTCCATAACCCTGATGGGCCACTCGATGGGCGGGACCATAGCATTCCTTTACACAGGGACTTTCCCAAAGCGGGTGAGCAAACTCGTTCTGGTCGAGGGGATAGGGCCCCTCGGCATGGCCTTTTCTGACGCCCCGCAGCGCATGGAAGAATGGCTCACCGAGGTAAAAGCCTTGGCACAGAGGAAAGCTCCAGAGTATCCCTCGCTGGAGGAGGCTGCCCAGAGATTGCGGAGAAGGAACCATCGGCTAAACCCAGAGCTCGCGCTTCGCCTGGCACGGTGGGGAATGAAACCGACGCCCAAAGGGAAATGGGTGTGGAAATTTGATCCCCTCCACCGCACGGCTGCCCCACAGCCCTTTTATACCGCCCAGGCCCTGGAATTCCTGCGCCGTATCGCATGTCCAGTCCTCCTCATCCAGGGAAAAGAGAGCCGCCAAACCCCACGGCCCGACATGCAAGAGAGGTTAGCGGCCATAGCTCACCGAACCATAGTCGAGCTCAAAGATGCCGGTCACATGGTCCATCAAGACAACCCCGAAGGGCTGGCAGAGACGGTGCTGGCTTTCCTAGTGAAATGATAAAAGGACGTGTTATGCCAACCTGAGCCTGGCCTGGAAGTAGAGCTGGACATCTGCCTCCAAACGGGGCTAAATTAGCCGGCTATAGGAAGGGTCAAGAGCGATAAACTTCAAGATTGGAGGCCCAGACTTGGAGTCCCGCTCTATTAGGAACATGGAATGAAGCGAGTTGCTATCTTGGGAGCCGGCCCCTGCGGCCTTTCCGCCGCATGGGAGCTCATCGATCGCGGCCTGGAAGTTACGGTCATCGAAAAGGAAGAACAGGTAGGTGGATTGGGCCAGACCTTTGAATACAAAGGCTTTCGTTTCGATGTGGGTGGTCACCGATTCATCACGGCCAGCAATGCGCTCTTACAACGGGTCTGCGATCTCATGGGGGACGAGCTTATCACTTCCAACCGACGCAGCGCGATCCTGCTCCGCGGTCAGCAGCTCCAGTATCCGCTTTCGGCTCCGGACATTTTAAAGAAGCTACCTCTTAGCGTTTGCGTTAGAATCCTAGCGGACTATTTGGTCGAAGCCCTGCGGATGAAGCTGAGCCCAAAGCCGGATATCTCCTTCGAGGACTGGATTGTCCACCGCTTTGGGCGAACCGCATACGATATCTTTTTCGGGCCATACACGGGGAAGCTTTGGGGGATCTCTCCGAAGGAGATATCCTCTGACTGGGCGCCGCAGAGAATCTCTCTACTGAATCTGAGCGACGTGGCCTTGAGAATGCTCGGGTTAAAAAAGGGAACGCCTCGAACCTACGCCCTGAAATATCTTTACCCTAAAAAGGGGTTTGGGCAGATCTTCCAGGTCATGGCACAGGAGATGGAAAAGGCAGGAACCAAAATACATCTCGATGCGAAGGTCACGCGGATCTATCACGATAAAGAGCGCGCCGTCGGTATAGAATTTTCAACGAACGGAAAGAAGGAAACCCTGGAATGCGATGCCCTCATCTCCTCGATCCCTCTACCCGACCTTGTCGGGCGCCTTGACCCCGCCCCACCGCCCGAGTTAATCCCGAGCCTCAAACACCTCAGGTTTCGTGCGCTCCGATGTTTAAACCTATTGTTGAATCGCGCTGACTTTAGCCCCAACACGTGGATGTATGTCGCCGACCCAAGATATATTATGAATCGGCTTCAGGAACCCAAGAGAAGAAGCCCGTTTAACGCCCCCGACGGTAAGACCTCTTTGATGCTGGAGATCACCTGCAACCACGGGGATGCCGTCTGGGAGGCTCCGGATCAGGAAATCTACAAGAGGGTCATAGGTGATCTTAAAGCATTGGGGTTTGACATCGAATCCGACGTGATCGATTACTTTTCAACCCGCGCGGAACATGCTTATCCTGTCTATACATTGGATTACCAGAACCATCGCCGGCGACTCATCGAAGCCCTGAGAGCCATGGATAACGTCGTCACCTGCGGACGGCAGGGATTATTCCGGTATGTCTTTTCCGATACTGCCATGGAGATGGGAATTCACGCGGCCCGCTCTCTCCTTGGCAAGGCGTCTAAGGATGTTCTCTACGATATGAAGTCGGAAAAAGATCTCATCGAGGCCAAGTCCATCATCTAACGACACTGCATGGCCATAGATTTCCGCATTCGAGACTTCTGTTTTCCGATCGCCATCTGGAGGCTCAAACGATTTCTCGATCGCTCCCAATGGCAGGACCCGGGGATCCTCAAGGAATATCAAGAAGCCAGACTGCAAGCCCTGATCGAGCACGCCTACAGAAACGTCCCTTATTATCACCGTCTCTTCAACTCCCTGAGACTCAAACCTTCCGACATCAGGAAGTTGGAGGACCTCGAGAAACTTCCCATCCTGACCAAGGATCAGGTCAGGACTTACTCGAAGGAATTGTTAGCGGCCAACGCGTGGCGTTTTTTTCCTCGCGCCTATCGCACCAGCGGCTCCACCGGCACTCCGCTCGTCATCTATAACGACAGAACCTCCAACATTCTCGAGTTCGCCACCTACTGGTGGCACTGGGGCTGGGCCGGCTACCGCTTGGGAGATAGGTTTGTGATGATTCGACAATCCCTCTTTCAACGGCGCCCGGGACTACGGGGGCAGTTCTGGCACTGGGATCGGCGCCTGCGCTGTCTTTATCTTTCATCTCTCCAGTTCAATCCTAAGACCGTCGAGCTCTACGTTGAACGGATTCGGAAGTTCAAGCCGAAGTTTCTGAAGGCAAGGCCGCCCATGCTGACCCTGTTTGCAGCTGCGCTGAAGGAGCAAGGGATTCACGACCTTCACTTCCGAGCAATCTTTACCGGAGGGGGTAACCTTCTAGAGAAGGACATCAAACTTTTCACGGAGGTCTTTGGCTGCAAGGTCTATGATTCCTACGGGCTTATGGAGCGCGTGGCGAATTTTCGCCAGTGTGAAAACGGTACGTATCACGTCAATCAGGCCTGCGGCATTGTCGAAGTGCTAAACGAAAAAGGCGTTCCTGTGGCCGCTGGTCAGAAGGGAAGGATCATTGCTACCGGGCTACACAATTGGGTCATGCCCTCGATACGCTACGACACTAAAGACCTCTGCAGTCCCGAAGTTTCGGGCAATTGTTCTTGCGGGCGGACTCTTCCACAGGTTCACTCGATCTACGGTTTTGCAGAAGATCCTGTGATCACACAGGACGGCCGTTATCTGACCGGGTTGGGGACAGTGTTCAACAAGGCATGGGGAATTAAAATGGGGCAAATCGTGCAGACCAAAAAAGACAGGATCGAGGTCCGGGCGGTCAGAGACACAACCTATAGGGAAGAAGACGGCCAGGCCGTTCTTGAGGAACTGCACGCCCGAATCGGAGAGGGTATAGATCTAAAACTTGTTTTTGTAGATCATATCGAGCCGACAGAGGAAGGCAAGTTTAAGTGGGTCCGTTCTGAAATCTTATGACCGAATTTCTCTATCGACATCTCAATCTCTCTGTTTTTTGTGCCCTTACGCTCATCACCCTGATTGCCTACGCCAATGCTTTTCCCAATGGCTTCCACTATGACGACTTTCACGGTATTGTTCGCAATCCTCCCATCCACAGTTTGCGATACGTGCCGTCCTACTTCACTGACACGTCCACCTTTAGTACGGGTCACCAAAGGGACTGGAGACCAGTTCTACAGATCACCTATGCGCTCAATTATTGGATGGCAGGCTTGAATCCCGTTGTTTTCCGGTTATTCAACTTTCTGTTCCATATAGGGACCGCGTTCCTGATTTATCTTGTCGTAACGGAGATAGGTAAAAGATCTCCCATCAAGCTGCTTGCGCATCCTCAAGGACCGATTCCCTGGCTACCGGTCATTCCTGCGGCCCTTTTTGCAATCCACACGGTGAATTCAGAAGTTGTGAACTATATTTGGGCACGCAGCTCTCTTTTGGCAGCCTTCTTCTATCTTCTCGCCTTCTACTGTTTTCTGCGAGGGCCTTGGAGCCGTGAACGCGAAACAAACCTCTTCTGGCACCTGAGCGGGCTAGTTGCTTTCGTGCTGGGTGTTGCAACCAAAGCTACCGCTATCACTTTACCTGCGACCTTACTTCTCTACGAAGTCCTTTTCCTGAATCCCGCGTACCAAGGCCCCTTACGATTATTTTATGCGGAACTCGCGAGGCTAAAAAAATATGTGCCAGTCTTTGGGATTTTCCTCGCCTACATGGCGCTTAGGGCCATCCTTTTACCCAACACGTTTACGAGAGTTGTCGAACCTCGGGAAATCACGTCTATTGTTTATCTCCTTTCGTCATTTCGCGCGTGGGTCTATTACCTGAGACTGTTCTTGTGGCCCGATCCTCTGATGGTAAATTTTCATGGTTTCGGTTGGTCCCGCTCCCTCTGGGATCCCGGGGTCTTGCTATCGCTTGGGGTGATCATAACGATCCTTGCGTTTGCATGGCGCCTTCGCAAGACCCAACCTTTTATTACCTTCTTCACGTTCTGGTTTTTCATTGCCCTGCTTCCGGAATCAAGTTTTATTCCCTTATCAGAGGCCATCAATGGCTACCGCCCCTACCTGGCCAATGCAGGTATGTCGATAGTGGTCACTATTCTGAGCCTTACAGGGGGTATGTGGATATGGGAGAAAACGCATGGAGGAGGTGAAAAGAGCGTCTCGCGCTTCTGGCTCGCCTATGGCGTTGGTTTTGGAATCGTCCTCATGGCCCTGACCGTAGCTACCATAAAGCGGAATCTGGACTGGCGGGATGAGGAGACTCTGTGGAGCGACGTCCTCAAGAAAGATCCGACGAGCCCCCGCGCGTTCATGAATCTCGGCTTACACTTTCTCAATCAGCAAGATTACAAGCAGGCTCAGCTCCTGTTCGATAAGGCTATTCAGTTCGGCCCCAGAGCATCCTATGCCTACATGCTGCGTGGCTACTTCAATGCCATCTTAGATAGAAATGCCCAGGCATTGTCCGACTACAGCTATTCCATTAAACTCCAACCGCGCTCAGCTTACAGCTATTTCTATCGGGGCGAGCTTTATCTGAAGATGGGTGAATACGACAAAGCCTTGGCTGACTACCAGTTCGCGGTAAAACTAAGGCCAGTTTATACAGATGCTTACTTCGGTATCGCCTTGGTGCACTGGAATAGAAAAAATTTTGACGCAGCTGCTAAGTCCTGCGGGAAGATTATCGAAATCGATACCTATGATCCACGAGGCCATGATTGTCTGGGAGGTCTCATGATGGATCAGAAACGGACTGCGGAAGCTATCAGGTTATACCAAATGGGGGTTGCGCACGTTCCAACAGATAGCGATCTCTGGTACTCGCTAGGTGTTGCCTACGAAGCCGGCGGCAAGTACGCGGAAGCGCAAAATGCCTTTGAAAAATCTACATCGCTAATGCGCCAGGCTCGTGAGAGTACGCCGGAAAAGCTCCCCTTTGCTGAGTAGTAATGTATTCTTCGTAACGCGCCTTGCTCAGCAACCAAATGTACAAGAGGAACTAGCCGCCGGAAGAAGAGGAACTAGGTGGCGGTGGCTGCCTCCGATTGATTCTTCCACCAGCGCCCGGCGCCAGCCAGTTAGGTTCAAGAGACCTGCGCCGCAACTCCTTGAGAGTTGAGTTGCCTGGACCGAAGAAATGGTATTGAATCCCGGATTCCACTGTATAACGCGACCGATTATCAAACGTGGCCTTAAAGAGGTTGACGGCCAGATTCTGAATCGGCATGAAGGAAAAACCGAAAACCGGTCCGACTCCGGCGCTGTCGAGGTTGTGCCGGCCAGCACCAGCAAAAGTGTTGACCTGCAGCCCCAAGGTCAGCTCTAGATTATCCTTCCGCATAAAGGACGCAACGTCCGTGGCAGGGAAATAACTGAGAGTTCCCTGCAGCCAATTGATCCCGTACTCCACCTCCGTTCGCGACCTCTGCGGCGAAGAGACCGGATGAGAATACCATAAGTTCAGGTTTGCCTGATCCAAGTAGAAGGCGACTGAAGGACGGAGAGAAACAAAATTGTTGCTGTGCAAGCTGCGATGCTGGTAATTGACGAAGAGGCCTGCCTTGCCGGAGTTCCAGCCCACAATCGGTCCCAGGCTAAAGCCGATCCGGCTTCCCTGGCCTCCCACGTAGTGTCCGATTCCTTGGAGCCCGAAATTGGCACCTATCGGGAGCAAGCCGAGCAGCTCAATCGTCCCTCTGCCCCCAGCGGGATTGCCTTCTGCTTTTTCCGCTCCTCCGGAAATGGTAATCTTTCCGACCGGATCAAGGGCAGCCACATTTGTCGTCGGAGCCAAAAGAAACACAAAGATAAATGTCATGGACAACAGACTAACGATAAACTTCATCGGTTGTCTCCTTGTTTTTCTATCACAGTATCTCCTATATAGAAGTCATTTCCGAAAATGTCAAACAAAAAATTTAGATGTCCCTGCTCAGCGTGACATGGATCCAGTTCTTATTCATTTCCAATGACTTAGAAGCCAACTCCAAATGGTAGAAAGTTCCTTTTAGGTAGCGCCACCGACAGCCCCGAAATTGCCCTCACGATCACTATGACCGGTTTACCCCGTACCACAGAACGCCCCGCACGTGAGTGCGGGGATGAACCCCGTTCCAACTCCGCCATCAGAGAACGATGCATTCCCTACCCAGCACGGTTGGAACGGGGTGAATGTTACGGGGTTTACAGGTAAAGGTGGAAATTTCCTCCTCATTAGGGTAATCAGAGTCTGGTGCCGGTCAACACGCTTGTCAAAAACCTAAATATTGGGGATGGATGCTTGCTGTCATCCGAGGAGCTTCGTCAATGGTCGCCGATGGCCCGGGAATAACCAAGTACTCAAACATTTTTAGCGAGCTACAGGTCGGGAGTTTTAGATGTCGGAACCGGGTGAAGTATGCGGCCTGTTCGGTGTCAAACTTCAACACCCGTGACGGAGTCATCACGGACCGGGAATACGCCCGTATGGAAGTGATCGCCCGCACGGGAGCAGGAATGATCACGAACCAGGGAGCCTATCCGGACCCGGAGGGGGCCGGCAAGGCATATTACCGGCAACTGAGTATCGCAGATGACAGATACATCCCCGGCTTTCGGAGGATCGCCGATCTGCTCCACGGCGCCGGGGCCATTGCTATCCAGCAGATTCTGCACGCCGGCCGCTACGGGGGTATCGACCTCGACCATTGCGTCCAGCCTTCCGACGTTCCGCAGACCTTGCGACACTTCCGTTCTCCCCGACAGATGAGCCGGGAGGATATCCGCCTCTGCATCCAGGACCATTGCGCGGCGAGCCGGCGCGCCTTGGAGGCGGGCTTTGACGGCGTGGAGATCACGGCGTTCATGGGTTACCTATTAGCCAATTTCCTTTCGCCATTCACCAACCGGCGGGCCGACGAATACGGGGGCTCGCTCGAAAACCGCGGCCGCTTCATGATGGAACTACTGATCGCCATCCGAGAGGTGATCGGAAAAGGCAGGCTCTTAATCATCCGTTTGAATGGCGAGGAGTTAATGGACGAGCACGGCGGAAACAGCCCTGTGGAGTGCATCGAGTTCATGAAAATGGCGGAGCGCGCCGGAGCTGACTGCATCAGCATCGTGGTAGGCTGGCATGAATCCACGCGGGGCGCCCTGGGGCGAGATGTGCACGACGACCAATGGTTGCCGCTGGCGGAAAACGCCTCGCGAGCGCTGAAAATCCCGGTCGCCTTTGGTCCCCGCTTCTGCGACCCCGCCAAAGCAGAACAGGCCCTGGCAAAGGGGGCATTCGCTCTTTGGGAAGTTTGCCGGCCTTTTCTGGCCGACCCCGAACTGCTGCACAAAGTTGCCCGGGACCGCCTGGAAGAAATCCGCCCCTGTGTGGGCGGCCTGCTCTGCCTTTCCCGGATGTTTCGGAATCTTCCCTACATCTGCGCGGTCAACCCACGGCTGGGCCATGAGGTAGAGCCCGAATATGAATTGCGCCCGGCGCAGATTTCCAAAAAGGTGCTGGTCATCGGCGGCGGTCCCGGCGGCCTCGAGTGCGCCTTTGTCGCTGCTCAACGAGGCCACTCCGTTGTTCTCTGTGAAAAGAGTGAACGGTTGGGCGGACAGTTGATCCCGGCTTCCAAAGAGATCGGCGGCGGTCATATTTTTCAGGACTTGATTCGCTACTACGAAATCATGCTCAAGAAATGGAACGTGGACGTGCGCCTGGGAACGGCAGTGACGCCCCAACTGTGCACCCAAATCGGTCCCGATGTCAGCGTCGTCGCCACCGGCTCGGAAATCGATCATTTCCCCATCCCGGGAGTCGGACGAAACCACGTCGTGGTTGCACACGATATCCTGGAGGAAGGTTCCCCCTGCGGCGATCGCGTGGTGGTGCTCGGGGGTGAAAGGATCGGGCTGGTGGCTGCGGAGTACCTGGCCTCCCGCGGCAAACAGGTAACTCTCGTGGAGATGGGAAAGAGGCTAGGCGAGGACGTGATTGCCACCTTCAAGTGGCGTCATGCCGCCTGGGTCCGGGAGTTTCAAATCAAGACCTTGTTGAACACACGGGTCAAGGAGATCACAGAGGAGGGAGTGCTGGTGGAAGAGGCGGGAGGTTCGGAGCGGTTGGTGCCTGCCGAAACCGTGATCCTGGCCATTCCCCGCAAGTCGCGCCAGCAGCTGCTCACCGATCTGGAATTTTTTTGCGATGAGCTCTACATAATCGGCGATGCCGTGAAACCCCGCTCCATGCATAACGCTATTCGCGAGGGTTATCTGATCGGCATTCGGATTTAAGGAGGTATTGTGAAGATCGACATCTATCCGCATATCTTACCGAAGCGATTTGCCGAGCGAATATTTTCTCTGCCAGCAACCGGCCTCAACATGCAGAAACGGTTCCGGGAGGTCCCGGCGCTTACGGATCTGGACTTACGCTTCCGCATCATGGACCGTTACGGGGACTACGTCCAGGTTCTTACCCTCTGTTCTCCTCCGGTCGAGGTACTGGGCACGCCGCAGGAGACTCCCGAGCTGGCGTGCATAGCCAACGACGGGATGGCCGAGCTGGTCGAGAAATATCCCGACCGCTTCCCGGGTTTTGTCGCCTCGCTGCCGATGAACAACCCGGAAGCCGCCCTCAAGGAGATTGAGCGGGCCATCATCAAGCTTGGGGCCACAGGGATCCAGATCTTTTCCAATGTCAACGGACGGTCTCTTGATGAGCCCGAGTTCCAGCCACTTTTTGCCAGGATGGCGGCATTTAATCTTCCGATCTGGCTCCATCCGACCCGCGCGCCCAGCTTCCCTGACTACCAGACGGAGAAGCGCTCCCGTTACGATCTCTGGTGGGTGTTCGGCTGGCCCTACGAGACCACGATCGCCATGGGGCGTCTCGTCTTTTCCGGCATCTTCGACCGGCATCCGAACCTCGCGATCATCACCCATCACATGGGCGCCATGCTCCCGTACTTTGAGGGGCGCGCCGGACCCGGTCTGGATCAGCTTGGAAGTCGAACCGATGACCCGGATGACGCCGTGGCGCTCGGGCGCCTCTGCCGGCGGCCGCTCGATTACTTCCGGATGTTTTATGCCGACACCGCCCTTTCCGGGGCCCTTCCCGCGACCGAATGCGGTCTGGCCTTTTTCGGCGCCGACCGCGTGCTCTTTGCAACGGATATGCCTTTTGATCCCGAGAAAGGTCCGGGCTTCATTCGAGAAACCGTGCGCGTGATCGACAACATGAGAGCTTCCCTGGAGGACAAGCAGAAGATCTATGAGGGCAACGCCCGCAGGATGCTCAAACTAAGGCTCCCGTAAAAGCGCAAGATGGTAAAAGACCATTGACCGGAACGGTGAAGATTGTTATGGTTGGGGTGAAAGGTCAAGGCCCTCGATGGGAGAGGTCGAAAGAAAAAGACTCTTTTTACGCGTAGGCGACGAGGTTTCCCATA
>Ga0210377_10003389_pt1 | contig 13736 bp, 10 predicted proteins | sample PLM4_65_b1redo_FD_155480 | JGI IMG/M metagenome (GOLD analysis project Ga0210377, IMG submission 155480) | Groundwater sediment microbial communities from an aquifer in East River, Colorado, USA - PLM4_65_b1 redo | ecosystem: Environmental > Terrestrial > Soil > Riparian zone | place: USA: East...
GCGACGAGTGGGTGGACCTGCTGCGCACCGACGAGGCGCGCACGGTGGCCGCGCAGAGCGCGCTGCTGGAGCAGTTCCTCCTGCGCGAGCGCGAGCGCGGGCTGAGCCTCCCGTGGGTGCCGCACGGGCGCGAGGCGCTGCTGCACGGCCACTGCCACCAGAAGGCGATGGTCGGCACCGGACCCACCGTCGACGTGCTGAGGTGGGCGGGCTACAAGGTCAGCGAGGTCGACTCCGGCTGCTGCGGCATGGCCGGCTCCTTCGGCTTCGAGCGCGAGCACTACGACATCTCGGTGCAGCTCGGCAACCGGCGGCTGGCGCCGGCGGTGAAGGCGGCGCCGGCGGCCACGGAGGTGGTCGCGCCCGGCATCTCGTGCCGCCAGCAGATCCAACACCTGGCCGGCCGGCGCGCCAAGCATCCGGCCGAAGTGCTGTGGGAGGCGCTGGCGCGCTGATGGCGACCACCGAGATCCTCTTCAATCCGCTGCTGCCCGAGTTCCATTCCGACCCGTATCCGTTCTATCGCCGGCTGCGCGAGCAGGACCCCGTGCACCAGAGCCCGCTCGGCTTCTGGGTGCTCACGCGCTACGACGATTGCGTCATGGCGCTGCGCGACCCGCGCTTCGGTCGCGAGGCGTTCGCCCAGCTGCTCTCGGACGTCTACGGGGACGGGACCGAGCCGGGCACGCTGCCGCGCTCGATGCTCTTCCGCGACCCCCCTGACCACACCCGCCTGCGGGCGCTGGTGAGCAAGGCCTTCACCCCGCGCGTGATCGACCAGATGCGCGAGCACATCCAGGAGATCGTCGATCGCCTGCTCGACCGCGTGCAGGCCGCGGGCGAGATGGACGTGATCGGGGACCTCGCATACCCGCTGCCGGTGACGGTCATCTGCGAGATGCTCGGCGTGCCGCTCTCCGACCACGAGTCGATCCGCGGCTGGTCGGCCGACATCGCACGCAGCCTCGACGCCATCGGGCTGCCGAGCGACGTGGAGATCGTCGAGCGCGGTCGCGTCGCCCGTCACGCCATCGGCGACTACTTCCGCCGGCTGGTGCCCAAGCGCCGCGGCAATCCGCAGAACGACCTGCTGACCGGACTCATCGCCGCCGAGGAGCAGGGCGACAAGCTCTCGGAGGGCGAGGTCATCGCGATGTGCGTGCTGCTCTTCATCGCGGGGCACGAGACGACCGTGAACCTGATCGGCAACGGCCTGTTCGCGCTGCTGCAACACCCCGACCAGCTGGCGCGCCTGCAGCACGACCCGGCGCTGGTGCCGGGGGCGGTGGAGGAGCTGCTGCGCTACGACAGCCCGGTGCAGCGGACCGCGCGCATCACCAGCGTGGAGGTCGAGATCGGCGGCCGCACCCTGCCGGCCGGCTCGATGGTCGTGATCGCCATCGGCGCCGCCAACCGCGATCCCGGCCAGTTCACCGACCCCGACCGGCTCGACGTGACCCGGCGCGACGTCCGTCACATCTCGTTCGGCTACGGCATCCACTTCTGCCTGGGCGCGCCGCTGGCCCGCGTCGAGGGCCAGCTCGCCCTCGGCACGCTGCTGCGCCGGGCCCCCCGGCTGGCGCTGGCCGAGACGGACCCCGAGTGGCGCGAGTCGTCGGTGCTGCGTGGCCTCAAGCGCCTGCGGGTGACGTTCTAGCCCCTCGCTCGCTTCCCCTCGGCGTGTCGGGGTTTCCCCGACTCCGCCGGGGCGCATTGCGTGATACAACCCTCGACGCCCTGGCGTCCTGCGCGCAGGGTGAGGGGGAGGCCATGAGCGAGCCGCTGTCATTGCTCGAGGTTCTCGTGGACGAGCACCGCGCGCTCGGCGTCCGGCCGCATCTGAAGGATCCGGTGGCGCTGTTCACGACGCTGCTCGTGAATCCGACCCCGTTCGCCATCAACCTTCACAACCAGTTGTCGCCGACGGCGAAGGGGCTCCTGGCGCTGTGGAGCAGCCATCCCGACCCGGCCGGGCTGCGGGACGTGCTGGTGGACGATCTCGACCGGCTGCTGAGCCTCAAGCGGGTAACGCGCGCGGATCTGCAGCGGGAATTCGCCGCCGCCTTCGTCGACCTGCCCGGTCCCGTCAGGCTCGCCGACTGCTACCGCATCGACACCGCGACGCTGGCCGAGGAGCTCAAGCGCGACACGCCTCTGGCGCGCCGGATTCGCGCGCAACTCTCCCCGACGACCGGCGCCGCGCCGCCGGCCGTCGCGCTCGTCGATCTCGATCGCCTGGTGCTCGACGAGGTGATCACTCGCGCCGAGCTGGTGGCCGAGTACCCGGCGGCCTTCCGGGCCCACCCCGACATCGCTCCGGGTCTTGCGAAGTTCTACGATTGGATCCACCGCCTCCGGAACGGCGGCGGTAGCCCGCGAACGGCGCTGTGCCTGTCGGGCGGCGGCATCCGCAGCGCGACGTTCGGCCTCGGGGTCTTGCAGGCGCTGGCCGACTACGGCCTGCTCCCTCGCTTCGATTTTCTTTCGACGGTGTCGGGCGGCGGCTACATCGGCAGCTGGCTGAGCGCCTGGATCCATCGCCATTCTGATGGCCGCGCGGGTGTGAGCCGCGATCTCAAGACCGCCAGAACGGATCCTCTTGCTCCGGAACCCGAGCCCATTCGGCGGCTTCGGGCCTACAGCAACTACCTCACACCCCGGGCGGGCCTGTTCTCCATCGACACCTGGACGGGCATCGCGTCGTACCTGCGGAACCTGGTTCTGAACTGGCTGGTCCTGCTGCCCATCCTGATGCTGCTGCTCGCCCTCCCACGACTGGCGGTGGCGGTGGTCCACCGGCTGAGTTCGACGCCCCCGACCGTGGCGGCGGTGACGTCCGGGCTGGCGGTGCTCCTCGTCCTCGTCACCATCCGCTACATGGCGTCGGAGCGGCCGAGCCTGGGCCGCGCACCCGACGGCGGTGGTGACCCGGCGGCGATCGCGGACCGCTACCGCCGCGGCTTCTGGGTCCGGTGTCTCGGTCCGCTCGTTCTCGCCGCGACCCTGCTCGCGTTCGCCTGGAGCCAGCTCAACTACGCCGGCTGCGGCGTCGCCTCGCTGGAGGCGCTGGCCCCGGGCGTGTGCGGGATGCTGTCGCCGACGGCGTTGCTGGTGCTGCTCTTCGCGCTCGGTGGCGCGGCGGTGCACTTGCTGGCGTACCTGCTCTACGCCCACCGGTTGCGGCGCCATCCGTTGCCCGAGGGCTGGCGCGTCGTGCTGAGCGGGGCGGTCGGCGGCGTGCTGTCGTGGCTGGCGGCGGTGAAGATGTCGGGCGACTGGAAGGCGGCGGAACACACGGCCGCCTACGTGGTCTTCGGGCTGCCGGCGGTGCTCGCCATCGTGCTGCTGACGGCGACCTTCTTCGTCGGGCTCATGAGCCGACTCATGGACGACGAGGACCGCGAGTGGTCCGCGAGATTCGGCGGGTACGTCGTGGCATTGCTGGCGGGGTGGATCATGCTGAGCGGGCTCGCCCTGTTCGGCCCCTACCTGCTCGACCTGCAGACCGGCGGGTACAAGCCGATCCTGGGCGCGGTGGGCGGCGCCAGCGGCGTGATGACGCTGTTCAAGGGGTGGAGCTCGAAGACCTCGAGCACCGGAGGGGCGACCCGGCCGTCCGGCCTGAGCGCGGTGCTCCTGCGCAACGCCCTCACCATCGTGGCCGGGATCTTCGCCGCCGCCGTCGCCATCGTGCTGTCCTGGACGACGTCCGCGCTCATGGTGCGGATCCTCTCCATTGCCGACGACATCGCGCACCCCACCCACCACGACGTCTTGATGCGGGCGACCGTCGCGCAGACGCTCGGAACCATGATCGCCCTGATCGTCATCGGCTGGGGCATGGCCCGCGTCATCAACGCCAACAAGTTCTCGCTGCACGGCATGTACCGCAACCGTCTGATCCGGGCCTACCTGGGCGCGTCGCGCATGGTGCGAACCCCGAACCCGTTCACCGGCTTCGATCCGAACGACAACGTCGAGATGAGCCGGCTCCGCACCGAGCTGCGGCTCGAGATCGGCGATGTCGACGTGGCCGCATTCGCGGCGACCATCAGCCGGGTACCGCCGGCGTCGACGGCCCACCGGGCGACGCTGACCGGACTGCGCCGGACCGTGAGCGCGTACCTGAGCCGGCGGCCGCCGGCGGTGCCGCCGCTGCAGCGGGCCCACGCCTGCGTGGGTGCGCTACTCCGTGACGAGACGCGAACGATGCTGCAGGGCGACGGGCAGGGATTTTCGCCGGCGCTGCGCGCCGCGCTGCTCGAGGATCTCAACGTCGGCATCTACGCGAACCATGCCGTCTTCCCGCACGAGGTCGTGTCGGCGCTGCTGTCGACGGAGGTCGCCCAGGCGTACGACCGGGCGGACCTCGACGTGGAAGACCGAGCCCAGATCCACCGCGACGTGCTGACGGCGTCCAACTGCGGGATCGCGCCGCGACAGTCGACCGACCAGCGGCCGCTGCACGTGGTCAACATCGCCCTCAATCTCGTGGCGGGGCGCGATCTCGCCTGGCAGGAGCGGAAGGCGGAATCCTTCACGGTCTCGCCCCTGGCCGCTGGCTGCTGGCGGCTGGGGTATCGGCACGCGGCGGAGTACGGCCGCGGGAGGATCGGACGGAGCATCTCGCTCGGCACGGCCGTCGCGATCTCGGGCGCCGCCGCCAGTCCCAACCAGGGGTACCACTCCTCGCCGCTCGTCACCTTCCTGATGGCGCTGTTCAACGTGCGGCTCGGCTGGTGGCTGGGCAATCCGGGTCGTTTCGGCAATGCCACGTACCGTGCGGCCTATCCCGCCAATTCGGCGAGCCCCGTCTTGCGGGAGACGCTCGGACTCACCGACGACGAGAGTCCGTTCGTCTACCTCTCCGACGGCGGCCACTTCGAGAACCTCGCGCTCTACGAGATGGTCCTGCGCCGCTGCCACGTCATCGTGCTGAGCGACGCCGGGTGCGATCCCGCCTGCAGCCTCGACGACCTGGGCAACGCGATCCGCAAGATCCGCATCGACTTCGGGATCCCGATCACCTTCGACGAGCCGTTCAACGTCCGGGCCCGGCCGCTGCCGCCGGCTGCGCCGGGACACCCAGCCCCTCCGCCCGTCCTGCGATACTGCGCGGTGGGTACGATCGACTATGGGGTCATCGACGGCCCGAACGCCGGCCCGGGAACGTTGATCTACGTGAAGCCGGCGTTCTACGGGGAAGAGCCGCGTGACGTGTTCAACTACGCGACCGCCAATCCAGCCTTCCCGCACGAGAGCACGGCCAATCAGTGGTTCACGGAGTCGCAGTTCGAGAGCTATCGCATGCTGGGCCGATACGCTCTGCACCAGGTCGGCGATCCGGCCGTGACGACCTTCAAAGGGTTGTGCGCCCACGCGCGCGCCTACGCGCGCGGACCGGCAACGTCGAGCCCGCCGGCGGCGCCGCCCGCCGCGCCCGTCCCGGTCGGTCCTCTGGACTGGTAAGCGCTACGGGCGATCGCGCCTCAGACTGTGCCAGGGCTGGCGAGCGGCGCGCCGTCGAGATCGTCGAGGTGGGCGACGCAGTTGAGCAGGCGCACGCGCCAGGGCGCCGGCCAGTCGACGATCGTCAGCGACGTGTTCTCCCAGCGCTCCGGCGCGATCTCGCCGCCGGGGAGGACGAGGTGCCGGGCGGCGAGCGAGCGGCACACGAGGCCGTGCGTGACGACCGCGAGGCGACCGTGGGTCGCCGCGGCCAGGGCCTGCACGCGCGCCCACGCCTGATCGACCCGCGCGTGAAACGCCGGCCACGTCTCGCCGTTCGGCGGCGCATAGTCCGGCTCGAACATGTCGAACCCGAGGTCCGCGTAAGGGGTGCCGCGCAGGTCGCCGAAGTTCCGCTCCTGCAGGAGCGGCTCGAAGGTGAGCGGGACGCCGGTCACGCCCTGCAGGTGCTCGGCGGTGGCCCGGGCACGCGCGAAGTCGCTCGACAGGATGTGCGCGATGCCCTCGGACCCCAGGCGCCGGGCCAGCCGCTCAGCCTGCGCCACGCCGCGAGGCGAGAGCGGATTGTCGGGGAGCTGGACGGTGCGAGAGGCGTTACCCACGGTCTCGCCGTGGCGGATCAGGAAGAGCCGGCTCACGGCGTGAGTGTATCGCGTCAGGCCTTCTTGCGAGCGCGCTCCTCGACCGGCAGGCCGGCGTTCTTCCAGGCCGTGAAGCCGCCGTCCATCTCGACGACGTTCTCGAGCCCCATCTGCTGGGCGACGTCGGCGGCCAGGGCCGAGCGCCAGGCGCCGTTGCAGTAGAAGACGAACTGCTTGCCGGGTGCGAACACGTCCTTGTAGTAGGGGCTGTCGGGATCGATCCAGAACTCGAGCATGCCGCGCGGGCAATGGAAGGCGCCGGGGATCTGGCCCTCGCGCTCCAGCTCGCGGACGTCGCGCAGGTCGACGAAGACCACGCCGGGCCGGCCGTGCCGCGCCTTGGCCTCGTCGAGGCTGAGCGTGGTGATCCGCGACTTCGCCTCGTCGACCAGTTGCCGGAAGCCCTTTCGAAGCGCCATCGTCCTGTCCTCTCTCTCAGCGACCGTTGTAGCGGATGCGGTAGATCCGACCGGCCTTGTCGTCGGAGACGAGCAGGGCGCCGTCGGGCATGACGAGGACGTCGGCCGGGCGCCCGGAGGCGGTGTTGCCCTTCAGCCAGCCCTCGGCGAACGGCTCGTAGGACGTCGCGCGCCCGCCCTCGACCTTCACGAAGGTCACGCGGTAGCCGACCGGCGTGCTGCGGTTCCAGGAGCCGTGCTCGGCGATGAACACGCCGCCCCGATACTTATCCGGAAACATCGCGCCCGTGTAGAAGCGCATGCCGATCGCCGCCACGTGGGGGCCGAGCAGGCGGGCGGGCGCGGTGAGCTCGCTGCACGCGCGGCCGCCGTTGTGCTCGGGGTCGCGCAGGCCGTCGCCGTGGCAGTGGGGGAAGCCGAAGTGCTGGCCGGGGCGGTCGAGCCGGTTGAGCTCGTCGGGCGGCTGGTCGTCGCCGAGCCAGTCGCGGCCGTTGTCGGTGAACCACAGCTCGCCCGTGCCCGGCTGGAAGTCGAAGCCCACGCTGTTACGCACGCCGCGCGCGACCACCTCCGGCCGGCCGCCGGCGACGTCCAGGCGCGTGATGGTCGCGTGGAGCGGCCCCGTGATCGCGCAGACGTTGCAGGGCGCGCCGACCGGCACGTAGAGGCGTCCGTCGGGGCCGAAGGCGATGAACTTCCAGCCGTGGTGCGCGTCGGAGGGGAAGGCGTCGCTGACCACCTCGGGCGCGGGCGGGTGGGTGAGATCACGCGCGACGTCGTGGAAGCGCAGGACGCGGTTGACCGCGGCCACGTAGAGCGCGCCGTCGCGGAAGGCGACGCCGCTCGGCATGTTCAACCCGCTCGCCACCACGTGGACGGCGTCCGCCTTGTGATCGCCGTCGCGATCCACCACGGCGTACACCTTGCCTTCTGCCTTCGAGCCCACGAACACGATGCCGGCCGGCCCGAGGGCCATCTGGCGGGCGTTGGGGACGTCGGCGGCGTAGACGGCGATGCGGAAGCCCGGCGGCAGCGAGAGGTCGCCGACGTCGGCGGCGGCGGCCGGCAGCAGGCCGGCCAGGTAGCCACGATACCGGCAGCCGACGACGATCATCGGCACGAGCACGCCGAGGAGCACGAGGGCGACGAGGTGGCGTCGGCGCATGGCTCCAGCTTACTGGCGAAATCGAGGAGCGCCACGGCTTTGCCGGGGCGCTGCCGAGCGATGGGGTGCGGGGGGGCCATGTCGGGGCGCCAGCCCTCGCGCAGGACCGAGCAGGCCATGTCGGGGCGCCAGCCCTCGCGCAGGACCGAGCAGCGTCACGGCTCCGCCGGGGCGCTGCGAACATTGGGGGGGTGGGGGGCCATGTCGGGGCCCCCCACTCAGAAGAAAGGCACGCGTGTGTTGGGGGACGGCCGATAGCGCACGCGCTCGACGAGCGCCTCGGGCTGCACGCCCACCGCGAGCAGGCGCTGCACGCCGGCTTCGGCGATCGCCGTGGCCAGCGCCTCGCCGGGACAGGCGTGGGCGCCGAGGCCGAAGGTGAAGGCCTGCCGCTCGCGCCGGAGCGGATCGAAGCGCTCGGGTTGGGGATTGACCGCTGGATCGCGGTTGGCCGCGGCGAGGACGACCAGCACCGCGTCGCCCTCCGTCATGGCCTGGCCCGCCACGACGCCGGTGCCGGCCAGGAAGCGGCGCGTGTTCTGCACCGGCGGATCGTAGCGCACGACCTCGCGGACGACCGCGCGCAGGAAGGCGGCGTCCGCTCCGGCCTGGGCCCGCGCGTCGCGCTCGCGACCGAGCGTGACGAGCGTGTTGCCGATCAAGCCGGCCGTCGCCTCGTAGGCTTGTGAGAGATAGCCGATCGTGTTCGCCACGCTGGCGTCGACCTGCTCGCGTCCCAGCAGGGAGCGGAACTGCTGGGCCAGGTGTTCGGCCGCGGCCTTGCCCTGCTCGATCTGCTCGGGTGTGCTGGTCGGAGCCAGGCAGCGGACGAAGTCGCCCACCCAGCTCGCGGTCTGGGCCAGGCTCGCCGAGGCCACGCCGAGCAGGCTCGCGATCACGTAAACCGGCAGGCGGAACGCGAAGTCCGCGAGGCGCGCGGCGTGTGCCGCGGGCTCGAGCTCGTCGGCGAGGCGCTGCGCCCACGTGCCGGCCTGGCCGGTGACCTGCGCCGGGTCCAGCGACGTCAGCTTCGCCGAGACCCCGGGCTTCATCCTCGTATGCGCGGGGCCGTCGATCATCCGGACCAGCTGCCCGAAGATCTCTCCGGCCGTCGAGCCGAGCAGCGCTCTCGGTACGCGCTCGGCGGCCGGCCGGACGCGGACGAGGTCACTCTTCAGCACGGCGGTCACGGCGCCGGCGCCGGCGGCAACCCAGAGTCCGAGCGTGTCGTCTCGGTGGATGGGCCGGCTCGTCACCATCTCCGCGTAGTACGGATAGGGGTCGGCGTGCGTGGCCGCCGAGATCGGATCCGCGGGTTGGTTCATGCCCCCCACAGTACCGCAGCCGCGCACGAACCTCGGGCGCCTTGACGGCACGAGCGGGCCGGTGCAGTCTCCAGACCAGTGGCAGCGGCAGAGGAGCCCCGCATGAGCGAGCGTGACGGCAGGCTGGACGGCGTTCTCGCCGGAGTCCGGGTCCTCGACTTCGGACGCTACATCGCCGGACCGTACTGCGCGGCGCTGCTGGCCGACCTCGGCGCCGACGTGATCCGCATCGAGCGGATCGGCGGTGGTGAAGACCGCTGGGTGGCGCCGGTCGGGGCCGACGGCGCGGGCGCGATGTACCTGGCGATGAACCGCAACAAGCGCGCGATGACCCTCGACCCGGCGTGTCCGGAGGGCCGCGAGATCGTCCGCAAGCTGGTGGCGACGGCCGACGTCGTCGTCGCCAACCTGCCACCCGAGGTGTTGCGCTCGCTGGCGCTCGATCTCGACAGCCTGCGCCAGGTGAAGCCCGACATCATCCTCACCACCGTGACCGCGTTCGGCGCCGGCGGCCCGTGGAGCCACAAGCACGGCTTCGACGGCATCGGCCAGGTGATGTCGGGCTCGGCCTATCTGACCGGCACGCCGGAGCAGCCGATGCGCGCGGCGGTCGCGTGGGTCGACTTCGGGACGGCGTCGGTCTCGGCGTTCGGCACGCTGGCGGCGCTGATGGCGCGCCAGAAGAGCGGGCGCGGCCAGAAGGTCGAGGCGGCGTTGCTCCGCACCGCCGTCGCCTTCAACAACCCGACGCTCGTCGAGCAGCAGGTCGTGCGGCCCGATCGCGTCGCCACGCTCAACCGCGGACAGACCTCGGCGCCGTCCGACCTGTTCCGCACGAAGGACGGCTGGATCATCGCCTACGCGATCGGCGGTCCGATGTTCACGCGGTGGGCCCGGCTCATGGGCGAGAAGCACTGGCTGACCGACCCGCGGTTCAAGGACGATCTCGTCCGCGGCGACAACGGCGAGACGATCTCCAAGCGCATGTCGGAGTGGACCGGCGAGCGCACCACCGCCGAGGCGCTCGCCGCGCTCGAGAAGGCCAAGATTCCGGCGGGGCCACTCTACTCGCCGCAGCAGGCCCTCGAGGACGCGCACATCCGCGCGGCCGGCCTGCTGGCCGACACCGAGTACCCCGGGCTGTCACGCGCGGTGCCGCTGGCGCCCACACCCGTCGATCTCTCCGAGACACCCGGACGCTTCCGCCACCGGGCGCCGATGCTGGGCGAGCACACGGACGCCGTCCTGACCGAGCTGGGCTACGACGCCGCCGGCCTCGCCGGGCTTCGCGCGCGCGGCGTGATCTGACCGGCGGCGACACCGAAAGGACCCTCATGAAGATCAGCGCGTTCCACCTGATGCCCCATCGCGAGCTGCCGGCAGACTTCGAGAGCCGCTACGAGTCGGTGTGGGTGACGCCGCCGTGGTGGGAGGTCGCCGACGCCAGCCGGGTCGGCCAGTACTACAACTGGACGCTGGACGAGCTGATCCACGCGGCGCGCGCCGGGTTCGACGGCGTCTGCACCAACGAGCACCACCAGAACGCCTACGGCTTCATGCCGAGCCCCAACCTCATGGGCAGCGTGCTGGCCAGGGCCACGAACGGCACGAACGTCGCCATCGTGCAGATGGGCGCGACGCTGCCGACGTCCAATCCGCCGATCCGCGTCGCCGAGGAGTACGCGATGCTCGACTGCATCAGCGGCGGCCGGCTCGTGGCCGGCCTGCCGCTGGGCAGCCCCATGGACGTCAACCTGTGCTACGGCATCACGCCCATGGAACACCGCGAGCGCTACCGTGAGGCGTTCGCGCTGACGCTCAAGGCCTGGCAGGCGCGGGAGATGTTCGCGTGGAACGGCCGCTACTACCAGCTCGCCACCGTGAACCTGTGGCCGCGCCCGATCCAGCAGCCCCATCCGCCGGTGTGGGTGCCGGGCTCGGGGAGCATCAGCACCTTCGACTTCGCCGTCGAGCACGACGTCTGCTACTGCTTCCTCAGCTACTCGGGCGCGCGCTCGGCGAAGACGATGATGGACGGCTACTGGGAGGTGGTCGCCCGGAAGGGGCGGGAGCCGAACCCGTATCGCGCCGGGTTCCTGCAGCTCGTGGTCGTCGGCGACAGCGACGCCGACGCCGAGACGAAGTACGCCCGGCACGTCGAGTACTTCTATCACAAGTGCCTGCACGTCCCCGCGCCGTACTTCTCCCCGCCGGGCAACCAGGACTATCGCAGCCTCGTGGCCACGCTGAACAATCCGGTGCGCCGGCCCGAGAACCCCAAGGAGCTGCGCTACCGCGACTTCGTCGACAAGGGCTACGTGATCGCCGGCAGCGCGGCCACGGTGCGTGACCGGCTGAAGGAAGAGGTCGTCAAGGGCCTGCGCGTGGGCAATCTCATGGTGCTCCTGCAGATCGGCTCGATGCCGCACGAGCTGACGCTCGAGAACATCGACCGGTTCGCGCAGGACGTGCTGCCCTCGCTGCGCGGCGAGTGGGACGACGAGGGCTGGGTCAATCACTGGTGGCCCCAGCGGCTGCGCGGTGCCGCCCCGGCTCCCGTGGCCGCCGGCGTGACGGCGGCGCGCGCGTGACGCGCGAGCAGACGTTCGCCGTCTGGCAGGGGCAGGTGCGCATGCGCGTGCTCTCGAAGGGCAGCGGCCCGGCCCTCGTCTTCTTCCACGGCTCGTGGGGCTTGACCTGGAATCCGTTCCTCGACGAGCTGGCGCGCGACTTCACCGTCTACGCGCCCGAGCATCCCGGCACCACGCCCGACGCGCCGGACGACATCTACCACCTCGACGGGCTGTGGGATCTCGTGCTCTGCTACGACGAGCTGCTGCAGGCGCTGGGCGTGGAGAGCGCCGCCTTCGTCGGCCACTCGTTCGGAGGGATGGTGGCCTCGGAAGTGGCCGCGGCCTATCCCGGCCGCGCGCGTCGCCTGGTCCTGATCGATCCGATCGGGTTCTGGCGCGACGCCGACCCGATCGTCAACTGGATGGTGCTGGACCTTCCGCAGCTCCGCGCCCGAATCTTCCGTGACCCCGACGGCGAGCCGGCGCGCCGCATGTTCGGCACCACCGACGATCCGACGGCGGCGGCCCAGGCCCGTATCCGGCTCATGTGGGCGATGGGGTCGACCGGGAAATTCATCTGGCCGCTGCCCGACAAGGGCCTGAAGAAGCGGATCCACCGCGTAAAGGCGCCGACGCTGCTCGTCTGGGGCAAGGAAGACCGCCTGGTGCCGCTGGTCTACGCCGACGAGTTCACGCGCCGCATTCCGGGGGCCCGCGTGCACACCGTCGGCGACGCCGGCCACGCGCCGCACCTGGAGCAGCCCGAGACGGTCGGCCGCATGGTGCGCGAGTTCGCCGGCCAGTAAGGACGAGGTAGATCGATGACGACCAGTATTGATGGGCGCGTCGTCGACGCGGACGGCCACGTCCTCGAGCCGGCCGACACCTGGGTGCGGTATCTCGACCCGACGTATCGCGACCGCGCCATCCGCATCGCGCGGGACGAGCACGGCTTCGAGGTGCTGCTGATCGACGGGCAGCCGCTCAAGACGTTGCGCGGCCAGCTCGGTGCCCTGGGCGGGATCGACATGGACACGGAGCGGTTGCTGACGCGCGGACAGATGACCTACGCGGAGGGCAGCCCGCCCGGCGGCTACGATCCCTCCGCGCGCCTGCGCGTGATGGACGGTGAGGGTATCGACGCCGTGCTGCTCTATCCCACGATCGGCATCTGCTGGGAAGGGCACGTCACCGACGCGAGCCTGGCGACCGCCTACACGCGCGCCTACAACCGATGGCTGGCCGAGTTCTGCCGGACCGATCCCCGGCGGCTCTACCCGGTCGCGCACATCTCGCTACTCGACCCCGCGGGGGCGGTGGAGGAGACCGTCCGGGCCCGCCGGGACGGATGCGTGGGGATCTTCCTCTCGCCGGACGTGGCCGCCCGGGGCGGTCGCCACTTCGATGATCCGGCGTTTGCCCGGTTCTGGGAGACTGCCCAGGATCTGGAGATGCCGATCGCGTTTCACGTGGTCGTCCGCGATCGTCAGTGGTTCCGGCAGTGGCAGCGCCGCGATCCGTCGGACGGACTCTTCGGCTTCGCGTTCCTGGCCATCGACGTCATGGCGGCCTTCACGCAGATGCTCTGCGCCGGCATGTTCGAGCGCTACCCGCGCCTGAAGTGCGCCGTGCTGGAGGCGGGCTCGAACTGGATCGTCGCCTGGCTCGACCGGCTGGATCACAAGTACCGCGTCATGGCGCATCAGACGCCGATCCGCATGGAGCCCAGCGCCTACTTCTACCGCCAGTGCCTGATCTCCGCGGACCCCGACGAGTCGGTGACCGCGCAGATGGTCGAGCACCTCGGCGCCGACTACTTCATCTGGGCCTCCGACTATCCGCACATCGACGCGTCGTTGGGCGTCGTCCGCGAGCTGAAGGCGCGACTGGCGCCGCTGCCCGAGGCCGCGCGCCGCAAGGTCCTGGGAGAGAACGCGCTGCGCTTCTACCGGCTGGCGAGCTGAGCGAGGGACGACGCTGACGGCATGGCGGCGACCCCGTCGCGCCACGACGCCATTGTCGTCGGGGCCGGCCACAACGGGCTGGTGACCGCGTGCTACCTGGCCCGGGCGGGCCGGCGAGTGCTCGTGCTCGAGCGGCGCCACGTGGTCGGCGGCGCCTGCGTCACCGAGGAGACCTTCCCC
>Ga0210377_10003390_pt1 | contig 13734 bp, 16 predicted proteins | sample PLM4_65_b1redo_FD_155480 | JGI IMG/M metagenome (GOLD analysis project Ga0210377, IMG submission 155480) | Groundwater sediment microbial communities from an aquifer in East River, Colorado, USA - PLM4_65_b1 redo | ecosystem: Environmental > Terrestrial > Soil > Riparian zone | place: USA: East...
CCGCCTTGGCCGCGATCGCTCCCATCCATTGCATGCGGAAGACCGTGTGCGAGGTGACCAGTTCATAGGGCACCTGGCCGAGGATGAACTCCATCGCGCCTCCCTCCCATAAAACCGAGACGCCGAGCGGGCGGATTTCCCGCGCGCCCGGCGCCTGTGAGTCCTCTTCGCCTGCTTACTGCGGGTCGATGTACCGGACCGTCCCCATCGGAGCGGTCGGGTTGTTGATCGAATCATCCAGCACCGTCATGACGAGCTCTCCCTGGGCAATGTCTTCGGTGATCAGCGGGAGGTTGCCGGTCGGATTGATCGAGACCAGGGGAATGTCCACGATCATCGTCGGGCCCTTCGTCGGCTTCCCCTCGAAGTGGATCTTGCCCTTGATCTCCTGGAGCTCGCCGATGGCGATCGTGGCCATGTCGGTCGCCGTGTAGGCCGTCGGCGTGTAGTCCACGGTCAGGTCCAGGATGCCGTCCGTGACCTGCGTGGATCCGGGTAGGATCCGGATCCCGAGCAGGCCACGACTGTTTTGCACGATGTCGTAATCGGTGCCGAGGACCAGCTCCGTGGCGCCGAGATCCACCACAATGGCGGTGTGCGGCCCGAACTTCGCCCCGAAGAGCACCGCGCCGCCCAGGGCGGCGCCCAGGGTCGCGGCGGGCACATTGGGATAGAGCGACTCCGCCACGACCGGCGTGGCCGCCTGCGCACCCACGGTGGCGAGCGTGCCCATCATCAGCTTTTGCACGTGCTTCCGGGCGAACTCCTCGAAGAGCGCGCGGATCTCCATCTTCCGCGAGCGTCCCCAGGTATCGTAGACCGGGGCGTTGGGCTCCATCGAGGACAGCACATCCTGCTTGTCGTCGGTGAGTGAGGGCGTCAGCTCCCGCACGTTGCCGAAATGCTCGAACGGCCCGAAGACGTTGTCCGAGATCTGCAACGCGAAGTAGAGGGAGCCCTTCCCAACGAAGAGGAATTTGGGATTCGGGGTAGGCAACATGGGTCAGACTCCTGGGAACGTGAGAGGGGTGCTGGCACCCTTCCAGGTGCTGAAGTGGACACCGACGCCGCTGCTGCTTTCGATCCCCGGGGTGAGCCGGACCGCGAGTTCGTCCACGATCTCGCTCACTTCGATGGGCCCGAAGGCGTTGTAGAAGCGGTCCGCACTATCAGGCGGTGGGCCCAGCTGCTCGATGAGGACCCGATCCGCGAGCATTCGGAGGTTCGCCACCACGGCCTGCATGACGTATTCGTTCTCGAGCCGGACCAGGCCCACGGGCAGATCCTTCACCATGTAGTACACGCCGAGGACGATCCGATCCTGCTGGTCAATGCCCCGACCTTTATCCGGCGCGATCGGGACGTCCGACTCGACGCAGTAGACCAAACACCGCTGATGCGGCGGGACGTAATCCTGTTGCACGGGCTCGCTGTCGACGTCGTCCAGGACCTCGATCCCGTCCGGGACCGCCCGATCGCCGCCATGGAGCGGAATCAGCGGCAGGAGTGCGAGGACGCCGAACCGAGGATGCCTTGCCCATCGGCTGAAGAGGCGCGTGTAGGCGTTCAGGAACATCTCACGCGCCCTTCCCGAGGACGATCCAGTCCCGGAGGATCTGCCGGCACTCCTCGCCCACGGTCTTCTGCATCGGGTCGGGAACCACCTGGCGCCGCGGGAGATTGGCATTGCCGCGCTGGTGAAACGCGGCATAGGGCACGTTGGTCCCTACGGTCAGCGACGTCTTCGTCACTTTCATAATGCCATCCGGCGTCCGCCTATTGAGCGTCAGCGACCGATACAACCGATCGGTGCGCCGCATGATGTTCTTCCGGCCGTACCCCAGCCGAAGTTTTTCGCGGAGTGTCCGCGGTTTGAGCGGGGCCCACCGAGGCGTGGCGTGAAACCCACCCCCTCCGATGCGGCTCGCACCGGTGTCATAGTTCTCCTTGAACACCCGCCGAAACATCCGGAGGATCGCGCCCTTCAGGGGCACCGTGTAATCGGAGAATCGGCCGGCGCGGAGGGCGAAGAGCAACTGCTCCGCGTTGGCATCCAGGGCCGTTTCGAGCGCGAGCATCCGTTAGACCTGGGGCCCGCGCATCGAGCGCAGGGTCTTGAATCCCGCACTGCCCTGTTCCGCCACCGGCACCAACACCTGATCCGCGAGAGCCTGAGCCTGGGGTGAAATCATCGAGACATCGTCTCGGAAGGATCGGTTTTGATTCAGCTTCGCGGATCCCAGGGCGGTGTAGATGAACGGGTCGGTTCCCAGCTCGTAGAGCCAGTTGACCTCCAACGCGATCGCGAGTTGCGCGAGCTCGAGCAGGTCCGCATCGGTGACCGCCGGCGCACTGAAGCCCAGCAGTTGCTCAGCAAGCAGCTGCTGGGCTCCGAAGGCGGGGCTGTCCTCGGCGTGCTTCGCCTTGGACTTCCCACTGAGGGCCGGATGGCTGGCCACGCCCGAGTACAGCGCGGGCATGGCTCAGCCCCTGCCAGGAGGACCGAGCACCGTGCTCAGATCCCCGCGTTGACGACGTACACCTTCTGCTCATCCGGCACCGAGAGCGCATTGACCTGGCACTCTACGGACAGGCTCCGGCCGTTGTTCGCCTCTTCGGCGTAGACGGTGTTGCCCCGGATGTCGATCCCGCCGCCCGGGATCTGGGCCGCGAGATCCCACGCGCGCGAGACCGGCGCGAACGCGGTGTTGCCGATCTGGAACCCATCGGGCATGAAGCCCACCCGGTTGGCCGGCCAGATCTTGGTCCGCGCGGTCGTGGTGCCGCCGTCGCTGAAGACGTCGGCCGAGTCCTCGTTGATGAGGAACTGGAACGGCCGGCCCGTGTCCTGCTCGACCCGGTCTTTCAGCTGCGAGCGCGTCAGCGCCACGTTGTCCGAGTTCACCGGTCGCGGAGACGACTCCTGGATCGCCTTGAACGTGGTCAGGCGAAGCATGACCCCCGCCACGGAGCCGGTGAGCTCCTGGGCGAGCTCCAACTGCGCGAGCAGCTGGGCGTAGGCCGTGCCCGCGGCGCCACCAGTCCAGGCCGCCGGCGTGACGTACCGAGCTACGGCGAACCCGAGCGAGACCGTCTCGTCCGCCGCACCGCCCTGCGGATCCCGCAGCACGATCTGGCCAAGCGCCCACGCCTGGAAGGCGTCGAGCTCGATGCGGCGGAAGTTGGCCTTGGCCAGGCCGGTGATCCGATCTGTGATGCTGGTGCCCACGATCGCGCGGAACGTGGCCTCGTTGCCGAAGGCCTGTTCGCGGAGCAGGGTGATCTCCCGCTCGTTGATCCCGAACTTGGCCTCGATCGGAATCATTTCGACCGCCGAGATATCCGGCGTGATGAGCGGAATTTCGCGGCCCCGCTGGTTCCACTCCCGCCGATCGGCCACCGGGCGGTAGTCGATCGAGCCGGCGATGTTGGCAAGCCGGATAGAGTTGACGTCGCGCCGCGGGAAGATCGTCGGCCAGAGCAGCCGATCGACATCGGTGGGACTGACGGTTTGCGCCTGGGCCGTGAGCACGGCGCTGCCGAGCTCGGCCACCTGAGAGATCCACGAGAAAATCGACACTGATTAGGCTCCTTTCGTGGAGTCTCGGTTAGATGAGGACCAGGGTGGAATCGGCGAACGCGGCGACTTCCGCGGCCGTCAGGGCCCGGCCGAGATTGTCCTCGAGGATGTCGCGGTTGACCTGACCGATGGTGGCCAGGATCACCTTGAGGGTGCTGAGTGCGGCGAGGGTGCCCGCCTCGTTGTCATCCGCCACCTTCACCGGCTCGATCGTGACGCCGAAGATCCGGTTGCTGACGCCGGCGGTGACCACGAAGGTCACCACGTCGCCCACTTCCCAGTCCGTGGATCCGTCGGCGATCGAGAAGTTGATGATGGGGGAGGCGAATGGCGTGCCGACCGCCCCGGTCGCGATGAAACCGGAGACCGTTCCCTCGACCGTGAAGGCCGCGGTGGCGCCGGTCGTGGTGAAGGTGACGGTGATCGACTCTGCCGGTGCGCCCCAGCCACCGGAGACGGCGCTGATCACGCCGTTCGCGTTGCCGGTGGTGACCGTGCCCGCATCCGGCGTGGACCGAGTCAGTGCCGCGGCCAAGGCGGCCGCCGACGTCAGCGGAATGCCCGGCTTCAGGTAGCCTCGGGCGTCGATTTCCTTGTTGGTGAGATCGCTGAGGTCCACGACGGCCGGGGCCGTGTGGTCGATGGGCCCGACGAACGGGTTCCCATAATCCAGCGCGCCGATTGCGCTTCGCGTGAATTGCATGCTCGACATGGGCTGTCGGGCCTCCGACTGAGAGTGGGTTCGCTACGAGCTGCGTACCGCCAGGTGACTGAGCGCGCTGGGAACGCCCTCCGACCCGATGCTCGAGGCCGCGGTGTCCCGCGCCTTCCGTTCTGCTTCAGCCTTGACCTTGATGTCCGCCACCAGTTTGGCCTGCCCGGTCAGGTTCGCCCCGCCGTCGCCGCGTTCCCCGGATCCGCCGTCCGCCGTCGAGATGATCATGTCGGCCGACACCTTCTCCCGGATCGCGTCGGCCAGCAGGTCCAGGGGCGCCTTGTTTCCGGAGGCCGCGAAGGGAATGGTGAGTCCGGGCTGCAAGACCGAGAGCTCACCCGCGTCATCTGCGACCAGCCGGTTGGCGTAGCGTTCGGCCTCCACCTCCGCCATGGCTGGGCGCACGCCGAGTTTCTCGAGCTTGGATCGGAGCTCAGCCTTGGCACGCGTCTGCTCTTTCGTCTTGACGCGGCCCGTCGCCTCGGTCAGCGCGGCAGTGTGCTTCGTGTTGAGATCCGCGATCTGGCCCTGATAGTCCGAATGGATCTTGTTGACATCGGGGTTGGCCTTCCGGGCTTCGATCAGGTCCGCCTCGGCCTTCGTCACCTTGCCCTCGAGTTCGGTGACCCGCCCCTTCGACGCCTCGAGCTCGCCCTTGCCCTTGCCGTAGCCGACGTCGTGACCCGCCTGGAAGATTTCGTGGCGGAGTCCCGGGGCCTCATCCTGCAGGCCCTTCAACACGACCGCGCGATCCGGATGCGCGGCGAGCAGCTTGATCGCGGCAAGAAGTTCTGGCGGCATACGGACCTGTCCTGGTGTCGGGAGCCTGCATGACCTGGCCACTGGGTAGGCCGGGAGCCAACCGAACGCTCCCATTGACCGGGGGAGCGAGACCGTGGACCCGCCGAGGCGGGAAAAACAAAAAGGCCCAGGTCCTTGGGGGGACCCGGGCCATGGCACAGCCAGAATTTGCAGCGGCGAATCACCGCCGCATGGCTACAACTTCATACAGTGCATCGTTTCGGGCAAGGGCAGGGCAGTCGTCAGGCGACGAACCGTCGTCCGCGCCGGAACTCCCACCGGTGAATCAGCAGGGCGAACACCGTCGGATACATGACGTACACCTTCGTCATTTCGCAGGCCAGTCCGACGGATCCAGCACGCGCGTGTCATCTTGCGGACACGCGCAGTGCGGATGGGGAGCTTTCGGCCAGTGCTCTGGAAGGTACCAGCCAGGCCCATACCCCACATCAGCGGTCGCGATGTCGTCGCACTCGTCCGGCGAGCTCGGCAGGTCCGCATGGCCGTCGCTCAGGCCCCAATGCCCAACGATAATGATCGGCGATCGCGCGCTGCCTTCGGCCGTCGCCTCGCGCATCGTATTGAACGATTCGGTCGCCAGGATCCGCCGACCGCGGTGAAGCAAGCCCTTCGCGCCGGTGAGCTGGGTCTCCTTGAGTCCGAGCCCCGGCAAATCGACCGGGAGCTTCCCGTCGAGCAATCGAAGAATCGAGCGCACTGCCACCTCGTCCGGCACCTTGCCCGTGGCGGCTCGGATATAGGTCTCGACCGACGTCCGGGCCATATCCACGTTCTTGGTCACGACGCGTGGCAGGGAGAACCGACGGCCACCGAGCGTCGCGAGCCGCTTGAGCGTACGCTGGGGCACCACTTCGAACCGCTGGACCACGCCTCCGGAAGGCAATCCCTGGGCATGGTAGAGGCGGGCGTGCACCGTCTGATACTGGGTGGTGATCTCGGTGCTGATGGTCTTGATGGACCGCGCGGCCACCTGCTGCAGCACCGCATCCACTTCGGTCAGGATGTGGTCCATCGCGCGCCCGAGCGACTGAGCGCGGGCTTTGGTGATCGGGGTGGTGCCCCGGGCGGTCAGTTGCCGAGCGAGAGCCCGGATCGCCGCCTCGTACTTTCGGATCTCCGCTTGCGAAATCTTCCCGGCCCGCCGGCGGAGGTGGCGAAGCATGACTCGCAGCGCCGCCTCCGCTTGGTGGGCGGTCACGCGCCGCCGGCCGCCGCGGGCTCTCCTGCAGGAGCACCGTCATCGGCGGGGTTCGGATTCGGTGTGGTCGGCGTCGGCGTGCCAGCCGATCCCATGATCTGCTCCGCTTTCTCCGGGGTGAGGTTAAAGAAGGCCTGCAACATCTGGACGCCGGTATCCCGTGGCAGCTGCCCCGCCACCACGGCGATGACGATATCCTTCGCCGAGGCGATCTGCGCGCCGTTCAAGACCGTCGCCGTCGTGGTTTGCAGCTTCTGATCAGCTCCGGTTTCGTCAGCCGGCGGGGTCTGTTGGGCGTCGGGCGCGTCGGACTTTCCTCCGCCCGGCAAGAAGTCGCCGAGCACATCCCGTTCCTGTGCCTCGCGTGCCGCCTTCGCGGTGATTGAGGTCGCGAACTCCGCCTCGAGCTTCTTGCTGTCATCGCCATCGGCGATCAGGCCCGCTTCGCCGGCGGCGGCCATCAGCGCGCGCGTCGTGATCGTCGCCGAACTGGCTCCCGCCTTAAGCTGGCTTTCGAGGTACCGGTCGATCGACTCCAGGAGCGGAGCTAGGTCGAAGTCCCGCGGCCACTTCACTGATCCGGTCGGTTGAGGGAAGCCCCAGCGCTTCTCGAGGAAATGGATGGCGGTGTTCTGACTGCTCTCAAGCTCGCTGGCCAGGAGTCGGAGCCGTGGCGACTTCGCATCGAGGAAGCCGAGTTGCTTGGCGAGTCCGGACGCATCGGGCCCGCCGGACACCTCGAGGCTGGCGATCTCGCGCACCGCCTCCCGGATGGTGAGGAGCCGCTTGTTGGCGACTTCGGCCGTCACCGCGCCCTGGCTCCCGTCGTAGACCTGGGGGACGGTCTTGCTCATCTCGTTCATGAGGACCGGCAACAGCTTCGCGCCTTCCCCCAGCTTGTCGGCCACCAGGTTGAAGCCGTCCTTGTCGATACCCATGAGGTAGACCAGGCTGCTGCACGCATCCCAGAAGTCATAGCCGGCCGCCGAATCGGTGTTCATGTACGCGATCGCGGCCTGGCCCATTTCGAAGATCCCGCTCCGGGAGAGCCGCTTCGGGTGCCGTTCGTAGAAGTGCTTCCAGAACGGGATCCGCCCGCCCGACGCGTCCCAGGTGCCGGTCCTGCCGGCGATCTCGTTGCCGTCCGCGTCGTAATCCCACCACCCACCGCCGAGGTAGGTAGGCCCTAAGTCCGCGAACCCTTTCCGGACGAAGAGCCGTCGGCCCTCCTTCCAGATGTTGCCGGCGAGCTCCGCTCCGTCGACCTTGGGCGTCCGATACCAGAATCGCACGATCGCGAACAGCAGCTCGCCGCCCTCTTCGTGCCAGTTCGGCACATCGAGCGGGGAATAACTGATCAGGTATGGCCGGCGTCCATCGATCTCATCCTGCAAGGTGTTCGGCTTGACCGCCGGCGCTTCCGCCAGGATCCACCGGTGCCCGGTGGCGACCGACCACTTGCTGACCAGGGTCCAGTAGTTGTCCCACTGCGAGCCGTCGTTCCCGACGCCGTCCGCGTTGTAGTAGAGCAGCTCGGCGCGACTCGGGACGTTGACGTCGTCGGCCCGCTTGACTGTGCCCAGCCTGCCGAATTTGAGCGCCTGGTCTGCTTGCGGGGCCTGGCGCATCAGGTGCCCGATCAGCATGCTCGCGAAGCTCTCGGGGAAATTCAGGTAGGTTGCCTCGCTCTGGCGGGCGCCGTAGTGTGTGGCCGGTGACCCCGCGTTCAGCTTGGCTTCCATGGCGAGTTGCTGCTCGTGCTCTCGGGTCCGGTCGGCCTGCATCGCCGGTGGCCCACCCACCTCCCAATCGAAGCGTCGCACTTCCTGGAGGACATCGGGCCCGCCACCGAAGCGGCGTTCGTTTCGCTCCCACTCCGCCTTGCGGAGTGTGTAGATCGGGTGCTCGCTCTTGAGCCACTCGTTCGACATATAATCAGCTCCTCAGCGGCGTACGGTGCGGTAGTCGCTCGAATCGGTGCTCTGGATCGGGCGCGCCAATTCTTCATAGGCCAGCACGGCAGAATCCACTTCGTCATCGGGCACGTTCGCCGTGGGAAAGGCGTCCATCCGGCGCAACCACCCTTCGTTCCACTCGGCACGGATCAGCTTCACGTTGCCCGCCTGCACTTGCGAGGCGAGCGCCCCGGCGCGGACCACTTTGGATCCGGTCGACGGATAGGCGTGTACGGTGAACCCGTTCAGATTCTTCACGAACGCGGCCGCCGCATCGACCCCGCTCGAGCCGGGCTCCTGCTCCCCGCGAATCCGCATGTCCTTCCCGTCGGCCTCTGCGGTGGTTCGCTGCAGCTGCTTCCGCGCGTCGGGCCCACACTGCTTCCGGATCACGTCCTCGACGTAGTAGATGCCGTTGAGCTCCGACATTCGGGTGCCCACGGTCCAATCCCCGCCGCCGGCGGTCGCCGCGTTATCCCACCCTCGGGTCTTTCGCGCGCGCGCGGGTGCCACATCGACGATCTCGAACCACGCGCGGTTGAAGACCAGGCCTGCGGCCGCGCGGATCTTCCAGTTGCCCCCGCGATCGCCGCCGAGCAGGCGCTCCTGCTCGACCCGCGGCATCGCGCGCATGCGGGACAGGTACTGGGGGTCCTTCGTGTTGCCGATCCGGTTGTCCTGCAACCGCGCCAGGACGAAGCTCACACTCTGCGCGTGCGTGCCGAGCTCCGGATAGCGGTCGACCAGGTCGGCCTTGGAATCCGCCCAGGCGAGCTCGTCGTCCATCAGCCGCACGAACCATCGGACCTGGCCCGATCGCTCCGGAATGGCGTACCCGGACTCCGGATCGATCCACCAGGCGAGGAACTCCGCCAAAAAGCTGTCGGGATCCGGATTGCAGCTGGCGCGCACGTAGGGCCGGACGCCGCACATCGAGCGATTGCGCGACAGCATGTACCAGAACTGCGCCGCAGTGAACTCCTCGAGCTGGTCGAATTGCAGGAGGCAGATCTGCGAGCTCTTCCAGTCCAGCACATCCTTGTCGTGCTGCAGGCCGGCGAACTTGACCTTCGCCCCGCTGGCGAAGTCCCACTCGAGCTGATGTTCCTTGGGCGTCCCGCTGAAATACGGATACATCCCCATCGACTCGATCCAGATCCCACCAGGGTTCCGGATTTCCGGGGTGACGCGACGGAAGGTGACACTGGTGAAGCCCGGCACCTGCAGGTGCTTCGTCGGTTCGAACGTCAGCGACCAGGTCTTTCCGCCGAAGACCGACCCACCGATGATGGTGATGTCGGCCGTCGACCGGTCGAAGAGATCCTGCGGGATCGAGTCGGGGCGGAAGATCGGGCCTGGGTCGGGTGGCGGCGCCGGCGCGGAGGGCTCGGCAAGAGCACGTCGGCGCCGGAGCTCGAGCTCGGCCTGGGCACGGACTGGCCAGGATGCGGTCCGTACGATCGTCATGGGGTCGGGGCATCAGGTACCGGCGGTTCGGCGGTTCCAGGTGGTGCTGATGCGATCGGTGCCGTGGCCGATGGTTGGGTCGCAGCCTCCGCGCTCGCGCGTGTCGTGGCCAGCACCATCAACGGATCCTCCCCCTGAGCGATTCGCTCGAGCTGCTCCGTCGTCAGCTGTGCCGGCGGAATAGGAATTTGCACATCGGTCGCACCGGCCCGGCCATACTTTCGCTCGGCCAGCTTGCTGTAAAGGGTGCCGAATTGCGGATGGTCCGGATCCCGCAGGATCTTCCGCACCGCCGCCTCAGTCTTCTTGTTGGAAATGGCCCGCCCGACCCAGTCGAGATAGTCCTGGCGGGGGCGGCCGGCGTTCGGGGCACCCTTCTTCGGGCCCCGTCCACGACGAGGATCATCGGCGCCCGTGAAGGGAACACCCACGATTGGCTTGCCCGCTGACTTCGGTGCTGACTTTTTGGCGCTCATCCGGCCACCGCCGGGTACCCCCCAGGACGGACCCCTGACTCATCGACCGACACAGCCAGTTTCTGATATCTGGCTTTGCACTTCGCACAATTCAGGATTTCGTCCCCGGGGTACCGGGACTGCGGCAACCCGTCGGGCAAGAAGCAGAGCCACGTGACCGTGAAGGGTCCCGCGATTCCGAACAGCGTGCCGCCGCACTTGCAGCGATACCGCTCCCCGCGTTCGAAGCGCTGCCAGTTCAAGGAGATGCGATCCTCCGAAGTCGAAAGCCTCCCGACACCGAGGGGTGCCGAGAGGCCATGGGACAGCCAGCGACGTGCGTTGCGTACAAGTTAAGGATGCCGGGTGCTTTCGGCATCAGGTCGATCAATCGTCGTCCCCACCGTGGGTCCGTTTGTGCTCGCGCTCCTCGTCGGCTTCGGCGTCCATTTGCTGGACGGCGTCGGCCGAGAAATCCACCGCATCCAAGACGTCAGCGAGCCGGAGGATGATCGTCTGGCCGTAGAGTCCCGTGGCCTCGTACCAGCGTTTCTCCGATTGCATGGCTGCGGTGACCTGCTCGAACTCGTTCCTGGGCAACCGGCGGGCGGAGCCGTCCCGATAGACCACCTCGCAGAACCCCGCCTTCTCCCGATCGGGGCGGTAGGTCACGGCAAGTCCCTTCCGGCCGGTTCATGGGGGAGAGGAGGCGCGGGGTTCCACTTTCCACAGGAACACTGAAGCCGCTCCGCCGTCACGGGATAGACCGACACGAAGGATTTCCCGCAAAAGGGGCACGTCTCCGGGGCGTGGCACCAAATAGGCATGTCGTCCACGTCAACCAGGTGCCGGCTCTCTCCGACATCGCGCGCACTCACGCCGCCACCCCTTTCACTTTTTTGCCTCGGCCGCTCCGCGTCGGTACCCACCTACCGCGACTCCGGATGATCCGCCTCAGTTGTTGATCCGTCAGCTTCCGAACGTCGATTCGCTCGATCCTGCACAGGGGGCACGTTTTCCTCACGCCGCCCGCTCCCACCGCTTGATCGCATCCATGGCCGTCAGGGCCGGGACTTCCTGATGACTCCACCGACCTTGCGTGGCATGCGCGGCGACCCTCACGGCGGCGAAGTAGGCCACGCGTCGGGGTAGGTGAAAGGCGAGCCACCACCAGAATCGATCAATCATGCGGCCTCCCTGTTTTCGGTTGTGGAGATCTTGAATCGGTTGATCGCACCGCAGCAGCGGGCCCTGCATTCGAAGCCGGTGATCGGGCCGCGGCGTGCCGTGACCAGGCCGACGAGCTTCATCCGCGTGTCCCTCGAGTGGCAGCCGCAGCAGCGATAGTGCTCGGGGACCGCGCTCGAGAGCGGCCCCGGCTTCGGCCCGAAGAGCCCGGCCTGGTGCAGCTGGAACAGCAGGCGAGCCAGCGGATCCGTGAGCTCGCAGCCCACCGGAGGCAGGGGGGAGAGGGTCACGCCGTTCTCCGCCGGGGCTTATGGACCTGCCGGTGAACCCGGACCGCCTCGGCGCAGGCAACGCAAGTACACCCCGCCCGACCTGATTCGACCGAGCCGTGAAGTGGCTTGCCAGCCTTCGACCTCGCCGCGTTTTCCTCTTCCAGTCCGCCCAGCACAAAACGCTCAGCCGTTGAATTGCGCACTGACTTCGGGGCCAGCCGGACTGCTTCAGCCCTTCGCTTTTGATCCCGGCTTCGAATGGCGAGGTCCCGTGCGCCCTCCGCTCGGGCGATGGCCTGAGCCCGGCGCTGTTCCTCCCACTGACGTTTACCGAGGCTCGTACCAGCGCGAAGGGCGGCGAACTCGTTGGCGTAGGCCGCGCGCCGGTGCGGGTAAATGCGGAGTTCCAGTATGTCGATTTGGGCCGCGGTCAACGGCTGACCATCGACGACCTCGACCCGGATGGTCGCAATCTTCGCCGCCGGTTTCGGATTCATCCGGAGGTGACCTCAACCACCTGGCGGGGGACTGGGAATCCCCTGGGTGTCCACCTGGGTACTCCGAAGTCAATCGGGGTGTATTTTGCGGGGTCTCGGCGTGTTTCGATGGAGTTCGGACGGGCGTCGGCTCCAGAAGAAACGCTGAAAGTCCTTGCGCCAAGCCAACTTAAAATCCCTTGGGGGTAACCCCTTCCGGGTTCGATTCCCGGCCCCAGCATGTGTTTCACGTGAAACAACTTAGCCATGTCGCACCCCTTTTGCCTTCCGCTTCCCTGACCGATTCACCTGGGGGCGTACCTGGGGGATGGCCAGCAGTTTCGCCATCGCCAGCGCGTCGTCCTGGCGCAGTCTCCGCTTCGCATACTTCTGGGTTTGAGCGATCGACGCGTGGCCCAGGGTGACGGAGATGCTGGTGAGGGAGCGGCCGGCGTCGGTCAGCCATTGCGCAGCGCAGTGCCGCAGATCGTGAAGCCGAACCCGCGGAATCCCAGCACGATCGAGCGCCGCATACCACCGGACCCGGAGCAGGTCGGAGGAGACGGGGCAGGGCACCGCCGCGGTGACCCAGCCCCAGAGTTCCGGCGCGATCGGCAACGTCCTGGGTGAGTCATCCGTCTTCGTCCCAGGCACCCGGATTGAATGCTGGCCGAGATGCGCCGGGGTCAGTCGCTCGTACTCACCCAAGCGCATCCCGGTCATGGCCAGCAGCAGGATCGGGCCCTGCAATGGCCGCTCCATTCGTTTCAGCGCCTTCCGGAAGTCCGCTGGCGAGAGTTCGGGCATGCGCTCGACCTCCCGACGCTTCGGGAACTTCTTCAGGACAGCGAGGCGGAGCGGGTGTTCCTTGGCGCCCAGCAGCAGAGTCAGCACCCGCGAGACCGCACGCCGCACCTGGTTCCACGAGGCTGGCGAGCGGCCCCACGCTGCCTCCAGCTTGCCCCAATCAATGCGAGCGAGGTCCGCAACCTTCGCGGTACCTGGCAGGGCTCCAGAGGCTTGGAGCGCCCGCCAGCTCTTGCGGTACGTCTCCACCGTTGCCGGTTGCCGCGTGATTCCATCCAGTGTCTCATCGACGGCCTTCCACAACGGGCGGGCGCCATAGACGTCGGCCACCAGCCGCGGCAGATCGTTTCGCCGATCGCTGTCCAGGAGCTCAAGCACGGTGATCTCTCGAGCCTTCAGCGCCTTCAGCAGATCGAGCCGGCCCTGGTCCCGCAGCTTCCGAACGAGGGCAACCCGCTGCCAGTGGGCGCGGAGTGTCTTCGCTCCCGATTTGAGGCGGAGGCGACCGACGCCGGGGATCTGTTCATCGAAACGATAGGAGCCGCGATCGCCGAACGTCCGGTCCGGCGTCACGAGGCCCGTTCCTTCCGCTGCTCATGGAGCCAGTCTTTCACATCGGCCTCATAGAAGAACACCCGGCGAGCGATCGACACCCGCGGGTAAACATGCTCACGCACGAACCGCTCCGAAATCCCCCGAGGCATCAGCAGCTCCACGACTTCCGCGGATGTGAGCAGCCGCCCCCGATCCGGTGGTGGGACCAGGAGGTCCTGATGCAGGGAGAGCGGCGCGGGTTTCA
>Ga0210377_10003391_pt1 | contig 13734 bp, 14 predicted proteins | sample PLM4_65_b1redo_FD_155480 | JGI IMG/M metagenome (GOLD analysis project Ga0210377, IMG submission 155480) | Groundwater sediment microbial communities from an aquifer in East River, Colorado, USA - PLM4_65_b1 redo | ecosystem: Environmental > Terrestrial > Soil > Riparian zone | place: USA: East...
TCCTATCATGCCTACAGCCAATCGGGCTGGCAATATGACCCGATCTCACAGACCTACCTGCGCTTCACCGACAAGGCGGATGCAACAGGCGTGCTCATTCCCGCCACTGACAGGCTGACCGGCAGGCAAACCGCCTTTGAGAATGTCATCGTTGTGTTCGCTGAGCACATCCGTTTCCGTCATAACCAGCTTGAGATCGATTTCAGCTTCGGACAGATACGCCCCGCAACTCTTTTCCGCGACGGAATGGCGTACAATATTTATTGGTCCACCCGTAACCGTGACTACGAAAAAGAGACCGGCATCCCGCGCCCGATCTATTTTGTGGATGCAAAAGGTAATCCTGTCCCTTTGCATCCCGGGCGGACGTGGATCCACATTGTCACGCCGTTTTCATCCGTGACCAAGCAAGGAAATAGTGAATGGTTGGTCTATTTCGTCCCGCCAGATGACCCGCTGGATACGCCAACACCATGAAAGCAGATGGACTCCAAAGTCTTATCATCCCCGTATGGAGACCAGACTTTGGTTTTCACGCCAACGTCGGGAGACGTTGGACTCCAAACAGAGGAACCTATGCACCCCTACGTCACTTCGTTGAAAGACTTGTTCGAGAAAAACGCCGAGCCATCGCTCGCCCCTGCCATGAAGAAGTACATGCGTGACCAGTTCGAGTATTTGGGAATCAAGACTCCCAAAAGTGTTGCTCTGCAAAAGGAATTCTATGCTGAGCATGGATTGCCCAACGTCGGAGAACTTGACGCTATCCTGCGGGAACTTTGGGCTCTTCCTCCACGTGAATTTCAATACATTGCTGTAGGGCTTCAAGGCAGACTCGAGAATCAACTCCCCGTAGACTTCATCAATACCATCGAATATCTCATCACGAACAAATCCTGGTGGGATACGGTCGACTCCATCGCTGGCGGCGTGGTCGGCACACACTTCAAGCGTTATCCCGCGGTCAAGAAAAAGTATCTCGCCCGCTGGCGCAAATCGGAGAATTTCTGGCTGAGGCGCACAGCCATTTTGTTCCAACTCAACTACAAGCAGGAGACAGATTTTGACTTGTTATGTGAGATCATCTGTGAGAATCTGGATTCAAAAGAATTTTTCATCAACAAAGCCATCGGCTGGTCACTGAGGCAATATGCGCGCATCGATCCCAAGGCTGTGAAGAAGTTCGTCAAAGCCACACCACTCCATCCGTTGAGTCGGCGGGAAGCGATGAAGCATTTGGAGTAAAGGCTAAGGTGACAGTCACTTTTGCAAGCACTCCTGAAGTGAAACATAGTAAGCAAAGTGACTGTCACCTTGCAAAAGGAGAATCTATGTCCGAAGAAAATAGATACATTGCCCGCCTATGGTATGAAGTGATGTGGAGCGAACCCAACCCTGAGCTCGCCGACGAACTCGTTGACCCGGACTACGCGCCGGATTGGGTTCAAATTCCCAAAAAGGGACCGGAGCAACTCAAGCACGAGATGAAATATTTCCGCTCGGTGTTTCCCGACTTGAAATACGAGATCGTGGAAACCGCATCACTCCCCGATCGGGTGTGGATCCGTTATAAAGCTACAGGGACTCAACTCGGAGCGGCATGGGGATTCCCGCCAACAGGCAAGATGGTCACTTTTGATGGAGCAAGCATCTTATACATCCGCGATGGAAAGGTGATCGATCACTGGGGCGCTTTTTCGTTTTATGACATGCTCGCTGAACTGGGAGCCGTCCCGCCTTTATGGGAATTAAAGCAATATCTCACTTGGAAACCGTAATTCACAGATCAATGTCAACCCGGTTTTGCATCGAGTTCGCAATCTCGGTAAATCGTTTCTTCAGGTGCTCGATCAACTGCGGGTCTGATTGAGTCTCGTTCAACGCCTTATCCATGCACCACAACCACTCATTCCGTTCCGCCTTGCCAATGGGAAACGGCATATGTCGCTGCCGCAAGCGTGGATGCCCATACGTTTGTACATACAAAGCGGGTCCACCGGACCAGCCAGAGAGGAACATAAAAAGCTTGTCTCGCGATTGACTCAGGTCATCCGGGTGCAGGGCGCGTATCTTCGCCGCTTCCGGTGACGAATCCATCACATCGTAAAAGCGATCCACGAGAGAGCGCAATCCCATCTCGCCGCCGATCAATTCATAAAGGGTTTTTTCAGATTCTGTCATGACAGGATTGTAATACAGGTTGGTAAAACAACGAATGTCGTTGCGAGCCCCGAGCGCTAGCGAGTGGGCGAAGCAATCTCCCGTTTAAGGGAATGGCTTATCGAAAATATTTTCCGTTTGAGAGAAGATTGCTTCGGGCGGGAGACCACCGCCCTCGCAACGACATGCTGCAACAATCGGCTTTATAATTAGCCCGTTCACATTCGCCAAATGGAGGAACAATGACTAAAGAAAATGAAGCCGTTATTCTTTCCGCCGCGCGCACACCAATCGGAAAATTTCAGGGGTTATTGAGCAACGTCCCTGCGCCCAGGTTGGGAGCAGTGGCAATCAAAGCAGCGGTGGATCGTGCAAAGATCGATCCAAAAGAAATCGAAGAAGTTATCATGGGGAATGTAGTCCAGGCTGGGGAGGGCCAGGCTCCGGCGCGCCAATCGGGTATTTTTGGCGGGATTCCCGCTACGGTTAGCGCCACCACGGTCAATAAAGTCTGCGGTTCGGGACTCAAAGCCGTCATGATGTCGGCGCAAGCCATCCGCGCGGGGGATGCGGATCTATTCGTGGCGGGCGGATTCGAGTCTATGAGCCGCGCGCCGTATCTCGTCAGCGGACGCATGGGCGAGCTAAAATTCGGCAATACGCAAATGATCGATGCCCTGCTCAATGACGGTCTCTGGGATCCGTTCGAAAACTGGGGCATGGGCAACGCGGCTGAATTTATCGCGGACGAGTACGAGGTCACGCGAGAAGCGATGGACCAATTTGCGCTTCAATCCCACCAGAAGGCTGTCGCGGCTCAAGAGACGGGCAAGTTCCGCGCGGAGATCATTCCCGTACCCGTCCCCGGACGCAAAGGCGATGTCACGGTCGTGAGCATGGACGAAGGTCCGCGCAAGGATGCGTCGCTGGAGTCGCTGGCAAAACTCAAACCGTCTTTCAAAGCTGATGGAAAAGTGACCGCCGGCAACGCATCCTCCATGAACGATGGCGCGGCGGCGATTGTCCTTGCATCGCGCGAATATGCAAACAAAAACAAATTGATGCCTTTCGCACGCATTGTCGGGTATACCCAGGCGGCGGTCGAGCCGAAATATCTCTTCGCCGCGCCGGCACATGCCATCCCAAAATTGCTGCGGAAAGTCGGCTGGACTCTCGAGGATGTGGATTTGATCGAACTTAACGAAGCCTTCGCCGCGCAAGTGCTGGCAGATGGTTACGCTCTCGTCGATGATGGCTGGGACTGGGGCAAGGTCAACGTCCACGGTGGTGCGATCGCCTTGGGGCATCCGCTGGGTGCCAGTGGTGCGCGCGTATTGACCACGCTCCTGTATGCTTTGAAAGATCGCGGACTGCAACGCGGCATCGCATCCCTGTGCCTGGCCGGTGGTGAAGCCGCGGCGATGGCGGTGGAATCGGAGTGAGCTACAAGCATGTCTGTTGACATTAAACGTCCCGTATTCCTGTCTGGCGAAAACCCCGGGATGACCTTGTATGAACCCGACACAGACCGCCCGATCGCCATTCTCAGTTACTGGCATGTAACCGACAGCCCCTATGGGACAGGGAATGCGCTTGTCTTATGGCTGGAGAAAGCTATCGTTTCAGGAAGCCTCCGATTTTCCGGCGGAATATTCTCCGATCGTTTGTCGCTGGCGCGCACGCTCACAGAAACCCTTACTCAATATTTTCCTGAATTCAGCGATGTACCAGTGGCATCCCTGCCCTATCATGAAGCACACTGTGAACATACGTACAAGGACGGCAAACGATATGTTGTGACCTGTGTTTCAGGAAAAAATAAAATCGTCGTCGAATGGATCGACCCGCTGGATCGAAGAGCGATTTCCATCCCCGATTTCCCCATCGGGGAGCAATGCTTCGAGCTTCGCAATGTAGTTTGTCCGTGTGGGGCAGGAATCCTCAAGATCAATGACAAGATAGTGCCTGGAAAAATACAAACAGGTGTACGGATAGATGGTTCCCCATCCAGCACGGCTTTTCTGGCGTTCGCCGAAAGCTGGGTGGGACCAATGAATCCACATTCCAACCTTACAGGTGAGTTACCATGAATACAGCAGAACGTAATGAAAAGATCGAACTGTACGGCAAAGGCTTTAGCCTGTTGGTCGAGATGCTTAAGGATATTCCGCGTGAGGTGTGGAAGTTCAAACCCGCGCCCAATGAATGGAGCATCCATGAGGTCATCATCCATCTGGCGGATTCGGAAACGAACGCCGCCCTGCGCGCCCGTAAGTTGATCGTCGAACCCGGCGGCACGCTGATGGGCTACGATCAGGATACCTGGGTGGATGCACTTAATTATCATGATCAGGACTTGCAAGACGCGTTGGATATCGTGCGCCTTGCCAGGAAGACCACCTACGAATTGTTGAAGAAACAGCCGGACGAAGTTTTTGATCATATCGTGCTGCACCCGGAATATACCGAGCCGTATACCTTCGAGAACTGGCTGAGTATTTACTCCACGCATATTCCGGGGCACATCGAACAGATCATGAATAATTACAAGATCTGGAAAAACACTGTCGGTTAGTCACATGGTCGAAAATCATCGATCCGAGGATGAAAAGTGAAGATTGAACGTTTTGAAGATATTCGAGCATGGCAATAGGCACGCGAACTGTCAAACCTTGTTTATGACCTAACAGAGCAGGTCAGGTTTGCTAAAGATTTTCGATTGCGCGATCAAATCCAAGGCGCGTCTGGTTCGATCATGCACAACATCGCCGAAGGATTTGACGATGGTTCAGATATTGAATTTATCCGCTTCCTGAAGTATGCGCGTCGTTCTGCCAGTGAAGTTCAATCTGAAATCTATCTTGCACCAGATCGCAAATACATAAGCGCAGAGGATTTTCAACGGGTTTACGATATGGCAACAACAACGAAAAAATCAATCAATGCCTTTATCGCCTATTTGCGAAAATCCAAACGCGGACCTACCGACTCACTATAAGGCTACTCGACCACGAGACCAGGAGACTACATGACCATCCAACATATTTTCGTCGTCGGCGCAGGGACCATGGGCAACGGCATCGCGCAAATCGCGGCGACATCGAGCTACCAAGTCACCTGCATGGACGTCATGCCTGCCGCGCTGGAGAAAGCCAAAGCCGCGATCGCCAAGTCGACGGGGAAGCTGCTCGAAAAAGGGACAATTACGGTTGAACAAAAAGCCAACGCGGACGCGATCCAATTTGTGGGCAATATGGACACGATGAAAGAGGCGGATTTTGTCATCGAAGCCGCCACCGAAAACCCCGAACTCAAATTCAAGATCTTCAAAGACATGGATGCCAATGCACGCGAAGGCGTGATTTTGGCGAGTAATACGTCCTCGATTTCGATCACGAAAATCGGCGCACAGACCAGCCGTCCCGATAGAGTGATCGGCATGCACTTCATGAATCCCGTCCCGCTGATGAAACTCGTCGAAGTCATCAAAGGACTCGCCACCAGCGACGAGACCCTGCAAGTGACAGAGGATATCTGCCTGTTGATGAACAAAACTCCCGTCAAAGCCAACGATTCCCCCGGCTTTATCTCCAACCGAATTTTGTGTCCGATGATCAATGAAGCCATCTTCGCCCTGCAAGAAGGAGTCGGCACCCCCGTAGACATTGATACGGTGATGAAACTGGGAATGAACCATCCCATGGGTCCGCTGGCGCTGGCAGATTTGATCGGTCTGGATGTGGTGCTATTCATCATGGAAGTGCTGCAACGCGACCTCGGCGAAGATAAATACCGCCCGGCGCCGTTGTTGCGAAAAATGGTCGATGCAGGGTATTTGGGAAGAAAAAGCGGGAAAGGGTTTTATCAGTATTAAAAGGGAATTCGGACTTCCGATGGATAGTTTTATTTCCCCTTCTTTCCTATAATTTGATAGGATTCTGCCGTTTGACACCCAGGAGATGAACCATGTCAAATAAATCGTTTACTCAAGTTTCGGTTCTCGTATTGGTCCTCATGGCGTTTTTTGCAGTCCCCAGCAATGCCCAAGCCGGAGGAGTCTGCGGGGGGACATTCACCGTCGAAGCGGGTGAAACGCTCGAAACGATCGCTGCCATGTGCGGCACCACCGTTTCTGCCATTACCGCTGCCAACCCCGGGATCAGCGGAACTTTATCTGTAGGTCAGGTGATCACCGTTCCCGGCGCCAATTTCGTAGCCCCCAGCACCACTCCAAGCGTCGGGACTCCAGGCACCACCGTTATCAATAACTACTACACCACCAATAACTATTACAACAATGTCCCGAGCGGTTCAAGTAGTTCAACCAGTAACGGCACATACGTCGTTCAAGCCGGTGACACATTTGCCAGTATTGCGAGTCGGTTCGGGTTCAGCATAGATGCCCTTTGGGCGGCTAACCCTGGCATTCGAGACATTAATCTATTGTTTATTGGGCAGACGATCAACCTTCCCGGCTCCTCGGGCATTATCATTCAGCCAGTGCCCGCGCAGGAACTGACCCCGCGTTCATGGGGCATCGCGCCCAGAGGCACCGCCTACGCGGATGTCAAACTGTCCAATAAGTCAAAGGCTCAAGCGTATGTGTCACTCCAAGGCACAACGAAAGACGGCTCCGATGTGATCAGGGAATACCCGGTCGATGGAACATTTGAGGTGAGCGTTCCCGCGGGCTGGTACATTTATGTCGCCTGGGTTGGCGGAAAGAAAATGGAGGGGCAATTCAATCTGGTTGGAAATGCGAATATTTCCATAACGCTTTACAAAGACAAAGTCGTTGTCGACTAATCTGGTTGATGATCACACGGACACAACCATAAGGGCGAGGCGTATTGCACCGGAATGGGTATGTCTCGCCCTTTCCGATTCCAAGTGCAGGTAAAATAACCGCGCGACCTTGGCGAAGACAAATACCGCCCCGTTGCTTAGGAAGATGGTCGATGCGGGATATTGGGGGAGAAAAAGCGAAGAGGGTTTTATCCATATTAACCACTTGTAAAATCATAATTACATGCTACAGTATTAAAAGGGACCAGTCATTGAAATAGGATAAGGAAGCCTGGTCAATCGCTGGAAGGAGGTTGACATGAATGGGAAGCTGTTCATCGTTTTCATGATACTGACAGTAATGATCGTCGCTGCCTGCAGCAACGAGGCTCCTGCAGAAACCTTAATACCGCCCCTGGCCGAAACGTCGATGATCCCGATCACCGGCGCAACTGCAACCGAAGCGCCTGTCATGGCGGAGGTTTCGGTTACATCGACCGCTCCACCAGATTTTACTTCCACACCTGAACCGCCGCGCCCCACTAACATGCCAGATTGCACGAACAGTGCATCATTCGTGACCGATGTGACCATTCCTGATAACAGCGAGATGGAAGGAGATACTCACTTTGTAAAGACCTGGCGCGTCGTAAACACCGGGACTTGTATTTGGGCAGCGGACTATACCGTCGCACATTACGCAGGAGAACGCATGTCCTCACCGGTGTCGGCGCCTCTTGTGCTCACGTACCCAGGTCAAACATTGGATATTTCCGTGTCACTGAAAGCGCCCAACGCTGTCGGGACACATAAAGGCTATTTTGTCATCAAAAACCCGGCTGGCTTGATCATGAAGATCAATTCGGACTCGCGCTTGTGGGTCATCATCGATGTAAAGAGTACCGTGGCTGCCACTGCCACATCCGCCCCGAGCGGAGGCAATACCCCTGCGACAGCCAGCGGTTCGAGCGGGAACGGATTTGCCACCGTCAATTGTGCCTTTACCCTCGACCAGGCAAAAGTGACGGATGTGATCAACGCAGTCAATGCCTATCGGGCACAGTCTGGTTTGCCGGCGTATAACCTGAATCCGCAGTTGACGCTCGCCGCGCAGGCACATGCCAATGATATGGCTTGCAATAAGCTCTTCGTGCATACCGGCTCCAATGATTCCACCGTGAACTCGCGTGTGGTCGTCAGCGGATATGTTGCTTCATCGGTCGGTGAAAATGTGTACGGCAGTTATCCGCCCTTATCGGGAGACGAGGCGGTGAATTGGTGGAAGAACGATAAGACCGATCTGCGTCATAACCTGAACCTGGTGAGTGACAAATATATCGATATCGGTGTGGGATATGCCTTCTTTGATAACTATGGTTATTACGTGCTCGTATTCGGCACGCCGTAGCGTGAATGGACTCAATGAAAGGTGAACGCGTCATCATAACGGGACCCACCTCGGGCGTCGGGAAAGAGGCGACGATCCAAGTGGCGGAGGTCGTCCTCGCCTGTCGGGATGTCAAAATGAGGAAGAAAGTCGCATCCGAGATCGCCCGTCCTATGGATTCGGCGAAGGTGGTCGTGCTGCAGGTAGATACATCCAGATCAAACCTTGATGTGAGTCAGCAGATATTCCATGTACCGCGACTTGACCTGTTGTGACGCCATGATCTGTTTGATGGGCGGCAGGCGCAGGACCACTCCCAGCACAGCCGCCAGCGCACGGTGATTCCATAACACCCGATTATCGAACAGCAGGTTTTGGAGGTCGCCGCGCTCGATCGCCATCATCACGGTGCGGTGAACAGAATTGAGCGGGGTGATAATGCGCTGGGGACGCGAACGCAGGGATAAGCCTTCGTGCGAGCAGGTGCGCACACATACGCCGCATCCCAAACAGATATCCTGCTCGACCCTGGCTTTTTTCATTTTGGGGTGATGCGGGTCATTGCTGGAGACCAGGGTCATCGCTTCCACCGGGCAGGCGTTGACACATTTCCCGCAGCCATTGCATTTTGTCTCATCGATAACGGGCAGGAAGTTGGAGGTATGCACCGGGTTCAACAGGCCAAACTTGCGCGCGGCGATCATCGCCTCACAGCAGCATCCACAGCAGTTGCAGATGAAGTTTACGCTTTCGCGCCCATTCTCTCCAAACTGAACCAGATTCCGCTCGTACGCCTGTTGTAACAGATCCAGCCCTTCGCTGACATCCACCGCTCTGGCGTATCCATGCCTGGTCAGGGATTGTGCCGTGCCGTTAAAGGTCATGCAGATGTCCATGGGCGTGTCACAGTTACGTCCCATGTGCATCATTTTATGGCGACAGTAGCATACGCCGACCCCACGCACGCTGGCGGTTTGGATGATCTCGCTGGCGCGTTCGTACTCCAGCACATGCAAAATATTTTCCTGGGAGAGCGCAGGCTCGTGGACGAAGACCCGCCCAAGCTGCGTCTCGCCGCGCACGAATAGCTCGCGGATGAACTCCTCTTCGACGTTCAGGTACTGATAAAACAATTCCCCCAATACTTTCTGGTCAATGTCGCCGCGCAGTCGCATCATCGAGAATTCGAAGAATCCAGCCATCGGTGGCGGCAGGGTGTAGGTGGTTTTGCCTTCCCGTTCGATATCCACCAAAATCGCGCGGCTGGACAGCTCATCCAGCACCTTGCGCGTTTCGGTCAGATCCATTTTCCAGACCTGGCTGGCTTTTTCGGCGGTGAAGGGCTTGATCGGCAGCAGCGCCACCAATTGCGCCTCACGTTCGCTGAACAGGATCTGCAGGATCTTATACAGCGTATCCGACGGCGGTGCTCCCTGCGGAAAACGGTTCAAACGATCGACCAGTTCGGTATAGCCTGATTTCAATGTGGTGTGTGACATGTTTGCCTGCCTGCCGTAGGTATTAGGTGATGCTTGGAGATACTATAGTAAAGTTTTCCCCGGCAAACAATAAGCGTTCATCCTCTTTGGGTGTGATGTTAATCCTCTCATCTTATGAAACATGTATATTGCAATTGACGCTGGACGGGTAAAATAAATACAATGAACGACCCCCTCTGCCCTAATCGCGACATCTACCCCTCGCTCCGCTCCGTAATCGTAACCATCTCACTGTGAGGGAGCGCTAGCGAACGACTCTTGCATGATTTGCTAGGCCAATCACACGCACACCTGCCCTGGCGGGTGGTGCCGGGGAGTGCAGGTGAGAGTCTCTACCGCGCCATGAAGACTCCACAGTCTTAGTAGAGATTCCTCGCTTCGCTCACACCGTCCCGAAGCGGCGTCCCTTCGGGAGAATGACATGAAGCTTATTTCACCCCACGTACAAAACCAAAGAATAAAAATTTCTCGTCGAGCTTGGTTGCCTGCGCAAAGCCCGCGCCTTTCAACATTTTAGGCAAGTCTTCGATGCCAAAATCGAGACCGTGATGCATGGTCAGCGCGATCATGAATTGATTCAGGAAGGACTTGGTAGGGCGCATGAAGTCGAAGATCAGGACGTGACCGCCGGGTTTGAGCACGCGATAGATCTCCGCCAGTCCACGGACGCGCAACTCGTCGGGCAGGTGGTGCATCATCAAGCTGGAGGTGACTACGTCCATGCTGGAATCGGGGAACGGGAGCGCTTCGATCGCTGCGACGCGGAAATCGATCTCGAGTCCTTTGCGGGCGGCTTTGCCCCTAGCGACCGCGATCATCTCCGGTGCGGGGTCGATGCCGTAGGCGTGACCATCCTTCCCGGCGCGGACTTTGGCGGGAATGGTCACTTCACCGGTGCCGCAGCCAACATCGAGAACAGAGTCACCGGGTTTGATCGCGGCGTTGTCCACGGTCATTTTGCGCAAGCGCCAGGACTGTCCGAACGTGAGAACGTTTGTAAAGAGGTCATAGCTTGAAGCCCAACGGATCAGTCGTCCCTGAGTCTGCACCGTCCCTGAAGGGGGAGCCGGTTCTTCCGTCTTATGAGTATGAGAATGGTGTAGCATGAGATGTCTCCTTTTTGAAGGTATTCTAGCAACATGAGGCAGGGAAATCAATCATCAGTGCGGGTAAAATGTCCGTTAGTGAACAAATATCCCAAAGTGTGCGGAATCGTGGAGTTTCCATGAAAGAGAAGAAAGATCGTCGCAGTGAACGGACGCGCCAGTTGTTGAGTGAGGCGATGGTGGAGTTGATACGAGAAAAAGATTATCACTCCATCACGGTCGCGGACATCATCGAGCGCGCCAATGTGGGACGCTCCACGTTTTATGCGCACTTTCGCGACAAGGATGACCTGTTTCTTGAGCAATTGGATCGCGTCATTGATCTGTTGAACGAAGGCATTTTGCATGAACCGCAGGAGGAAAGTATTCTGTTCCCCAGCCTGGGATTATTTCAACATATCCAGGAAGAGCACGCCTTATACAAAGCACTGACGTGGGGTCCGGGGATTGACTTGTTGATCAAGCATATTCGAAAGTCGTTGAATGAGAAGGTCGCGCAGAATTTGCAGAATAGCGGAAAGAAGTTCAACCTTCCGATCCCTGTTCTTGCGAACTATATCACCGGAAGTTTTCTCACTCTGCTCCAATGGTGGCTGGATAATAAAATGGTCTACCCGCCGGAGCAGATGGACACGATCTTCAAGAAGTTGACATTGCCGGGAATCGAAGAGGCGACTGTCAAGTAATCATCATGTCGTTGCGAGCGTAGCGAAGCAATCTCCCGTTTAACGGAATTAGCCTCTCGATGAGGATTAACCGTTTAAGAGGAGATTGCTTCGCCCTGTCGGGCTCGCAACGACATATTCATTTTTTCAGCTTTGGGGAATCAAATTCAACAACTGCGCTTCTATATCCTGCCACGGCATGGTGAGATCCACACACTTGATACGAATGAGATGATTTTGCAGTTCGACCTTTTCCGATAATTTGGAGCGGACAGCAGGGTATAACAAAATGCCTGAGGCTGTGCGATGTTCTTCTGACACATGCGCTTGCGAGCTGAGATAGGCATATAGTTGATACAGGTGGGATGGATCGAATATCTCTTTTCCCCATTCATTTTCGATCAGGCTCTTCGCCGTGAATTTGGTATCCAGCACGATGATCTCGCCAGAGCGATCGTTTTGGATCACCAGGTCTGGCTGCATGGACGGGAGATAAGGATTATCATATTTCGCGTGCCAGGAGAGACGCGATTGCGCTTTGACAGTGTATCCCTTCAAATGGATGCGATAAAAGTTGGCAACGAACCGTTCATAGACATTGTATAAAACCAACACATCTCGTTCGATGGCTGGCAAAGTATATTTGCCTATAGTTTCCGTTGGCATTTGCCGCTGCAAGACGAGTTCACAGATCGCCAGCATCAGACGGTAATCACGGTCATTGTGACTGAGTCCCTGTCTGCGAATAAAGTCAACGTTGAGTTCGATCAGGTCAATGCCATCCAGTGAGCGGGTTAATTGGCGCAGGGAATGACGCAATGCTTCCGCTTGGTCGCGGTCAGCGCCGAAATTCCCCGTTTGGACCAGTCGCGCCAGCGTACTGCGAACGATCTGATTCTTCGGCGCGTTGGCGCTGTACTGCTGAAAATCACAGTAAGCCTCTCCCCGCTCAAAGGTTCGTTGTCTCAAGTTTTCAGGAAAATTAATACGTCCGCGTATGCCCTGAATGGATCGACTCTGATCTACATAACTGCGCCCCAGCCCGATGCGCATCCGCTGTTGGATGAGTTTCGCCAAAATGGATGCCAGCAACGCGTCCAATGTCGGTGCGGACTCGACATCCTGCCATGACCAGTGCGTGAAGATGGGCGCTTCATTCCAGGCATACAGCAACATATGCCACAGGTTGCGGATGGGAATACCGTATTCCGTGAACTGAACAGGAGACGATGCCATCAGGCTAGCAGTCTCCGTGCGGCTTCTTCGGCTTTTGTCTGGTTATCAAACCAGTATTCCTTCAATAACGGGATGATCTCTGTCCGCACAATGCTATAAAACCATTCTTTGTCCAAACCTGCGAAGTTGTCCCCTTTCGGGCAGAAGAAACTGTGTCCGATCTGGTAGTTCTCTCCCAGTAAGGGATCATCCTTAATTTCCTTGTTGAGGGCAGTCATGCGTTCCACGATCAAATCGACAAGTTCAGAATTCATGGAACGGTCGAGCAGCCATTGACGATACAGGTCGCTGTCATATTGCGGCGGCAAAGTGGCAAAAGCAAAGCGCCGACGCAAGGCATAATCCACCATGGCGAGGGAACGGTCGGCGACATTCATCAAGCCGATCAAATATAAATTCGAAGGGATATAGAAGCGCGGTTCGTTTTCATTTCGATACACGAGCGGTACCGCAAACTCAGGTCCGCGTTTATCGTGCTCGATCAGCATGAGTAACTCGCCAAAGATCTGACTCAGATTACCGCGATTGATCTCGTCGATGATGAACACATATTCGCGATCCAGGTCTTTCATGGCTTTTTGGCAAAAGTTGTAGAAGACTCCATTCTGCAAACCGAAGCTCCCCGCCTTGCCCGGCAGCCCCACTAGTGGGCGATAGCCGCGCACAAAATCATCATACGAATAGGACTGATGGAATTGCACCATCTCTAATCGTTCGTTGTCCACTTCTTTCATCAATGCATACGCTAGCTTGCGCGCCAGGAACGTTTTCCCGACACCCGGCGGTCCCTGCAAGATCAAAGCCTTCTTCGCTTCCAGCCTCTCAAGGATTTGGCTCAATTCGGCTTCGGTGAGAAATACTCCCGAAGACAAAACATCATCCACATTGTAAGGTTG